>Ga0209633_10001093_pt1 | contig 29238 bp, 19 predicted proteins | sample Cruoilmetagenom1_FD_187290 | JGI IMG/M metagenome (GOLD analysis project Ga0209633, IMG submission 187290) | Oil polluted marine microbial communities from Coal Oil Point, Santa Barbara, California, USA - Sample 1 (SPAdes) (version 2) | ecosystem: Environmental > Aquatic > Marine > Oil seeps ... | reverse complement strand
AGCTGCACCGGAATTGGTACTCTTAATAATTATGTTAACAAATGGTAAGCCTTCACCGGTTTTACCATCGGTAACTCTTCCTGATAATTTTCCCGTAGTTTGCCCTGAAATCTGAGAGGACAATAGTATAACAAAGATTACCGAATTAAGAAATCCAATAAACTTTATTTTAATCCAATCACTAGACATTATTTCACCGCTATTATAATTTTATATTAAAAAAGCGGGAGCTAACTTCTCCCGCTTTTTGGAGGCTAAACAGGCATTACTTCATCAATATCATTTTACTAGTTTTACTTTCAAAAGATTGATTGGTGACACCAGATTTGAAAGAAACTTTAAAGAAGTAAATACCTGATGCATAATTAGACGCATCAAAATTAACTTCATGAGAACCAGCATGTAAATCTTGCAGGACAAGTGATTTAACTTCTTGACCTAGTATATTAAATATATTTAATTCTACTTTACCGGAAGTTGGGACTGAGAATTTTATAGTTGTTGACGGGTTAAACGGATTAGGATAATTCCCTAATAATTCCACAGTTCGAGGAATCAATGCCAAATTATCTTCTACACCAACAACCATTGTATTTGGATCTAAGACTCCCCATGCAACCGACCAATTTCCTCTTTCGCCAAACCACCATGTTCTATTTCCATAGCTATTTAACACATCGGATTCAAATAGATCACCATCACGTATTAAAACTCCGCCAAATATTAATTTGTCGCCTAAATCTTCACCGTATCCCAGCAATTCCGTCATGTCAAGTTTCATTTCAACAACATAACCGGAATCCAGAGCACTTTGGTTATTTACAATGCTTGCTCCTTTAAGAGTTACACCAACTTCTGCAAACCCTGTATCAACCGCATGAATCATATGATCCAAATAACCGACAGCACCTGTTGAATCAAAATAAACGCTAAACATTTGAGCAGTAGGCATATGCTGACTTTGAATTTCCGTTCTATGCAAAAATCTAAAAGAAACACCATCAAATAAATCAGCCTGATTTACTTTCACACCCTGAATTAGCTGATCATCTACATCTGCAGCACAATACAAATATTTTCCTTTGAAAAACATCTTAATTTTGCCATGTGCACCGTCAATTACTGCGGCACGCGGATCTCTTGTTCCATCAGCATCTAAATCAATTTCCGGTTGGAATCGACCACTTCTATATGGTCCAATACCGGGATACGTTTTTCTTAATTCAAGATTATCCCATGCAAGATCAAAAGAATAAGCTCCCGACCAAACGGCTTCATCCAAAACTCCATCTATAACAACATCCGGTTCAGCCTCTCCATTTGGGATAATAAAATCAGGTCCAATTTCTGGTGTTGGCCCGGAATCTACAGTTACATCAGGACTAGCATGAATTCTTCCCTGGTTATCATTATTATTCCATACTGTTTGCCATCCTGAAACGTTAGTATATGCAGTTAGAGGATCATTAAAATCATCCTTATCCCAAATAGAAAAATTCATTTCAATAATATCTCCGCCAGCTTGAGTAACATCAATACCAAGGGTATCTAGGTTAATCATAACTTCTGCAACCCAGCCTACGTCCGGTAAAGAATCATTTGCAATACCGTCAACTTTCCAAAAACCATCATAATATGTAGGATTATGAGAAACGGTATCTAAAAAATCATTTTCGAAAAATCCCCTAAATATTGGAGGGCAACCTGGGAAACCAAAAGTACTATCGGCACCACCATACCAATACGTAAAGAAATATTCAATTGGCGAAGATGTTGCACCATCTAAATAATTTTCCGTTAGTCTACTTTTCACCGACATTAATAATCCATCCCAGTTGGCCCAGCCCGTACTTCCAAAAACGCTTTGATCAGGGGCATCAAAAGCGAGGTAAAGATTATTATCCTTTACCAGGAATTTAACAGTTGCATGTGTAGAGTCAACAGGAACTCCCGGGCCACCATTTCCATCTTTAAACCACATTGTCCATGGCAATAGTTCTTGTGTTCCGTAATTAATTGTTAATTCTTCCGCATTTGCCCAAGATGTTTCGGTAAGCATACCGTCGAGAACTATTTCTTCGGTTGTTGTTCTTGCCCAGATTGCATCTTCCCTAACCGGATATTGTGCAAAAAGAGTTGATGCGGTTAAAATAACAGAAAGAAGTATCAAAAAAGGTAACTTATAACTTCTCATTTTTCCTCCTAATGTGTGTGAATTTTATTACTAAACTAGTTTATTATATGCCAATATTTAGAGATTGCTCACAGCCACAGGACCCACCAATAATAAGCCCTGTACTTAAAACTTCATTATATGATGCATCTTTTGCTGCATCATTATTAATCATTTTTAATAGATGCTTCACAGCTTTGCTAGCTAATTCAGAAATCGGAACATGAACTGTCGTTAATCGAGGAGCCAATAAGCGACTAAGAAAAATATCATCAAAGCCTACAACAGCTAAATCTTCCGGTATTGAAATGCCTAAACTTTTTGCAGCCTGATATATTCCTACACCCATCATATCATTAGCAGCAAATATTGCTTCAGGTTTATTTTTTTGATTGAAGAGTCGTAAAAATCCATAATACCCTCCATTAACGGTAAAATCTCCATCGATAATCAGGTCTTTGTCTATAGCTATATCATTCCCTTTCAGTGCATCATTAAATCCCTGTGCCCTGTCATCCGCTTCGCAGTTTCCTTGCGGACCTTTTATCATTCCAATTTTTTTATATCCATGCGAAATAAGGTGTTCAACAACAGATTTTGCGCCGCCATAATTGTTAACTGAAAAATTGACTATTTCTTTGTTGTTTTTGCAGCTATTAAGGAATACAACAGGTTTCTTTTTATTTTTCGATAAATCATGTATTCTATTCTGAACTTTTGGAGCCATTAATATTACGCCATCAACTCTACCGCTAGACATAAATTCAACCATAGTTTCAATTGTATCTCTTTGACTATGAGAACTTGCAACCATTAAATATTTATTAGCATTATGAGCTTCATTATCAATACTATGAATTACTTCCATAAAAAATTCACCCATTAGGTCAGGTAATATTAAACCAATAGTATCAGTTTTTTTTGTTGTTAGTCCTCTAGCTAAATGGCTTGGCCGATAGTCAAATTGATCTGCAATTCTTAGGATTTTTTGACGAGTTGAGTCTTTTATCGATGAATTTCCGCTTAATGCTCTTGATACAGTTGCAGTTGATACCCCTGCTTCCTGGGCAATTATATTAATATTTATATTTTTCATGCCTCCCCACAATGTAAGCGTTTACATTTTATATAAAAATATGTAATTCAGATAATATTGTCAAGAATATTTTTACATTTACAATAGAATTCGAGTATTAAAATAAATAATGAATAAAATATGAAGTGAAATAAATGTACTTCTTTAAAATTATTACTGCTAAAATGTAATTAGTTACACTTAATTAGCCTTTTATACTGCCCATCATTATTCCTTTAATATAGTATCTCTGAAGTACAAGAAAAACAACTATAACAGGAATTATCGTTATGACCGAGCCAGCCATCATTAATTCAGGATCCTTTGTGTGTTCTCCCATCAAATTGGCTAAAGCAACGGGTAATGTATACATGGAGTTATCTGTAAGAGCAATTAAGGGCCACAGAAAATCGTTCCAAACTCCCATAAACGTAAATAAACCTAATGTAACTAGTATAGGCTTGGCAAGCGGCATTATTATTTTGTAATATATTTGAAATTCCGTAGCTCCGTCAATTCTAGCTGCCTCAATTAAGCTGTCCGGAATTGAGACTACATATTGTCTAATTAAAAATATTCCAAAAATATTTGCTAATCCGGGTATTATTATTGCCATATAAGTGTTTATTAGACCCAAATTTTTTAACATTAGGAACAGCGGAAGCATTGTAACTTGTGCAGGAATTATCATTGAACTCAATAACAGGTTAAAAATTTTATCCCTGTTTTTAAATTTAAATTTTGCAAAAGCATAACCTGCCATAGAATTCAAGAAAATTGAGATTATGGTAACAATTAATGATAAAAATAGACTATTGAAAAAATTAGATGCTACATTTAATCGAGTAAATAATAGTTTATACTGTCCCCAAAAAAAGCTAGATGGTAAAAAATTTGGCGGATAGACACTAGCTTCTCCATCAGTCATAAAAGAAGCTGATATCATCCAAATAAATGGTGTAACCGTAACTAGAGCAGTTATTATAAGAATTATATATAAAATTATTTTTTTTATCATTCTATTGCTTCATTTACTTTTTGAACTTTAAACTGAATAAGTGTAGCTACAAAAATGATAATAAAAAGCACGAATGCAATTGCTGCCGAATATCCCATATTCCACCATCTAAAACCTTCATTATACATGTAAAGTACAACGCTGAGAGTACTATTGATTGGGCCTCCTTGTGTCATAACATAAGGTTCAGCAAAAAGTTGAAAAAAACCAATCATTGTAATAATGCTTATAAAAAGGGTTGTAGGGGCAAGCATAGGAATAGTTATTGATTTTAATTGTTGCCAATAACTTGCTCCTTCCAGTTCTGCCGCCTCATACAGATATTCCGGAATGTTTTGCAATCCAGCTATAAAAATTATCATATTATAACCAAAATTTTTCCAAACCGACATTAGTATTATTGCCGGAAGTGCTAAATTAGGATCCCCTAACCAATCAATGGAATTTATACCAAATAAATCCAACAGATAATTTAATATTCCAAATTTTGGATGATAAATAAACCTCCAGATAATTGATACTGCTATCAGTGTTGTAACAACCGGAAGAAAATATGTCAGCCTGAAAATACTCTTAAATCTTACCAATTTGGAATTAAGTAATAATGCTGCCAACAACGAAACTATAATAGATAGCGGACCGGCAATAATTACATAAAAAAAGGTATTTTTAAGGGCCTGCCAAAATAGCGGATCTTCAATGAGAGAAATGTAATTTTTAAGTCCAACGAATCGTGCATTAGAATAATTACTTAGAGAATAAATATCGAAGTCTGTAAAGCTTATGAAAAAAGCTGCAATAACAGGAATAAAGAAAAAAACAAATATTGCGGATAATGCCGGAGCAAGAAAAAAATAGGCCGCAGTTAATTTATTTTTTTGGCTAAAGTTCATAATGATATTAGTCCTTATCATTCTTCTTTGATAAGAGCCACCTTCGTTTTTCAAGTATTTTATCAACGTCATTATCTAAAGAAATTAAAATATCTTCAATACTTTTAGTTCCCCTAACTGCTTCTTCGGCATATTGTTGAACTTTTGAAAATGCAATTTGCTCCCACTCAGCTATTTTGGGAGTAGCAGTAACATTATGAAATTGCTTAAAAAAAGCCTGCATATATTTATTATTAGCTAATAATGAATCTTCCCATGCAACTTTAACAGCAGGAAGGTCATTTATTAAAGTGTAAAACTTTATTTGAATCTCCGGTTCTGATAAAAACTCAATAAATTTCTGAGATGCATTCGTATTTTTAGTCTTTTTGTTAATTACTAAACTTGCACCTCCGGCAAGAGAAGTTCCCGGGTAATTACCCGTATTACTCGGCATGGGAGCCGTACCCCACTTATCAGCCAATTCTCCTGTCATCCATTTATTAAATTCAGGGATATTCCAGGGACCGGATATGTACATAGAAAAATAATTTTCTGCAAAAGCCTGATAAACATTGGTTACCTGAGAAATACCTATCGGTGCCAAGCCTTCTTTATGGAAATTTATTAAATACTCAAAGGCTTCTCTGAATTCTTTCCCTCTAAAAGCACCGTAAGAATTATTTTCCTTCAGAATGCCTGAATTATTTTGAAGAGCAAAAATTATAAAACTTGCCCATTCGTTTGTCGGTAAATAAATAGCATATTTATCAACATCATTAAAGTTCTTTTTAATTTTTCTTGAGGCATCTAACAAATCATCCCAGGTTTCCGGAAATTTATCATATCCGGCTCTGGAAAGTATATCTTTACGATAGAATACTATTCTAGTATCAACATACCACGGAACACCAAACAAGGAACCGTCAATCACATTTGTGCTCCAAATTCCCTCAAAATAACTTTCCCTAGAAATTTTATCTGATACTTCAATAAATTCATCCAAATTCATAATTGCATCTAGTGCAACAAATTGAGGAACCCAAGTATTTCCTAATTGAAATAGGTCTGGTAAATTATCACTTGCAAAAGCTGAGATTAATTTTTCTTGAGCTGCCGTCCACGGAATAGACTGCACATCTACTTCAATATTTGGATAACGCTTGTAAAATTGAGGTAAAAGTTTTTGAACATATTCTCCTTCGGCTCCCATTGCCCAGAATTTTATTTTTACCCTGCTTTCAACATCATTAGTGCTATGGCAAGACAATAGAAAAAGAAGTGGAATTAACTTAAAAAGAGATATGTAAAACTTTGTAAACATTTCACCTATTTCAGGAGTACCATTTTTTTTGTTTGTAAATAATTATTAATTTTAACCAAGTAATAGTATACTCCACTTGGTAACTTAGAAGCATCAAAATCAACCGTATAATATCCCGGCACTTGTTGGATGTTTACTAATTTTTTTATTTCCCTGCCTAACGGATCGAAAACTGTAAGTTTAACAAAGCTATTATTTTTCCCAGCAAAACTAGGAACAGTATAACTAATTTTTGTAATAGGGTTAAAAGGATTAGGATAATTTTGAGATAAATTAAAATTATATACAATACTATTTTTATTAATAATATCAGTTAAATCTTCAACAAACCCAATTGAATCAAGAGCGGTTTTAATCTCCACATTCTTCATGAAGTTATTCCATAATAGTTGAGACCGATAGTTCTCTATCATACAAATGATTGGACCTTGATCAATAGCTATATAACTCTCAGAGAACCAATTTTCTGTCGGGTTGAATGCGTCTTTAAACCCATATATTCCCCATAATTGATCGCCATAATTTCTATAGAAGTTTTTTAACGCAGCTATTGATTCTTGAGGAGTATAAGGAATAGAAGAAATTGCAGCAGTTGGCGTAATTGTACCATTATCATTAGTACTTGGGGCATGAGCGGAATAGCCCCAAGGATTATCACTTGCAGTTAATCCCCATGTATCTTCTCCATAGCCGGCAAAACCTTTCGGATTATCAATACAATATTCCCTATTTATTAGAGTTTGATTTTTGTTATGCAAAAAATAGTTAGCGTAATTGTCTCTAATATTTCTAGGATCAAGTCCTAAATATGAATAGTGGGCAAAAAATAACGGACCACCCATATTTCTTCCTACAAATAATCTATATCCGTAAAACGTATCATCGCTGGCATAACTGCTTCTGCTTTCTACCCAGCCATCTTCATAACACCACCCTGGAATACCATGTGTAGGAGAAGCAACTGCTAAAACATATGTAATCAACGTCTCCATATATCCTCTAATCCTAAAATCCTTTATCCAGCCGAAGTTTGGTGACCAGTGCCAATATAAATAAGGACTATGATCAAATTTTCTATAAAAATTCCACTCAACGGTTTTCCATAACTCAGTTATTATATTTACCAATTCAATTTCTTTGGGATTCGGTAATTTAAAATATTCCCTTGCGGTTAATAAGCCTTGAATCAAAAAAGAAGTTTCAACAATATCTCCACCATCATCGTCTGAGCTAAATGGTTTTGCTTCTCCGGTTTCACCGTTTAACCAATGCGACCAGGCACCATGGAACCTATCGGCCTCATCACTCAAAAATTTACTTATTTTTAGAATTCGTTCTGCCCCTTCTTCCCTGGTAATAAAATTTCTTTCAATTCCAACAAGAATGGCCATAATTCCAAATCCGGATCCTCCCGTTGTAACAGTATTACCAGCACTTACTCTGTACCTTTCTCTGGAAAGTCCGGAAACCGGATTGGCATAATCCCAAAAATATCTAAAGGTTGCTCTTTGAACCATGGTCAAAAGTTCTTCATCACTCATTTCATAGGTAGCTGCCGATACCTCACTCGATAATTCGGAAACATTCAAATTTCCATCTTGCGCAACAACTTTATATGAATGGGAAATCCCCTTTTCACCAATAAAATCAGTAAAAAATCTATCATGTTTACCTGCCTCTCCCAGTAAAACATATACTGAATCTTCAAGTCTATAAATTTTGTAAGATTCAATATCGTCTTCCGTATTATAATCCCATTCGATATCAATATGACTATCATATCCAGTGGCTATAACATTCGCCGGTGTATTAGGTGCAATATTATCAGCACTATCGCCAACCGATATCATTTTCACATTATCGATAAAAATTGTATGATTGACGGCATCAACATTATTTTGTCCAAAAAAGATTGTTTTAATTTCACCAACATTTGCCGAACCAGGATTATCAATAAAAATATTTAACGGAATACTTACCTTTTCCCAATTGTTTACGGTAAGAGAATTGATAAAATCTGAAAGATTATGTTTATCAGTCTTATTATTATTTTTATCCTCTAAATATATTTTAGGAAGTTCTGTTGAATCTATGTTACTTGTGCTGTTAATGTAGAATACTAGCGAATCTTTTGTTCTAATATCATGAGGTGGCCACCCATCTTCAGCTATTGCAAGTCCCCAGCTGCCACCGCTTTCCGATCTCCAGCTAAGTTTTAAACTATTGCTGCCATTAAATGAATTTTCTACCGATACAGGAAACTTATTATTACTTGCTCCGGCTAATTCTACAAAGCTCGGATCTTCAAAATATCCCCAACTAGGATCATAAAAATTACTATTCGGACTATCATTAAAAAAAACAAATGACTGACTTAATAGTGTTGAGCTAAAAACTAAGATCAATATAAAACACCATAATTTTTTCATATTGTTAAATAGGATTATTGACAATTTTAAGATTGAATTTGTTTGTAGAAAATATATTATTATTCCGAACTAGTTTATACTCAATTTCATACATCCCTTTTTTTAAATACTTTGGTATAACCAAATTATGGCTTTCAAAATGCTGAATATATATATCATTTTCATTTACTTCTATTTTTTTTATTTGGTCAATTTTTTTCCCCGAGATATAAATATGGATTTCCAAATTTTTAAATTTTTTATGCAAGTCATTTATAATATGGAAATCAAAATTTAATTTTGAATTAGGGAAATACTGATCCTGCCGAAAATTAACAGAAAGAACGAGTGGAGAATAACATTCTTTTAAAGTCTCAAATGCTGGCTTTTTCTGAAAATAGTAATCGACTACAGACCAAGTAATTGAAGGCCAGCAATCAATAAACATAAACTGAAAAATTCCGGAAATATTCGATTTCTTTTTTCTTCTGTAAAAGTGAATTGCGGTTTTTATTAAATTGGATTGGTACTTTTGCGAATTCTTAATAAATTCATCAATATTATTACCTATATCGATTTTTGCAATATTAAAAGTTGTATCGGGTTGAAAATTATGATACTTCCAATAATCAATATCCGGTGGGAATATTTTTTCTTCAGGAATAAATTTTTTAAGAGATTTTTTTATTGGTAAAGCTTGCGCTCCAAACTCAGTTACCAGAGGTCCCATTGGTGTAGCAGCAAAATGTTCCATATTGCCCCAATACCAGCCATCATAGGGATGTTCTTCGTAGTTTGAAGCATTTCTAATGATACGTGTTTGATCCTGACTAAGAATTCCGTCTTTTAGCAAGTGATCCAAGGTTTGTATTTGTTCGCCCGGTTCATTATGACAGCACCAAAAACAAATTGAAGGATTATTGCATAACAAATTCACCATATCTTTAATTTGTTTTACTGCATTCAATCTAAATTCATCTGACTCTTCGTAAGTCCATTGTAAGCTGAAATCCTGCCAGATAATTATTCCTACCCTGTCAAATTCTTCGTACAATTCTTTTCTATTTACATGAGCATGTACTCTAACGGCATTAACATTAGCTTCTTTTATCAGCTCTACAATTTTTTTTATTCTTTTAGTTTTTAATTCACTTAAAAATTGTGTCGGGATAATATTTGTTCCTCGAAGAAATAAATTTTTCCCGTTTAATAAAAATTGATCTTTTTCATTTAACTCAACTTTACGAATAGCAAATTTTTCTGAAAATGTTATAACATTTTTTAAACTGAATTTAATTTTATATTGATTTGGTAGTCCAAGATCCCAGCTCCACCATAATAATGGATTTGTTAGTTGGAATGATAAATCTAATTGAGAATCACCAAACAATAATTCTACGTTTTTTATTATTTCGGTTTTATTACTATTGGGATCAAGAATATCAATTTTTAGTCTGACTTTTTTGGGTTCGGCTAAATTGGAATAATAATTAATGCTAACATTTATTGTTGCGGATTTATAATCGTCATCTAAGATTGGTGTAATTTTAACATTCTTGATTACCAATTTTTTATTATAGAATAAATTTATGTCATTCCATATTCCACCTGTGTTCATATCTTGGCCATGTTCCATACTCCAAGATCCGGGTCTGCAATCATGATGATTAAAAATGCCTTTAATTAATTGCTTTTTTAACGGCCATACTTTACCGGGTTCTTCCCTAGGTGAATTAACTTTTACAACAATAATATTAGAATTCTCAAATAATAGTTTATCCGAAATATTAAAGTAAAATTTTTGAAAATACCCTTCATGATTTCCTAAATAATTACCATTTAACCATACATCAGTAAAATAATCTACACCATTAAATTCTAAAACATTACATGTTGTTAGTTCTTGTTTATCTGGAATTTTAAAATGCTTTACATACCAAATTGCACCCGAATAATTATGAAGTCCTTCTAGTTCCCAATTTGATGGGACTTTAATTAAGGGTAATTCTTCCGATTCAATTATACTTTGGATTAAATTTATTTGGAATTTGTTTTCAGGATCTTTTATATAATTCCAATCACCGTTTAAGGATATTTTTGTCATCTAGCTAATCCAAATATTAATAGTAAGGGGGGTAATCATTTTCAGGCACATTGTATTCGGTTCGCTTATCATGTAATTTCATTTTCATTTCTTTTAAAATATTTTCATATTCCTTTACATTGTAAACATTATTCATTTCGTTGGGATCATTTTCCAAATCGAATAATTCCCATTCATCTAGAGTATAATAATTAATCAGTTTATATCTTCCGTCAAATACCCCTTCATGTCTTGGAACACCATGAAATCCGTGCTCATAATAATGGTAATAAACGCTTTTTCTCCAATTAGATGGGTTTTTACCTAAAAGTAAATTTTTAAAACTTTTACCCTGCATATCTTCAGGTTGAGCGACTCCGGCTATATCCAAAAATGTTTGAGCAAAATCCAAATTAGATGTTAAATAATTATTAACCGAGCCTGGCTCAATAACATTTGGCCACTTTATAAGAAAAGGCATTTTAAATGATTCTTCATACATAAATCTTTTGTCAAACCATCCGTGTTCACCGAGAAATATACTTTGATCCGAACTATATATAACGATTGTGTTTTCATCTAAACCTGATTCTTCTAAATACTCTAAAACTCTTCCAATATTTTCATCAATTGCATCTACACATTTTATATAATCTTTTATAAATCTTTGATAACACCATTTTACTAATTCATCTCCTTCAGGCTGGTTGTTATAATACTCTTCGTCACTTTTTTTATACGAGCTTTTTAATACTGATTTTTGATGATATTTCATCCTCTGAGGTTCCGGTAATTTAAGTTTTACATCCTCAACTCCCATATTATTAAGAATTGATTGTTTTTGATTTTTAGCCGGGCTTGCCCGATTTGAATAATCATCCAATAAATTGTTAGGTTCAGGAATTTTTTCATTTTTATATTTATGAGCATGAGTAACGTTTGGAGTAAATTGCCTATGCGGTGCCTTGTACTGTAACATCATCATAAACGGTTTTTCTTCGTGTCGTTTATTCTTCATCCAATCCAGAGCAATATTAGTGGTTACATCTGTATTGTAACCATAATATTTATTCATTTTTCCGTTTTCTAAAAAATCAGGATTATAATATTGACCTTGTCCAACAAGTACATTGTGATAATCAAAACCGGTTGGAGTAGATTTAAGGTGCCATTTCCCAACTATTGCAGTTTGGTAGCCGTTTTTATTGAGTAACTTGGGGAAAGTCTGCTGGTTGCCGTCAAATGCCGAAGTGTGATTATCGAGAACACCATTTTCATGACTATATTTTCCAGTAAGGATTGTTGCTCTTGACGGTGCACAAATTGAGTTGGTAACATAACATTTATTAAAAATCATTCCTTCATTAGCCAGCCGATCAATATTAGGTGTCGTATTTCTATTTGAGCCATAGGCACTGATTGCTTTATAAGCATGATCATCACTAAATATAAATAATATATTTGGACGATCATTTTTTCCATTCGGAATGCATCCTAATATTATAGTCAAATAAATTGTTATTGAAATAAGTCCAAAATTTTTTCGGATACCGTTATTGACTAAGTATTTAAACATCCTAATTCCCTCTTTGAGCTACTTTACATATTCGAATTCTTCAATCGGATTTCCTAAACAAACATTAATTATTGCCTCGGATTCATCTATTGGAGAAATAAGATTAGAGTTTAGCACTAATCCATTTAATTCTAATTTTATTATTCCTGAAGAAACATTATGAGGATTATCAATATTTATAATAAAGTTAGTGCCTCTAAACTTCCTTTTAATTGAAAAATTAGACCAATCTTTTGGAATTTTGGGGTCAATAATCAAACCCTCCTCTGTGGCTCTAACCCCAAGTATCCAATCTACGATAACTTTTTGGTACCAAGAAGCCGAACCCGTATACCAAGTCCAGCCTGCCATACCATAATTTGGAGAATCCGGTCCGTCAATATTTCCAGGCATAACATAAGGTTCAGCAACATATTTATCCGGATCTAATCCAGAATAAATGGGACACAAATTTTTGTATACTTCATAGGCTTTATCAGGATCATTAATTAAAGAATAAGCCCAAATTGACCAGGTAGCCGCATGGGAATAAACTCCACCGTTTTCACGCCTTCCGGCTGCATATCTAGATAAATAACCAATGAGTTTATCAGGTTTTGAGTAAGCGGGTTGAAGCAGCAACGTTCCATTGTTTCTTAATAAATGTTCATCTACGGACTTCATTGCAGTAATCATTTTTTGATTATCCGTAATCTCACTAATTACCGACCAGGTCTGTGGATTTAAGAATATTTTCCCTTCTTCACATTCTTTGCTACCTAGTTTCTGCCCGTTATCTTTCATTGCTCTATAGAACCATTCACCATCCCAGGCTAAATTATTAAAAACATTTTTTAATTTCTGAGCGGCATCATTATATTTTTGGGTAATTAATTCTTCATTCTTTCTTTTAGAGATTACGATAAATTTTCTTAAAACATTGTATAAAAATTCAGCTAACCAAATTGATTCTCCTTTCATTTCTAAACCAACAGCACTTAGACCATCGTTCCAATCTCCGGCTCCAATTAGAGGTAATCCTCTTTCACTAAATCTACTCAATACCTTATCAATTGCTAATGTACAATGATTAAATATTGATTCGGATCTCGCCTTATCATTGTAAAAGTGATCCTTGACGTCTAAAATATCATAATTGGCCGTTTCATCAATATACATGGATACAACGAATGGCAGCCAAAGCAGGTCATCCGTCATTTTAGTTTCGAGTCCGGTTTCACTTATCGGGTGCCACCAGTGAAGTACACTTCCATCGGTAAACTGATGTCTGGCATGTAGTCTAATTTGATTTTCAGTGAGTTTCGGATCGATTGGCAAAAAAACTAAGCTATCCTGTAATTGGTCTCTATAACCCAATGCACCACTTTGTTGATAATATGCCGTTCTTCCCCATATTCTTCCGGAAATCGCTTGATATCTAACCCATTTGTTAACGAGAATATTCATGGCTTCATCAGGCGTATTAATTTCAAGAGTTCCTAATATTCTATGCCATTCGGCCTTAACTTTTTCCAAGGTATCATTAATTTGAGATTTTGAATTATATTTTTGAGTAGTGGATAAAATTTCCTCTTCACTATTTGCAATGCCTAAATAATAACTAACATTATCAGATTGACCACTCTTTATTTTAAAATCGACTTTTAAAGAAGCAATTGAATCGTTAAAACTCCCAAAATTTCCTTGTAATTTTCCCTCTGTAACTGCTTGAGGTTTTTCTAAACTTCCATAGTTACCGAGAAACGATTCTTTATCACAATCAAATTGTGAGATTTTTTTATTGGTTGCAAAATATGCCTGGTAGGGATAATCAATATTCCAGTGCCCTTTATCGCCTAAAGGAATATCCCAAATTCTTTTCTTCGCAATTATACCGTTTAATTCATTGCAAAAACGCGTTTCAAGAAATTGTTTATGGAACTCTCTGTGATAATCATTTGAAGAACCTAATACCCATTCGAAATAGTTGAATATTGATAAATCAGCTTCTTGGTCAGAATTATTTGTAATGTTAAAATCCCAAATTTCCAGATTTTCATTAAAAGGAACAAAAACAGTTGCTTCAATTAATATGTTTTTATACTCTGAAATGAATTTTGTGTAACCGATTCCATGTAAACATTTGTAACTATCTAATTTAGTTTTTACAGGAATCCATGTCGGACTCCAAATATCATTAGTTTTATTATTGCGGATATAAAAGAATTTGCCCCAGTTATCTTGAATCAGATCTTGATGCCACCTTGTAATTCTGTTAAACTCAGAATGTTCGGACCAACTAAAGCCGCCGCCGGCTTGAGAAATAACAATTCCATAATTTCCATTTGATATAACATTTACCCATGGTTTTGGGGTTTTGGGGTTTGTAATGATGTACTCAGATCCATCATCTGAGAAATAACCGTACTTTGTAAGAAATTTTGCCATAACTTATCTGTAATTTGATTAAAAAGATCTTATATATTATTTATTCTTATTCCAAAGAACATCGAAAATAGAACAAAAACGAATTTTATTAAAAATGTAAACGCTTACACTAATACGCAAATTAAATAAAGGAGAGTTTTTTGTCAAGAATTAAATAAAAACTAGTAAACTTTTTTCTAATCAACCTTATTGAAAATTTTTCTATCAACACACAATTAGTTAAAGATTATTTGAGGAGAACCATTTTTTTTGTGCTTACAAAATCATTTGCAGTAATTTTGTAAAAATATATGCCGCTGGAAAGTTTTGAGCCATCAAATTTTACATTATAGTTACCAACCAATTTAACTTCATTTACAAGAATCTCAACATTACGACCCAAAATATCAAAAACACTAATGTTAACTTTTGCTTTTCTTGGAATGGAGTAAGCTATATTAGTTACCGGGTTAAAAGGATTTGGATAATTTGCCGAAATGGAAAATTTATTTGGTACAGATTCAATATTGGTATTTACATCTGACACAACATCATTTTCTCCAGGGGATCCGTGAACCACTCCCGATAAAGTCCAATAATTTACATTGTCCGGGTTTCCAATTGGCGTCCTTCTTTCAGATACAAGTGAAAAGCCGTCACCATCGGCCTCTTCCGGCCAAGGCAATTTATCATTATATCTAAAATTAAAAACCGTGTCCCCAACTGCATCATTAAATACAACTCTTTCACCACCATTATTCAATTGACCTTCATATTCTCCATCAGGCAAAAAGCCATATCGTTCATTAAATTTAACCGCATTTGACGCAATAATTAAAAATTCACCTGAAGCCAATCCAGTTCCTTGACCAAACTCAAAAGTAATTCCGTTAGTAAATGATGCTCCCGAAAGAATTAAATTATTTTCACCAATATTTTTAAGCTCAAGAAATTCAAATTCGGAACCACTCACAGTATCGGCTCCGGCAATTTCATCAAGCGGATGATAGTGAAGCTCAGTAATTTTTAAATCAGAAAGGTCTTCGTCAATTATAAACTTAGCCTCATTTAATGTGCTCCATTCTCCATTAATATTGGAGCGGGTTTTAACAGTAACTGTTTCATTTACTTCTATTGGAGCTGTATATAATTTGGCCGAAGAAGATATTGAGCCGGAAATAGTTTCTTTTGCTAATGTCAATTTTGGTAAAATCAGAAAATCCGAACTTTGTAGAGATGTATTTAATCCGTGAATTGCTAAAAGATTCTCTCCCTCTTTTAAACTTGATAAATATTGTGAAATATCAAACCTTACGTATCCCGGTGAATCGAGATATGTTTCGGAAATCGAATTCCAACCAGGACTATCCGGTGCATTTTCATCCAAAATTTCTGTTCCATTTAAATAAAGAACAAAGCCATCGTCATACATCAAATCTAGAAATAATTTATTTGCTTCATCAAGATCATCTTTTAAGGCAGAAAATGGTATACGAAGATAGCAAGAAGTATTGGGATCGATTCCTGATTCATGCATATAGCTTTTAGTAAATAAACTTATAAATGAATCATAATTCCCCTTGTCGTCATATCCCACTCCACCGGAACTTCCGCTTGTAAAAAGCCAACCGCTATCATCAAAATTTATATCTGTTTTCCACGCACTATTTTGTGAAGATTTGGGAATTAATACTCTTTTACCAGCAGAAGGTTCTAATATGATTTTAGAAAAATTTCCACTTTCAGATACATTTGGTATAAAAGGATCCGTCCCATCAGTTGTATAATATACTTCTCCGGCGCTCGAGTTTATTTCGATATTAAAACCTTTTGAAACAATTCCACCATGCTGATTAAACTGCGGAGGCATTTGAGTACTGTACAAACCTTTATTTTTTAGTTGGTCCAAAACAATATCTTGCCGTGACGGAATAAAATTATATAAAATATTGTTTATCTCACTTTCCCAGTGAGTCTTATTTAGCGGAGTTTCACTTTTTGAATCACCCCATCTAGCCGACTCAGCAATTATAGCAGTTTCAATTTCACTTTTTCTAGTAAGTAATCTTTCAATAATTTTATTTTTTGTAAAACATCCGTTATTAAAAAAGTGTTTATAAACTCTATCTCTAAATTTTAATCTGTAATTATCATTCTCACTTAATTTTTGATGAAACCACTGCGGATTTGATTCCATGAAATTTAAACCTGCAGAAAACGGACCGGTTCTATCAGTTCCCCAATCATTATCAAACATAGAATGTTCACCATCGTGCCTGAAAAATTTAAATCCATCCGGATTTACTCTGTTATAAATTGCATAAAAATTATTCGGTTTATTATTATTAATAAATGCCGAAATCGGACCATCAAAATCACCGACATAGAACGTAACAATCATGTAGTCGATTAAATTTTCAACATCTATAAGTTTTTCATAATTTGGATTTTTCGTACCGTCTATATTCAGTCCTTGTATTTTGAAATAATTATTATCATCAGCAAATCCGGTTTGCCCTGTTGTCCAGATATCTCTCCATTTATCAAGAGTACCGTCGGTAGCTTCAATTTCGTATACATTAAAATTATCGCCAACTTCAACTTTTATTACATCATAATCTTCTTCATTTCCGCCAAAATAAGATTCGGCAAAAGAAGCTTCGGATCTTTCTTGAGTTTGGAACAATCCCCAATATGTACCGTTAATGAATAGGTGATAAAATCTGCTTCTTGTATACGGCTGACCCATATCCCTTTGAGTATCTCTTGAAAAAACTTCTCTTAAAAAAGTATTCCTAACATCACCATAAAAAGACCATGAATAATTTTGACTGGTTCTTAAATCAATGTTATCAAATTCTTCCACCCCTTCATCGCCAAAAAGAGGATATTTGAGTTTTCCCTCACCGTATTCATCCCTAAAAATAAATCTAAAAGCGTGTTTCGGATTATCGTAGTGCCTGCTCCATCCACCGCGGATCCTAACTCCGCAATTAATTTGAAATCCTTCGCTGCCATCTGGATTCAACAATTCAATTGATGCGGCCCGTTCCCAATTTTTTCCATGATAGAGGGCATTAACATAAATACCAGAATCAGAATTAAATAAATTTCCTAAATCGGTAACCATTGAAATTGTTGGAATAGATAAAAAAGCATCATCCATTTGAGATGAATAAAAAGAACTGTTATAAATCTCCGGATCCAAACCATAACTTATATCATGACCGCTGGCAGATGTAATCCAATTAGGGCCAGGTAAAACATTATCACGGGATAATTCCAATATTTTATTTGAGAAAAGATAGGTTTGTGTAACAATATCCGAAATTAACGTATCATTTAACACGGCGCAGGCTCTAACAACAACACCAGGTGCAACATCACGATTTGTAAAATTATTAGGATTAATTTCTATACTAGAAGGTGAAGTCAATATAATCGGATTTTGACCGGTAAACGGATTAGAACCATCCAATGTATAATATATTTGGGCTCCCTCATTTTCACTACTAAGAATTAAAGTGAAATTTTCCGTGTAAAATCCGTGATTATGTGAAAATGAAAGTTCGCTACTTGATATTTCTGCGCTAAGATTACTATAAAATAATAGTAAACAAACAATAATTGATGATATTTCCCATTCTCTAACTTTTTGCAACACACTTTTTAATTTTTAAAAAATAATATAAAAACTAGATAACTATTTTTTTATAAACATAAAATGATATAAAACAACTCTTTTAGGAATATAAATATGCAGAAAATATCAAATTATCAATAATTTTATACATTTTTATGGAATTATAATCTTTTATATAAATATTTTATTACTTTTTTTTTACAATGTAAGTATAAATACTGATGCTTCTCTTAATATTCATTCGTATTTTTATGTCAAATTCATAAAATATAATGGTTTAAATTTTATTTACTGTTTATGGAACCAAATAATATATTCGATTACTTCTTCAGTTTAGAAAATCCGGCAATTTACGGAATTCTCATTATGGTTCTTTTGATCATTATTATTGTCCTGATTAGAAATGAATTTATACATCCATTAAATAAAAGAAAACAAGAATTAGAAATAGAAAACACAAAATTAATGGCACTTTTTGCTGAAATTGATCCGGATCCTATTTTAAGAGTAAATAATGAAGGTAAAATAATTAGTGCTAATAATACTGCTCTAAATGATTTTAAAGGAATGAATTTAATTGGATCAAACTTTTCATCTATTTTACCGGATTTTAATTTGGATGATTCCACTTTTGCTCATGATAATGTAATTGGCATAGGGGATAGATTTTTTAATATATCTATCAGAAAAATTGATTCCCTTGGTTTCAAACAAATTTACCTACATGATATTACAAAACGTATTGAATATGAATTCCAGATTAAAGAATATCAGAAAAATTTAAAAAATCTTAGAACAAAACTTGACAATTTGAACGAAACGGAAAAGCAAAGACTGGGAAAAGAATTACACGATAGTATTGGTCAAAATATTTCTATAATAAAAATGGAAGTACAAAAATATATTGAAGATGAAAAAAGTAGTTTAAATAAAGATGCTTTTTCAAGTTTACTTAAGCTTTTAGATAATTTATCCACTGATGTACGAGATATTTCTCATCAACTTAGGCCGCGTATTCTTAACGAATTTGGTCTGGTGCCGGCATTATCTTCGTTAATAGATTCAGTAAACAACAATAGTTCCATGCGAGGATTGTTATCTAATACAGATATAGAATTCGAGTTAAATGAAGAGTTTGAATTAAATTTATACAGAATTTGTCAGGAAGCAATTACCAATATTGTAAAACACTCTTTGTGTAAAACCTTTTTTGTTCAATTATTGTTAAATGAGCAAAATTTAAAATTAATCATTTCCGATGATGGCGCGGGCTTCGCTTTTTCGGAATACTCAAAAAATGGTCACTCATCATTAGGATTGCTCAATATGAAAGAAAGGGTATCTAATTACAATGGTACACTTGATATTGAAGCACAGCCTAATGAAGGCACAACATTATTTATAAACTTTGCAAATATTAAAGAAATGGGTTTAATATGAAAAGAATACTAATTGCAGATGATCATAGCCTTTTTAGGGAAGGTATTGTGAGCATGTTAAGAGATGCGGAAGATATTCAAATTATAGGAGAAGCATCAAACGGAAAAGAACTTGAAAAAAAATATGCCGAGTTAATGCCGGATGTTGTTCTTAGCGATATCAGCATGCCTATCAAATCGGGACCCGATGCCGTTAAGTCAATACTCAATAAGTTTAAGGAAGCAAGAGTATTGTTTTTGTCTCAATTTACTGGAGATGATTATTTATATTCCGTTATTAAAGCCGGGGCTTTAGGCCTAATAAGCAAAAATTGCATGAAAGATGAACTAATTTTTGCTATAAACCAGGTGTATCATGGAATAAAATATTTTAAGAATAAATCTGTTGAAGAGCTGAATTCAATAATAAAACGTTTTGAAGATATTAAAATGAAGAATATGGATATTCATTACAGTTCTTTGACACCAAAAGAGGAAGAAGTTTTAAAATTAGTTGGTGAAGGGCTCACGAGTGAACAAATTGCCCAACAGCTAAATTTAAGCAAACGGACTGTCGATACTCACAGATATAAAATAATTGGAACATTAGGTTTAAAATCTTTATCGGAATTAATTAGATATGCCGTATTAAAAAATATTGAGAGTAATAAGGGCGGATTATTGAGCGGTAATAACATCTGACTTATTCTTCCATAGTTGTATAATAATTAGTAGTATTCCTATAAATATTTGGATGAATGAGCCCAAATATGAAATTTCCATTCCTATTCTAACTTCTCTTAAAGAGGCGAGTAATCTGATAATGAATATGCTTTCATAAATTATCATTAATATATAATAGCCACTAAGACTATTATTTTTTATAAGCTGAGAAGCAAATAATCTCACAAAAAGAATAATAAAAATTAAATGAAATACCAGGACGAATGACTTAATTGTAAAGTATGACAAAAATGGATTTATTATTAATATGGGAACTAAACCTAACAATTTGAGTTTAATATTTTTAAAAAAATAATCCCTATTAAATCCTATCAGCATTAAATAATGAAATGGGAGCCAAGCATATAATGAAGAAATAGAAAGACCATTCCATAGAATTTTTGCTAATATGTCAATTAAACCTAAAAAAAGGAAGAAATAAAAATTATTATGCCTTCTATATACAAATGGAACAGTTAACCAGACTACTAATAAACATATTTCAATTATTTGATAGACTTTCACCTACATTTCCGGTTATTTTTATTCTTCCCTAACAGATTAAAATGTCAATAAAGTATTAAAATCTATCTGAATTATATGAGATTTATTATTTTATAAAAACCATGGAAGTAACTTAATAAAGTTACTCAGTATCAACTATGAATCAAAAAAAATTATATCTAATCACAATTTGGCGGACAATCTGTACCCGCCTCAAGTGTAAATACTCCATTTGTTAATGTAAGAACGTCTGCCCTGTTTTCAACAAAGGTTTCTTTTTCTCCACCCAATTTTAGTAATTCTTCTAACTTGGTTTTACTATACGTATGGAAAATTTCATCACTATTCACATAATTTGTAGTACTATCCATAATATTATTTGTAGTATTTAAGACTTTTGCTCTTTTATCGCCAAGTATAGTCAATTTATTATTCAAAATCTTAAACATTGCAACTTTATCCGTCTTTTTTAACGCTTCTTCTAATACAACTTTTTCTAATAATTGTTTTTCTACAACCGGTCCGAATAAACTATCGGCTTCTACTTTAGTAAAAATCTTTCCATAAGTTTGGCTAAATACAATTGAAGGTAAAATAGATAAAATAATGAAAATGCAAATGCTTCTAAAAGCGTAATTATTCATTGTTATTGTCCACTTTTTAGTGAGGGGAAAAATTAATCTATAAAAAATAACGTATTATTATTTAAATTCCTTGGTAAAAAAAGAGTGACTTTTTTAACAGATCTAAACCGAATTACCCGCGACAACAATCCGGCTTAGATCTAGGGTTTGGGGGGGAATATTTTTATTTTCTTCAAGTAAAATAGATAATCGAAACAAATAATGAATCAGTATAATTACGTATTTTTAAATATTTTTTATGGTACTTATTTTTTACACTTTTTTACGATTAAAAGCAGATTAGTAAGAAAATAGACTATTTTTAAGGGGAGAAATAAATTTTTGACAAAAAAGGGATATTCTTATTAAAAAAATATCCCGTATAAATTTTAGAAAGGTGAAGAATTTATCCCGTAAAAGATAAATAAGCGGCAATTATCAATACAATTACCAATACGGAGGTTACAACATCCAGAGTATTCCAGCTTTGTCTCGATTCTTTTTTATGCTCATCTGTTAGAGTTCCATAGGTTAACCCGGTAATTTTAGAGTAATCCGGTTCTTCAGTCATATAGCTAACGGCAAACATAATTATTACACATATTACAAAGATTATTAAGCTATAATATTGGAAAAAAATATTGTTCACAATCCAGAAAAACGAGCCCTGATCATAGGCAAAATTTTCAAACAGTTTTACCGGTGTATCCACAGCAAGCCTGAATAACCCCATTGCAAAACCGACAGATAATGCAGACAAACATCCTTTGGCATTCAATCTTTTATTAAATACACCAAGGAAAAATACTACAAATATAGGAGGAGCCAAATATGCCTGTATTCCTTGAAGATAATCGTACAATCCTCTTCCGCCTTGTATAACGGGAATCCATAAAAGTCCTATCAAAACCATTACGCCGGTCGCAACCCTGCCAATCCAAACCAATTGTTTTTGGCTTGCTTCAGGTTTAAAACGGGAATAAAAATCCATTGTAAATAATGTTGAGGAGGCGTTAAAAACTCCGGCCAATGAGCTCATTAAAGCGGCCAAAAGACCTGCTACAACTAATCCCCTAACTCCTACCGGCAAAACATTAGCTACAAGTAATGGAAAGGCTTTTTGAGCGTTTTCTCTAATTATCTCTCCATTTGCGTTAAACAATTCCGATTGAATTGCAGAAACCTGACCGCTTTTCGCCAATGCAAACGCAATCATTCCGGGAATAATAAAAATAAATACAGGTAATAATTTTAACATTGCTGCAGCGATAGATCCCCTTCTTGCCTCTGTTTCGTTTGGTGCCCCCAAAGCCCTTTGCACAATATATTGATCTGTAGTCCAGTACCATAATCCAATAATTGGGGCAGCAAATAACATTCCCAGCCAAGGATAATTATCGTTAAAATACCAGGCCATTTTGCCGGCTTCTTTTACAGGTAACCACGTACTTTCCATACCATCCGGAACGAGAGGTTTCCATAAGTTGAACATTTCACTTCCAGCTATAGCTCTTAGTTCACTCCAACCTCCCAGAGCCTCAAGACCAAAAATTGTTACCAATATCGATCCAATTATTAAAATTACAGTTTGAAGTGCTTCCGTGTATGCAACAGCTTTTAATCCACCCAAAACGGAATACATTCCCGTTAGTATTATTACAAGTATTGATCCCAGCCAAAAACTATCCATAGCTAAAAAATTCATTTCAGGCAGTAATACGCTAAATACAATTCCTCCTGCAAAAATACCAACGGCAATTTTTGTTAATACATACGCAACTAATGAAATAACAGATAGAACAGTTCTTGAAGCAGGTGAAAATCTTCTCTCAAGAAATTCCGGCATCGTGAAAACTTTTGACCGCATATAAAACGGAACCATAATCCAACCTAAAACAAGTAAACACCAAGCGTGGAGCTCGTAATGGGCCATAGCAACACCATCGGTCGCACCCGATCCGGCAAGACCAACAAGATGTTCAGAACCAATATTTGAAGCAAAAATTGATGCACCGACAATAAACCATCCTAAATGACGGCCAGCTAGAAAATAATCTGTAGAATCCTTTTGGCGCTGCTTAATAACCCACCAAGCAAGCCCTAAAATAATTCCAAAATATATTAGAATTATCAGCCAATCAATTGAGTGAAGTGTAGACATTATTACTCCGGCTATTATTAAATATATAGACTCGTTTTAGCTCTTTTCGTTTTATTTCTTCAAAAACACATTTAACATTTCTTTCCAATTTTCATAAGCATCATTGTATTCTTTAGTTAATTCAGTATTCGGTTCAATCATTTCTCGTTTTTCTAACCCTTTAAATGCCTCGGTAAATGAGCTGTAAACATTAGTGCCAATTCCGGCACCTCTTGCAGCTCCTTGGGCTCCATCCGTATTGTAAAGCTCAATAACAGTATTTGTCGTATTTGAAACAGCCTCCGTAAAAATATTGCTCAAGAACATATTGGACTTACCAGCCCTCATTAAGTTAATTTCAATTCCCATATTTCTCATAACATCTATTCCGTATCTAAAAGAGAATGCTATTCCCTCTTGCGCCGCTCTTATTATATTTGCTCTGGAATTCAAATTAAAGTTTATTCTCAATAACTGGCTTCCAATATTTTGATTTCTTAAAACTCTCTCTGCTCCATTACCAAATGGTAAAATTATTACTCCATCTGATCCAATATTTATTTCGGATGCCTCATTATTTAATTTTTCATAGGAATCATTCGTTCTCATCATTTCGTTTCGTAACCAATTATATAAAATACCTGTTCCATTTATGCAGAGCAGTACACCTTTTATTGGTAAACTATCACTATAATTAACATGAGCAAAACTGTTTACCCTGCTATACGGATCGAAAGAGTTTTCTTTAACTATTCCGTATACCACTCCGGAAGTACCCGCAGTTGTTGCAATTTCTCCAGGATTTAATACGTTTAACGAAAAAGCATTATTCGGTTGGTCGCCGGCTCTATAACTAATTGGAATTCCTCTTTTTAATCCTAATTCGTTTGCTGCCATATCATTCAATTTGCTTTGCACACTAAAAGTAGGGACTATATCCGGGATCATAGATTTTTTAATCGAATAATAGTCCATCAATTTTTCAGCTAAAGAATTATTCTTAAAATTCCAGAAAATTCCTTCACTTAATCCGGAAATTGTGGTATTAATCTCACTGGATAATTTGTAAGCTATGTAATCACCCGGAAGCATAATTTTATCTATGTTTTCAAAAATTTCAGGTTTATTGTCTCTTATCCATTTCAATTTAGAAGCCGTAAAATTCCCAGGTGAATTCAAATAATTGCTCAAACAAAATTCTTCTCCTAATTCCTTCAAAGCAATATTGCCTGTTTCCACCGCACGGCTATCGCACCAGATAATTGAAGGATATAATAATTCTTTATTCTTATCTACCATTACCAAACCATGCATTTGGTATGAGATTCCTATTCCGGCAATTTCATAATTATTGTCATTTAAACCGTTTAATGCTTTTTTGTTAGCAATGACTAAATGTTTCCACCATTCTTCCGGATTCTGCTCTGCCCATCCACTTTGAGGAGAATCAATTTTCATCTCACTTTCCGGAGAAAATGCCGAACTTTCTAATTTCCCGCTATCACTATCTATTATAGAAACTTTTACCGATGAACTGCCAATGTCAAAACCTAGTAAATATCTGTTAGCCATTTCTTATCTCTTCATAATTTAAAATCAAAGCCGTTCTTTTTTAATGATTCGTACGCTTTTGAATCAAATTTATATAATCTCGCTGCTCTATGAGATACTCCTTTCTGAAAATCATCAAGTGGTATAAGCATATTTAATCCTAATATTTTCTTTCTAAAATTTCTTTTATCAAGATTTTCACCCAATATGCATTCATATAAATTTTGCAGCTGAGTTAAAGAAAATTTCTGAGGAAGCAATTCGAAACCTATCGGTTTATATCTTACTCTTTGCCGTAATTGTTTCAGTGCCTTATCTAAAATTAATTTGTGATCAAATGGAAAATTAATTTCTGAACTAACTTTGTACCACTTAACATCTGTTGTATCAATACCAGGTTTAAGGAAATGTTTTTCAGGATTAATTAATGCAAAGTAAGCTACAGTAATAACACGTCTACTTGGGAATCTATCAATTTCACTAAAAGTGTGCACTTGTTCCAAATAGATTTTTTTAACATTACTGGTTTCTTCTAATATTCTTACTGCAGCTTGATCTAATGTTTCTATATTTAAAACAAATCCGCCCGGAAGCGCCCAACTGCCCTTTTCGGGATTCCTCTTTCTTTTTATTAATAATACTTCCAGATCATTTTTCTCAAATCCGAATACTACACAATCAATAGAAAGGTTTCTGATTATTTGTTTAGAGGTATGTGACAATTTTTTCTCCTTACTTAGTGTGTTTTTTACACAATACTTATTGTGATTTTTACACTATTTAATTATATTTATTTTAGCTCAATTTTTCAACTAAAAAGAGTGAATCATGGCTGTTAAATTAACATTAGGGAGTGAGGAATATTTTAAAAATATTTCACAAATTCCATTTGAAGGAAAAACTTCAAAAAATCCTTTGGCATTTAAATACTATAGTGAAAACCAAATTGTAGCCGGTAAAAAAATGGTCGATCACTTTCGTTTTTCAATAGCATATTGGCATTCATTTGGAGCAAACGGCGGGGATCCGTTTGGCAACGATACTAAAAATTATCCTTGGCTGTCTGAATCTGATCCGGTTCGAAAAGCAAAGCACAAAATGGATGCTGCATTTGAGTTTATTACAAAACTTAACGTCCCCCATTATTGTTTTCACGATTTCGACTTAATTGAAGAAGGTGATTCTATCCAAGAAAGTGAAGACAGGGTTAAACAAATAGTAGAATATGCAAAACAAAAACAAAACGAATCCGGTGTAAAATTACTTTGGGGAACTGCTAATTTATTCTCTCACCCAAGATATATGAACGGTGCATCTACCAATCCTGACTTTAATGTGTTAACATACGCTGCGACGCAAGTTAAAAACGCTATTGATGCTACTATTGTATTAGGTGGCGAGAATTACGTTTTTTGGGGTGGTCGAGAAGGTTATATGTCGCTACTAAATACAAATATGAAAAAGGAACTTGATCATTTAGGTATGTTTCTAAATATTGCAAAGGATTATGGTAGAAAAAATGGTTTTACGGGTACGTTTTTAATTGAACCAAAACCTATGGAACCAATGAAACACCAATACGATTTTGATACTGCAACCGTAATTGGATTTTTAAGAGAATATGATTTATTAGATGATTTCAAAATCAATATAGAAGTTAACCACGCTACTTTAGCAGGTCACACCTTCCAGCATGAATTACAAGTTGCAGCAAATTCCGGATTATTAGGAAGTATTGATGCAAATAGAGGTGATTACCAAAATGGGTGGGATACTGATCAATTTCCAAATAGTTTATATGAAATTACCGAGGCAATGTTAGTGATACTTGAAGCGGGCGGACTTGGCACCGGCGGAGTAAACTTTGATGCTAAAACAAGAAGAAATTCAACGGATTTGGAGGATCTATTTATTAGCCATATTTCCGGTATGGATGTTTTTGCAAGATCACTATTGATTGCAGATGATATTTTGAAAAATTCTGATTATAATTCTTTACGCTCAAAAAGATATTCATCTTTTGATAACGGTAAAGGCAAGGAGTTTGAAAACGGAAATCTTTCACTTGAAGACTTAAAAGAATCAGCTTTAACAGGCGGAGAACCAAAAAGAACAAGCGGTAAACAAGAGCTATTCGAATCAATTATTAACAATCATATCTAAAATACTTCAACTCACTCCTTTACAATTGTTTTGGAGTGAGAAATATCATTTCCTTATCGGTATAATAGTTTTTTCTTGGATTCTTTTTTATTCAATTATTAGCAGGTCAAACAATTAATTACGTTTACCTAAGTATAACTACTTAGGTAATTAATCTAAAATATTACTTTATATTAATTATCTAAATTATTTACTTGCAATGAGTTACATTTTTGTTTAAGTTTCGTATGTTCTTTAGGTAGTTTTTTTAGTTGACCAGTTCAACTTTTTTATTGTTTTTCCGATTATAAGTAACGGAGTAGGGAAGTAATTGAATTTTTTAAATTTGTCATATTTAATAATTGGAATTTGTCTTTTTCTGCTCACATATATTGTTTATAAAAAATTTCTAAAAAATCATAAGAAACTTTATGATTTTCTAACTGAGGATCAATAAAAACAATCGAGGGCTTTGTGGAAAATGTAAATGTTGCTAATGATAACATGATATTAAATCAAAAAAGCGAAGATTTTGTTAGCGAAACTTTAGCTGAAGAAGAAACACAACTTCATGAAGAAATTAAAAAGAGAAAGTTAACATTAATAGGATTAGGCTCTATATATATAGTTTTAATCTTAGCTTCGTTCACTTTTTTGACGTAAATTTTAACTATTAGTCGGAAATGATTTTTAATTCATTTTCGACTAAATCATTTTTTACCCCCCCATTTTTACTAAAGATTATAATTCCGATTAGAGCAAGTAAAAAACCTGGAATAATTTCGTAAAGATCAAAAATTCCGCCACTAAGGTTTTTCCAAATTATAATCGTAAGTCCGCCAATGAGTATTCCGGAAATTGCGCCTTTTTCTGTTATTCCCTTCCAATAAAGACTTAAGATAATAACAGGACCAAAAGCAGCTCCAAATCCGGCCCATGCATATGAAACTAAATCCAGCACACTGGAGTTTTGATCTAAGCCAATTATCAGTGCAATTACTGCTATGAGAATAACAAAACTTCTACTGATCCATACAAGTTCCCTCTGTGAGGCATTTTTCCTAAAAAGAGTTCTATAAATATCCTCGGTTAATGCAGACGAAGCCACTAATAATTGCGAGTCCGCTGTACTCATTATAGCTGCTAGAATGGCGGCAAGCAGTACGCCAGCAAATAATGGATTAACAAGTTGTTCCACCATTACAATAAAAATTCTCTCCGAATCATTGCCAACTAAATTGTTTGGAAAGATGGCATAACCAACAATTCCAAGCACTACGGCAAAAATCAAACTAAAAGTAACCCAGTACATTGCAATTTTTCTGGCTTTTCCGACTTCACTAACATTTTTAATTGCCATAAATCTTGCCAAAATATGCGGCTGGCCAAAATACCCTAAACCCCATCCAAGCAAAGAAAATATTGTAATAATTGATATAAAATTTCCGTTACTATCAGTTAGAGCATTCAAGTAATTCGGATTTAAAACTATAACTTCTGTCAGAGTAAATTGAAATCCACCATTATCAATAATTGCAAAAGTTGGAACAAAAATTATT
>Ga0209633_10001092_pt1 | contig 29240 bp, 22 predicted proteins | sample Cruoilmetagenom1_FD_187290 | JGI IMG/M metagenome (GOLD analysis project Ga0209633, IMG submission 187290) | Oil polluted marine microbial communities from Coal Oil Point, Santa Barbara, California, USA - Sample 1 (SPAdes) (version 2) | ecosystem: Environmental > Aquatic > Marine > Oil seeps ... | reverse complement strand
ATAACAGGAAGAGGAGACATTCTTATTTAGAATATCTTTCTCCGTATAATTACGAATTATTGTATTTTAGATTAGTGGCTTAAATAACTGTACAGTTTGAGGGGAGCAGATCACTGCGAGGAAATTAAACATGCAAAAGAAAAGATCTGTCTTGATAATAGTGTTTCTCTTGATGATAGTTTTTAACGAAAATTCCTTTACCCAAGAAGATGAATCAGAGTTAAAAAGTAATAAATCAAACTTCAATAGTCATGTCTTTGATGTGTATTTAATTAATGGATATGGTCTTGGCTACAATATTCTTAGAAGTTCATATTCTGAAGTCAGATTATCTTTGGACATCTCAAGCTCCTATGGCGATACTGAATATGATAGAAAGAGAATAATTATTTCAGATGGTTCAACTGAAATTAAAAATGAATCTATAGACTCAGATGGAGGTTTCCACAACATATTTTTCACAGCACAATATTTAATTACCTTTTATAAAAGTAACCTTGGAGAATCATACTTTGGATTTGGTCCGTTTGGAGGATATAACTGGCATCATTATTCAAGTTTCAATATAGAAGATAATTCTGAAAATGAATATTCAAATTGGGATAAAAGTTTTTCAATGGGTTTAACATTTGCACTTGGAATCAGAAGCAAACTAAATTCATCACTCTCAATTTTTGCAGAAGCTCAATTAAATGGCGGCAAATCATGGATGGATGATGAAAATGAAAATATTTCAGTTTATGAAACGAACACCCATTCTTATAAAACTAAATCAGATGTCAACACATGGTATTATAATTTTTCATTCGCTAGAATCGGGTTAAGATTTTCAATTTAGTTTAATGTTAAGTGTAACTAAATAAATTTAAGTATTCATAGTTAATAAACAATTGGGGGGGTGTTTTGTTAACCACATTAGTAGTGGAAAGTGCGGAGTTCGTCTATGAACAAAATTATTCATTTACTTTATTTGGCATCAATTATTAGCTTAATTCCTAACTCATGCAGTAATTCATCAAAGCCAATTAGCAACAGATATGATTTAGAGATAATAACTTATTCAGATTTAACTTCAACAGTTGATTCAAGTTTGTTTTATTATAAATATTATGATGATTGGGAGCTTAACTTAGATACGCTAAAAGCAAATAGTCTAGCAAATTATCTCGCAGATGAATTTAACTCAATTTCAGATATGTGGTTTCCTCAAAACAACAGTCAGTGTAAATGGGGGATGAATGATAATTTTGTATTCATAAGTCTAACCGGGCCAGAGCCATCTTTGATTGAGGAAGGATATGAATTATACACTTATGGATTCCTAAATTGTTGGAGTGAATTTAGGCACTATAAATTACATTAGTATTTATTCTAAATACTATAGAACACGATTAAATAACTAAATAAATTTTGGAAATATGAACTCATTAAAATTAAAAATAACCTTTGTTTTGCAACTGACTATGTTTGTGGTTTTTAATTATGCTCAAGTAAATGAATTGATCAAAGAAGATTTATCAAAACATTCTTTGCAAAATTTAGAAATATCAATCGATAGCATAGATATAAATATGGCAGATGGAACCAAAGAAAGACAAGTATATATTAATGATTTATCGAATGGTAGGTTTACAGAATTATATAAAATTTGGGATGGAAGTAATTGGATAAATGATTGGCATCATGTTTATAATTATGAGAATAATAAATTAACTTCTAGATGCAAAGAAACATGGCTTGAAAATTCATGGATCACAGATTGGTGTTATCATTATAAATATGATGAGTCATGGAACTTAATATCAGATACCTTTGAGTATGTATATCCAGATGGAAACTGGTATAATGTTAAAAGAACAACAAAATTATACAATAGTTTGAACCAAAATACTCACCGACTCGATGAAGAGTGGAAAAATTCTGAATGGGTTAGTAAATGGCAAGCATCGTATGAATATGATGATAGTGGGAATAAAATATTTTTGTTGTCTCAAAACTTTAATGATGGAGTCTGGGAGAATGAGAGAAGAACCAGTATAGTATATGATGAAAGTGCCAACGTACTACTTTATCAAGTTGAAATTTGGAATGGTGCTGATCAATGGTTATTTGATAACCGAGCAATAAATACATATAGTGAAAATAAATATCTTGTTCATAGTTCAATTGATGAATGGAAAGACTTTCAATGGATGAATAATAATTACACTTCATATCAGTATAATGGAAAGAATAATGTAATAAGTGAACTCGTAGGTCATTTTGAAGACAGTACCTTCATTGAATTGTATAGAAATTCTTATGAGTATAACTCAATAGATCAAAAGGTGTCTGAATTAAATGAATGGTGGAATGCTGGAATGTGGGAGCTCGGTTCCCGTAGATTTTTTGAATATGATATCTCTGGTAATTTATTATTAAATATAACTGATCATTATGCTAATGAAATGTGGACACAAAATCACAGAAATATATATAAATATGAGAATAATCAATTAGTCAAAGTTTCATTTGAAAACAACACAAATGGTTTATGGCAGAAAGTTGATGGATTTCAAATCTTTAATGAATCATCTGGTTATATATTCTATATTATCGGCGCCGAGATAACCATTTACTATAACAATATTACAGAAGTAAATAGAGTTCCTGAGTTTGCTAATGTATATACTCTCAAGCAAAATTATCCAAACCCATTTAATCCAAGGACAACCATCAAATACTCAATACCAGAGAGTGAATTTATTCAATTAACAGTATATGATATGTTAGGAAGAGAAGTCTCTAAGTTGGTAAATGAAGAACAATCAAAAGGCGCTTATAAAATCGAATTTGATTCTTCTCGGTTAACGAGTGGAATTTATTTCTACAGATTACAAAGTGGTAAATATGTTGAAACAAAGAAAATGCTATTGATGAAGTAAAGATATTGTCGGTTTACTAAAAGTATTTTAGAGGATTCAAACATGAAATTATTTTTACTACTACTAATTGTTAATATTACTTCGGAGGCACAATATCAATGGAATAATCCGAAGCCCTCAGCCTATAAGCTAAATGGGGTTCATTTTTTAGATTCACTTAATGGTTGGGTTGTTGGGGAAAACAGCACTGCACTAAAAACCATCAACGGAGGGAGTTCATGGACTCAAATGAAGATACCGCTTTTCTCCTCCTTATGCAAAGTTCATTTTGTTGATAAAAATAAAGGGTGGATAATAGGAGGTGATGAAACCGCATCATTTGGCTCTGTTTTGTTAACTACCGATGGTGGTGAAAATTGGATAAATCATAATCCAGAAGGGACTTTTGGTTGGAATGATATTTCTGTCATATCAAAGGATTTAATATTTATTGGAGGATTCCATGGTATATACAAATCTACGGATGGTGGTTATAACTGGATTAAGTCTAGAGACGGATTTTGGACAACTACAGTATTTTTTATAGATTCATTGACCGGCTGGTTTGGTAATACTCAAGGGTATATATATAAAACCTCTGATGGTGGTGAAAATTGGGATCTATGTTGCAATCTAAAATTTACTTGGATTAAGAGTATAAAATTTGTTGATAAAAAAACTGGCTATATAGTTACTCGTGGATTGTATTCTAACGATGGCAAAATATATAAATCAGTTGATGGTGGTAATTCTTGGACCATTCAATATTCAGTTTATAACTCAACATACAATGATCTTGATGTGCGGGACTCTTTGAACGCAACCGCAATTGGCGATAATGGACTTGTAAAGTATACGGTTGATGGTGGGAAAATATGGTATAGCGATGTTTTATCTAATAACTCTTTTTTTGGTATAACTACTAAGTCAAATAAAACATGGATTGTTGGAGGTGAATTAAATTATGGTTCTATTTTTAGGGGTAAACATAATTTAGATTGGGAAGAAATGTGTAGTTCATACACGAAATCAAGTATAAATTATATTGATTTTGCAGATATAAATAATGGAATAAGTGTTGGTAGTGCTGGTACAATATTAAAAACTTCAAATTCCGGAAATTCTTGGCAAAACATTAATGTATTCTCTACTGATTTAACTAGCATCTCTTATTTAGATCTCAATACAATTTTCATTGCTGGTAGAATGGGAGAGTTTATTAAAACAACCAATGGTGGTGGTTCTTGGGAAATCACTTATCCCTTCCCAAAGTACAGTTCAACAAAAATAAAGTTCTTTTCCAAATTACTGGGCTATGCCTCTTCAGAAAACGGTTCACTATTTAAAACTACTGACTCTGGATTAAGTTGGGAGGAATTTGGAGAACCTTGGCAATATGACTTAATCTATGTTGATAGCTTAAATTTTTGGACGATATTAAATCCTCTAGAGTCTGACTTTTCAATAATTTATCACTCAACTGATGGTGGAGTCAATTGGAAAGCAAATGAATTATCATTCTACATAGAGGAAATGTTTTTCCTTGATGAAAACAATGGCTGGTTATCAAATCAACAAAGTTTGTATAAAACATCCGATGGAGGAGATAATTGGAGTTTAGTAAATGATAATTTAGGGTTCTCTATTAAGGAAATGATATTTACCACAGATAACATTGGCTTTTTGTTGACCAATGAATCACTAGCATCTATCAAATATACATCTGATGGAGGTAATAGTTTTCATTCGATAATTAACTACACTTCTTTGGAAACATTGTTCCATGTTGACAACAAACTTTGGTCCACCGATAGGAATGGACGAATACTTGAAATTAACATTGATAAAATTACAAATATAAAAGTGGATTCTAAAATGCTTCCTACTAATATTTCTTTAGAACAGAATTATCCTAATCCATTTAATCCGACAACTACAATATATTATACTGTTCCTCGAAACAGCTTTATAAAATTGGAAGTATTTGATATCCTCGGAAACAGTATAGAAGTTTTAGCCGATAAGTATCAACAAAAGGGTATTTACAAAGTACTTTTTAGAGCTTCTAAATTGTCTAGCGGTATTTATTTCTATAGATTACAAATTGGAAGCTATGTTGAAACTAAAAAAATGTTGTTGATGAAGTAGAATACTTAGGACGATAAAAAAACAATTTTTCAGATCATTTATATTTGACTAATAAAATATCAATATGATCCAAGATATAAATAATAACTATATCATTTCTAAGATTCTTAAGATATAAAATGAATCATTATTAATTGTTATTAAGTATTCCCACCTTGATTGAATATGGATCTGAATATCCCAGATTACCTCTTAAAAGCTGTTTTTTCAATTATCAAAAAATATAATAATAGATTGATTTCCAAATCAAACTTAACTCATCCGAAATATTATGTAAGGAACATTATCATGGTTCGAAGTATTGTAAAAGTATTCTTGATTACTGTATTAACTTATTTAACACTTACGGCTTCCAGTATTACAGTCCAAGGTGATATTTATTCATCAACTTGGAGTTCTGATACGGTTTTTGTTGCTGGTAATCTTAAAGTTAATTACGGAGCTATCCTAACAATTGAGCCAGGCACTGAAGTAATTTTTGAAGGTGAATATTACATTTCTGTAAATGGGAGAATTAATGCCCTTGGCGAAGAGAATAACATGATTGAGTTTTATCCGGTTGAAGATGTTTCTTGGCAAGGAATTATATTTGAAAGTCATGAATATAACCTGGACGATAGTTCCAGTATTGTCTATTGTGATTTGCGAGGTGTAAATGCAGGTAGTCTTGTGACTACATTATTTGTATACAATTATAAGTTTGTGAACATCAACAATTGCAACATTCATGATAATTATCAAGGAAGCAGCGGTGGAGGAGTAAGGATTGTAGATGCAGAAGTGAATATTTCTTTTTGTAATTTTAGTAATAATGAAGCATGGAATGGTGGTGCAATTTCTTGTGGAAGGGATGCAAAAGTAACTATTAGTAATAATATCTTAACATCAAATAAGGCACTTGGAGCTGGTGGAGCAATATCAATATTTGACGCAGATTTAATAGTAATTAGTAAAAATTTTATAAGTAAAAATGTAGCTGAAAGTGGGGCAGGATATAGAGGAGGAGGAGGAATACAAATTAGTAATAGTAATTGTTATATTATTGACAATGTAATTGCAGATAATAAGGTAAATAATGGAGATGGAGGTGGAATCTCTCTTTATGGTGGACTTTTAGTACAAAATAATCTAATCATCAATAATAGTGCTACAAATGGTGGGGGTATATATGATAGTGGTGCTGATGTCCAGTATTCAAACAATACTATCGTAAATAATTCAGCTGACCATGGCGGTGGGATGCATATAATCTCGGCGAACTATACAAATTGTTTAGTGACTAATTCAATTGTTTGTTCAAACTCTGCTACACTAGGCGATCAGATATATCTGAATTATAGTTCATCGGTTAGTTTTAATTATAATAATATTCAAGGAGGAAAAGACTCATTTGGTTATAGTTCTACCGACCTTGAAATAGGTGAAAGTTCGTATTTGAGAAACATAGATGTTGACCCAAGGTTTAAGAACCCAAATACTGAGGAAATATTGAGTTTTGATCAGGCAATTGATGATTGGAGTCTGAATCCGAATTCATTTTTAATTAACTCTGGTAAAAATCAAAACTTTAATCCTTACAATGGAATGTTTGATATTGGAGAATACCCTAGAATATTTGATGGAGATATTGATATGGGCATTTCAGAATATCAAAATTTACCAGATCAAATTCCCCAAATAAATATCGAATTAAAAAATATTGATTTTGGGATAATAAACTTAAATACATATTCACATTCCCAAAATTTACTAATTGAAAATATCGGTCATTCCGGATTAAATGTTTCAAACCTTTCAGCACCTAATGGTTTTTTGATATCAACTTCTGGTGGGAATTATTCTAATAGCTTGGATAATCTTAACATACTTGCTAAATCTGATACTTCGATTCAAATAGTATTTAATCCCTTACTACGTAAGACATATGAAGATAGTCTAAGAATTGAAAGCAATTCTGATAGCAATGGTAATTTGTACGTAAAAGTGGCTGGAGATGGAAGAAAAATCACACATATATCAGGAATCATTACAAGCAATTTAACAATTGATGATTATATTTTTATTGATGAAGATTTGATTATTGCCGATAATGTTACATTAACTATTCTTCCAGGTTCAGTAGTAAATGTAAGTGAAGGAAAAAGGATTGATGTAAAGGGTAGAATAATAGCTGAAGGAAGTGAAGCCGATTCAATTATATTTACTTCCGTTGATACTACAGGCTTTTATGCAAAACGTTATGAAGTAGATGGAGGATGGGAGGGAATATTTTTTGATAATTCTGATGGTTTACTGACAGCCAATGATACTTCAAAGTTTGATTTCTGTAAAATTGAATATTGTAAATATAATGAAATAAGAAGCTCAGCATATAAAGGAGCTATAAAAGTTATAAAATATTCCAAAGTTGTTATTAATAATTCTCTTTTTTATAGAAACTATTTTTACAGTTACTATTCAACTGGAGGTGCTATTTATTGTGAGAGTAGTAGTCCCATAATAAAAAATAATACATTCCTCTTTAACTATGCGAAATCTGGTGGTGGAGCTATATTTTGCACTGGAGAAAATAGCAGTCCATATATATCCAACAATATTTTCAAAAATAATAGTTCAGATGAGGGAGGTGCCATACATTCCTACCAATATTCTTCCCCGATAATTAAACATAACACAATTGAAGATAATGACTCTAGACATGAAGGAGGAGGTATATTTTGTGAAACACGTTCAAGAGCAGTTATTTCTACAAATTTAATATACCGTAACAAATCATCAGCAGGAGGTGGAATTTCAATAAATAGCAAAAATTGTATTATAAGCAATAATCAAGTAATGAATAATTATGCTTCAAATAATGGTGGTGGTCTTTATCTAGCATATTTTGCAGATGGTACTGGTGCTCTGGAAATTAAAGGAAACATAATAGCCAATAATACTGCAATATATTCTGGTGGGGGGCTAAGTTTGTTGTCATCTGCGGTTTTGGTAAATAATACTATTGTTAATAATAAATCAAGGACTTTTAGTGGTATTGATGGCAAACCAGATATTTATAACACAATTCTTTGGGGAAATACTTCCGAATATGGTGTCGAATTTTTGATAGATACTATTAAAACTTATAATAATTCAATTTTTTTAAGAGACAAGAATGAATTAGCTGCCCAAACAATTGAAAATAGGAATATTGATAATGTCTTAAACATCGCTCCAAAATTTTTTAATCCTACAAATGGTTCCGGATTTGAATTTGATGCCTTGGTTGCTGATTGGTCCTTGAATGATTCTTCCCTTGCAATTGATGGAGGAGCGATTAGGACAGATTCATTAGCAGTCGATTCTTTAGATGTTCTTGGAAACAACAGAATATATAATATGAAAATTGATATTGGTGCAATTGAAAGTCAATTTTTAGCTGCTCAATACTCATTTCTTTCTCTTTCCAAAACAATAATAAACTTTATTCCAAACAATCTTTTAGAGGTTTCATCACCTCAAAAAATTACTATAAATAATTATGGTTTTATCCCAGTTACTACTGAAGAAATAGTGATGCCTGTTGGATTCAAGATTAAACATGAGAGTGAGACTGTTTATTCAACAACATTATCCTCATTTATTATAGCACCTAAATCCAGAATAGTATTGGAAGTTGTATTTGTTCCAATGGTTGCAAAGCAATATAATGAAACATTATCCATAGTTAGTTCATGTACACAAAATCCAATTTTAATTGGTTCTTTATCAGGAAAAGGAACTAGAAGCATAGTAGTACACGGAGTTCTCGATTCAAATATGGTATGGAGTGATTCTGTTTTAGTAATTGGAGATTTAGAAATTACTGAAAATTCAATTATAACAATAAATCCAGGAACAAGAGTCTTGTTTGATGGTCATTTTACAATTACTTCAAAAGGAGCCATTAAATCAAATGGAGTTAAAAACGATAGCATATATTTTACTCTAAATGATCCATCAACATACATCAAAGGAGATTTTCTAACTGGATGGGGTGGAATAATATTTTCAAGTTCGCTTAATGGGTCTAATAAATCATCGCTTAAATATACCGTTTTTTCAAAAGCTAATGCTGAATATTACAAAAGTACATTATATATACAGTCATTAGAAAATGATATTGAACACTGCAGATTTAATGACAATTACTCTTATCTTGCTGGAGCTATAAAATTGGAAGCTAATATAAATATTAAGCATTGTACATTTACAAATAATGAATCGGAAAATTATGGGGGAGCAATTTCTTGTAGGGGATCAGGTATAATTATCGATAGTTGTTTTTTTAAGAGTAATATTGCAAGGTCAGGAGGTGGAGCAATTAATGCAACACGAAATATAACAATAAGTAATAGTACCTTTTATGAAAATCAAGCTGAAAGGGGTGGAGCTTTATTAGTTAGGACTGATGAAAATGAACTAGAAATTGTAAACAATATTGTGTCAAATAATTATGCATCGGAATATGGTGGAGGAATTGTTGCTTCCGGAAATAATTTTAGTATGATTAATAATTTGATAATAAATAATTCGACTAAATATTATGGTGGTGGAATTTTCTATAGTGACGGAAGGGCTGATGATCTTCAGACAAGGATTGCATTATTTGTTAATAATACAATTTCTAACAACAAATCTGAACAGACAGAAGGTGGTGGTCTCTATATTGACAAGCATAGTCCAAATGGTCATATAAGTTTGTTTAATAATATATTCTCAGGAAATATGGCAAGTGATACCTCTAGTCAATTCTTTGTTTATGATGAAAGAAATTATAGTTTTTGGAATTGTAATATTCAAGGTTTTACTGTAATTGACTCAGATACCGGATTATTCAATAATAATATTTTTGGGATACCAAAATTTATTGCCCCATCAGATAGTGCAGGAATTAAATTTGATGGTTTATCAGCAAATTGGAGACTTAGCAATGACTCTCCTTGTCTTAACCGTGGGACGGAAGATATTTCAGACTATGAATTACCACATTTTGATATAGAAGGAAATAATAGAGTTTTTGGTAAGATTGATTTGGGAGCGTATGAGAACCAATTAATTGTTAGTATTCCTGAGAATACTGTGAGTTCGCCATCAAATTATGATCTAAAACAGAATTATCCTAATCCATTTAATCCAGTAACTAAAATTGAATATTCTTTACCTCAAAAAACTTTTGTTACTTTAACAGTATTTGATGTGCTTGGTAATAAAGTTAGAAACTTGGTTAATAAAGTAAAGATCCAAGGTGTACATGAAGTGGAATTTAACTCAATGAATATATCTAGTGGGATTTATTTTTATAGTTTAATTACTAATAAAAAAACAATAACAAAAAAAATGATTGTCTTAAAATAAAGATTTTTTGTACAACCAAACAATGGAAACTCAAATAATTAAAAATATAGGAGTAAAATGAACAGTTTGCTAAAGGGCTTAATGTTTTTTTTATTTTCACTAAATATAAATGCCCAAGTTCATGGTGTCCCAGAAAATTCATCTGAAAGATATTCGTTTATTAAAATCAATTCAATTCCTGAAGTTTCAACTGTTTTCATGGACTCGATAATAATTGGTACTACTCCACTGTTAATTAATGTTAAAGATGGGGCAGATTTAAATATTCAAATTATAAAACCAGGATATTTTCCATTTAATTGTATGATTAATCCTAAGTCTGCAGATACAGTAATGATACTAGCTCCTCTACAAAGGTATATTGGTTGGTTAAGTGTTTATGCAAATAATAGTAATTCACAAATTAGAATTAATAATGTACAATCTAACTCTTTAGTTGATAGGATCCCGCTTGAATTAGGTATTCATGATATCAGTATTTACGATTCTTCCACTAGAAGAGAAATTGAAACATCAATCAGAATTAATCCATTAGAACATATTGCTCTTAAAGCGAAGTATAGTATTGTTTCTGGCTCTCACCTTTTCAACAGTTACCTTTTCCCTGGCTACTCTCAGATAAGAGATAACCATTACTTCAAAGGATTTTCATTTGCATTTGTTGGAATTGGGACAACTACAAATTTAATTTATCAAATAATTAACAATAACAAAATAGAACAAGAATATAAGAATGCATTATTAAATTATGATAAATCAATAACTGAATTAGAGGCTGAACAGTCAAGAACCATTGCTGAAAGAAAAAAAGAAGAATACCGAATAACCAAGAATAATTTGTGGATTTCTGTTGGGTTAGTATCAACTACATGGCTTTTGAATGCTTTAGATGTTTCGCTAAATCACTTTTTTATTGATAGGATTGAAGTAAGTACAGTTAAAGATGATGTTAGTCCCCGTAGATATAGAACACAGACTTATAAAATGAATTTTAAAATAAATTTATGATCGATAAGATAAAAATATATGCTATTTTAAAATATCTAGCATTTTTGACTGTTATTGTTGTGACTGTCTTTTGTGAGGATCCTCTACAGTCTAGATTTTTGAATTCCCATGATAGTAAATCACCAAATTATATTCCTGTTGAGCCTTCTGAAATGTCTGTAACCGTAAAAAATGATTCACTTTTTGTTGTTACTTGGGAGGATAATAGTCTTGGTGAAGACGGATTTAAATTATTTCTAAAAAGTGATGATGAAAGTGAATATTCGTTAATAGCAGTCGTAGGTGAAAACGTAACTATTTATAACGATACGATAAGAAAAACTTCGAATACCTTATATAACTATAAAGTTAATTCATTTGACAAAAATACACTTAGTGTAAAATCTGCAGAAGCTACGACATCTTTTATATTCCCCGCACCAAAAAATATATCAGTTGTAGGTGCAGAATCAAATTCATTAGTGCTAAGTTGGGAAAGTGGGATACAATTTCCAACCGAATCAATAATTAAAAGAAGAAGCAATTTATATTTTGAGGAAATTGCTATTGTTCCTCCAGGAATAAGTTATTTTATTGATAAAACAGTTGATAAGAATAATTTATACGAATACAAAATTAGCTCACGGACCACCAAAATAAGATCCGAAACGTCAAAAATTTTCAAGTGTGGTTTTCAGATAACAAGTTATGAAAATGAACAAACAATTGATTTGTTATTAGAAAATGTAGAAAAAGGATTTTTAAGTGAAGACGAGTCTACTCTTCTAATCGTGGGAACTTTTGGGGCGAATCTTATTGAAGTAAAATCAGGACAAATTTTGAACTCAATTAATTTTGTAAAAGAAGTTAAAATTGCAAGTAATATTTCTTTGTCTAAAAATAAAGAATATTTTGCAGTTTGTTCATGGCACGATTCTCTTCCTTACGTTTATCGAATTAACGATGGAAGTTTGCTAAGTACTATTAGTGGTGACTGGCCTGCAGTAGATGTAGTCATTGCAGATGACGGGTCATATGTTATCGCAAGTTTTGGGTCAGGAAATATAGAATGTTGGGATATTTCGAATAACTCTTTATTGTGGAGTATAAAGATTCCCTCAAACAAGCGATGGGTTGAAGAAAAAATTGCTTCTATTTGGTTATTACCTAATGAACATTTATTGACTGGAAATAACGAGATAGGATATATTATAAATGCTCAGTCGGGTGAAATAATATCTTCTAATAGGGGAGGATACTTTTTAAAAGAGCCTCTTGTTACTGAAGACGGTGAAATTCTAATCGCTAAAGAAAATGGAGATTGCATAAATCTGTCTACCAATAATATTGAATTTGCAACTCCGGAATTCATGAATTTTGTTTCAATCTCAAAGGACAAACTACACATTATTGCTCAAATTTATAGTACATATATTGTGAATACAATGACAGGAACACAAGTGTTAATAGGTGGTTATCAGAGTGGTCATAGGGTTTTCGTAAAATTCATTGAAAAAGATTCCAAATTTCTCATGTTAAATCAATTTGGTCAAATAAAAATTATAAACGTTAATTATAATTGGGATGACTATTAAAAATTATACTATTTAGAATTGTTAAGCAATAATTTTTACTATTAGTTCTAGAAATCCAAAATAGATTCAAGATTCTAATTGAAAGAGTAGATAATACAATCACCCATTGCTAAGGATTGCAAATTGATGATAAAGATTTTTGTGATTCTACTACTGCAATGTCAAACAATCTGAATTTAGGATACATAACTTTTATAGAAACAACCAAGCATTGCCTACTTCAACAAAACGTTAAAAAAAAGATATAATTACAATGTTTTATATAAACCATTATTTATAGCTTACAACCAACAAGAGGTAGTTCTATGAAAAAAATAATTTATTTGTTTGTACTATTTTTCTTAATAATTTCATGCTCTGACGAAGTTAAAGTAGGTGACATTACTATTAATGGAAAGGTATTAACCGATGATGTAAAAGAAATTAAATTTACGATGACTGAAAATATTGCAATTAAGGAAATTGAGTATATAGCAGAAGTAAATACTGATTCAACATTTACTATAACTATTCCATCTGAATATCCATTGCTTGGGACTATACATTCTGGAGGGTTTTATCACAAGATATTTTTCTCTCCCGGCGATGAATTATTTATAGAAATTGAAGGTGATACTATTTCATACAAAGGTCATGGATCGAATCCAAATACTTTTCTATACGAGATTCTCGAAAAAGAAAATGTTGATGGATACTATCAACTATTTCGAGAAAAAGGTGGACTTAATGAAATAGCAGATATGGTTCAAGAGAGACGTAAAAACTTTATTTCTATAGTCAAAGAAAATGAAACTAAATATCAACTAGATAAAAAATTCATTGATAGAATTTTATTAATTAATGAAACTTCGTATATCGGGTTTATGCTAAACTACCCAAGGTCTTATGCTTATAGGAATAAGATGAAACTTGACTCAGTGAATTTACCTAAAGAATTCAGTGATCTTAAATTAGTAAGTAATTTTATTGATGATAAGAAACTTTCTACAAGGGAATATTTTTACCTCATTAGAACTTTTGTTTATGAAAAAGTAAGAGAGTTTAACAAAACAAAACCAAATAAAAAAGATTCTGCTATACAAATTGTTTTATTCGATTCTTTGTATGGTAAAACTAAGGATTATGGTATTGCAAATTGGTTGGATACTGAATTTAATTTTAATAGGTATGACACTGTTATATATGATAGGTTTAAGAATGAAATCACTAATTCTGATGCACAAAACATTGTCCAAGAAAGTTTTGAAAAGTATAATTCTAAACAGATGTTAATTAATTCTCCGTTAATAGAAGAATTCAATTTAACTCTATTAGAAGATGATAAGGGTAATGAGCTCACTTTTGGGGATATGGTTAACAAATATGTAGGCAATGTGATTTATTTAGATTTTTGGAGTTTGGGTTGTGGTCCATGTAGAACAAGTATGCCTAAATCTAAAGAATTAAAAGAAAAACTGAAAGATTATCCCATTGATTTTGTATATATAACAACAGATAGAAAAAATGAAAATCTGTGGAAAGAAGTTTATAAAGTTACTTTAACAGAGGAAAATCATTTTAGGTTTTCAAAGGGATTTAATGCAAAATTATTGAAGTTTATGAAAATAAATTGGGTGCCAAACTACATGCTAATTGATAAGGATGGTACATTGTTGAGTTTCAATGCTGCAAGACCAACTAATCCCCAAATAGAAGAAAAGTTAATGAAGTACTTAAATTAAAAAAGTAGCATAACCAACTGCTCAAGTCGACCGCCTATGTCGGTGGGCAAAACTGGAAAAATTAAGTTTGTAGTTTTTGTACTACATTCCTTTGAAATGTAAGTTTAATAATTAAAAGTTAGTTGCTGTACTTGCTTCGCAAATTAAGTACAGCTCATAAATAATAAATTGGTTACCTATAAGTCATTGTTGTCTGGGATGGACAGCTTATCGGTAACGCCGATATTCACTGGTAAAATAATATGAAATTTCTACTCTCATTTGTATTTCTTTTAGTCATTGTTAATTTAATAATTGCATCAGAAGGTCCAGATACTATCATCTTGAAAAGCAGTAGATCACTACCTTTAGATATTTCAGAAGTCAACAATTTAGGAGTTAAATTATCAGATGGACAATTTTGTCTATATAAATTTATATCAATTATTCAAACCAATGATAAATCTATTATTAACGAAATCAAGCGAGAACTTCCTCATATAGAAATAAGTAAAGGCTTAAATGGTGTTTATGTATTAGATTTTAATGAAATTATTTTTGAGATTAGAAACACAAATCCTATAAAGTATCTTAATAATCAAAGACAAAATTCGAAAAATATATTTATAAAGTTGGAATATTATGCTAGTATTGAAAGTTCCCTCTTGAATAACTCAAAAAAATATATCAATATTTTAAAAGAAAAATTAGTCTCAGACATTTATCCAATTAGTCTCTATTTTTCTGGTTTAGGATATATTACTAATAATTTGGCTTTAGAGTTAAAACCGGGAATTGTTTTTGGTGGAGAATATTATACAGGCATTGAATTAGGATTTTATTTACGATACTATTTAAATGAACAAAAATATTATATCGGTTTAGGATATAATATTCATGATAATTTTGAAAGTGGTCATTCGAAATCAGTATCGGATTGGGCAACAGATGAATCAGTAGATTATATAGCTTTCAAAATTGCTTATAACCCTAAGTATTACTTTGTATTTACTTTAGGGTATTACCATCCATTAGATAAATTTTCCTACTATTCAATATCAGATGTTTTAGGAGATTCATATAAAATTACTTTTAATCATATGGTGAAAGTAGGATTTGAATTTTCATTTTAAAAGTTGTATAACCCCTTAAATAAATAGACTGTCAAGAGGGTGAAGAAATATAATTGCAAAAAATAAGTTTTTCAAACATAATTCTCTGAAAGAATTATACGTTAAACTTGCAAAGTCAAATGTATCAGTCGATCAAAAATACTAATCCTTATCCTTATCACATATCTTAATAATCAATGGAGTATCATTGCAAAGAAACAAATTTTTCATACTGCTATTTGTTCAAATATTTAATTTTTTTGTGTTATCCGTAAATACTGCACAAGTAATAAACGAGAGTGTAATCCTTACATCTCAAGCAGAAGTGGATTCTCTTAAAGGAACTTCTATTACGGGTATGTTATATATTAAAGGCTCTGACATAACTGATTTAACACCTCTTTCAACAATTACTTCAGTTGGTGCTGATCTGAGGATAGAAAGCAATAATGCACTCATTAACCTTGATGGGTTGAGCAACATTTCGTCCATTGGTGGTTATCTGTATGTAGCAGACAATTCATTAATTACAGACTTAGAAGGATTAAGTAAAATGGATTCTGTTGGTGGACATTTACACATAAGATACAATTCTGCCCTTACAAATCTTAATGGATTAAGAAATTTAACCTCTATCGGTGATCATATATATATAGGGTACAATCACTCACTTCAAAATATTGAGGGATTAGCCAAAATTAAAACATTGGATAGTTATATTAAACTGTCAAACAATTCTGTACTCACCAATCTTGAAGGATTGAACAATTTAACTACAATCAGTGGTCTTCTTACACTAGAAAATAATTCCTCACTAAATAATCTTGATGAACTTAGAAATGTAACTTCTATTGGAGGAATACTGATAACTTTTAATTCCTCGCTTAAAAATCTTGAAGGGTTGAATAATATTGTTACAAATAACGGTAGTATAATTGTAATAAACGATTCTAGCCTCACATCTCTTGAAGGATTGAGGAATATTACTACTATTAATGGTCGTATATTTATAGGAGGAAATCCTTCTCTTGCAAATCTTAATGGATTAAAAAATATAACTTCTGTACAAGGTGAGCTGCAAATAGAAAACAATTTATTACTGACAGACCTTGAGGGTATTAATAATATTTCATCTGTTGGTGCTTATTTGATAGTGCGAAACAATCCCTCACTTATAGATCTTGATGCAGTGAGCAATATAACTTCTATTGGGGGATTGCAAGTAGTAAACAATTCTTCACTCACAAATATTAATGGATTAAGTAATATTTCTTATATCGCTAATTATTTGTACATAGACAATAATAAATTACTTACAAATATTGATGGATTAAGTAGTTTAACTTCCGTTGATGGTTTGTATGTAAGAGACAACCCATTGCTTACAAATCTTAATGGGTTAAGAAACTTGACTGCTGTTGGTGGTCATCTAAAAATAAGTTCTAACCCCTTGCTAACGAATCTTGATGAATTAATAAATATCACTTCTGTTGGTAAGTATTTTACTATAGGGGATAATTCAGGTATTACAAATCTAAATGGATTGAGCAACATTACTTTTGTTGGTGAAGATTTAATTGTTAATGACAATACTGCTCTTAATAGTTTTTGCGGACTTTTTGCACTAGCTAACTCAAGTGGATTGGTTGGAAACTATAATGTATCAAATAATTTGGTTAATCCCACACTAGAACAAATTATTGAAAATGGAGCATGTGCACCATTGCTAATATTAAACAGTGAATTAACTACACCTAAGAGTTATGAGTTACACCAAAACTATCCGAATCCTTTTAATCCACAAACAACAATTACTTTCCATTTACCGGAAGATGGTTTAGTAACGTTAAAGGTCTTCGATGCACTTGGAAATGAAATAAATATTTTAGTAAATGATTTTAAAACAAGTGGTAAATACAACATTGTCTTTGATGGAAGTAATTTGGTTAGTGGGGTATATATTTACCAACTAATAAGTGGGGATTTTAGTAAATCAAGGAAACTCATATTTATGAAGTAATAAAAAGTTGTTTAATCATCCCCTCAATGCGACCAACGATTTTGGTGAGCAAAACTGGTAAATTTAAGTTTGGTGTTTTTGTCAAGACAAAGATAATGTTTAAAGATTTAATGAGTCGTCCTGAAATATGTTGACAATTATTTAATATGTTATTTAAAACCAGTGAGGATATCCTCACTGGTTTTTTGATGTATAAAATTAGGAGTTTTCATACCTAAACTCAAATGGGGTCTTTTGTTGTTATAAATGTCAATGGATTGTTTAACTAGAATTTTTAGTTCTTTTAGATTGTTACACTTATGAAATAAAAATTCTTGTTTCAATATTCCATTTATTCTTTCAGCTAAAGCATTTTGATAACAATCGTAGCCATCTGTCATTGATGGTAATATAGCTTCAGATTTCAATTTATTCTGATATATTTCTGAAGCATATTGTAATCCTCTATCAGAATGATGTATAAGTTCGCAAGAAGTTATGCGTTCTTTAACTGCCATATTTAGTGCTTGAACCACATTCTCAGCATTCATGTTGTCACTTAATTTATAACCCATAATTTTTCTGCTATATGCATCTGTAACCAGAGATAAGTAATGAGTATTTTCCTTACTTTTCAAATATGTAATATCACTAACAAAAGCTTGTTCTGGTCGAGTTAAGACTATATTTTCAAAAATATTTGGATGTTTTTTTAACCAATGTTTAGAGTTAGTTGTTTTTGTATAGTTTTTCTTTGGTTTTATCAACATATTCTCTGAACCTAAATAATTAAATAAAGCATCTCTTCCAACTTTTATATTATTTGCTTCAAATGATTCTTTTAGTAAATAATAAAGTTTTCTTGTGCCTAATCGAGGCATTTCCATTCTTTTTACTTGAACCATATTTTTTACTTTTTCCAGCTCGCTTAAACGCTTTCTAGTTCTCTGTTCTTGCTGATATATTGACTGTCTGCTAATATCCAACAATCTAGAAACTCGTGATAATTTTATTTGTCCTTCTTTTTGAAGTTTTCTAATTGTTGGGAAGAGAACTTTTTTCTAATGCTTGTCCCGTATTGTTTGTCTGATATATTGATTATTTCGTTGAGAACCATATTTTTTATTTTCTCATCCTCTAGTTCTTTCTCTAATCTCTTTATTTTTTGTGATGGTGTTTCTTTTGCTCTTGGGTTAAGCATTGTGGTAATCCTTGGTTTGTTCCAATTTAAATTACCATATTTTCGCAACCAAACCAATACCGTTGATCTTCCTTGGATACCATAGATTTTTTGAGCTTGTTTGTAGGTCATATCGCCTTTTTCTACAAGCATTACAACTCCTAACTTAAAGCCTAAGGTATAATCTTTCTGTGTTCGCTTTTTATTTACTTTTGATCTGTTTTTCAATGATTCCATAAATAAGTCCTTTTTCTGTCAACTTATTTTAGGACGGGACATAACCATGAACAAAAAGAGCCCGTTCTCAGCGGGCTTTTTATTATTAGACTGCCAATTATTAATAAAATACCCACATTAGCCATTTCCCAAAATTCTCAACTCAAAAAATATATTTTTCAAATTTCAAATTAACCAAATCATATAAAAAACCTCAGTTTTCCATTTCATTAAAAGCCTATGACTAGGTTTCATAGTACTTAAAGAGACTCCTTTCTCATTCTTGGTGCGAGCCCCACCCCTTTTTATTCAACCCAAACCTAACAATTACATAAATATTAACCAACACATTAGACCAGTTCTAAAGAGCATCAAAACTCTTTGGATCTGGTCTTTTTTTCGTTTAAACCAATCCACATAGGAGGAGAAAATGTATCAACCAGAAGTAAAAGAAGAACTAATAAGGAAGTTATATCAGCTTAAATTAGTTGAAAAACGACCAATGACAAAACTGATCAACGAAGCCGTTGAACAATATCTATCAACCAAACAACCAATAAAACTGGAGGTAACAAATGGAAGAAACTAAGTTCATGCAAGATTTACTTGATGAAGTAGAGCTAAAAGAAGAGCAACAAACAGAAGCATACTTTGATTTGCTCATAGCCAAAGTGGATCATCTCGAAAAAAAGATAGCAGCTAATTTTAGGAGTGCTGAAGACGAGGTTAAGATAATTAATGACTTTGCTCTAACCAAGAACTCTCGTATTCAAGGGCAGATAGATGGTATTATGTCAATGCTTGAAGCCTACATTCGAGATAAAAACGAGAAGGATGCTAATCTGAAGACCATATCTTTAGCTCATGGAACTCTTAAACTCCATAAGAAACCAGACAAGGTGGAAATAACAGATATGGATTTATTTCTAGCTAATGCCAATGAAGCCATGCTCACAATGGTTCCGGAGTCAGTGAAACCTAATCTGTCAAAAATAAAAAATTACATTAAAATGTCCGGCCGCGTTCCGAGTGGTGTAACAAAGAGTGACGGTACTGACACATTTAAATTAACGATAAACCAAAATAACAAGGAGATGTAATCATGACACACAGAACAAAATTAGAACTAGCGATCAACCAACCAATAACAGTAGAGCTTCTTTATGATGAACCGATAATAGGGGAGAGCCAGTACGGAAGTTATTCACTATATGCTGTTTCTGCAAATGAAGTAGAGTATTCCTTCTTTGCACCAGACCTAGTACATACAGAACTAATCAAGCTAAAGAAAGGTGATACTGCTACCATTACAAAGATCGCCACTCAAAAAGGGAGTAGGGTTGTAACAACCTATAATGTTGACCTACCAAACAAGGTGAAACCAAAAGCAGAAATGGTAGCGATAGGTGAAGCTATAGATGAAGTAGTATCAAGCATACTCACAGAAGAACCACTTGAACTCCCTCAATTAAAACCACATGATCGTTACTATGAAGTCCTTAAACAAAGTTATTCTGATGCACTAGAAATAAATAAAGAACTAAACGGAGCAACCTCAGATATAGCAAGACTCTGCATTACATTATTCATTGCTCGTAGTAAAACCATCTAACATCCGACCTCTTTACAAATCCATAAATAACTAATAAAACGTATCAAACGAAAAGGGTAGTAAAATCCTTAGTGGGAGAGGTACGTTTAAACCAAATCATTAATCAAAGGCTCTTTCGGGAGCCTTTTATTTTAAGGAGTAATCGTTATGAATAATAGAAATAATAATATCACTCAAAAACATAATTTTAGAATAATTAACAAGTATCGTTTTGAAATCATGACTGTGGTATGTCCACACTGTTTTGGCATGACCTCAATAGTAGAAGGTATTGAAGAAAATGAGTGCAGTATCTGTAGACGTAGAATAAGTGGTGAAGATTTAGAGGCAACCAATGAAATCATATAAAGAAATTCACATCAATGTTCTTAAGGATTATGACTACATGCCAATAAGCAAAGAAGAAAAAGATCGTATAGAGAAAATACTTATTGCAGAACTAATCGAAATAGCTGAACAATTTGATGGTCCGGCAAACATGAAAATAACCTACGAAGCAAAAGGTAATTGCTAATCACATCATAAATATTATAAGGCATATGAAAATGAATAAATCAGAATTATATAACAAGATAAATAACCAAATTCTAGACAAACTAAATGAAGGTGTAATACCTTGGAAGAAATCATGGAAGGTAGGATTACCAGCCAATTTCATATCAAAAAGAAACTATCGTGGAATCAATTTTCTCAGTCTGTCTCAAATGGACTATGCAAGTCCATATTATTTAACGTTCTACCAATGCAAACAACGAGGAGGATCAGTTAGAGCTGGTGAGAAATCTTCTATGGTAATTTATTATAAGCTCATAGATGTTGGAGAAGGAGAAAATGGTCGCCGCGGCATTCCGTTTATAAGATACAGCAATGTGTTCAACATAACTCAAACTAGTCTAGATTTGGCGGAGATAAAATTACCAACTCTTCTAAGCTGTGAGTCAATCATAGAAAACATGAAAGAGAAACCAAAAATCAAGCACAACATATCAAGATGTTATTATGCTCCTCGAGAGGATTACATATCGCTTCCTAAAATAATAGACTTTGATAGTTCAGAAGAATATTATTCAACGCTTTTTCATGAGCTAATTCATTGGACTGGTCATGGCAACAGAGCAAACAGACCAAGTCTAGCAGAGTTTGACGACGAAAACTACAGTTACGAAGAGCTAGTTGCAGAGATTGGATCGGCATATTTTTCGGCTCTATGTGGAATATCCACGAAAGTTGTTGATAATCAAGCAGCGTACATTCAAAGATATCTAAAGCTTAGTAAAGAGAAGGAACTTGTATTCCCGCAAGCTGCCAAAGATGCACAAAAAGCTGTAGCATTTATTTTAGGTGATATAGCAGTCTAGAAAAGCGTCAGTACCGTCACTCCTAAAGGGGTTTTCTTATTGAAAACCCTATAGGGAGTAATTATCAATTTAAATTCAAGATCCATTTCCCATGATATTAAAGTTAGGGAGCAAAATATAAAAACTAGGAGGTCTAATCTATTAAACACAAAACCTAATAAATGAGAAAAAAGTAGTTTAAGTATTAAATAATGGATATATTGGTATAAATATACACTTAACCCGATACCTTGAGGGACATAAGACTCCTTTAACAATTTTATAATTTGCTTACAATAAATATGGGATCATAATGGCAAAAAAAACACAAACACTTGAAGAAATATTTCACTTAGAAGCTGAGAATATTGACTATTCTGATAAAATATCAATTGACACAACTATGTATTATGAAAACGTAAAGAATAGATTTGAGGATATTTTTGGTGACGATAAGAATTATGACATTATAGCCCCAACCGGTTCTGGTAAAACTTTTGCTATAATAAAATTTGCGAAACTATTTAAGGCAAAGATTTTACTGTTTGTGCCATATGAAATTAATGTAAGACAATTGGGCGATAAACATCGTTTGACAACTATTTACCAATTGAGAAAAAATGAGCTCGACGAAAGTCTACATGAAATAATAGTCTCAACATTTGATGGGATAAAATTTCTTTCAGAAAGCGCCGAAATAGATTTAAATGAATACATATTGGTAATAGATGAATTCCATAATTATTTTTTGCAATTAGATTTACGTGGAGAGGTAATTATGGAAACATACAAGAATTTGAGTGCTTTTGCTAAAGTAATAACAATAACTGGTACACCTCAAGGTATTTACAATCCATCAGATTATGACCAAGAGGATAGGCAAGTAATAAGTTTTGTGCCAACTGAAGAAGATCCAATAATTGAAACAAAAATAGTACTGTATGGCGAAAAGTTATTACAAAAATTGCTTATTCACCTTAATGAGAAGAACACTTTGGGAAAGGTTATAATATATTGGAATGATAAAGATAAACTTGAAGAGTTGAAATTAGAGCTTTTGGACCAAGGTTTTAGTGAAGATGAAATTGCTATAATTAACAAAGATACAAAGTTGGAGAGTAGTTTTAATGACATTATTCAAAAAGAAAAAGTAAACAATAACCTTAAATTTGTTTTGTGCACTATGCTAATAGCTGATGGTGTTAATATTGATAATGAAGATATTGGAGCTATTTATATCCTTAACGAAAGGAACTTAATGTTGCTGCGTCAGTTTTATCGTAGATTCAGAAAATTTAGTGGTGAATTATTTGACTTCATACCGGGGAATGATATTTCGTTTGAAAAAGTTGATTGGCCCTCTAATTATTACAACAATATCACTAGGTCCAAAGGGGCGATTGAAGCTTTATCTTATAAGTATAACGAAATATTAAGTGAATTCGACAAATACAAAAGCATTGATAATTACTTTATAGATAGTTTTTTGAACAAATTTAAGAATAATGATTTTATGTACTTCGATGTAGATGATTGGAAGATGTACCCAAGTATTTTTAAAGTAACTGCAAGCGCTATGAGTATATATTTTAATATTTCTTATTCTGATAGTATAGCAAATAGAATGGAGTACCTTAATTCTTTTGAAAAAAGAATAAATATGAAGTCTAGAGATTTTGTTGATATGAGGAGTGAGTATGTTGAGTCAACTTTTTATAAAATGGACAAGGAGAAAAAAGAAGTTATTTTAGCATTTATTGAACAGAATATTGAACAAATTGAATATTATATTTGGGAACATACTTTAATTAAAATTGATCATTTAGAGGTTGCCAAACCAATATCGTACGATAATTTTATTATAAATAACTCATCTATCATTCATGATAAAGCGTATATAAAAATTTTGAGCTTAATCTCAGCCCTCAAAATAAATTATTTTCTTCCATTATCTTTAATCGTGAAACTATTACCGAAGACCTCGAATCGAAATCTAAAATTAACAGTTAAGCGATTGGCCTTTCTTATGCGTAGAAGACAAAATGAAGTTGGGATTGGACTTGGAATGTCAAATATTGAATCAAATAGGGCTCTTAAACTTTTTGAGGGAGTTTGTGAATTTATAGAGAATAAAAATCCAATTAGCAAGGATGAAGTTCTTAGTACAATTAAAAATTATATTGAAACCAGAAATACTTTTGAGCTTGGTAATCTTGGTTTAGAACCTACAGAATTGTGGAATTATTTATTTCTTATTTATTCTAGTAAACGATCTCAGAATACTAAAAAATTTGATGAGGGGAAAAGAAGAAAAAGTTTGTATAAATTCACATTCCTAGAGTTTGAGGATATTTTCTCCAAAATTGAGATAGTATTAAGCAAAGAAGAAGTGACTTATTATAATCATTGGCTCAATAATATGATCAATAGGAAAATTAAAAATGGCGAAAAATGAAAGATGGTTAAGGATTAATGCTTAAAATTGCCATTGCTGCACACTAAAAAAAATGGCTCCTAAAAAGAATATGTTTTGCTGTGCAAGTGTATTCCATGAGGAATGGTCGTAATTAAAAGTTTATAAGTATATACTTTACAGCTTAACAGTTTGCAAGGTGGAATTCTCTATTTTGCTTGACCGGTATATAGCTCATAGAAATGTAGGTGTTTAGTATATAATAATCTATTATATAAATCTATATAGTCAGATAATATATTATCTAAATTCTAATAAAAGCACTACTAATTCATGTAACCCAGCTATTCTAAAAACTAAAAACAAAGATTCGCTTTCGCTCATTATGGTAATAAAAAATATATGTATGGATTAAATACTATTGATTAAAGCAATTACATTCCAGCTCGGTTAATTTAGCCAAATGCATATTAGCTATTATTTCCGTGGATGCATAAGGGTTGGTATGTATCTGGATCTTAAAAGCTGAATTGCCATATGAAGGAAGTGATGTGATACCGCAGCAGTATAAATCGTGAATTATAACTCTTGGCTGCCAATATGCAATTATCGGAGAGGGCTAAGGATATGCTTACTGATAACCTATTGAGTTGCTAGTTGTTTCAGATACTTAAACAACCATATTATTTTACAGAATCTAATTCCCCAGAACAGCAAACCCTTTATCTAAAATACCGATCATTCTAAGATTAGTCAGTCAATAAATTTCACTACAGATGAATATCCCATATAGTAATATCTACACTGATACAGCAATAACTGTTAATGTTCTAAGAAACTATGCCGGTATGTAATTTAATATTAAGCATGGAATAGTTGTATATGCTTTTAGTGGATATGGTTTAATACTGAAATAGCTGGTTTGCTAATAATGAGTAGAGATGAGGTTGGTGTAGGATAAAATAATGTTCGGTTATCTGTGTTGGAAGCAGATTAACTGATACCATAGAAGTGGTTTACATAATTATTCTACGCTAAAAATGATTGGTTGCAATATAAAAATCTGCTACAAGTAGAATGGCTATTTCTGAAGATACAGTATGGCTTGATCCAAAGACCAACAATTATCTGTTTGCCGTAAGTGATAAATTACCAGCACAATTATTTACTGACCAAATAGTATCTGCCAGCCTGGTTAGTTAGACACAATTCTAAATGTTTAATACTAAAGAGTAATCGCAGCTCCAAATACTAGGCTGCAGTTGTCTCTCACAGTCGGAAGGGGAATAAGTCTTTCACTTCCACGAATAATAAAATGTAGAATCTGAAAAGATGGACGGATCTGCATTTCTAACAATCTCCATCTATAATAATTAAAGGATTTACAATGAAAGTAATTTCTTCCGATGATGCCGGAAATAACTTAGCGTCAGAAAAAAACTCACAATCTACAAACCTTGGTGTTCGTGATTCAGATGAAATAATAGATAATTTCATTCTACGAAACGAGGCGAATGATTTTGGATATCAAACAATATCTAAAAATGGTGATGTAATTAAATTAACAAATTTCATTGTTGTACTTGAAGATCAAGTAAACTTTGAGACGGAGAGTAAAACTGTAACTTATTTTACTGGGTACGTTCAATTCGAGAACGACGACCATGTACCAATTCGAAAACTATTTGCAACAGAATTTAGCAACTCGCAAAGTTTAGTCAATTACCTTACTAATTTATGTGGCACCAAAGTAGCAATGAACGGTCCTAGTAAAAGTATAGTTGAAGCAATCAAAGCATTTAACAGAGAAGTACAATTTACCAAAGCTGTTGACTTAGGATATTCAGAAGATCAAAATTCATATACTACTTCTAATATGATTATAACTTCTGATTCAATAACCGAAACAGAAACCCCAATTCTTTACAGTGAAGTCTGGCAACGAAATAAACTAGGTTTTGCTACTGCAACTTCAGATGAACTACGAGATTTGAAATCTCAAATAATAGATCTTTATCTACCTTGGGATGATACTGCTAGAACAATAAGTAGTTTGTCTTTTACTTTGCTACCATTATTATTCCCATTCCTAAATGGTGTAGTTGATAAAAAAATGTATTTAATGTTGAAAGGTCCATCCGGATGTGGTAAATCTTTAATGAGTGAAATACTCCAAAATTTTTACGGTGATTACAAAAATCTTTCAACTTGGAATTCAACTTCAACAGCTATTTCAGTTGCCGGGCATTCACATAAAGATACAATTTTTATGGTGGATGATCTTAAACATCAGAACTTCACTAATGAAACTGAGGTTAAAAAGTTAATGACTCTCATACAAAACTATGCAGACCAAACTGCAAGGGCGAGGTCAAATACTTCATTAACTCTACGAGATGAAAAATATTTACGTGGCTTCTTATTTATAAGTGCCGAAGACTTAGTAATTACAGAAGCAAGTACAATTGCACGTGGTATTATAATTAATATGGAGAATAAAAAACCAGACTTAGAAGGTGAAAAGAAATTAAGGAGGCTATCAAAGAATTTTAATAAGATGACTCCTTACTTTATACAATACATTTTAAATGATGTAAATAAAAACAACATCCCAACTATCTTTTTGAACAACCTTAAGTTTTTTGAAGAGTTCGTTAATAGAGAGGAATTGGACGGTAATAATATTCCAAGAATTATAAATAATTTTGCTCTGCTTAAAACTGGGTGGGAAGTATTAAGAGAATTCCTTTTCTCAGATTCTGAATCTATAGTAAAATACGAGTATGATTTCATATTCAATAATGATTTGTACAAGCTATTTATAGAGAATTATAATAGAGTACAAATTCATAACCCGGAGATTAAATTCGAAGAAACTCTTTGGGAGCTAATAGAAGGGGAGATGTTAATTCTAAGTGAGATAGGAGTTAACGACAATGAAGAAAACAAACGGGTTGGCTTTTATAAGAAAACAAAAACTGATGATGGCACAAAAATAAAAATATCAATCAATTTAAGAAAAGCTTACAAAGCAGTAAATTTATATTTAATTGACCAAGGTGGAATTGGTAATTCATTAGAAACTTTAGAAACTAAATTAGTTCAGTTAGGCAAAATCAGAACAGTTGAAACTGGCAGAATTTCTTTTGGCTCCAACAAAACCCAAAGAGGAGTAGAATGGATTGGGGAATACCCAAAACATTTCTTTGGTATTGAAGATTCTGAAACTTCTGAAATTGTTGATAATTCAGAGACGATCCGCAGTTCAATATTCTCAACCTTAGCATAATCATGAGTGACAATAATGACGCTATTTTAAAGTACTAACTACTACTTAAAAATTGCGTCAGTTTCGTCAGACTCAAAAAATTAAACAACAACAAAAAACATAAACTAAAGGAACAATTATGAAAAATAATAAGACCTCGGCATCTAAAGATGCTAAACCTAAAACAAAACAAGTTCAACTATCTGATGTAGTTGGTCAAGAAACCGCAATACGTGAATTGAATAACTTTATATTCACAATGAACAAAAAAGAAATATCCAATATTTGGAAAGTAAATCCAGCTAAAGGCCTACTGCTTGTGGGGCCTCCTGGAACTGGAAAAACGATGAGTGTTAAAGCATTAGTAAATGATTTGAATGATAATGTTCTATTACACGAAATGAAATTTAAAGATATTGAGAGTCAGTGGATTGGTAGTAGTGTTGGTAAGTTAAAAAACTACTTTGCAAATATTGAAAAGACTGCAAAAGAAAAGCATGTGATTTTATTTATAGACGAAATTGATGCAATACTACCTCAGAGAAATGAACGAATGCATGAGGGAAACCATCAAAGGTTAACTGTATTTTTAGAGTGGATGGATGGAGGAATAAACTCACTTAATAATATAACTTTAATTGGTGCAACTAATTGTCCTGAAAAAATAGATGAAGCAGCTAGAAGACCTGGTAGATTTGATCGAATAGTTGAATTTAAACCATTAAATACTGAAGCAATTATTAATGCATTCAGAGTACACATAAATCTGAAGCAACTTATGGACAATCAGTTAGGGGAAATTGATTGGGATAAAATTAAAGATGTAATTAGTAATGTAGAAATATCTGGAGCAGCAATTCCAAATATTCTAGATCAAATATTAAATGAGAAAGCACAACAGCATGATCTGATAATCCAAAATGCTAAAGTGAAAAACAGCACTATTAATATTGGAAGTGCAAAATATTTTCCAGAACCAATTGGCACAGAAGATTTATTAAATCACATTAATAACTTCCTCCAATCACCACATATGAAAACTAACTAACTATCTATTGCATAACCAAGCGCAATGGCAGAGCATAGGTTACACCTTAATTTATATTAAGGTCCGAACAAACCTAATATTCAAATAATAACAACTTAAACAAAAAGGAGATTTATCATGTCAAGTGATATGGCAGAGCTACGTCTTTTCTGGAAGTAGCTTTTGCTGTATTTACTAATGGTGAAGTTTTAATTGATAATCAGACATGATATCGAATATGATATGAAAACTAATAAAGATAACTCAGAACTAGGCTTATTGTCAGTTAGTGACGCAGCTAAACAAATGCACCTTGGCATAGCAAGACTTGGAGAACTAATTAACCAAGGAATGATAGGGTGGGTGT
>Ga0209633_10001091_pt1 | contig 29312 bp, 40 predicted proteins | sample Cruoilmetagenom1_FD_187290 | JGI IMG/M metagenome (GOLD analysis project Ga0209633, IMG submission 187290) | Oil polluted marine microbial communities from Coal Oil Point, Santa Barbara, California, USA - Sample 1 (SPAdes) (version 2) | ecosystem: Environmental > Aquatic > Marine > Oil seeps ... | reverse complement strand
ATAGTTGTCCATCCAGCTAAAGTCCCTTGAGCAGTTTTATTATTCAAATCTTCATTAGTAAATATAGCTGCTATCGATACACCAAGTCCCATTGTTACACTAAATTCAGCATAAGTATGTCCCCATTCTCGAGCAAATACTCTTATTTTTTTCCTATCAATATCAGCTCCGGCAATCTTCACCTTGATTAACATTCGACAAAGTATATTAGCTGTTGCATCAACATTAATTCCTGTATCCCAAAAAGGACTATCTGTATCATATAAAGCATTATTTTGTACAACTTGTAGAGTTGTAGTCCCAAAAAGAGAACCAACAATTTCAAGTCCTGCATACATTACTTCTGATGCACCGGTTCCTTGAACAATTGAACCATCATACAGATATTTAGCTAAATCATCATCAATATTATAATTTCCTAATAATGTAATAATATTATCAGTAGATCTGGCGGAGGGATCTGGACTCGTAATATCTAATAAATCATCTCCTGACGCTACAGCATCATCAGCCAAATCCTGCAAAAATCTGTGTAATTCAAGAACCCTGTAATTATCTGTCCCCGCAGCATGTCTTATATCCCCATTAGCAGCTACACTAATATCATCAGCTATTCCCATCTTTTCCTCCGTTATTTACTAAATATGCTATATCCTGCTGCAATAGCAGCTAGGACAGCAGCAATAATTGCTATTGCTAAACCTGTATTACTCTTCCTTTCTGCTCTCTTTATTGAGCTGTCTAAAATCGTAAAGCTTGTCCCCAAAGTCTCTATTGAGGATGAGAGATTGTCTATTCCATTCTTCAAGTTGATCCACTTTTGTAATAACCCCTCCGAAGTCTCCGTTAAGTCTTGTGAGTCCTTGATCAATCCGTTCACTTCTGTCTGCAATCCGTTTACTCGTTGCGTTAATTGTGGTAATATCTCCTGCAAATCTTGTAGAGTTAGTTGAGAGTTCACTGATATTTCGTTGTACTCGTTGGAGATCTTCTGAAGATCTCTGGTAATCCGATCGTATTTGTCTAAGGTCGTTTCTCCCCATGCTCCACCAGCAAATGCCAGCAACAATACAACCCACAAATAAACCATAAAAGAATGTCTTAACCATTTCATTTTCCCTCCAAAGGCATTAGCTGATTAACTTTACCTATTTTTATATGTAAAGTTCGAGTTATAGGCAATTGTATAATTGGATCATAACCTGAATCATCCTGTCTTACAAATTGATAATAATTTCCACATCTACTACACCTCCCTAAAGTATCAATATTATCTGATCCACAATAAGGACAATATATTGATGTCATCTATTTATCTCCTTCCTTTTCTTGATAGTTGTTATTGTAACATAACTTGCTGGTATTGCAATTAGAAGATTCATTGCTACAACTAACCATGCTGGTTCTCTCCCAACTATCATACTCACAGATCCCCATATAGTCACCAGTAGACATGCCCAAATCACAACCCAAAAACGACGTGATTGCAATTTCTTTTTTTGTAAATCTGTCATATATCATACCGCCTCTGCAAAAATGTAACGGAAACCTACAATGTTTCCTTCTCTTACTGTTCTACTTCCAAAGAAACTCCAAGGATCATAATCTACTACCTTATTAGGTTGTTCAAAGTTAGCCAAAACGAAGTGATCAACCATGCTGCTACTATCAATCCTCCGCTGATACTCAGCAATAATGTAATTATAGTTACTATTGCTCCCCACTCTACGCATGTATACATTATATCCTGTAAGCCCCGAAGCAACCATTGAAATACCTGAGATACCCTTTGCATTTAGGTAACCATCCTTTCCCATGAAATTAGTTCTAACTGATACTCTTCTAATATCTCTTATTTGTTCTCTGGTAAACTCATGCTTACCAACAAGTTCATGAATCTTCAATATATCAAATAAATAGCAATCAGATTTTGCATTAAATTGTAGCTCTGGATCAGTTTGGAACAACACGTTATTTTATCTCCTCAAGTTTCGCTCTTATCCATCTAAGGTCTGTCTTTATCTCTGCAAACACAGCATTTTGTTGAGACTGTTTTATAACAACAAGATTCTGGATCTCTTCTGTCTTCAGTATCTCTATATGATTCTGCTCTACATTCTTTTCCATTTCAGTTTTCCAGACTGCTGTTTGATAAACTGTTGAAACAATAAATATTAAAACGGTTACAAACGTAGCAATACTTATTTTAAAATTAGTTTTCTCTGTTATCACCATAACCTTTCTCCTTACAAATTCTTTTCATAGTTTAAATGATCTTTTATTGAAAAGCGAAGCACACATTGCTTTTTGCCTATATGTGTTAACTTTCCATAATGTTTAAATCCTAACCAAAACCAAGGTAAACTTGGCACTATGTCATTTCCATTCTCATATCTTATCACATTCGATAATCTACTTTTTAATAGTTTACTCTGCCAAAATCCAAATACTCTTGGACTACCAAACACTATTGTATTTGGCTGAATCTTTGTATGAAAATAAATATACTCATGGCAAAGTTGTGCTAAAGCTCCACCTTGAGAATAGCCTAATATCTGAATAACCTTGTGCTTAAAAATTACTTTAGGAATTATATCATCTTTTACGGCCTTCCACTTTTTTAAAAACCCACGATGAACAAAGAACACTTTCTCCATGTGCTTATATGGTTTAACCAAAAAGTCAAAGTTTTGAAGCCAGTCAAGTTTTGAGCATGACCCTTGAAACTTAATAACTATTTTATCTTCATACTCTTCAATTGCATACTGAGTATCTGTTATAGGTTCTGTTATCCAATCGGCTGTTATTGCTTCTTTATACACTATGTTCTCCTTATGATCCAAATACTTGAGCTGAAATATAAGCAGCATTCAAGCCTTCTGCTATTACAGATGCATTTGAAATTATAAATGATGTTGTTGTAGGAGCTAGATATGTGGTTGTTGCTGGTGAAGTCCTGCCTGCATACGTTAGCCCAGTGTTAGAAGTTACGACAATACTATAGTTAGTATCACTCATAGCATTTATTAGATTTACTTGATATTTCCCAGTTCCTAGATCATCTACACTCGATACATTATAGCTATCTCTTATAGTACATTTTCCCGCTGTATTTGTAGTTCCATCAAAATTAACCCATGCTTTGCATACTCTCTTTTCATTAGTACTTACTATAGCCCAATTAGTTCCATTTGGTATTATGCGAAGAGTCTCGTCACCTCTAATAACGTAATCAGCACTTGAACCTTCTATAGTATCACTTCCACTTGCTGTGACTGTTACTGTTCCCGCTCCTGCACCTGTTCGTTTAATATTATATTCTGTCAACTGTGTGCTTGCATCCGGCAGAGTGAAAGTATAATCCGTTGCATCTGATATGTCATAAACTTTACGAAAGGAAGTATCTGCATAAGTTGCTACTAGGTTTGGTTTGGTTATTACTACTTTGTAATACCATGACTCTGTATCTAAATAAGCACCTAGTCCATCTGGCTTTTTGGTATAATAAACACCATCTCTACCAGTTTGTATTTCAATATTTTTATTATCTATTTCATAATAAGTATATCCGGTATGCTCAGCACCAGACCCAGGATAAGAATGTGATGGACTTACTCTAAATGATGTAGCATCTGTACCATCTTCTGAAATTGTGAACTCTACTTCTAAATTACTCAAATGAGCAGATAAACCATGATTTATAATTAAATTAAAATCTGTCCAGTCACTATTAGCAATCCATCCTGTGTCATACCTTAAAGCACTTATAGGTTCACCTGAAGTAGTAACATGTTCTGCTTTTATATAGCCAAAAGATATAAATGTTTTAGGTCGAGTTTCATTGGATGTTCGTGGTGTGCCATTTACAGAATCGGCTATAGCATTTTTTGCCTCAGCCGCTTGAATGTCTGATGTTGGATTACCATTTATTGCTGTATTACCCCATCTAGCTTCGCTTCCTACTGTTCCTACTCCTGATAAATCGTGCCAATGTCCCTGAAAAGCATCATCTAAAACAATACCTTCCTGTGTAATTTTAAAAGTGCCTACTGCATCAGTTAAACCAACTCTTCCTGTTGTTGATGCTGTATTTATTGAATGTGCTTCTGTATCATAAAGTTCAATATCTGGTGTAGTCTTAAACCGTACAAAGTAAGTTGTGTCAATTGCAAGACCATTCGGCAAAGCACCTGATACTAATTTAAGTCGAACAGGAACACCATTTGCACCTGTGCCAAGTACACCTCTTGTCATGTACAGAGCATTGTAATCGGCTGTTGAAAGAGTAATAAGTTCTGTTGAAGCATCAACATCTGTTGTTGAGTCTATAGCTACTGTATCTTGAGTCCCCCCACGTTCATAGTATCCGGGAATTGGTGTAGCATAAAATAATGTACTGGAGGCTGATAGGTCTGCTCCTCCAGCTTCTACGTGCATACTGTTATAAATATGTCCTATTTCATCAAATAAACCTTGATAATTAGCCTGTGAAAAACTATCATGCGTAAATGCTAAAAGACCATATGCTGATCTATCCTTGTATGTAGGAAAATAAGATAATTGGCTAAGTAACATTTTAGATGTACCAGTTAATAATTCATCAATTTGACCTTGAAGATTATTAAAGTATTCAGCAAAATTAACATCACCAGAATAATATCCTGTTGCGTATATTGTACCTGTTTGATAAGTAACATTTGTTATTTGTATCTTCTCATACACATTTTTACCATATACTTTTGTTAATTGACTATTCTTTTCAGAGAGCACAAAATCTGTAATATTGGTTCCATTACCATCTGCTTGAGTATTAAGACTAAAACCTTCTTCTAAAAAAGCATGCAGATCAGTTAAGTAATTAGCATCTACTCCTGCATCAGTAATCTCTACCTCTGAAAATGCTAATCCAGTACTTACTAAATCTTTATAATTATATCTTGTAGTTACTCTTTCACTCATTTTTAATCTCCTCCCAATAAACCAACACTTAATAAACCAGCACTCAATACACTACTTGCACTTGGATATAATGATTCAAACAAATCACTATATTCTTTTTGTCTTAATCTTATAGTATTAGTTTGAAGTTCATAATTTGGTTCTTTACTCACTATTTGTCCACGAACTTTACCAAAATATTCATCACCAATCCATTCAGAAACAATTCCTGTTGGAGTCCATGTTAATTTCCTAATCTGTAGTGAAATATTTACTTCTAAAATATCATAAAGTCTGATGTCTAAATATTTTTCACCAATTAGTTCTATTTCAAATACTTTGTGTATCCAGAAATAATCTTCTGCTTGAACTAAAGCACGATTTATAGCTTCTGCCTCTGTAATAAGTCCACTAGTTTTATTATAGACTTTTTCTATTCCATATTCTGCAAAGGACTCATCAAAATAATCTATGTTCTCTGTCCTAGGTGCTGTATCATTTATTATTGACAAATTATAACCAATATAAATTTTATTGTATACATCTTCCTTATTAGATTCTGCAATTATTTCATCAACATTTTTAATATGTACAGTAGGAATAGAATAGCTTAAATCTCTATTAGGATTATCAATTCTTATAGTTCTTTTATTATTATATGTATTAGTGTATCTAAATCCTACAATAGATAATGATTGAAGTTCTTTTATCCATTCATATATATCTTTAGTTTTATCCATGTACAAAGTAACTGGTTTAAGGTAACTTTCTTCTACTTCCCATTCTGTTTGATCATAATTAGATGAATCATAAGGAAGACCTAAAAATCTTTCATTCATGTCTTTTATAATATCACTTGCATAATTATTAGCAATACCTCGAACATTTGCTTTAACAGGAAATGCACTATAATTTGAACCACTGGATGTTTCTGCACCATCTACAGTTACTATGCCAGTTGTCCAATTAACTGCTACACCAGAAGTTTGTTCTATCCATACATCATCTGCATTTTTTACCCAAACTGTAATATCATCTGCAACAACTGAACCACGTAGTACCTCTAAAAATAAAAAGTCTGGTTTAATAGTACCATTTAATGCTTCTTCATTAACAAGTAAACCTTCAACATCATGTAAAAAACCATCAGTAGGGCTATAGCCAAAAGGTACTATCTTGCCTATACTATGCTCACCAAGATTGGGATAATCAGTATTATTAAGAATAGTATTTGGTACTTGTGCAGTAAGAGTTTTTCTCACATCTTGTATATCAATATCAAATTTATCTGCTGAAAAATTATAATCATCTACATAATAATTTGCCCTTTCTACTAGGTCTATATACTCATCACCTTTATTACCAGTTTTAATTGAAACTTTATTACCATAAATAGGTATAGTTTTAAATTGATTAAAAAACCCACTTCTATTATCACAGCTCATAGTATCAACAATAAAAGATAATTGATCATAATTAAACTTATCAACAGATGTTTCAATTTGTGGAAAGTTTATTAAGAAAGGCCAATAAGGTCTATTTTCAAAATAGCGAATTTTATCGTTAGTTAGACCTACTGCAATGCCAATATCAAAATTAAAATCTGTATAATCAATATGATGTAATTGATTATAATGAATAGTAAGTATTTGATCAGCATTATTCCAATAATAACTTTGAGAATCAAGTAAACATTCTGCAAGAGTATCCTTCACAGAATAATTCACAGAGTGAGCATACACGACACCTGTTATGTATGTTCTCTCTGTTAATGGTTCTGTAACACCAAGATCAGTAGTCCAAAAATCAGCTATATTTTCATTAGCATCACCATACCAAAACTTAAATGACACACAAAAAGGGTGCTCTGGTGTCGGGGCATAATAGTTTGAGATTGCTTTTAATCTTGTTATTTCAGCTACAACGTACATTATTTATTGCTTATCCTTATATAAAATTCTTCAAATCTACTCTACGATTTGCCCCTGTAATTCAATTATAAAACTCATTTAATACTCCAATATTATTTGTCCATTTCCACCGTCTCCTCCAGTTTCGCTACTTCCACCAGCTCCACCAGCTCCACCAGCTCCTATAGAATAGGAAATAGAGTCACCCGGAAGTACGGAAAATAATAATACTCTGATCTGACCACCCGTTCCACCTTGAGTAGAATATTCTCCTCCACCATTTCCACTCACAAATCCGTCAATAGAATCAGCTCCAGAGGTGAGTTTATTTCCTCCAATTCCACCAATTGATATTTCACTATTGAATGTAGTTGAACCACCATTACTACCCTCTCCACCACTACTAGCTCCACTAGCACCACCACCACCAGCACCAATAATAATTGCTTTTACTCTGTATACATTAGCAGGGACAGTCCACGAAGACCCACTATTAAGAGTTTCAATATTACTTATTTTTATATTATTTTGATCTTGTAATTTTGTTTTTAATTGATACAACGTCCCACCACTATCTTTATACATACTAAAGAAAGCTCGGTCATTTCCATTATACCAACCTTGTTTTGAATCACTCCAAGTTGGGGCAGTGCTTGAATAAATGAAAGCTCCGGCAGATTCATCATAATACAAATAGAAAAGTGTTGAATTGCTTATTCCTGAATATCCAATCGGTGTTACATCTGATTCCACTTCAATAAGCTTACCTCTATTTTCAAACACAGAACCTTCCTGAATCTGTGAAGCTGAGTCATTATCATAATTACTAAGAGTTATATCTGCCTTGCCTTTAATAACTCTTGAAAGTTTTCCTTCTTTTGTTTGTAAGGATGACACTTCACCCGAACTGTAAGCTTGAAACTCATTAAATACATAGAGATTGTCAGAAGTATCATAGTATCCATTATAAATCTTATTCCAAGTAACACCTGTCAAATTAACTACAAAAGAAGGAACAAGTGTTGTGCCATTTATTGTTAGTTTAACATACTTAGACAGTGTTCCTGTAATAGTTGTATCAGAATCAGTGTAGTATACATGACCACCAACCTGAAATGTTGAACCTTGAGGAATATTAGATCCATTAACCTGTACTGGATTGTTAATGTTTTGCATAGCCATTTCTATTAGTTCTATGGCCTTTGACCAGTCACCTGATACTGGATTAGGTACTGTTGGAAATATTACTTCATTTATGGCCATTATCTTGACTCCTTAATTGAAAAGCTTAAATCTGTTAGTGTACTACGTCTTGTAGTATGATAATTAGCATCAAAAGCACAGAGCATTTGGTTATCTTGATCTTCTGTTCTGTCTATCCACCAAGTTTTACCCTTGTGAACATAAGAGTAAGCTGCTTCAAACTCTGCTACTTGTTCATCAGTAATTTTATCACAGTCTACATTAAAACTTTGTAATGTAATACCTGTTCTATAAAGAAATTGACCTCCATTAGTCTGTGAAAAAATTGATGAATCTACATGTTCGACTGTCATTGGAACTCTAACATTATACATTTGTGTATACTTACCACATGCTATATTACCAATAAACAAATATTGTTCTGATGTACTCATTGTTATTTCTATTGATCTTACAGTACTTAATTTAGTTATATATTCTTTGTCATAAATTTGTGGGAAAGCAAATATTTCTGTTCCTAATGTGCTACCCGCACTATTCTTAAATACAAAAGTAACATTAGAAGCATTGTGATAGCCAAAAAATATACTATCAATAATTTTATCAATATCAAATGCTACAGTTATAACTGTATTACTATCAGATGATTGCATAATTTCTTCAAGCATGTTACTGTACACATTTTCTATAGGATAATTTGGATCTATATTAGTCATTACAATTGAACTATTTTCTTCTATCACATTTCTAGTCATTATTCTCATAATTTCACCTGCCCATTTCTATAGTACTTTGCTGAATTAGTTGCTACTACTTTACCATCTAATATAGAATTAACAGTAATACTTATTGGTTGATCATTACCTAATTGATTTGCTACATTTTCTTGCTGTGCTTGATTTAAGATTACTTCACCAGCATTAGCAAGGACAGGTGTTGAATCACCTTTATAACTTGATCCTGGAATTACACCACCATTAGCAAACTCAGGAGGCTTAGGCCTATTCATAGCTATAGTAGCTAATTGCAAAGCTGTTAATGCACTCATTGCAACACCAGCAGCAATACCAACACCGGGAGTTGTATAAGCTTCTATAATAGCTAATGCACTACTTGATATTGCTTGTATTGAATTAGCGGCCCAAGCAGATAAATCAGCTTTATATTTAAGATCTGCCATTCTTTTAGCAGATGCATCTTCGAGTATAGCTCTCTGTGCATCATAATCCTGTTGTATAACTAAACGATCATATGCATCTTGTGCTTCTACTAAAGCAATAGCATCCCCAGTTGCTATTGCAGCATTTATTTTATCTTGTGCTTTTTCTAACGCTGTTTTTTCTAATAAACCTAACGAAATTAACTCTGCCTCTTCTGCTATATCTAAAGCACTAAGCTTTGTTTGAAGTAATTCATTTTCTTTATCTATTTGATTTTGAATAGATGCTTGTATAAAATCATCTATTGCACCAGTAAAATCTTGTATTTTATCTACGACATTAGAAAAATTATCTATGAACTCATCAAAAGCAGCTTTCTCTTTAAGTTTATCAAAATACTTATCAGTAATTACAATTAGATCATTCATAGCATCTCTACTAAGATCTGATGATTCTATTGATGTATGTGCTCTTTCTCTTTCCTCTTCAATAAGTTCTTTATTAGACTTGGTCAATTTATTAAGCTTATCAGTTAAATCTAAAGCAGTGTATTGTGCTTTACGCTCATTTTCTCTTAATTGTTCAAAATAATCTGTAATAGCATCTAAATCGTCTTGAGTTGCATTTTTACTATTTGCACTTACTATTGCTGCTTTCTCATCTAAATCAATCAACCCCATTTTTGAAGCTTTAAGTCTTTCTAATTTATCTTTATACTCATCAAGTACTATATTATATTCACCACCTTTAATAATTAGGTCACCAAATAGTTTAAGTATTTGTTGTATAGCCCCACCTTGAACAGTAAATCCTTCTTTAATAAGCCCATTTATAGTAGCTTGAACTGCTTCTGATTTCTTGAGAGAATCATTATAATCTTTTCCAGTTTTATTTGCTAATTCTTTTTCTTGTGTAATCTGTGCTAAAGTTTCTCTAAGCTCTTTTTGAGCTGCTATATTTTTTTGTGCATCTGTTAAACCAGCAGCTGATACTTTTTCTGTTTGATCTTGTAAATCTTGGTATAATTTAATTTGATGTTGTATTTCTTCATCTTCCCACGCTAAACCTTCGTTTATCAACTTTTTTATTGATCCATTAAATATATCTGTTAAATAAGCATTTCTATCAAACTCATCACCAAAAGCTTTTTGCATTTCTTTAGCTCTATCAAAAGCAACTGTTAATGTTTTAGTTGAATCTTCAAAAGCTTTTTGTTGTTCTTTTTCAATTACGCTTTGTAATATAGCTTCCTTTTTATACTTAGCCATTTGCTCCATATGACCAAATTGCACTTCACTATTTTTTAGGTCTTCTGCTGATCTTATAGCTTGATAGTCCCTATATCCTTTGTCCACTCTAAATAGTTCAGTAACCATAGCAATTCTTTTTTTATAGCCATTATCTAATTTACTATCTGCCTTAGCTATAGCAAGCACTTTTTCAGAAGTTAGATCATAAGCTTCGGCCAAATCTTCAACTTCCTTTTTCATACCTTCAATATCTTTAGTATCACTAAATATAGCTTTGAAATTGCCTCTAAGTTCATCAGAATAAGAATAAAGAACTTCTAAATCATCCTTAGTAAGTTCAGCCTCACTACTTAAAGATTTAAACTCAGATTTAACCTCATCAAACTTAGTCTTCTCTATTCGATCAAAAACGGCAACAGCTGCTGCACCAGCAACACCAATTACTGTTAGAGGCACAGCTATGGCAGCTATGGCAGATGCTGCTGCTGCTAATGATCCAACAGCTGCTACAGCTGCTACATTAAGTGCAACTACAGCAACAGCAGCAATAGTAGATACTGCTGCTATTGCTGCTATTGTTGTAATAGCAGCTAAAAGAGGTGGAGGTAATTTATTTATTGTCTTTATAAGAGTTGTAAATGTATCAACAATAGTTGTTAATACTGGATCTAACTGTTTACCTATTGTTATTTTTAAAGCTTCTTCCGCATTTTTAAACTTATCAATTGAACCTTGCAATGTATCCATCTGAATATCCATTGCTTCAAATGCTCTATTAGTTCCTGTAACAGCATCAGTTAACTCAACCATACCACCTTTTGCATTACTAGCAACTGATATTAAAGAAGCTAATTGAACACCAGATACTTTACCAAAAATAGCAGCAGCATTAGCAGCACTAACACCATTTTCTCTTAATGTATCAAATATATCAGCAAGATCATTAGTAGCTGGATTAACTTGATCAAAAGATATATTAAGCTCACCCAATTTTCTATTTACAACACTTGTAGAATCTGCTAAGTCAACAAGTATACTTCTTAAACCACGACCAGCTTTTTCACCACTAAAACCTTTATTGTATAATAATTGTAAAGCACCAGTTGTCTCTTCAACAGTAATACCAAGGCCAGCAGCAATTGGACCAACATATTCAAATGATTTAGCTAATTTATTCATTGTTGCAAGTGAATTAGTAATTGCAGCAGTAAATGTATTAGCTATGTCAGTAGCAGCACTTGTCTCTAAACCATATTGTCTTATAGTAGTTGCAACAGTTTCAGAAGTACTTGCAAGATCTGATTGTGTTGCTATAGCTAAAGCATTAACACCATCTAATGCAGCTATAGATTCAGAAGCACTAAAACCAGCAGAAGCCAAATAGTACAAGGCATCTGCTGCTTCACTAGCTGTTGACCTAGTTGTAGCACCAACCCTTCTTGCTGCTCTTTCCATTGCATCTAACTCTTCGGCACTTGCCCTTGCAACAGATTGAGTATTAGCAAGTGATTGTTCAAATTGTGCATACACATTAATCATGTCACCAAAAGCAGCAGTTACTTTCTTAGCCATTTTAAGTACATACATTGAGATTAAAGCAAAACCAGCCATCCAAGCAGCACTTGTAGCCTTAGCACTTTTTTGACTTTGAGCAGCTGTTTTTGTATTAAAACCACTAATCATCCCATCAACTTTACTTAGACCTGTAGCTAAGGAATCAAGTTTGAGTATTATTTCTGCGTTTATCTTACCTTGTGCTACTGATCCAGTTGCCATTATTTAGATCCACCTCTTATCCATTTCATGCCACCTTTGCCATTATCCATTTTTTGCTGCTCTCTGTAGTCAGCTACTAATGTCAATGCTGTAACATCTATGTCTACTCTTTGCTTTTCTGTAAATGTTCCTTCAATGTACTCCGAAGGTCTATTGTTATATTTTTCACCTAAAAATCCTGACTGTAATAAAGTATTTCTGGTTAATTTATTTATATCAGTTGCTTCTCTCTGCAAAAGTATAGTAACAATATATGATGTAAAATCTTCTGGCATAATAAAAGATACTGATAATTCTAATCTTTCTAATACTGATCTATGTTTTTCTTTATCCTTTTCATTTGTCAATTTATCTATTAACTTTTCTATCTCTTCAATTTCTTTTTTAGCATTGTTATAAAAATCTTTAGATCTAAGATGATCTTCTAATTCTTTAAATGTTGGATGAACCATAGCAAGTTTAAGCATATTTTCATGTATATTTTTAGCCTTTACTACACTTTCCATATCAAACTTAGTAGTTTCTTTTTCATTTACTACACCAGACACAGTATTAAACTCTCCACAAGATGTCATTGAAACACTATCTAACATTCTAATGGTTATTGGTATAGGCTTTCCATTCCAAGGTGCAATTACAACAATTTCTGTATTGTTGTCTATTATATCAAATAAGTCTTCATTGCTTAATATTTCTATCTTGTTAATTAGTTTTTTCATAATTACAATAAGGATAGAGCACTATTTAATAGCACTCTACCCCTAAAAATGCTCCTTTTTTATTAGCCTACTGAAATACTAAGTGAGTCAAAATCAGCAAGACTCAGTGAGTCTTCTGTGTAACCAGAATATCTTACACCGTTAACAAAATACTCACGAACTCTTAAATTAAATTGATAAGTTGCCCATGATTTAACCTCATCACTCATATCACCTTCAATACCAGAACAGTTATTAAGATTAAGTCTCTTGTAGCCAGTCATGTTATTACGCATACTAGCACCTTTGTCATACTTAGCCTCATAAACTTCACCAGCAAAGTTTGGAAGATAAACTTGAGAACCTGTTGGAGGTGTATATCTATTAGTTGTACCTGTTACAGCCTGATCATTAGATCCACCCTGTATCAATTCTTTAAGTTCCCAACTTTCATCATTAAGAGCTAATGATGGATTAAGTCCTTTAAGTAATGCAGAAGTTACCATTGAAATAGTAGAGCCATCACCTGATTCAATTTCAACTTCTTCAAAATCTTTAATTTCCTTTGGTAGTCCAAGAGCACCTGAGTTATCAAAACAATCAATAAAGTGTGTTCCAAAACCCATTGTATGCCCTGTGTAAGATCCAAGACCTAACACTTCAACAATGTTTTCAACAAGACTCGGTCCAAATTCTAAGTAAGTTGCTGTATCTGCTGTTTCAACGATTAAGAGTCTACCTGTGTCAGCATCTGCACTTGCTGTGAATACTGCACTAAATGCTGCATCAAGATTAAGACCAGTTACTGCTTCTGCAACAGTCATAGCAGAATTATCAGTAATTGTCATTGCTGTAAAGTCAACAACTATTTCTGTAAATGCACCACTAGCCCCAAGTCTATAAGACATTGTTGCTGCTGATGTTAAACTTGACACATCTGCTGTGTCTAAGAAACCCAATTGTCTATCAATGGCTGGGTAAGTACCATCTGGATTTAATCTTCTCCATCTTGATCCTTCAAGTGAAAAGGATGTCTTTTTATCAAATGTATATCCCATTAGTTATAGTCCTCCTCTATTTTCTTTTTCTTTTTGTATGGTTGCTTCATACTTTCATCTTTAGCCACGTCAACGGTAGCTTTCTTTTTTTCTTCCATGACAACAGGTTTAATACTTTTCCATATAGGAAAACGTGCAACATTAAACTGTATAGGTGAATCAGATTCAGCTATGAGTCTGTCCCCTTTGTCATAATACTTGTACTTCATAAGCCCCTCCTAGGCACAAAGATTCTTCTATATCTACTGATAGTACCATCATCATTACCACCAGTTATACTTTTATCATCATTTGGTTCTGATAGTATACTAATTCCCATAGTAACATATACTTGAAAATTATATATCATATCATCAACTAATCTTTTTCTATGTAATAAGGTTACTAGTTCATTTTCAATATATGATGTTACCTCATTTATCATTCCTGTTGGAAAGTGAGCTTCAACTACATACTGATCAACAATATTATTTGCTTGATAATAAGAAGCTACAGGATAATCATTAAACACAACAACATAAGGTGTCATCATATCATTAACTCCCTTACCACTAAGATAAGTTTGATAGTTACCCCTAGTATATACAGTTTTTATAGAACCTGTTTTAAGCTGTGCTATAATTGCTTGCAAAACCATTAAGTATCTCCATAAAGCATTTTTAAATCTCTTATTAGAGCATCAGCAAACTTATTAAGTATAGTAGGTAAAGCTGCAAATCTAAGATTATGTGCTTCTTCAAGATACTTAACATAATCAGCATGTCCAGTGTTATATTCTATGTTTAAAATTATCTCACTTCTATTTGCTAATACTTCTGTAAATAAAGCTTCAACAGCTTTAAAAGTATGATTTGTCCAAAATCTACCTGTGGTACCTGATGGTGCTCCACCCTGTACCATTTGAAACCATTTAAGAACTTCTACCTTGTAATAATGAAATATAGCTAATGACTCCTTTTCTCTTAGTTTAAACTGTTCCCTAAAGTAATCTCCTAATGAATCGTTAATAACAAATTGTATTGTCATATCAACATCGCTATTTGTATATTGATATTAGCTGCAATACTCAAGGCTTCATTTAAAGGAATAGTTATAACATTACCATTAAGCATACACCTATCTGATATGACTATAGCTATATTTTTAGTATCTTCTTTTTCATCTTCATCTTCATCATTAAGCATCACTAAATCTCTAGTTGCCACTATAATCTCCTATATCATTACTCGTTACTTGCTCTAAACCACATATCTGATATACTACATCACCAAACATATAACGCTTTTCCATCAGCTTAGTTCTAAACTTATTATCTTTATAAACAAATACAATTCCTTTTTTGAGCCATGTAGTGTCATAAGCAACTATTAAATAAAATACGTCCTTATAATCATAGGGTGTTCTAGCACCAGATATATAGGGATCTGGTAAACTTCTTCTTGATACTCTTCCTATACCTAAAGTAGTTTCTACAGCAACTTTAGTTATATCTGGAATAAGTATACCATAGCCATTATCTACTGTTGGCCTTACCCAATTAACAATAGTACATTGGTTCTGTGCTATGTACTTATTCCAAGTACTTCTAATAACACTAAGTCTACTCATTAGTTTTCCCATAAGCTTCTTCTATTCCACCTACAGCTGGTTTAGAAGTTTTAATTGCTACTGAACCTACACCACTAAGATCATTGCATCTTTCACCAAAATACTTACCTTGTTTTTCACATGCAAGTTGCATAGTTCCAGGTTCACTATACACAGTCTTCTCTGCACCAGAATCTATCTTCTGTACACCTTGCATTTCAAGACCAACTGCACCAGCTAGCTCAAACCATAAAGCACTAGCAGCACACTCTGGATATGAGTAATCACTTATGTAAGCTGTCAATAAGCCTAAATCAACATCTTCCTGATAATAAGGTTTCATAAAATGTTTAAGTTTATCAACGTCTGTCATAAATTATACTCCTCTAAAACATAGGCCAGAGAACATCAAAGGACGCTCCCTGACCTACTGAACATTCTACCAAGTTGGAAGAGTAACTTTCTGAATAAAGTTATCAATACCAATTGCATTGTACATAGCTTCAACAAAATACCATGCTTTCTGTTCCTGAGCAAGAGTATTTACATTTGGCTGTGCATCAATTTCCATTACAAGATTCCTCTTAACAGGAATCTTAAAATATCTATTAGGCTTAACCAAATAAACAGTGTTATCTGTGCAGCCTGTGTAAGTAACAGTTTCACCGGGCATGTCAATTGTTTCACCTTCGTAGCCAATAAGCTTAGTTATCTGACTAAGTGGTGAATACTTCTCAGGTGTGGAATTTCCAAGACCTGACATAACATGTGCCATGTGTCGCATATCTTTTGAAGTACCAAGAGCAACAAGACCTTCACCAACAATTTTTCTACCAGTAATAGGATCAACCCTATCTGCAAGGTCATCAATTGCATCCATCAATGTATTCATCAATAATTCTTGACGAAGTGTTCCAATAGAAGAAGCAGCAGTCCATTTAGCTGTTCCAGAAGTACCATATACATCAGCAAGAATAGGACTTATTGCAAGATCATCTTTCTTTGCAGCATAAGCAAGAGACACACCATCTGAAAGTCTGGACAAATCATAAGTACCATCGAAAAGTTTTGCAAGAAGAGTCCATACAAAACCAGCAGCATAAATCTTCATTGGGATAGTATCTACTGCACCACCCATATTTGCACCCTGTCTTACAGATTGACCTTCACCATTATTTTCTTCAAACACTATACCATAAGGATACAATTCACTAGGACGAATGTCCTTTGTTGCATTTGGCATTTGTATTTCACTGTAGATGAACTGTCTTATAGTTGCATTAGCTTCTTTTCTGATTGTAAGATCAAGTCTAATTGCATCAATTAGATCAGTCCAATTATCATTAAGAGTATTACCAGTAGCAAACTCTGCTCGCATAGTATCCATTGAGAAAGTACCTTTACGAATCCTATCATTGATAGAACCTCTTTTGCTAAATGGATAATCAAAGCCACTTTCATATTTACCAGAAAGTACTATATTACCCATTCTGTTAAGTCCCTGTGCCTGATTAACAAGTCCTAAACTTGAATCATCAAGGAGTGCACCACTTTTAGGCAGTACAGAACCGAACTGAGTGCTCATAACACTTGCAGGGTTCTTAACCATTACCTTTTCACCTTTCAGCATCTTATCCTGAAACTGGGCGTTAAGGATTTCTTTTGTAATCAATTCAGCCATTATTTATTCTCCTTTATCCTATGTTACTACCAAACCGGTAACATCAGTTCTTTGAACGAAAGGCATGAATTCTACAGACACACCATTGTTTATTGCAGTACAAATACCAACTGCTACATTACCAGAAGCACTTGTTACTTCAAGTACTTTATGTGCAACATGAAAGTACACCGGAGCACCAATAACGAAAGTATCACCAGTATCAATCTGAGTTGTACTAATCTTTCGATTTGGGTTTAAATCAATCATCCCATCTGCACCAATTGCAATACCATCAATCTCTGTTACCTGACCGAACATTGTAGCAATCAGCACAAGTTCAAGGTGTTCTACAGCATAACCTAGGTCATTGGTCACTTTAACCTGATTCATGTCAACTTCACTCTCATGGAAGTTATAGTTAACTTTAGCGTCTACCATTGCCATTTATTTAACCCTCCATTGTTTCATTGGACTCGGTTACTTCTTCATTTTCACCAGTTCCAGGATTATAATTCATTGCACTTGCAACTTTGCCTTGGATTGCTTTGAACACTTTGAGTTCAGAGATTCTAAGAACCTCTTTGTCAATGTCCTCTACGCTTCCATTTTTAAGTGCAAACATTGGTGTTGCAATTTCAACAAGCTCTTCAGTTTTAAAGACTTCTTTAATCTTTGCTTCTTTCAATGAAGCAAAAGCAGTTTCTTTGTCTGCTACAACACTTGTAACGAACTCTTCAATATTGCCTACTTTACTTTCAGCATCATTGAGCCTTTTTAAAGCTGTCTTTTGCTTTGAAGTCATTACATCAACACCAAGACCACTGGCTACTTCTGACAGTGCCAATCGACCGGAATCAAGCTGATTTTTCAAAGTTACAAACAACTCTGCGTTTGTCATGGTTTTTTCATCCATTCGCTTTTCTCCTTTCTCTTTTTCACCGCTTGAGTCGATCTCGGCTTTAAACGATGTTATTATTATACTAGCATCAGAACCAGTCATGTCAACCTCAACAATTGCATTGCTTTGACCCTTAACTGATTCAGTTGCAAAATATGTCACATTATCATCTTCATCAACTTTTGTCTCATATTTCATGTAATCTGAAGTTGATGTACTTAACATTTTAGCACTTATCTCTTTAATTGTTTGTTCAATTAAAGCTTTCTTTTCATCTGTGCCTTCCATAACAAGTGTATTTCTTAAATACAATGTATTACCACTTACTATGCCACCTGTCAAATATCCATCTGGTATAGCCCTAGCCTTGTAACCTATACTAGCATCAGTATGACCTGGAATAAACAGAGGTTTAGGTGAACTCTTTATTGCATCAGAAAAGCTCTGTGCCCATTCTGGTGTTAAAACTATAGTAGTATATGAATCTGGATGTGCCGGATTATCCTCTCCCAATGCTACTGTGTTAATAAACTCATGTATATCTGCTTCACCAGTTAAAGTTCTATAGGCACTTGAATTACCAACAGGCACTGAGTCTATACCTTTTAACTTTGTTTCTTTAAAATTAGTAATAATACTACTTTTAAAAGTTATCTGTGATTCATTACCCATGTAACGCTCTCCTTAAACCTTTACTTTCTGCACGAAGCCAAGCAGTTTGGAATATTCTAAACCATACAAAAGGTTGCATCCACCATTTAATCTCATACAGTACTTTCATATCTGTAGGCACGGTTCTCTGTACACTAGCAGGTAAGTTAGCAAAACCATATTTTTTTATACATTTACGAAGTTCAATTCTATATTCATCTCTTGATTTAAAGTAATTAATAAGTTTACTTACTTCAATCTTTAATCTACTCATCGTCACTTTCGCTAGAACTTTCTGTTCCTTTGTCACCGGACTTCTTTGCTGCTGCATCAGCGATTTTCTTAGCTTTCTCCTCACGTATCTTTACCTCCTCTTCAATTACTTTTTTATGCTTTTCATAAGTTTCTTCAAGCTCAAATATATCAAGTTCCTTTATTGTCCTATATACTTCTTCCTCAGTAAGTACATTAGAAGTTATTAACTTTTCAAGAGCCTTTGCAAAAGCATTTACTATTTCAGATTGTTCCTTAACAGAAGCAAAGTTAGGAGTAGGCCAAACTATTACAATATCATTTTTAAGTGACTTGAAGTTAACAAAATTATGTAAAGCTAAAATAAGTTCATAAACCTTTATCCAAGGTGCTGTTCTTTCATACTGCTTAGCTTCAATCTTCTTAATCCAAATTGGCCTATATTCTTTGACACTGGCCAAAGAAGTACCAAGATTGGCACCAAAGTTTATCTCTGGTGTTTCTGAACCTTCTACTATATTCATAAAGGTTGTACCCGACAATTCCCCATAATCCCCAGTTGTCTTGTTCAGGTACAAATAATTAACATCATCACCCTCACCATTGATAAATAAGTCTCTATCCCCCATAGAGATAGTTCCACCATTCTTAACTAAATTATCAAATGCACCAGCACCAAAGTTATTATCTATCCATTGCTTAGGATTCTTAGTTGTTACTTTTAATTTAGGATGTCCATCTCTGCTTTGTGCAGATCCAGCTTCATAGGTTAAATTATGATAGAACTTTAACTGTGGTTCTATTGCTTCAAACTCTGAATGACCATATAACTCCAGAATATCTTTATCATTGCTAAAATGAACTAAAGGCAATACACCAAGGACATTTTTCGCTGTAATAGTTTTAATGATCGAACCAGATATTTCAGTTTTTATATAAGATTTAGTTATAGTACATATAATCTCTACTCTTTGATCTATGTCTTTTATAGTGTCATATTGAATATTTTCTTTTAGTCTATAACCTATAACTTCTTTAGTGACAGGATCAATAAATGTTCTTTGTACTATGTCCACTGGTATTTGCACAAGTTCAATATGATCTTCTCTCCATTGAGGCCATACAAATACTGAACCATCAATTTCTACTGATTTATGGATACTTCTATAATCAATGTTAATATCTTCAATTACTTTTATATTTTTCTTGTTACCAAATAAAGTAGGAATACCAATAAAATTAACATTGTTATTTACTATTGGTCTTACTAATTGTCCAGCAAGTGCATAATTCTTATTTACATTGTGATATATTTCTCTGGCTATTTTTCTATTAGTTTTAATTGCATTTGTAAAGTCTCTCTCAACTGTTTTCGGCTGAGTAACATTAAGAATTACTGAACGCTCTTGAACAGCCTTTGTTCCAAATAAAGTACCTAATAAACTCATTATTTACCACCATACGCTGTTATTGCACCAGCTATGCTACTTACATCCATAGATCCAGCAGGATCATAAAAACAAAGTACTAATCCGTCTGCCCTGTCAGGAGACTTATGAAGTGCATGTGTATGTTCTGCAAAATCATCTTTACTTTCAATTTTCATTACTTCATAGCCTCTTTTACCATTTATATATTTATACTTTCTTGTGTACAACTGTATTGCTAATTCTTCGTCAACTGGTATATCACTATATTCTAATTGATCACGGAATTCAAAATACATCTCAGTTGCTGTATCTTCATAGTGTTCTGTATCTTTAGGAGTCCCACCAAAGTTAATTCTATTAACTGTGTACCCATCATCTTCAAGCATATCTGCTAGGGCACTTCCCAAGTGGCCATTGTCAATCTTTATGTTGCTATTCTTAGTAGCAAACTGTTTTGCATCTTTCAATGTTGTAACAGCATCCTGATACCTTGCAAAATAAGTATCAACAACTTTGTTATCAATAGATTTATAGAAAGTTATCTCATCACCACCTTGATGTGCAATATCCATCCCTATTTGTGGAACCTGTGGCCTAGGACGCTTAATAATCTTTTCCTGTGCCTTTTCCACTAACTCAGCAGGGCAAACAAAACTATCATTAGCATCCGACAATTCACCTTCCCATATGTGCCGTGCCCTGTTTTCATCTCTTTTATAATCAGCTTCCATTTCCATTTTTAAACTTTTAGGGAACCACTTATTATCAAAGTGTCTTAAAAACAATGTCTTCGCATTTGGATCATGGTTTCTAATATAGTCTACCCATACTGGATCACTACTGTACCTAGGGTTAAAGTCCCACCAAAACACCGCAGTTTCTTTTCTTATTGTTGGTCTTAGTATATCAATGCTTTGTCTCGATATACTTTGTGCTTCTGCCACCCAACATCTATCTGCACCTTCTAGTGACTTTATGGAATCACTGTTATGTTCATGTAATCCGCTGAACACGAATACTGAACCATTGCTACCAATTATTTTATTCTTCGTTATCTTATAAAAGAATTGCCAACCAAAGTACTTGATTGTGTCAACCAACAACTTCTGCACTGACAATTCAATTGATTTCTGCACTTCACGTACACATACAATAAATAATTCTTTTTGCATTGCTTCTAACAATAGTATTCTTGCAATACTCCAACTAGCACCTTTGCCACGTCCCCCGTAAACAATCCTATGTCTTGCATTACAATTGTCAACAAGTTCTTCTTTGACTTTTTTAATTATCTCTACATTCTGAGTCATTGCTATGCTCCACTCAGAATAATTTTATCAGGTACTTGTCCTTTTTGATCTTCTTCTTTCTTGTTGAACTTAGATTTGTATAAGATGTTTCCTAAATCAACAGCTGCTTTCTGAGAGTTCCTTTGATCATGTTTCATATTTGAAACCATAGTCTCTATAATAGATTCCCTTATCAAAGCATCTTCATAAGCAACTCTATACATGAATTCTTCATCTTTCTTTAGCAACTCAGCTTCTTCACTGGACACCTCAGCCTTCATCATAGCAATATCTAAATCATAAGATTTAGAATATTCTTGAATAACTAACTCAGCTAATTCATATATGTCTCTCAATTTAGAACTGTCCATAAATATATTATAATCATAGAATACACTATTTGTCAAGCTTTGAATGATCTTTAGTTTCTTATATATAACAAGCTTGAGCATTGCTTTATAGATTGTCAATCAAATCCGGTAAAATGGCACAGAACACAGGGCACAGATCCAATTTTATCCTATTTTAGAGCCTGTGGCCTGTGGCCTGTGCTATTTATTATACAGAAACATCAGAGGTCATTGACTGACAGGTTTTTTAGGCATACTTGATGCTTGTATATGACTTAATTATAATCATCATACGCCAATGACTGTAATGATGATTAACCTCGATACTATAATCTGTGTTCTGTGCCCTTGATACTATGTCCTGTGTTCTATTCCCTGTGTTCTACTCCCTGTGCCCTGTGTTCTACTCCCTGTGCCCTTGGTCCTGTGAGAGGACTGAGGTGTCAATTTCTAAATGTGAAATAGTGGGTAAATGCCCCCCAAGGGGGTAGGGGGTATAAACTTTTTGAAAGCATGCTGTCACTGTTTTAATTTGACTCTTTACTTGCAATTATTATTATTAAAATATTATATTTGTGCTTGCTATCAACTGTATGCTAATAATAATTACTATTGCATGCATACATTATATTGTAAGTATTATCATTACATTGTCACTGGACACGTGCCACAGTATACTGTCAATAGTACACTTATTACATTATACCGTGATATATTATCTATACTATATAATATATGTACTATGTCAATTATTTACAGAACACTCTTGATAATATCACGTGCTATATATTTTATATTATATGTTGTGTGTCCTATGCTACTGGACACTTGCCACATTATATTATTATCCCCTGTACATTGCTAAGGTCGCATGAACTTGACTATATCCACGTTATTAAGTGCAAAATGCTACTTACATAGGTGTTTATTTATGTCCAATATCTCCATTATCAAGTGTCATTATGACACTTTTAAGCGTTAATTAACATTAAAAGTGTGTCAATATGTACCTATACTAGTATATATATGCATTATTACGTGTCATTATAACACTATATTCTTAACTAACTATGAGCAATGTTACTGTACTAGTGTTAAATTGATAGTACACTACTGTATAGTTGGCATGATTATTGCTATATATAAGTAAGGAGAAAATAAAAAATGATACAAATTGATGAGGCAATTAGACTGGAAAATAGGTCAATACAATTGATTGACAGTATTAAAAAAATCAATGCTTATGAACCCTATTTAAGATTAAAATATTATCCAGTACTGAAACATAGTATAGCTTTACTATTACAGTACTCGATAATTCTTAATGAATACTATGATGAAATAAAGGAGGTGTTTTAACAATGCAGACTAATGAATTGAATATTAAAATTGACAATTTATCAAGTCATATCAGTATTTTAGATTATGATTTAAAATTATCAGATACTGATATTACATGGCTTGAAGAAGACTACGATTTCTGTTATGATAGTTATTTCGATAAATTAAAAGGAGAAAATGAAAATGACCATTAAACAAGTATTAAAAAAACATGTAAACTACAATTTGACAGGGTATCTTTATAGATATGGATTAGTCCTATTGTATAAAGATAATAAGGGGACAGAAAAGTACTACTTTAAAAAGAATGACTTACAATGCAGTAATAGCAATTTTACACGCGTAGTATTACATAATGTTAATATGTTATACTTTGGACTTCCTAGAAGAATAAGAATATCTGAACATCGAATTGACAGTGAACAGTATAAAAAGTCAAATATTGATGTTAGAACAATACAATTTGTTTATTCTAATCACGGCATAATCAATTTTGATGAACAAGCTGTCTACAGTAAATATTATAATAATGATGATATTCATTTACAGGGCAATGGATATTTTGACAGGTTTAAAAATGATAGACTTGATACAATAAACGGATTGAGTGAAGCGTGTAGCTTTAACGGATATATAGAACTAAATTGAAAGGAGAGAATGAAAATGAGAATAATTGAAAAGGAAATGTTAGAAGCGATTTATCAATGGAAGAATTGGAAAAAAGATAATACAAAAGTTGAAATATACGATAATGAAAGCGACTTAAAAGTGTACTTATATAACAATCTAATTGCTAAAATAAAAAAGCATACCCATGCTTTATACTTATATGACGGTGGCTGGAAGTCAGTAACAACAAAATCAAGGCTTAACGCTTTACTATATGGAAGACCTCAACACGTATTTCAGAAAGATTTTGAATGGTTCGTATCTGACAGTATAAAGAACGAAATTGTCCCATTTTATAGGATCAACGAACTCAACTTGCTATTTTAATTATTGATAGAACATAGGGCACTGGCTATATGTCCAGTGCCCCTTGTTATCTTAATAATTTATAGGAGAGAAAGATGAAAGTAATAACAGAAACAAAAAAAATTTATGAACTTGAAGAATTGTCTAAAGAAATACAGCAAAAAATAATACAAGACAATTATGACATCAATGTAGATTATGAATGGTATTCATTCGACTATGAGGACTTTATAATAGAACTCGAAAAAATAGGTGTAACTTGTGATAGTTTTTATTTCGATCTTGATCGATCAAATTATGTCTACATGGGTAAGCCTAGTGTCATTGACATTACATTATTGCTAAAGTCTTCAGGCTATGACTTAAGAACTAAGGAAGCTAGAAATATAATCGATTATGAAGGAATATCTATTGAGACTCAATATTTCGGTGGAAGTAGAGCAAAAAATTATATTGATAATGACAAGTGCAATAGTCTACTACAATCTAAGTTAAATAGCTTTCTGACACGCTTACATAATAGTTATGATTATTACACAAGTGATATAGCTATAGTAGAAACCATAACAAATAACCATTGCACTTTTTTAAGTAATGGTACACCGTACTAAACTATTATAAAGGAAGAAAAAAATGAACATAGATAGCTTATTAGAAAGCTACAACAATGGTAACAAAGCATACTTTTATAGTCAAATAAAAAATAGTGAATATACTGTTTTCAGTAAACTAAAGCAGTACAATCACGTAGACTCAAAACTGTTAATTGAAATGATGTTGTTTTGCTTTTATCAACAAGAAAATTAAAAATATGGTGTCAATGGGTTTGGACTCCATTGACACTATTAAGTATCTATGATAGACTCATAGACAGTTAAAGACTGGTGTATACCAAGTCTAAAAATCAAAAACGGTGTTCAAAAACATCAAAGGACAAACAAAATGGCATTCGGAAAAGAAGAGACAAAAGAGAACAAAAAAGGCTCAGCTTTCACAGAAAAAAGAAAAGCAAAGAAAGCAATTGTCAAAGCTTATCTTGAAACAGAAGCTGGAAAAGCCTTAACTGGTGAAGTACTGGAAGCAATCAAATATCTTGCTGGCATGGGGGCAAGATCACAGGGCATGCAGATTTCAAATGAACTCAAAGAATTACTGGTTGCTGGTGATGTCTCTGCAATTGATATCTTTACAAAGTTCGGCTATGGCCAGCCAACAATGCAGAAAAAAATCAGAGATTTCATCAAAGCTGAACCTGAAAACAGAATATGGGTTAAGTTTGAAAATGGCAATTACTCTATTGCTGGTAGAGGAGAAAATGCTCCCCGAGGCTGGACAGGATTTGTACCAGTTGTAAATGCTGAATTATAATTAGTAATTAACTACTAATTCAGAGCCTACACTTATAGTAAGTGTAGGCTTTTTTATTTGCCCTGTGCCCCAGAGACAGAGACAGAGACAGAGACAGAGACAGAGACAGAGACAAGGATAAAGGCTGAACACTAACAGAACAGAGCTGAGCTAAAAACGAACATTTAGACAAAAATAAGGGTAGAAATAAATCTCCAATATCTCCATAAAAATGTTAATTTAGACCAAAAAAGCTATTTTTATTTTAACATTCTCTAAAATCTCTATTATCTCCAATCGCTACAGTTTGTATGTTTTGTATGAAGACTATTTTAGTAAGGTATATTTTTGAGTGGAGATATTGGAGGTTTTTGTTGGCATTCCAATTTCACTTTGTATGTTTTGTCAACAACTTTGTAAAGCTCCTATAAGGGTCATTTCAGAGATATGTATCCTGTGTCCTGTGTATAAGTGTAGTAGAGCGTAGAAGTACAGGCTGATGTCACCAACACCACAAATATGATAGCAAAAATCCAACTTTTTTTAAGGCCTCTCAAAAAAAGGTCAAAAAAAGAGTGTCAACTTTGTATATAAAAAAACTGACAAAGTGCCAAGGATCTCCAATACATCCAATAACTCTACTTCAACTCTACTACATTAGACTTGAGCACCTACATTACTAAAATGCTCATCATACAAAGTTACTCTTATGTTTGTATATAGATTGTGCCCATAGCCAAGGGCCCTGTACATTCAAATGTATAGCACTTCAAGTCGAGCCTGTGGCCAGTAGCCAATCACAAATCCCCGTAACTCCTTACACTGTAACAAGTTACATAAAATTTATCTCCATTTCTCAAAATATCTCCATTATCTCCACCAAGCAAAATAATTATGTCCATTATCTCCACTTTTTAAATCTCCATTATCTCCATTACAGGAATCATTACTAATAAACACCTCCATTATCTCTATTAACTCCAATATTAGTGACTCCATTATCTCCATTATCTCCATTTCAATTATCTCCATTATCTCCAATATGTGTCATTCTATTATCTCCATTATCTCCATTCTATATCTCCATTATCTCCATTACCTCTACTTTATAGCTCCATTATCTCTATTAGCTCCATTCTATATCTCCATTATCTCCATTACTGACTATCCTGTGACCTATAGCATATATTAAATAGCCATCAGAAATATTTTTTTATGAATATACATAATGTATACTCAAACCTCTTGACATTATTTAATAGAAATGTTAAGGTCATAGGTACATGGAGAGACAAGAGTCAGAAAGGCAGAGAGAGCCCATGGCACAGGCCACAGGGCACAGGAGAGAGGGAATGGTAAATAAGGGCATGGATACAGAGCAAGCGCTCAAAAATGTGATAAGCATAAATGGTTCAAAATATTATAGTGTGTCAACTTTCGCAAAATTGACAAAGCGCACAGAGCAAGCAGTTAGAAAATTAGTTTTAAAAGGTAACAGAACAGGTAAATTAAAAGCTATAAAAATTAAAAGGACAGTTGTTATATTAGCTTCTGAATTAACGGACTATAATTTTTGTTTAGCTGGGACAAGTGGCCTAGTAACAAGATTTAATGAAAAAGCAGAAGAGTATACAAAACATATAAATTAAAAAGAGGTAAAGAAATGACAGTATTTTACACCAAGAGCAAAGGGCAAAGGAAACATGGCAAGTTCATATACGTTGAACTCTCAGAAGAGCAAGCTAGTTTGTTAGAATCAACAGTAACAAGAGAACCAAACGGACATAGACTTGATCCAAGACTAAGATTACATGATCATGGTAATCAATATCATTTGACAACGGACGGTGCTTTTGAATTGTACTGTGCCAAGCGCAAAGAAACACCATTAAAAGTATATATACTAGATACTCAAAAACAATTAGAAAAGGTAATTGAGCCATTAGGCTTTATATTGTAAAGTGCACGGGAGGCAGAGAGAGAGAGAGAGAGACAGAGAGACAGACACAGATAGAGGTAAGGAGATAGAAATGAAAGATTTATTAGATGATGTAAACTACGCAATAACAACAGGTGGTGTATTAGAAGATCCTGAGAATATAGAACTATTGCAAGAGGCCGTGGACAATTGGCAAGAGCTACTTGACCAGATAAAAAGAGAACAGGCTAGCTTAAAGCGTATGCAAAATAGGCATGAGTTTAGCGATGTAGAAATGGCAGAGTTTGGGTTGGATATATGAGAACTATTCATACAACGGTAGAAAAACATATTACATCATTTGGTCAAATTAAAGCTGGTGGAATGTTCATCAATTCTGATAGTGTAGAAGTAATGCTTAAATTAAACAATGAGTTTGAAGGTCTAAGAAATGCAATGTTTATTGTAGATGGATCAACATGGAACTTTGATGATAGTGACGAAGTAATCCTCATCAAAGAAATAGTGTTAGAGGCATAGGAGACAGGGCAATGAACAAAGAACTAGTACTATTGTTAATTATAATTACTTTAGCAAGTATCCAAGGTCACTGGGTAAGTGATAAAGAGCAAGAGGCAGAGCTTAAAGCGCTACATGGTACTATTAACTCTATACTTGCACAAGAAGAAGCAGAGAAAGTACGTGTGTACAAGTATACTAGTCCTATGCACCATTTAGATAAATTGACTAGTCCATTTGGTTATAGAGAGTTACTTAACCCTTTCACAGGTGGTGTAACAACAGGTAAACACAAAGGTCTTGATATTGTAGGCCACTGGCACTGTGAGATATTACCCATAGCACAGGATGGAGTAGTACTTGATGTTTGGCCAGTACCTAATTGGTATTATAAAGGACATGAATTGTTTGGTGGATATGTAAGAATAAAACACACTGATGGTTGGATAAGTGGCTATGGTCACATGTCAGTTATTTATGTCAAAGAGGGTGACGTGTTAAAAGATGGTTTGTTTTATCGTAAAGGCAAACTAATTGGAAGTAAGGGTATTATAGGCAGACAAGGTAACACAGGAATGTCAACCGGTGAACATTTACACTTATCTATAGAAAAACCGGATGGTGTGTTTGTTGATCCTTTAAGGTGGGTTAAATTATGAATATGGAATATGGAACTACAAGTGCTGAGGACTGGGGGAGCTACAGTAAATATGATAATATGGGTATAAGAACAAGGGCACAGGTCAAAGAACTTGTAAAGAATAGCAAGATAAAGAGTATTATTGAATATTCTGACTTTAAAAACTTAGTAGTAGAAATAGTGAAAAATAACAAAGTGTACAAGTCATATTTAATAATGGCCATTATAGAAATATACTTCGTAGATCAATCACAAAAGATTGATTGCTCTTGTGGTGTGGATAAAATACGCTATGACTATATAAACTCAAAAATTATGCAATTTACATATAATAATATTCTTGAACCTTATGTAAAAGGTGAAGTGCTTAAATTAAAAGTTCAAAAAACAATTAGCAATATAGAAGCTAAAGTTGTACCACCACAGTATAACTGGGTAGAAGAATCTGGTGGAATAAGT
>Ga0209633_10001090_pt1 | contig 29324 bp, 29 predicted proteins | sample Cruoilmetagenom1_FD_187290 | JGI IMG/M metagenome (GOLD analysis project Ga0209633, IMG submission 187290) | Oil polluted marine microbial communities from Coal Oil Point, Santa Barbara, California, USA - Sample 1 (SPAdes) (version 2) | ecosystem: Environmental > Aquatic > Marine > Oil seeps ... | reverse complement strand
TCTGAGAGGAAGCTAAGACCCGACATTGTAGGTTCGTTCATAATGGCGTCCGAAATCGCACCTGCCGATTTACCAACAACATTAGAAAAAGGGCCACCCATGCCGTCTACGCCGTGACAGCTTTGACAGTTGCTTATATAGAGCGCTTCCCCAAGAGGAGGCGGTGGATCTGTAGGCGGTGGACTTGGTGAAGGAGACGGACCCGGGCTCGGACTAGGAGATGGTGATGGACTTGGTGACGGTACTTCTACGATTTCCCCGCAACCGCTTGTGTCAATTGTGGCATTACCGCTTACATCTATCGGGCTTTCTAAGGAATTAATTACACACGTATCAGCGCCGAGTGAGATGATGGAATTGCCTTCCGCTTTTAGTCCATTATCTCCCGCCAATATATCGATTACTCCGGTTGCCTCAATTACTATCTCGGCATCACCTTCTGCTTTATATCCGTCTTCACTTGCTTCGCAAACTATATCTCCATTTGGGCTTACTATAGTTACCACCGATGTTCCTTCTGCCTTCACACAACTCTCGCAATTTGTTAAAAGTACATCTTCGGGGTCGATAAACACCGTGCAGTTCCCTTCAGCTTTAATACAGTCTTCTCCACCACCGTCGATAACAATACTCTCATTAATATCCTTGATAATGTTTACGGTTCCGTTCTCACAGCGGATCGGACCACTCACTTCTTCCATCTCCACTATTTCGACTTCGTCTCCTTCGGGTGCGTCAAGGTCTATACTTATATTTATATTTAATATAGATCCTTCTTCTGCAACAAGTTCAATAGAAACATCCTCTCCGTTTACATCAAAGAGAATTAATACAGTTGTTGCAGAATCCAGCTCTAATGTAAGTGTGAAGTTGCCCTCAGGGTCGGTAACATCGCTATCTACCGTAATTCCGTCAATAATCGCTGTCACTAAAACTCCTCCCTGCGCTTTAGCTTCTTTTATGAATGTTATGAGATCTAAAACTTTTGCAAACTTAAATGATCCCTCTTCTTTTTGCGCTGAGGCTATAATGTTTGTTACTCTGCCGTTAATAGTAGTTGTCTGAGTATTTTGAGCGCTGTTATCACCTCCACCGTCACAGCTAATATAAAAAGCGCCTGCAATAAGACACAAAATTGTAATAAAAAGAATTCTTCTTGCTTTTATCATGATACGTCCTCCCTGTTAATCGTGTTTGTTCTAATTAAATGGCAACATATATGCCATTTGCATATAATAAGAAAAATGCAATTATGTAGAGGCATTATGCCAAGCTCTAATAAATGGTTAATTGATTCTTGAGTTATATGGTGCAGGAGTGCTTGTGTTAGAGGGCACAGTGGAAAAACTGGTAGTATAATAGACCTTTACTTTGCTTTACCAAAAAAAGTCTCCATGGTAGTATATCAAGCCTTATGTTGCATGTATTAACTGGAACTATAAAGGGTAGAAAACTCAAGGTTCCCAAGGGGCAGAAAATCCGCCCTATGACCAGCAGGGTTAAAAAGTCTGTATTTGATACCCTGGGTGATATATCAGGGGTCAGGGTTTTAGATATTTTTGCGGGGTCCGGCGGAATAGGGATTGAATCTCTTAGTCGGGGATGCGGTCATGTAACTGCGATAGAGAAAGACCCCTTGGTGTTTAAGATTATTAATGAGAATTACAAGCACTGCGGTTTTATAGATAAGGCAAGCTTAATTTGTTCTGATTATAAAGATGCCTTATCAATGCTAAGAAGAAAAAGTGAGGTTTTTGAACTGATTTTTATTGATCCGCCCTATAAGCTTTATGATAGTCTTGAGGTAGAAGATTTTATCCATGATGCCTCAGAATTATTGGATGCAGATGGGGTTATTGTAATAGAGCACGACTATAAAATTGAGCATACCCCCAAGGGCTTTAAGAGAGCTACCAAGTCATTTGGCGGGACGCACGTTAGTTATTTCAGAAAGGGTGAATAATCATGAAAATTGCAGTTTATCCGGGATCCTTTGACCCATTTACAAATGGGCATGAAAATATTATCGAGCGAAGTGTAAAGGTTTTTGACCAGGTTATAGTAGCTGTTGCCCATAATACAACTAAAAAGACTATTTTTACGGTCGAAGAAAGAGTCGAGATATTAAATGAAGTATTTAAAAACAGAGATGATGTGAAAGTGGATTATTTTGAGGGACTGCTTGTTGAATATATAAAAAAGATGGGCACTAATGTAGTGCTGAGGGGAATGCGGACTGTTTCCGATTTTGAATTTGAGATGCAGATGGCCCTTGCCAATAAAACTCTGAGCTCTGAGTTAGAGACGGTGTTTATGGTAACGGATAGCGAGTTTTCTCATATAAGCTCCTCTGTAATAAAAGAAGTTGTATCGTTAAATGGATCAGCATCGCATATGGTCCCAGAAATCGTAGAAATAAGATTAAGGGAAAAACTTTTAAGAAGTTAGGAGGATTTATACTCTATGAAATTGTCTGCACGCGCACAAAGGCTTCAACCTTCGGCTACTCTAACTATAACAGCAAAAGCAAAAGCACTTAAATCCCAAGGGGTAGATGTAATTGGATTTGGTGCGGGTGAGCCTGATTTTGATAGCCCGGATCATGTTAAAGAAGAAGCTATTCGAGCTATAAATGAAGGTATGACAAAATATACCGGGGTTGGCGGAATAGACGAATTAAAAGACGCGATTATTTATAGATTAAAAGAAGATCACAATCTTGAATATGAGAAGTCTGAGATCATAGCCTCCGTAGGTGCAAAACATACGCTCTATAATATAACGCAAGTACTCTTTGACAGTGGGGATGAGGTTATAGTTCCAGCTCCCTACTGGGTTTCTTACCCCGAGCAGATAAGGCTTGCCGAGGCAACGCCTGTAATTCTGGATACTAAAGAGGCCGAGGGGTTTAAAATTTTGCCTGATGATCTTAGAGCGCATATTAATTCTAAGACTAAAGCTCTTATATTGAACTACCCTTCAAATCCCACAGGGGCTACTTATAACGAAGAGGAGTTGAGAGCAATAGTTGACGTTGCGATGGATGCTGGACTTATCATTATTTCTGACGAGATATATGAGAAGATTGTTTATAACGGCATCAAGCACATTCCTGTTGCCTCACTAGGGGAAGATATTAAAAAATCTACCCTTCTTGTAAATGGAGTGTCGAAAACCTACTCCATGACCGGGTGGAGGATAGGATACGCGGCTGGAGACAAGGAAGTAATTAGCGCAATGAGTAAGCTCCAGGGACAATCCACATCAAACCCAACATCTATCTCGCAGTGGGCTGCAATTGCTGCTTTTACAGGAGATCACCAGATTATTGAAGATAGAACGAAAGAGTTTGAGCAGAGAAAAAATTATATTGTTGAGAAACTAAACGATATTCCCGAAATTTATTGTTTTGACCCGCAGGGGGCATTTTACGTCTTCCCCAATGTGTCGGGATACTACGGTAAAGAGTACAACGGCAAAGTTATAAAGGACTCGCTCGACTTTACTGAATTTGTTCTCGATGAAGCCAAAGTTGCAGTTGTTCCCGGAGTTGCATTTGGCTCAGATGATCACGTAAGGATATCTTATGCAACCTCAATGGATGACATTATAGAGGGAATTAATAGGATTACTGAGGCGGTAAAGAAACTCTCTTAAGAATCCGGTGTGTTAACCCACCTGGAATTATCTCTTTTTATCGTTCATTATAGGATTGTTGCACCTATTTGAGGATTTATCGCAAAGCGGGGGTGTAACAACTATTTATGAATGAAATAAAACTCGGTTTATCAATCTCGCTTACCGGTAATTATTCAATTCAGGGCAAAGAGAGCTTTGAAGGAATAAAGCTTTGGGTCCGGGATATTAACCGCAGAGGCGGGATTTTCATAAAAGACCGGAGTATAAACCTACCTGTTGAGTTTATCTATTCCGATGATAAAAGTTCGATAGACCAATGTAGGGCAATAACGGGAAAATTGATTTTGGAAGATAAGGTTGATCTACTCTTAGGGCCCTATTCAAGCTCACTTGCTCTGGTGGCCTCTCAAGTTGCCGAGGAAAACAATAAGACTCTATGGAATCACGGCGGCTCTACTGATGAGATAGAGGAGAGAAATTTTAAAAGCGTAATAAATGCGATTACCCCCGCGAGCAGGTATACGGCAGGGATCATTGATGCTATAAAAAATGCTGATCCAAATGCTAAGAGAATTGCCGTATTCAGCGCAGAGAACAGTGGGTTTTCAACCAACGGGGCCAGGCTCTATGGTGAGGCGAGGGGATTTAAGGTTAAAGAGTTTAAGTTTCCAACGGGCACACAAGATTTTTCCGGCTTACTTTCCAGTTTGAAAGATTATGAGCCGGATCTAATTCTTGGAATGGGGCGAGCTGAGGATGATCTGGCTCTGGCAAAAGAGATGATAGGTCTCGGAGTCTACTCAAAAGCCGCAGGGTTTATTGTAGCCTCAATTAAACTCTTTAAGGATGAATTAGGGGAAGCCTCTGAGGGGTTCTTATCTTCAAGCCAGTGGGAAAAAGGTATCCAAGTAAGCCCTGATATAGGACCCACGCCTGAGGAATTTTTCTCAAGCTTTGTTTCCGTATACGGCAAAGAGCCCGATTACGTAGCTGCTCAGGGATACAATATCGGACTAATAATAGAGAAGTGTATTGAGGTGTCCGGTACTCTGGATGATTTAGCGTTCAGAGAAGTCGCCAGGGGCGCTCAGTTTAGAACCTTCTACGGGAATTTCAAAACAGATTCTAACGGCAATCAGATAGGGCACGAGATGGTAGTAGTGCAGTGGCAGGAAGGGGGAGAGTTATTGTTTATCCTGAATCTATCGCTCAAGCCAAAATACTCTATCCCATGAAACGAACTCAGTGAAGATAAGCTTTTGTGTTTATGAACGTGTTCCGTTCTATATAAACTCTCAAATACAATGGTAGAATTATATTAATAAGTGACGTTATGACAGAGACTGAAGAAAAAGTTAATAAGGCACGAGAACTAATAGAAAGCGCCTCACATGTTGTTGTTTTAACAGGTGCGGGAATTTCTTCTGAGAGCGGTGTGCCTACGTTCAGAGGTCAGGAAGGGCTCTGGCAGAATTTCAGACCTGAAGAGCTTGCGACCCCTGAGGCCTTTTGGAAAGACCCGAAGCTCGTCTGGGAATGGTATGACTGGAGAAGAAATGCCGTAAAGGACGCCAAACCTAATCCTGGGCATTACGCGCTGGCTGAGCTAGAAAACAACCTTCAAAACCTTACCCTTATTACACAAAACATTGATGGTCTTCACCAGATGGCGGGGAGCAGCAATGTTACCGAGATGCATGGCAATTTGTGGCAGATTAGGTGCACAAAATGCGGGGATATAGAACAAAACTTTGAGGTACCTCTTGGGGAATTACCTCCCAGATGCAAGAAATGTGGTGAAATAGGCAGACCAAATGTAGTATGGTTTGGTGAGATGATCGAAATGTCTCTAATAGACAGCGTGCTCAAAGCAATAGAAGAGTGTCAGGTCATGCTTATTATCGGGACCTCTGGGGTAGTTGAGCCCGCAGCTTCAATGGGACTTGTGGCTAAACAGGCCAATAAACCTGTGATTGAAATTAATCTTGATGAAACTCCAAGCGCAGGACTTTACGATATAGTGATCCGAGAAAAATCAGGAGAGATACTCCCTTTACTTTTCACATCCAACAGAACTTTAAGCTGATTTATTGATTGCGAGCCGGGCCGCTACTTTTATAGCCTGAGTCATGCTCGTAGGGTCGGCTTTTCCTTTCCAGGCAATATCAAATGCCGTTCCGTGGTCGGGTGAAGTTCTAATAATAGGAAGACCGAGTGTAATGTTTACGCCCTCATCAAATGAGACCATTTTAAAAGGGATTAATCCCTGATCATGATACATTGCTACTACTGCGTCCCATTTCCCCTGGTTGGCATAATAGAATAAAGTGTCGGCGGGTAGAGGACCCTCTATATTAATTCCCATCTCTCTTGCCTGTTTAACCGCGGGTACTATGTGGTTAATCTCCTCATCCCCGAATGCTCCCGATTCCCCCGCGTGCGGATTAAGCCCGCAAACCACTATTTTAGGCTCAGCTATTTTGAAAAGGTTTATAAGAGATTCATAAGTAATTCTAATAGTTGAGAGTACTTTGTCTTTAGTAATAAGTCCCGGGACTTCTGAAAGAGCGGTGTGTATTGTTACAAGCATTACTTTGAATCTTCTGCCTTCAAACATCATTACAGCCTCATCTGCAGAGGTAAGATCTTGCAGCATTTCGGTGTGTCCGGGATAGATAGATCCCGCAAGGTGGGTCGATTCCTTACTTATTGGCGCTGTAACCACAGCATCGATCTCTTTAGCCAGAGCGGAGCTAACCGCAGTATTTATATAATCCAGACTAGCCTGCCCCGCTTTTCTGTCTACAGTGCCGGGCTTTAAGTCGTTTTTGCAGAAATTCGAGCAGTCCTCTACCTTAAAACTTGTTTTTAGACCTGCGTTATCTGCTGCCGCTTGAACAATCTCGGCATCGCCAAATACAACCGCCTCACACAGCTCCTGTATCTCCGCACCGCAAAGTGCTTTGACGATCACTTCCGGTCCGATCCCGTTTGGATCACCCATTGTGATGCCGATTATTGGTTTTTTAGACATGTATTCCTCTTACAAATAATACACTCTGCTTAATCAGGATGGTGCAGTTAGATTCTAAATAATCTCTCAGCGTTAGCTTTAGTTATTTCCGCAACCTCATCAAATGATACTCCCCTAACTTCAGCAATCGTTTCGGCAACGTATTTTACATATGAGGGCTCATTTGGTTTCCCCCTGTGGGGAACAGGCGCAAGATAGGGGGAGTCGGTTTCAATAAGTATTTTATCTGCGGGAATGTTTTTTGCCGCCTCTCTTAGTTCTTCAGATCTTTTAAAAGTCACTATTCCAGAGAAAGAAATATAAAACCCCAGATCCAGGTATTTCTTTGCAGTATCATAATCCCCTGTATAACAATGAATGACACCCGGAGTATCCGCCAAGCTTTCTGTTCTCAAAATCTCCAGCATGTCCTCATGCGCATCACGGACATGAATGATAATAGGAAGCCTGTGCTTCTTTCCCAGATGAATTTGCTTGGTGAAAGATCTTATCTGAACTTCCTTCTCGGAGTTCATATAGAAATAATCAAGCCCGGTTTCTCCAATTGCGACCACTTTGTCATTCTCCGCAAAACGGTCAATTCCCAAAAGCACCTCTTCGCTCATAGTCTCCGCTGAGTGAGGATGTACGCCTGTAGTGGCGAATATGCATGGGTATTTTTCCGCTAGTGAGATTGTAGCTTCAGTCGAGGGGAGATCGGAAGATATAGAAACTATCTTCTCTATACTATTCTCTTGGGCTCTTTGTAGTATTTCAGAAAGGTTCTCTAAAGAGACTAAATGTGCATGGCTGTCAATAAGCATTATTTTTCGGTTTTGTCTTTAATGATAGTTAAAGGAGGTGTCTTGATGTCAGATGATTCACTCAAATTCTTGCTTTCTGCTCCCTTATCTTTTAGGAGTTCTTTTAACTCAGACATAAATTGATTCACATCTTTAAATGATCTATATACCGATGCAAATCTTACGTAGGCGACTTCATCTATTTCGTAGAGTTTATTTATAACCCTCTCGCCAATCTCCCGGCTCTCTACTTCTCTGTCACCTCTTTCCTGAAACTCCCTTTCAAGAGAAGAAACAAAGCTCTCTATGACATCCATGCTTATCGGTCTCTTCTCACAAGCTTTTATCATGCCGCTCAATATTTTGCTTCGATCAAAAGGTTCTCTAACCCCTTCTTTCTTAACGATAAGAAGTTCTACTTCTTCCACCCTCTCGTAAGTTGTAAATCGGCTCTTGCAGTCAAGACATTCCCTTCGTCTCCTTATCGATGTTTCTTCTTTAGCGAGACGTGAGTCGATAACCTTACTTTCTAGACTGGAACAAAATGGACATTTCATCTATACGAGCCTGTGCCTATACATCGGGAATTTATTGCAAAGCTCCTTTACGTCGTCTTTTATTCTCAAAAGAACTTTTTCATTGTCAGTGTTATTTAAAGCCTCTTTCATTAAGCCTGCGATAATAGCCATTTCTTCTTCCTTCATGCCCCTTGTAGTAATAGCCGGCGTTCCAATCCTTATGCCGCTGGTAACAGCCGGAGGGTTCGGGTCAAACGGGACCGCATTCTTATTTACTGTGATACCCGCAATCTCCAGTGCGTCCTCCGCTATTTTGCCTGTAAGATCGGTTTCTCTTAGATCGATAAGTACCAGGTGAGTATCTGTGCCGCCTGAAACAAGATTGAATCCCGCCTCTAACATGCATTCCGCAAGATGTTTAGCGTTTTTGACTACTTGATTTTGATATTCTATAAACTCAGGCGTTAGGGCCTCTTTGAACGCCACAGCTTTTGCTGCGATAACATGCATTAAAGGTCCACCCTGTGAGCCCGGAAATATCCTACTATTTACTTTTTTCGCGTGTTCTTCCCTCATCATAACCATACCGCCTCTAGGGCCTCTTAGGGTCTTATGAGTAGTAGTTGTAACGAAGTCGCAGTGGGGAATAGGGTCTGAATATAGTCCTGCGACTACCAGTCCTGCCGGGTGTGCAATATCAGCCATAAGTAGTGCGCCGCATTCATCGGCAATTTCTCTGAACTTTGAGAAATCAATGTCTCTCGGATATGCGCTCCAGCCTACTATTATTAGTTTCGGGCTGTGCTCATGCGCAAGTTTTCCAACTTCATCATAATCTATGAAGTTTGTGTCTTCCGTAACCCCATAGGGGACTATGTTATAAAGCCTTCCTGAAAAATTTACCGGACTCCCGTGCGTCAAATGGCCCCCGTGTGCGAGATTCATTCCCAATACGGTGTCTCCGGGTTGAATTGCGGCAAAGTATACTGCCATATTTGCCTGAGAGCCTGAGTGCGGCTGAACATTCACAGCTTCACATCCAAAGAGCTCTTTTGCTCTATCGCGGGCCAGGTCCTCAGCCATGTCCACAAACTCACATCCGCCGTAGTATCTTTTGCCGGGCAGTCCTTCTGCGTATTTGTTAGTGAGTATAGATCCGGAAGCCTCAAGCACAGCTTCACTCACATAATTCTCAGAAGCTATAAGCTCGAGCTTATACTCTTGGCGTTCTGTTTCGGATCTGATAACCCGGGCTATTTCAGGATCAACTTTTTCGAGAATGGACATTTGCAATACCTCCGTAAATTCGAGAAAAGCGTATCAAAGATTAAACATGTTCGCAAGCTGAGAAGATACAGTTACTGTATTTTTAACTATTGACCTCAACCAGCGGAGTCTAAGGTAAATAATTTAGCTTTTCCGGTGACTATAAAAGTAAAAGATTTCTCACAAACTGCAAGAAACCGTAGTATTAAATATTTAAATTTACATCAAAAGAACCTATATTCACTTTAGCTACGAGCCCGCTTTTCCAGCAGATATCCCTGGTGGCATTCTGCATCTCTTTTGGTACTAATAGGGATAATTTGACTCCTAGCTCAGATAGGTTCTTCCACTTAGCCGCTCTTTCGTTATTTATGGTTTCTCTGGTTTCTACCTCTACTATCTGCACAGTCTGGCCATAGTTTGCAACTACAATATCCGGGTAGCTCCCGTTGTATTCATAATTTTTTTCGTCTCCGGGATTTATGTGCACTTCACTGTAGAGTCTTGAGTATTTTTCCTGCACTTTCCTAATTACCCAGTCGTGTAAAAACTGCTCATCCGTTGATCTTGCCATATCTCTCACCCCACATCAATTTTGTCTTGAGAATGGTAAAGAAATCTCTGAATGGAGATTTGATCAGCTTAACAGAAGTGTCAGTCCTTTTTACTTCAACAACGTCTCCAGTCTTTAGCCTTACCCCTATTTGTCCGTCCAATGTTAGGTAAGTGTCAGGCTCCTGGGTGATTGCTTTGATTTCAACCTTCATTTCGCTTGATACCACAAGTGGTCTGTTTGTAAGCGTATGGGGGCAAATAGGAGTAATAATTGTTACGGGTATTTTTGGATGTACAATCGGCCCGCCTGCGGATAGAGAATAGGCAGTAGATCCTGTAGGTGTTGAAAGGATAATACCGTCTGCCCTGTAGGTGGTAACGTGTGAGCCTTCTATGTAAATTGCGAGATCGATTATTCTTGCGACCGCGCCCTTATTAATAACGACATCGTTTAGTACTTCATATTTCCCGATATTCTTTTTCCCTCGACGGATCGAAGTAAGCAGCATTTGTCTCTCTTCAACTTCATAATCACCGCTGATAATTCTCTCCATCATCGGATAGAGTTCAGCAACCGTGACTTCTGTTAAAAATCCTAAACCGCCCAGGTTGATTCCCAAAATCGGGGTGCCGTGTTTACATGCAAGCCGCGCAACTCCCAGGAAAGTGCCGTCTCCTCCGAAGACCAGAATTACGTCAACAAGCTCGGGGATATCTGCCTGGTCAACTGAATTTGGATGACGAATTTTCTTGCCCAGCTCTTTTTCAACATATACTTCTACACCCTTTTTTTTAAGCCAGCTGGAAAGCTTTTTTGTGATTTCAAGGGGTTCTTCTATGTTGCTTTTGGCTATAATCCCGATTCTCAAGATACATGTCCTCCGAACAGGTGGATCAACTATATTCAGATTGAAAAGCCTCTATTGTGTAGTGTGATAAATATACCACCATGCTTAAAGAAGCAAAGAATTCGCACTATAAACAGCATTAGATTAGCTTGTCTTTTGATCACTTGAGTAGATCAAATAACTTTTGATAAACTCGGTTAAATCTCCGTCGAGTACAGGGTCAACGTTACCGGTTTCAAAATCGGTTCTGTGGTCTTTTATCATTCTGTACGGATGGAGCACATACGAGCGGATTTGACTACCCCAACCAATTTCTTTTTTGGTTGAGTTAAGCTCATCAAGTTTCTCCCTCTGCTTTTCTCTCTCAAGCTCATATAGTCTTGCGCGGAGGATCTTCATTGCTGTTTCCTTGTTTTGACGTTGTGAGCGCTCATTTTGGCAGCTAACTACAACGCCTGACGGGGCATGGGTAATTCTTATGGCGGAATCTGTTTTATTTACGTGCTGTCCGCCGGCTCCGCTTGCCCGGTAAGTGTCTATCCTCAAATCTTTCTCGTCGATGTCCACCTCTATGCTATCGTCAATCTGAGGAGAAACAAAGACAGATGCAAAGGAAGTGTGTCTTCTTTTGTTAGAATCAAATGGAGAAATTCTCACTAAACGGTGCACTCCGCTTTCGGCTTTTAAATATCCAAATGCGTAATCACCTTCTACAAGGAAGGTCGTGCTTTTAAGACCCGCTTCATCCCCTTCCTGATACTCCACTATTTCTGATTTGAAACCGCTTCTTTCAGCGTATCTTAGATACATTCTTAAAAGTATTTCAGCCCAGTCCTGGGCCTCTGTGCCCCCGGCTCCGGCATTAATGGAGACAATTGCGTTACTCCTATCATCAGGCTCCCCAAGAATCCGTTTGAATTCGAGATCCTCTACCTTTATCTCGATCTCAGCCAATGTCCCCTTTACTTCTTTTGAAGACTCCTCATCACCCTCTTCCAGGGAAAGCTCTTCTAATACTTCTAGATCTTCAAGATTAGAAGATAAGGTCTTCCATTCATCGATAGTGTTTTTAATATGTGCCTGTTCTTTGAGTGTTTCTTGAGCTTTATCGGCGTTATCCCAAAATTCAGCTTTGCCGGTAAGGTCTTCTAATTCTTTTAGTCGGGATTGTTTTGCAGGCAGGTCAAAGAAAGTCTCCGATTATTGCTAGTCTCTTCTTAAGGTCTTGGATCAATTCTTTGTTTTCACCTATCATGAAAAAGTTGCCTCCGGGTAATGAACAAGTAATATAAAGTTTCGTATTGTAAAAGCAAACCGGGTTGAATTATACAGAGTTTTGGGTAAATTCATAATGACTTTCTACTACAAATTTTCACTGCTCAAAAAAGGATACGGTTTAAAAATAAATAGCCTAAATTAAATTATTATTACAGTATAGCTATTTGCATTTATAAATACTTGTTAGTTTGTAGTAAGTATATCAAATTAAATACACGTTATCTATTGTAAGGAGAATATAAAGTGAAAAAATACGTTTTTACACCCGGTCCGGTACCTGTCCCAAGCGAAGTATTAATTGAGATGGCAAAGCCTATTATCCATCACAGAACAGCTGAGTTTGAGGAAATTTTTGCAGAGGTTCGGGAAGGGCTAAAATATATATATGATACTAAACAAGAGGTTCTCATTCTAGCTGCTTCAGGCACTGGAGCCATGGAGGCGTCAATTGCGAATACTCTTTCACGAGGCGACAAAGCTTTAGTTGTAAACAGTGGTAAGTTTGGTGAGAGATGGGGAAAGATCTGCCGTGCTTACGGTGTAGAGGTCGAAGAAATAATGGTTGAGTGGGGCAAAGAAGTTGATCCTGCCGATATTGAGAAAGCTCTGAGCAATGATCCTTCTATAAAAGCAGTCCTCACCCAAGCTAGCGAAACTTCAACAGGCGTTAAGCACCCGATTAAAGAGATTGCTGAAATTACAAATAAAAGAGATGATGTTATTCAAATTGTGGACGGTATAACAGGAGTGGGAGTATTTGAAATAGAGTTTGATAACTGGGGCATTGATGTTCTGGTGGGCGGCTCACAGAAGGCCTTTATGCTTCCTCCCGGTTTGTCATTCGCTGCTATGAGCGAGAAGGCGTGGAAGTTTTATGAAACATCTGATCTACCCAAGTTCTATTTTGACTTTAAGCCGGCTCTCAAGAATGCGGAAAAGAACACCACAACCTTCACACCTGCCGTAACTCTTATAGTCGGGCTTGCGGCAGTGCTCAGAAGATTTAGGGCAGAGGGTAGGGAGAACATGCACAAACGCCACGCAAGGCTTGCGCTTGCCACCAGGGAAGCAATGAAAGCCATAGGTCTTGAGCCTTTTGTACAGGATACTCCCAGCTCAGCGCTTACAATTGTAACTGCGCCGCCGGAAATAGGAGCTGCCAAAGTTATCGCGGGGCTTCGTGATGAATTTGGAATCACAGTCGCAGGCGGTCAGGATCAGGCTAAAGGAAAAATATTTAGGATCTCTCACATTGGAGATATTGATAAAACCGACACTCTATCAATCATAGCCGCAATTGAAAGTGTGCTAAATCTGCTTGGTTACGAGTTTGAATTCGGGGCTGCGACTAAAAAAGCATCTGAAATACTCATTGCGGATTAATAAAGCTTCGTCTTTTACATTAAAAATAACTTAAGAGACTGAACCCTATTTGAGGAAGATAAAGTTTATCCACCTTTCCGATATTCATATCGGCCTACAGACGCACGGAAAGATAAACCCTGCCACGGGTAAAAATACAAGGTTGGAGGATATCCTTAAATCCTTGGACTTTGTGTTCGATTGCGCTCTGAGAGAAGAAGTGGACCTGGTTCTTATAGCCGGGGATATCTTTCACAGAGAAAACCCTAATCCTACAGAAGAGATAGGGTTTGCTAAAAGAGTGGTAAAGTTGGTTGAGGAATCCAAGACCAAGGTAGTCATGGTGCTTGGCAACCACGATTACCCCTCAGCCGGGGGAAGAGCTTCTGCCGTAGAAATATTTCCCGCACTCGACATCGAGAGTGTGACCATAGTCCGAAAACCCTCAGTTCACACACTGGATACTAAGAACGGACGGATTCAAATTGCGTGTCTTCCCTGGGCGGGCAAAAGCGGACTCGTTTCTAAAGACGAATATAAATCCTTAAGCGCGCATGAGATTCAGATAGAAATTGAGAAGAGGTTAATAGCCCTTATTCGTGATTTGTCCGGCAAAATAGATAACTCAAATCCCTCAATTTTCTTGGGGCACGTCTCTGTAAGGGATGCCAAGCTATCGGGTACCGAGAGGGATACTCTTACAACCTCTGATCCTGTTGTGCCCCTTAGCGAGCTAAATAATACTGCTTTTAACTATGTGGCTCTCGGACATATCCATAGATTCCAGAACTTAAATAAAGACAACCACCCTCCTGTAATATATTCGGGAAGTATCGAGAGGATCGATTTCACTGAAGAAAAAGAAAAAAAGGGATTTGTTCTCGGAGAGATGGTCCAAACTGAGGACGGATGGAAGTGTGAATATGAATTTATTGAAACTCCAGCCAGGAAATTTAGGACTATAGAATTAGATGGAAACGATTTAGAGTCGGATCAGAGCCTGGAAACACGTTTTAATAAAGAGGATATTTCAGATGCTGTAATCAGAGTCAGGTACAAAGTCTCAAATCCAGGTGAGAAGATAGATGAGAGGAGGATTAAATCACTTTTTGAGAGCGCCCAGACTCTAAAAATAGAAAAAATATTTGAGAAGCACGAGAAGGTAATGCGACAGGCGGGGCTTTCTAAAACTATGGGCCTAATGGAAGCGCTTGATAAATATATTGGATCAAAGCCTGAGCTAAAAGACCTAGCCGATGAAATGAAATCATATGCGGAAAAGCTTATAAGGGATAATAGTGATAAGAAGGATTAATTCTCTGATATACCGTTATCGTAGCAGGGCCCGTTAGCATCCTCACACTCTTCTATTTCTAATTGTAGGGTAATATGGCTTATCTTGAATTTGTTTGATAGCTCCCGCTTAATTTCACTTATAATATCTTCACTCTCATCCATGTTTTTAATTACCAGATGAGCGCTAAGCGCCTCAAATCCCTGAGTCAGTGTCCAGAGATGGAGATCATGAACGCTAATAACTCTATTATTTGAGCAGATACAGCTTTGTACAGCGCCAAGATCAATCCCTTTTGGAGTTCCTTCAAGTAGTATATGGGTGGACTCTCTGAACAATACCCATGCGCCCCTGATAATAAGAACCGACACCAAGATACTTACCAAAGAGTCGGCATAATACCACTTGGTTGTTATCATAATTACTCCCGCAATTATAGCCCCAACCGATCCGAGCGCGTCGCTTAAGACGTGATAAAGCGCGCCCTTGATATTAAGATTCCCGCTTTGGTACTTAAATAGAATATAAGCGCCTGCGAGGTTTACGCATAGTCCGATTACCGCAACGATAGTCATCTCCAGACTCTTTACTTCGTGCGGAGTGAGTAATCTCTTATACGCTTCGATTAAGATTCCCGCCGATATTGCAAATAGTAGAAGGCTGTTGAAAAAGGCCGCAAGGATCTCAGCTCGGTAGAATCCAAAGGTTTTTGTCGATGTTGAGGGTTTTTGGGAGAACCATATGGCAAAAAATGCGAGTGAAAGAGCGAAAACATCAGTCAGCATATGACCGGCGTCTGAGAGCAGCGCAAGACTACCGGTGTAGAACCCGGCCACTGCTTCTACTATCATAAAACAAAAAGTAAGCACAAGGACTATGCCAAGCGCTCTTTTTTCTTTTACGTTTTTGATATCGTGGCTATGATCGTGACTATGGTTGTGATGTTCCATATGAGATAAAAATACACATGCTCAATGTCCTAGTCAAAGTAGACCGGTCGTAATAGCTTTTAAGCGGATATTACTTAATTAGGTTTTCCGAAATGCTTCTTTACCAGCGGATCGTGGTCAATTTCAGATATTAGATACTCGATCTGATACTGGTCTCCGGGGTAATAATATAGCCTGACTCCCTGTGGGGTAATTAAATAAATCCCCTCTTTTCTGGTCTCTTCAGGCAGCCCTACCTCATAGACAGGGAATCCAACGGAACCCGCTCCTATGTTGACAGCTCTTCTCTCTTCCCTGAGCTTGGTAACGCTGTCGGCTAACTCCCAGACTTTTGGAAATACTTGCCCCTTTACATTTAGTTTCATTATAGACCTCAATCCTTGATGAAATATTTATTTAGAGACCTGAATTTTAGAAATCATACCAATACAGGTCATAATTTTATCTATCTTTGCGTTTCTCTCGTGCAGATATTCTTCTCTAAGCTCTCCATCACATTCTTTGCACGCTGATGCATCTGAATCCTCATGCAGTTTGGAGCAGTCCTCACACAAGACAGCCTTTTTTTCATACCAGACTAAATGAGAATAGAGTAATTCGTTGATTCCCCTTTTGCCAAGTGAATCCGCCCACTGTGCGATATCGTCTACAACACGATTCCTAAATTTTTCAGGAATCTCTGTTAGATCACCCGAATAAATTTCGTTTTCATCTACGTATATCGTGCAAAAGAAATCAGCTTTTTGTTCCATTTAGAATACCAATTTAGGTTAAATACGAGTAGTTCTAGATAATAAAAGCTGATCAACAAGGACAAGATTAACCATTGCCTCAGCTATGGGCACTGCTCTTGGACAAAGGCATGGATCGTGGCGTCCTTTTACTTTAAGCTCTTTCGGATCCCCTGATTTATCGACGGTATGCTGGACTTTGGAGATTGAAGATGTGGGTTTGATCGCTATCCTTACAACCAAATCCTCGCCGTTTGTCATGCCGCCCAAAAGCCCTCCGGCGTTATTGGTCTTAAACCCAAGCTCTCCCGAATCTTTTCTGTACATCACATCGTTAGCCTGGGATCCTTTCATTGTAGCCGCCTCAAATCCAAGACCTACTTCAAACCCTCTTATCCCGCCCAGGCTCATGAGCCCTTGCGCAAGCTCAGCGTCTACTTTGTGAAATACAGGGGTTCCCAGTCCCGGCACAAGTCCGGTAGAGACAACCTCAACTACTCCGCCTATCGAGTCTCCTTCTTTTCTTACTTTATCAATTAGCTCAATCATTTGCTCAGCTTTCTTGGAGTCCGGGCATCTGACTATATTTTTTTCGATCTCATTAAAGTCTATATTCTGAGCTATTATGTCCCCTACCTGTTTTACATAACCGTAGGTTTTAATTCCGTTTAAATTGAGAATTTTTTTAGCAATAGCGGCTGCCGCAACACGCCCTACGGTTTCCCTGTTTGAAGACCTGCCGCCGCCCCTGTGATCCCTAAACCCATATTTGGCGTCGTATGTATAGTCTGCGTGTCCCGGTCGGTATGTGTCTTTTATATCTTCATAGGATTTTGATATGGCGTCTGTATTTCTTACCATTAATGAGATAGGAGTTCCGAGAGTCTTACCTTCAAATATTCCCGACAATATTTCGACCGTGTCGGGTTCTTTCCGCTGAGTGGTTATTCTGCTTTGCCCAGGACGTCTGCGGTCCAGCTCAAACTGAATATCTTCAGCCGAGATCTCAAGGCCCGAAGGACAGCCATCCACAACGACTCCAACAGCGGGGCCGTGGGACTCTCCCCAGGTTGTTATACGGAAAATTGTACCAAATGAATTACCAGGCATAGGAAGATTTTATATGAAATGGAAAACGTTGCAAATTTGCTTAAGTGTCTAAATATCCATTTTCCTTAAACCATTTTACGGTTTTACGAATGCTTTCTTCAATATTTGAGGGTGAATAACCCAATTCTTTTTTAGCTTTTGAGCAGTCAAAATGCCATCTGAATTTAGATAATTTTACCGAGTCCAGGTCCATAGTAGAGTAGTTAGGAAAACTCATGCCTAAGATTCTCTCGACAAAATACCCGGACGCCAAGGCCATGAAATAAGGGATTTTCATTTTGGGTTTTGGTACCCCTGTGACTTCTTCTAATAAATTGAAGAGTTCCAGCAAAGTAAAATTCTGGTTTCCTAGAATATAACGCTCTCCAACTTTGCCTTTTTCAGCTGCAAGAATATGACCCTCGGCAACATCCTCTACATCCACCATATTTAGAGTGCCGTCCATATAGCCTGGAAACTTCTTTTTGTAAAACCAGAGAATAAATGCTGTGCTGGATAAATAAATGTCTCCGGTACCGATTACTGTAGATGGATTTACTATAACAACCGGTAACCCCTGTTTTGCCAGCTCAAGCGCTTTCTGCTCGCCTCTATGTTTAGTGTCTAGATATTTAACTCCCAAGTAATCAAGGCCATACTCAGTTTCCTCGTTAGCGATACCCCCATGAGGGGCCACGCCAATAGCCGCAATACTGCTTGTGTGTACTACTTTTTTTGTCCCCGCGTTTAGCGCTGCGGTTAATATGTTTGAAGTGCCTTGTACATTAACGTCTTCCATCTTTTGATAATCTTCTTTTCTAAATGAGGCTACTCCTGCTGTGTGATACAAAGTATCGCAGCCTTTAAGGGCTTCATTTACGGAATTAATATCCATTACATCGCCATAGACTCTCTCGACATCGATGTCATCGATGTTTGAGGTTCTACTTGATTTCCTGAGAAGGACTTTTACATGCTCTCCCCTCTCAACTAATTTTCTGGCAATGTGAGAGCCTATAAATCCGGTTGCTCCCGTGACAAGAATAGCCATTATTAAGCCTCCTAAAGAGATTTGAACAACTCATATTACAATAGATACTAACGAAAAACAATTTATTGTAAATCATTAGAGGCTTGTTCAGGTTCTTGCTATAATTCAGAAATCCCAGGCCGTAAATTATTAAATTATTGCTCCAGGCATTGAGATCAAATTTTTATCAATGTATATTCTTAGAAATACTTTAAATTAGGGGTCGAAATGGAATTAGAGGAGCTTTTAAAAGACAGAGAATTTGACGAGGGTCAAAAAAGACTAAACGAGGCGCTTCTGATAGCCCAAAGGGAATGGGAGAATGTCAGGAGCTCTCTTGAGCTCTCAGGAGATATCGGGGAGTTTGACAAGGAAGATTTTATGATTGGCGTCATAGAAGCGGACGTTATAATTCGTGAGCCTTTTTTAAGCCCGACCAAGTCAGTGTCAGTATATGCCCCCACTTATTATCCGATGTATTTTGTGAAGAATCTTCTTACCATGGATCAGAAGCTTGCCACAGAAGGCTACTCCACTGAAGAGGCGCTATACGTCTTTATTGAGCTTGCTACTAGAGCAGTTGAGAGATTAGGGCTGAAGGGTTCCTTCTCCATGTCTTTCGGTACTGGTTACGGCAGTGCGCGCTCAGGGTGGATAGCCGAAAAAGGATATCCAAGAGAGAGAGAGTTGTTCGTAGAAATGTTTTTCAGAAATAGAAAGAAAAACTACGATTGGGATTTTTTCTGGAACTCAGTAAAAGAAAATCTAAACGGCATTTTTATTAAATTTCAGGCGTGGCAAAATGATGAAACCCTCTACAAAAAGGAAGTTAAATCTAAAGCAGTGGTTAAACCTATGTTGGTTTGATTGTAATTATTAAGAGATTCTCTATTAGATAGACCGTAAATAAATCAAGCAAAATCGTCTTCATATTCAGGAGCAAGGTTTTCGAAACTCGGGACCCCTCGTTGTTCCAAGAATGCCAGTTTTATACTGCCTATAGGGCCGTTTCTTTGCTTGCCTATTATTAATTCCGCAATTCCGTCTTTTTCTTCGTCAGATTTTTTGTAAGCATCGGCTCTATGGATAAAGAGTACTAAATCGGCGTCTTGTTCTATTGCGCCACTCTCGCGTAAATCCGCTAGCTGCGGGCGACGGTCAGAGCGCGATTCAGTCTGTCTGCTAAGCTGCGATACGGCTATTACGGGTATGGAGAGCTCTTTGGCCAGGGCCTTAAGAGAGCCTGAGATCTCTGCTATTTCCCTTTCTCTTGATTCTGTTCTCCTGCTCCCTCTCATAAGCTGCAGGTAATCAACTATTATTAAATCAAGCCCTTTGTCTCTTTGCTGTCTTCTGGCTTTGGCGCGTATCTCCAAAACGGTTATCGCCGGGGTGTCATCAATATATATTTTTGCCTGTCCAAGCTCATCAGCTGCATGTACTAATTTTTCCAAGTCTTCGTCTTTAATGTAGCCGCTTCTGATGTTTGAGTAACTGACCTTGGATTTATTAGAAAGCATTCTCAGCATTAATTGCTCTTTGGTCATTTCAAGGGAAAATATGCCGATTGACTTACCGTACTCCATCGCAGCATGCGCTGCAATATTCAAAGAAATTGATGTTTTGCCAAGCCCTGGTCTAGCTGCGACGATTACCAAGTCTGAATCCTGGAGACCCGAAGTCATGTAGTCGAGTTTTAAAAATCCAGTTGGGATACCTGTAACTAATTCCTTTTTTGCGTGTAGCTGTTCAATGATTTCAAGTGCTTTTACTGCAAGCTCTCTTGAGTCGTAGAAGCTAGGCTTGATTTTATTCTGGGCAATATCAAGGATCGTATGCTCTGCTCTGTCTATAAACTCGTCCAAGTCAACGTTCTCATCGTTTCCACGGTGAGCAATGTCGGTTGCGGCCATGACAAGTTTTCTTACAATAGATTTTTCTTTGACTAATTTCGCGTAATAATTGACGTTCTCCGTTGTTGGTACCAGCTCGGTCAGATATGTGAGGTAGCTGCTTTCCCCCACCTCTTCAAGGAGGTTCCCGTTTGATTTGAGATGATCAAATAGCGTGAGTAGGTCAATAGGTTTATTATCCCTATCCAGATCTATCATAGAGATAAAGATTTTACGGTGAGCCTCTTTGTAGAAGTCCTCCGGAATCAGAATTTCGAGCACCTGATTAATTACGGTACTTTCTATAAGAATTGCGCCGAGAACTGCCTGCTCGGCTTCTATATTCTGTGGAAGTGGTCTAGATAGCATTTCCATGACTTTTATATTAAATCACTTGTAAGATTTATTTTCAATATATTGGAAATAAAAATGAGGCTGCTATTAATCTTTCGATTAATACTATTGAACAATTACAATTCCTATATCCATCACATTTGTTCCTGTCGGGCCTGTAATAATTAAATCTCCTAACTTGTCGAAAAAATCATAAGAGTTGTTTTGAGCGAGGTGCTCCCTTGCGCTTAGGTTAATTGCTCTTGCTTCTATTCTGCTTTGCCCATCACAAATAGCTCCTGCAGCCTCTATAGGGCCGTCTACTCCATCCGTATCACAAAATAATCCTACAATGTTATGACCCATTATTTCCATGCAAAACGAGAGCGCTGTTTCGGTACTTCTGCCGCCTTGTCCCATACTATGGACTGTAACAGTCGTCTCGCCGCCAAAGATAATGCAGCTTGGTTTTTTTACGGGAATATCGGATCTTTCGATATCAAAAGCAATTGCTGCTACTACTTTGGCTACTTCCTTTGCTTCTCCGCTGATTTGAGAAGAAAGCATAAGTGTATTGTATCCAAACTCATCTGCCTTCTTCTGGGCTGCCATGAGGGATTTAATATTGCTGCCTACTATCAAAGTCTGAACCATCTCCGGATCAAATTCTCCGTCTTTTAATGTTTCAGGCAAGTCTCCATTCCTTCCGTCCTCAAGATGTACGACAAATTGAGGAGGTAATTTGTGCTCTAAACCCAGTGCTTCTATGACTCGCCAGGCATCTTCGTATGTAGTCGAATCGGGCACGGTAGGGCCCGAAGCTATTGCGTCTACCTTATCGCTTACTACGTTAGAAAGTATTAAGGTAATAACACGGGCGGGCAGAGCTTTTTTTAAAAGTCCTCCGCCTTTTATTTGCGAGATATGTTTTCTGACTGCATTTAGGCCGTTTTTGTCCACACCGCTTCCTAAAAGCGTTTCCGTAGCCTTTCTCATGTCATCCAAAGTGAGCCCCGGAGAGGGCATTGATAATAGAGCGCTTCCTCCGCCCGAGATTAAGAATATGACCAGGTCTTTCTCCCCGGCTGTTCCGAGTATGGACATAACTTCCCTTGCCGCACTTAAGCTTCTTTCGTCTGGTACAGGGTGTCCGGAGAGGTAAAATCCAAGCTTTCTAAAATGTTTTTCAGGCTGCAAATTTGATATAACCATGCCTCCGGTAAGTCTGTCCCCTAATACTTCTTCGACCCCTTCTGCCATTGCGGAGGCGGCTTTTCCAAACGCAATTGTATATATGGACTCAAATTCTTTCAGGTTATATGTTTTAGACTCAACTCTTAGTACATCATTCTTTAAGCTTAAATAGTCGAGCACGCATTTCTTTGGATTTGCCGCTTCTACGGCCTCATTATATATCTTAAGAGCATTCTCTCTTGTTTTCTCTATGTCCATAGTCTTAATGTTAGATAGACTCTAATTTGCTCTCTCGCCTAGAGGCGGATCAGTCTTTGCTGAGCTCTTCTATAACTTTATCGACTCTTTCTTTTGTGAGGTTTTCTTCAAGCGTGTCGTCGACAAGTATTACAGGGGCTGTTCCGCATGAAGCCAGGCATTCCGCTTCCATTAGTGTGATCTTCCCATCGGGTGTTGTCTCTCCGGTTTTAATACCCAGTTTGTCACACATATAGTGCTCTACATGCTCAGCTCCCCTCAAGGCACAGGAGAGTGTCCGGCAAACCCAGACAATGTGTTTTCCTGCCGGTTCCGTAAAAAACATTGTATAGAAAGTAGCCACATTCTGGACACTAGACGGACTAATTTCCAGCATTTTTGCCGCCTCCTCCATAGACTCGCTCGAGAGGGATCCATACTCGTTTTGAATCTCTCTTAGTACCGGAATAAGAGCTGATCGTTTTGTTTCTGATTTAGTGATTATCGTGTTTAATCTTTTTTTTAGTGGTTCGGAAAAGGGCATCGGCTATTCTCCTAAATTAGCTCTGATAATCTTACATGGTTTGAACCTGATCTCAAGATTAAAGCTCTTTCTTGCAATAAAGTATTGATAGAAAAGTGTTTTGGCTATAAATTTATAATCAATGTTGTATTATTACCGTAAATTGGCCAATAAATTTATAGTTGATACATCTTCATATTAAAGATATATCGGCGCTTATTAAAAGACGATTTAAAATAATCATATACAAGAGGGAACTAATATGCTCGGGGTATTTAAGAATATATTTGACGGCTCTAAAAAAGAACATAGTTCGGAAGATAGGGAACTAAGGCTTGAAGTAGCGACTTGTGTAATCTTATTAGAAGCTGCAACTGTGGATTCTAACTTTTCTCCGCAGGAGCGGGAAAAGATAATTCAAATACTAAAATCAAGGTTTCAGATGAATGACGGTGAAGTTAAAGAGCTGATTGATAAATCCACTGTGGAAAAGGAGAACTCGACTGATCTATGGTATTTCACCAATCTTGTAAATGAGAATTTGGATAATGAAGAGAAATACAAATTAATGGAATCGGTCTGGGAGGTTATATACTCAGACGGAACTCTTGATAAGTTTGAAAACTATATAGCACATAAACTTTTAAATATGCTTAACCTTGATCATTCAAGATTCATTGAACTTAAAATGCAAGTTAAGAGTGAGGCCGAAACAGCTTAAAATAGTTAAGGCGCCAGTTTTGTATTATGTCTGAAGCTATAACTTAGTACTATTGTTTTTCATTATCTTCTCTTTTACATAGATTTTTGGATTGCTGATTGAATTATACTTTCTTATTATTTACGACAGGGATAATCTAATTATGAATTTCCTCAACGGGAGCCAATAGTGAGTCAATATAATAATCCAAGACGAGTCGCTATTGTTTACGGTCTGAGAACGCCTTTTGCAAAAGCAGGGACACTTTTTAAAGAACTTACATCTTTAGATTTGGGGAAAATCGCAACAGTTGAGCTCGTAAATAGGACTGAGATTGATCCGGGGGAAATAGATAAGGTAATTCTAGGTACTGTTCTTCCTTCTATTAAGACTTCAAATCTTGCAAGAGAAATAGCGCTTAGCTCCGGAATTCCCGCGTCAGTTCCGGCTTTCACTGTAACGAGTGCGTGCGCTTCGGCAACTCAAGCTTTTACCAACGCGGTGGAGAGCATCTTGTCTGGTGACTCAGAGGTGGTGGTAGCAGGTGGAGTTGAGTCGATCTCTGATTTCCCCGTTCTTTTTTCCAAAAGCTTCAGGAATATGCTCTTTGATTCATCCAAAGGTAAGAACCTTCTCCAAAAAGCAAAACCATTTTTGAAAATGGGTGTGAGTGATATTGCCCCGGATATTCCGGCTATAGCAGAGCGCTCCACAGGTTTAACAATGGGGGAATCCGCTGAAAAAATGGCGCGTCAAAACCAAATCTCCCGAGCAGAACAGGACAGCTTTGCGCTCCGTAGCCATTTATTGGCATATAAAGCCCAAAAAGAGGAAATAATCAGAAAGGAAATGGTAAACACTTTTGTACCCCCGGATTTTGAAGAACCTGTTTTAATAGATAACTCAGTCAAAAGCGATTTGAGTATAGAAGCGCTCTCAGCGCTTAAGCCCGCTTTTGATAAACAATACGGCACAGTAACGGCAGGCAACTCAGCGCCTTTATCAGACGGGGCTTGCGCTATGCTTCTTATGTCCGATGAAAAAGCTAGATCCCTTGGTTATAAGCCGCTTGGATATGTCCGGTCCTATGCATACTCGGCGCTTGATCCTTCAGATCAGCTGCTTATGGGTCCTGCATACTCAACGCCCGTTGCTTTGGAGAGGGCAGGGCTGTCACTTAAGGATATGGATCTAATAGAAATTCACGAAGCCTTCTCTGCCCAGGTGCTTTCAAATATAAAGGCTTTTGCTTCAAAAAAGTTTGCCGAGGAAAAGCTCTCCCGAACTAAAGCGATTGGGGAAATCGATATAGACAAAGTAAATGTTACGGGCGGCTCTATTGCTATTGGTCATCCTTTTGGAGCTACCGGTGGAAGAATAATTATGACGCTTTTGTATGGACTCCACAGGAGACAGGGAAATTTTGGGCTGGCTACAGTTTGCGCTGCAGGAGGGCTTGGGGCTTCAATAGTTTTAGAGAAAGAGTAATTCTTAAACAAACAGAGAAAAATGAACAATATATCATTTGAATTGGACAACAACGGTATCGCGGTGCTTAGGTTTGATAATCCTGAGAGCTCCGTAAACAAGCTATCGCAAAATGACATTGGCTGGCTTCTGGAGTTTCTGGGCAACATTGACAGGCAGCTCGATATGATAGAAAACGAAGATGAAATAAGGGCTGTGGTTCTCTACAGCACCAAGGAAGGCAGTTTCCTAAGTGGTGGTGATATTAGAGAGTATTTAAAATTCACTCTCGCTGACGAGGCTAGGACGTATAGCTTAAAGGCGCAGGAAGTGACGGAAAAAATGGAGAGTTCAAGAGCTCCTTTTATTGCCGCGGTAAGTGGCGCGTGTCTTGGTTTAGGTCTTGAAATAGTACTTTCTTGCGCCTACAGAATTGCGGCTGGAAGCTCCCAAACTTATTTCGGAATGAACGGGGTTGAAACAGGTTTAATACCTTGTGCCGGAGGAACGCAGAGGCTTCCCAGGCTTGTCGGTACAAAAGAAGCGCTTGATCTAATACTCTGTGGCGACACCTTTAATTCCGATTACGCCAAGAACCTTGGTCTTGTAGACGAGGTAGTTCCTGAGGAAATACTTCTTGAGATTTCAAAGAAACGCGCTCTTCAGATATCAAATAAAGAATTTAAACCTAGTAGGCATCATTTTAGAGGGATACAGCATACGATAGTTAATGAAAATCCGATTGCTCGAAGAAAACTTTTCAATGACGCCAGAAAACGGGTGAAAAAAGACCGCCGGACTGCAATTGCTTCCCCTATAATGGCTATAGAGGCTCTTGAGGTAGGGATGTCTAGTTTTAATAGGGGGCTTCATGTTGAATCTGTTTACTTCGGGGAGCTTGCCGTAAGCACCACATCCAGAAGCTTAATTAGGACTCAAAATGCTTTAGAAAAGGTTAAAGATGAGACTGGTTTTTCAAGAACAGGAATAAAAACGAGCAGGAGAATAGAAAAAATTGCAGTTGTTGGGGCCACTCCTTTGGGGATTGAGATCGCTTCCCTAGCAGCGGATAGTGGAGTTAGGGTCAGGTTAAAAGGGGATGATGAGATAGAAGCTGGGGCAAGTCTTAAAGAATGCTATGATTTCTTTAGGGGAAAATATGAAAGTCAGGAAATTAGTGATTTAGAGTTTGAACATAAATTTGACTTAGTAAGCGCTACTTCTGATTACTCTGGATTTAAAAGATCCGAGCTAGTTTTTGAATGTGTGGAGGATGATCTAAAATTAAAGCTTGATGTTTTAAAAGAGGTCCAGCCGCTTATGCTAGAGGATTCAATATATATTTCAAGCTCCTTTATCTATCCTATTGCCGGTATTGCATCAAATTCGATACGGCCAGATAGAGTTTTAGGGATTCGTATTTTCGATTCCTGCTATCGCTCTGAGATTATTGAAATATCCGTTATAGAAACTACATCAAAACAGGCGCTGGCAGAAGTTATTGAGTTTTCAAAGCATCTCGGGAAAATCCCAATTGTGGTAAACGGCGGTACTGGCTCCTACACGATCAGGATTCAGCTGGCCTATTTTAATGAGAGTCTTAACTTGGTTAGTGAAGGAGTTCCCATAGAGGATATAGAAGATGCAATGGTCTCTATAGGGTTTGATGAAGGACCTTTTAAAGTTATTGATAAAATTGGAATTGATATAGTGCAAAAGGCATCGAGCATCATCTATCAGGTACACGGAGATAAAATAAAACCTCATCCTTCTCTTGGGCTATTGGTCAGTAATGAGAGAAAGGGTGTAAAGACCGAGCTAGGTTTTTACAGATATCATAAGGGTCAGGGGAAATTTGATAAATCAGTCTATAAGTTTTTCCCTGTCCAGACGGAGAAATCCGAGAATATGAGTCACAAAGACATACAAGAGCGGCTTTTGTTGGCTATGGTTAATGAGGCCCTTCTTTGCCTTGAAGAGGGGGTTATCACAAGTCCGCAGGATGGAGATATCGCAGCTCTATTAGGTTTGGGATTTCCCGCAGTCCTGGGTGGTCCTTTTAATTATGTAGATTCTATAGGGGCAGGAGAAATTTTAAAGAAACTCCATAACTTAAGTGTGAAGTACGGTGCGCGTTTTATCTCTCCTATCCTTCTTAAAAACACCTCGGTTGCTGGGAACAAATTTTATGAAAACTGATTATCCTATTGCTAATTGGGAAACAGACAATATCCTTATTTACCAAGCTGTTATAATCATGTAAATTGAAGTTCCTAAACAATATGAGCTCTATAGATAAGACTAATAGTAAGTATTTTAAACCGGCAATCCTGATTCTTTCCGTCATCGGGTTTCTGTTATCGGTATATCTGACTTATCTTCATTACACAGAGGGGCAGAGTGCTTTTTGCTCACAGGGGTCTGACTGTGATGTGGTTAGGCTCAGTAGTTACTCAACCATATTTGGGATTCCCGTTGCTCTCTTAGGTGCTCTCAGTTACGCACTTATTATTTGGTTTACCTATGTATCTTTAGCTAGAACAACTAGATGGATTCTGCTCTATACCATATCATTGGCCGGTTTTGTTTTCTCAGCCTATCTTACATATCTAGAGCTTTTTGTAATAAAAGCGATATGTCCTTATTGTGTTGTTTCAGCCCTCATAATGACGATTATCTTTATAATGCTCGCGTATAGAAAATCCGAGTTGTATCCGAAACTGTCGACATTAAAAACAGCGGTTCTTACAATATGCGTAGCTGCTGTTGTGATAATCGGCTCAAACGCTTTTCAATCGGACCCCCTTAGTTTTGAAGATGATGGAGGCGGTACTGCTAGCAGTTTTCAGTTAGGACTTGCTAAGCACTTGAGGGTTAGGGGGGCGGTAATGTACGGTTCTTATAAATGTCCGCATTGCAATGCACAGAAGGCGTTATTCGGTGACGCCTCAAAGTACGTAGTTTATGTCGAATGCGACCCAGCGGGTAAGGATGCGAAGCCTGCTGTCTGTTTTTCCCGAGGCATAGTACATTATCCGACCTGGGAGATTAACGGTAGATTTTACGAGGGTGCCAAGTCTTTACAAGAGCTGGCTCAACTCTCCGGTTATAAATAGACCCACTAAATTATCTTCCAAATTTACACCTAAGAGAGGAAACATAAAAATTCCATTTTGCCTGGAGTGATTTTGGAACTATACTTACAGTTATAGTTTAAGTAATATTGACTGGGAGGTAAAACATATGGATGAGGAAAACCGTTTAGGTAAAGATGTGGAAACCCTTAGGGATGATATCTCAAAATTAAGGGAGGATCTGAGTGGTATTGCTCAATCACTCCTTGAAAAAGGCAAGAGTGAGACTGATGCTGCAAAGGAAATGTTAAGCGAGGGTCTTCAGGATGAATTTCAAGCAGCTCGTGAAAAGAGTAAAGAGACTGTGGCATCATTAGAGGCTCAAATTAGGGAAAAACCCTTAGTCAGTCTCTTGATAGCTTTCGTTATCGGTCTTTTCCTTGGCAAGCTGTTTGACCGAAGGTAGATCAACTTGAGTAACCTCAACAAAATAATATCAACAGCCTTAAAACCGGGGAATGAATATCTGCGGACAATCTTAACCCGGCTCATTATATTCATAGCGGCCCTATTTCTTTCAACAATCCTGGTAATTATAGGGTTAGGGTTTCTAGTCTGGTCATCATTTCTTTACCTTAGTACAGTGTTCAACCCCTATGTTGCTGCGTTGATTAGTGGTCTGGTTGCTATTGCGCTGTCCGGGCTGGTCTTTGTAATTGTAAGTGCATTAACAGGTGATAAAAAGAGCAAGTTGAATCAAGATAAATCACCGAAATTTGTTGATACTTCAAAAGTTGTTGAAGAATATCCACTTGAGTCAGGGCTAATGGCGATGGCTGCCGGTTTTATAGCGGGTTCATCTCCTGAATCAAGGAAAGTGCTAACAGAGTTGTTTGTAACATTAAGCCAAAATACTTCGGAATAAATCATTGAGAACTATTACCGCATTCCTCTATAAACGATTTGAATATTTTTGTTGAGATATCCCCATCTTCAAGCTCTGGATGCCATTGAATCCCCAACACGTAGTTGCTCTCGGTAGACTCTATCCCCTCTACTATTTTATCCTCTGATTCAGCGCACTTTTTAAGTCCACTGCCAATGTTCTGCACAGCCTGATGGTGGTAGCTCTTTACAGAGAGTTTCTCTACACCGACTATCTCATACAGCATGCTGGATTTATCAACGACCACATCGTGTAAAGCTCCCTTTTCATGAGGCAGCGCCCCGGGAATAAACGAATCAATATCTTGAAATAATGACCCGCCGAAAAATACGTTCATTAATTGCATCCCGCCGCAAATACCGATCACAGGGATCTCTCTCTTAACCGCATTTTCCAAAACGGCAAATTCCATCTCGGTTCTTTCGAGGCTCATAGGTCTCAATTTAGCGTGAGACTCCTGGTTGTAGTATTTGGGGTCCATATCTCTAGACCCCGGCAAAAGCAGGCCGTCAATTCTTGCGACTGTTTCCTTAATCAATTGGGTGTTCTCGGCAATAGAGGGTATGAGTACGGGGATTCCGC
>Ga0209633_10001089_pt1 | contig 29327 bp, 30 predicted proteins | sample Cruoilmetagenom1_FD_187290 | JGI IMG/M metagenome (GOLD analysis project Ga0209633, IMG submission 187290) | Oil polluted marine microbial communities from Coal Oil Point, Santa Barbara, California, USA - Sample 1 (SPAdes) (version 2) | ecosystem: Environmental > Aquatic > Marine > Oil seeps ... | reverse complement strand
CTATTGCAAAAATCAAAGGAACATACGGTTTACCCTCTTCCCCCATAACATCATATCCCATTTTATAAACACCAGATACTACCACTTCAAATATGTTTTGGAGCTTCCCAGGTATTTCTTCATTCATATTTTTTGATAAAAGACTAAGTAAAACTGTAATCAAAACAACAATAATTGCCATGAACACATGAATATAAGCGTTTAAAATTTCATGAGGTAAAAATGAAAAAATATTAAGAGGATGTTCCACTGATATATCTCCGATATAATATAAAAGATAGCAATGGAGCGGAAATGAGAAATAAAGCCATACCCACTAGAAAAGCTACTGCATGGAAATCAGTGTATCTTATCCAAACATATAGCAAAGCCAGTAACAAAAAATATCTCAAAATATTCTTAATGATATCGCCCAAAACTTTATCCTTACTAAAAAAATTTCTTAAGCGTAGAAACAAATTCAAAAACAGTAACAGAGAAACCAAAAATCCGAAAACAAAATTTACAACAAATGGGCTACTGTTTTTAACAAGAACTACAATAGCTAAAAAAATAACAAAAATCAACAAAAAAATCGCAATATTTTTATAAAGCTTCATCATAGGATTTATCAGTTGTCATCATCAAATATACCGATTTTCTTTATAAAGTAAAACATATTTTTGTAACCTGAAATTATGCCTAATATGAGAAAGAGAATTGTTAAATATGGTTTAGTACCAAAATATCTGTCCAGAAAAAGACCTATCCCGACTCCAACAAAGATTGCAACAACAAGGGACAAACCTATTGAAGTTGCATAAAAATACTCCCGCACTTTTTTAGCCATCTCTCTCCATCTTAACTCTTATCTGATATATGTCTAAAAGTTTTTTAATACACTGTAGTTTACGTCAATTATTTTTTTAATATCTTTATCGCTATGAGATGATGAAATAAACATGGCTTCATATTGACTTGGTGCCAAATATACACCTTTTTCAAGCATGCAATGGAAATATTTTGCATACAATTTTGTATCACTTTGCATCGCATCTTTGTAATTATTAACGGGCTTGTCAGTGAAAAAAATACTCCCCATTGTTGCGATATTATTTAGGGTACATTTATTACCTGATTCTTTTATTCCATTTGCCAGGCCTGACCATAATTTGTCAGCCTTTTTATTTAAGCTATTATAAAAGTCTTTATTGTTCAAAATATTTAACGTTGTTATCCCAGCAACCATAGCTAGAGGATTCCCACTTAATGTTCCTGCTTGATAAACAGGCCCATCAGGCGCTAAGTATTCCATAATATCTTTTTTACCACCAAAAGCGCCGACAGGCAAGCCGCCTCCTATTATCTTTCCCAAGGTTGTCAAGTCTGGATAGATATCAAAATATTCTTGCGCGCCCCCGGGGGACAGCCTAAACCCTGTGATGACTTCGTCAAAGATTAAAAGACATGCGTTTTCATTACATAATTCCCTTAAATCCCTTAAAAAATTCTGTTCTGGTAATATCACACCCATATTCCCTGCAACAGGTTCCACTATAACACAAGCTACATCACCTTTATATTTTTTCAAAGCGTCCACTACTGTTTCAATGTTATTATATTCAGCAATAATCGTATGTTCTGTCGTAGACCCAGGTATACCTGGGCTACTAGGTTTGTTAAAAGTGATAGCTCCACTGCCTGATTTAACCAATAAACTATCTGAATGTCCATGATAACAACCTTCAAATTTAATAACCTTATTTTTACCGGTATAGCCTCTGGCAAGCCTTATTGCACTCATAACAGCTTCAGTACCCGAGTTTACCATCCTTACATTTTCAACAGAAGGTACCATTTCTACAATTAATTTTGCCATAGCTGTTTCATATTCTGTGGGGGATCCAAAGCTTGTGCCTTTTTTGGCGGCAGAACATATGGCATCGATCACTTCTGTTCTGCAATGGCCTAATATTAATGGTCCCCATGAACTGATCATATCAATATACTTGTTCCCATCTGTATCAACTAATCTTGAGCCATATGCTTCTTTAATAAATAAGGGGTCCCCGCCAACAGCTCCAAATGCCCTAACGGGACTGTTTACTCCACCTGGGATGTATTTCTTAGCTTCATTAAATAAATCCATGTATATAACTCCTTTGATGTAATTTTATCATAATAGACCAAAATAGCCCCTTGTAAAAAAGACGTATCCTCCACATCTTTTTTTTCACTTTTTCAATTACATTACAAAGCTCATTTTCAAACGTCCCTCCAGTATCAATACTTATCAAAATCATACACCACCGCCATAAAATATATTGTATAATTTTTGTCAGGTTTTTGCATCAAATATAGCTCTTTAGCCAACTATTGTAACGATATTATCCAGAAATATATTCATAGTTTTAAATATTTCTTTAAAATAGTCAACCCTTGCATATATATATTCAGCTTGCTGAATATACTTACCTTCCTCTATATCATCACTGCAATTATCAAACAGATTTCTTATACTGTCTCCTGACGATTCAAGATGAAATTGTAAACCAATAATCCTTTTACCATATGCAAATGCCTGATTTCCACATCCATTGCTTTCAGCAAGATGTATTGCCCCTTTAGGTATATCAAAAGTATCTCCATGCCAGTGAAAAGCCATAAATTCATTTTTAATACTATTTGTGTGCTGATATTCTAAAGCATAATCCCTTAATTTCACAGGGAACCAGCCTATTTCTTTATATCTGTTCTTATATATTCTGCTCCCTAACACATCTGCTATCAACTGCGCACCCAGGCATATACCCAAAACTACTTTATTGGAGTTAAGTGCTTTTTCAATAAATTTTTTCTCCTGTGTTAACCATTTATACTTACGATCATCATAAACACCCATAGGACCACCCATAATAATAAGCCAATCAAAATTCTCCACAGGTGGCAAATCCTCATTTTTATACAGGCAAGATCCTGTTATAATTGCTTTTCTTTTGTTTGCCCAGCTTCTAATATTACCAAGGTTCTCAAAGGGGACATGTTGCAAATAATGTAATTTTAACATAGTTTTTAAAATTATTTAGTTTCAGCCCACTCAGCCAGTACAGCTATATCTTCATTTGATAATTTTGCATTAGGATGCCCTAGTATATATATAAAAGGCGGCATTACGCCTGATGTGACAGCTCCAATTATTAAAGTTTTCATGTCATATTCTATCATTTCAAATATATCCCATTCAGAAAAATTCATATTTGCCCGTCCATTTGTTACATCATACATAATAAGCCAGCTGGCTGGCGCAATACGGTTGTACCATGGCCATCTCGTTTCGTTAGAATGGCAATCATAGCAAGAATTTCTAAGAACACTCAATACCTCTTCAGGAGCTTTTATCTCCTCGGTAACAGGTGGATTTGTATATTCAACAGGGTAAAACTGGATACATATAAATATAATAACTAAAACAAATCCCATCCATATGATTATCTTTTTCATAACAATTCTTCCAAATAACGATCACACAATGTATTTTACTTGTTTAATACATAACACTTTTAATATCATATTTTAAAAAATTGTGCTCAATATTTCTATATATATTTTTTTTTGGGTAAAAAACTAGCCATAAAAATACATATTAGATATAGATTTTACTTAGAAATAAGGCTAAAAAAGATCTAAATTAAGAATTATTACATGGGAGCAAAATATGAAAAAATCAACTATTAACACAAAAAAAGGGCTGGCTCAGATGCTAAAGGGAGGGGTTATCATGGACGTGGTAACTGCTGAGCATGCTCGTATAGCAGAGAATGCTGGTGCTGTTGCAGTTATGGCATTAGAAAGAGTTCCCTCAGATATACGCGCAAGTGGGGGTGTTGCCAGAATGAGTTCCATTGAACTTATTAACGACATTATGAATTCTGTTTCTATTCCGGTAATGGCTAAGGCGAGAATAGGACATTTTGTGGAAGCTCAAATCCTTGAAGCTATGGGAGTTGATTATGTAGATGAGAGTGAGGTTCTGACTCCTGCAGATGAAAGTCATCATATAAATAAAAATAAATTTAACGTCCCCTTTGTGTGCGGCGCAAGGGATCTTGGTGAGGCACTCAGAAGGATTGCAGAAGGGGCATCAATGCTTAGAACAAAAGGGGAAGCAGGCACAGGTAATATTGTTGAAGCTGTAACTCATATAAGAAAAGTAATGGATGAAATACGCAAACTTAAGTCTATGGATAAAGATGAGTTAATGTCTGAATCAAAAAAAATAAATGGACCACATGATCTTGTTATATCAATTGCTAAAACTGGTAAACTCCCAGTTGTGAATTTTGCTGCGGGTGGTATTGCAACACCTGCTGACGCAGCTCTTATGATGCAACTTGGAGCAGAAGGGGTTTTTGTTGGCTCAGGTATTTTTAAATCAGAAAATCCTGAAAAATATGCCAAAGCGATAGTTGAAGCTACCACACACTTTAATAATCCAGATCTATTAGCTAAAATATCTCTTGGACTTGGAAAAGCTATGAGCGGATTAGAACTAAGTTCACTTGAGGATAAAGACAGGCTGGCAACAAGAGGATGGTAATGTGATAAAAAACATAGGCATATTAGCGATTCAGGGTTCCTTTGCTGAACATAAAAAGTCTATTTTAAAATTGAAGCACAAACCTGTATTGATAAAATATCCTGAAGAAATAGACAACATTGACGCCCTCATTATTCCTGGTGGAGAAAGCACCACAATGGGAAAATTTTTGCACCAGTACGGTTTTATTGAAAAGATTAGGCAATGCGCCTATGATGGATTGCCTATTTATGGCACATGTGCAGGAATGATTATTTTAGCAAAAGAGGTTAAAGATTTTGGAAATCCTACCATAGCGATTATGGATATACTGATTAAAAGAAATGCATTCGGAAGACAGTTAGATAGCTTTGAAGAAGATATCGCAATCCCTGCCATTGGGAAAGGTGCTTTTAGAGGAATCTTTATAAGGGCCCCTTTGATTGAAGGGTTCTCAAAAGATGTAAAAGTTTTGGCACAATTGGATGATCAAAGAGTAGTTTCAGCAGAACAAAATAACCTGTTGGTTACAGCTTTTCATCCAGAATTAACAAATGATCTCAGAATACACCAATATTTTGTTAATAAAATTTAAGGCATACGATGACTGGTGTGTCAGCCAGATAACAAAGGCTTTGGGATATAATGATGACTATAAATATTTTAAACTAAGGGCAAATTATTATAAAAATCTCTTTAGTCAAGATCTTAGGTTTATGTGGATGAAAAATGGGGAAACATCAGTTGAATCAGATCCGCCTGCAGAGACATTTATTATGTCAGCTAATGTTGAAGAATATACTATTGCTCCTTATAAAAATAATGAAGGAAAATCTTTAGCTACTATAAAAGCATATATTAGAACATAAAAAGTATTTGACCAAAAAGGAAATCAAATGAAATATATTTTTGTAAAAATAAGGCTGAAAACCTACTCTGGCAGGTATCTTTTAAAAGAAAGGAGGTAAAACCGTGGGACATAAAGAGGATTTAGATACAAATGATGTTAATCTAATGTACGTTTTTTTTATCACTATAGTGGCAGCGTTAGGTGGTTTCTTATTTGGTTATGATACAGCGGTGATATCAGGTACAGTTGGTTTTTTGAGGTCATATTTCAGTCTAACCCCTGCAATGGTAGGGTGGGCTGTTTCATGCGCTCTCGCAGGATGTGTTTTAGGTGTTTCCATTGCTGGCATATTAAGTGACAAATTTGGCAGAAAAAATGTTTTATTGTTATCAGCAATACTATTTTTTATGTCAGCAATTGGAACAGCTCTTCCTAAAACATTTGAACAATTCATAATATTTAGAATGTTAGGAGGAATGGGAATAGGTGTAGCATCTATGATATCACCTTTATATATAGCAGAAGTTTCCCCCAGACATTTAAGAGGGCGGATGGTAACACTTTATCAACTTGCAATCACGATGGGGATACTCCTTGTCTATTTCGCAAATTATTTTATTGCTGGCATTAGTGACGAAGCATGGGGAATTCAGTATGGCTGGCGGATAATGTTTGGATCAGAGACAATACCAGCTATACTTTTTTTAATTTTGGTTTTGTTGGTGCCCAAAAGCCCTCGTTGGCTTATTAAACAGGATCAAAATGAAAAAGCAATGGCTATCCTTACAAAAATAGAAGGGGAAACATCGGCAAAATATGAAATGAAAGCGATCCAGGAAACCCTTAAAGAAAAGAGCGCCTCAGTAAGAGAACTTTTTAAACCGGGATTAAGGTTTGTATTATTTATTGGTATAATGCTTGCTATTTTTCAGCAAGCAACAGGCATAAACTCAGTCATCTATTATGCCCCAGAAATTTTCAAACTTGTTGGGCTATCTACTAACACCGCCTTATTGCAAACTGCCATCGTTGGAACTGTAAATATGTTATTTACTATTGTAGCTGTTATGACTGTTGATAAATGGGGACGGAGGCCATTAATGATTTCTGGAGCCACTGCTATGGGATTATCCCTATTCTGTCTTGGTACAGTCTTTTACTTAGGAGCGTTGGGAGCATGGGTTCTACCTATTATTCTTATAGCTATCGCTTCTTTTGCTTACTCGCTTGGTCCGGTAACATGGGTAGTTATCTCTGAAATTTTTCCTAACAGAATAAGAGGACGAGCTGTATCTATTGCTGTCCTTATTTTATGGGGCGCGAATTTTGTTGTTTCTCAAACGTTTCCTATGATGAATGAAAACAGTTGGTTGATAGATAAGTTCCATCACGCTTTCCCATTCTGGGTTTATGCTACATTTTGTATTATAAATGCTATCTTCATCTTCTTTTTTATTCCGGAAACAAAGGGAAAATCTTTAGAAGAAATTGAAAAAATATGGGATAAAAAATAGGCTCCTGCAAAATATCAAAAGACGGTTTGCGTGACATGTTGAAATTTTCATTGCCATATATGACGTAATTATAAATAATTTATGGTGAATGTAATGATGAATAAAAATTATGCTATATGTTTGGATGTTGGTGGAACGTCCTTAAAATCTGCTATTGTAAGTTCCCATGGGAAAATTATGGAAAATAGTTATAAACAGGTGCCGATGGATACTCAGGGTGTTGCTGAAAAGATATTAAATGTATTTATTAGCACCATCTCCTTACATATAAATTACTTATATAATATGGGCATAAAACCTTATGGAATTGGAATTGGTATGCCAGGACCTTTCGACTATAAAAAGGGTATATGTTGGATAGAACCGGAACAACATAAATTCAGATCTCTCTATGGATTCAATTTTAAAAAAGAATTTATAAATAAAATTTGAAAATGATGCATGGACTTTTCTGAGAGGTGAAGTATGGGTAGGTGCTGCCAAAGGTTTTAATAAAATAATCGGGCTTACGCTTGGAACGGGTCTTGGTTCTGCTTTTTTTCAGATAATAATATAATTGATGATGGAGAGGGTATACCTCCTTCAGGGTGGATAGGTGGCATGCCCTATGGAGAAGGCATAGTTGAACACAAACTTACACGCAGATGGATTATATCCAGATATCAAAAAATAATGAATGATTATACATTAGATGTGGATGTTATCGATGTTGCTAATAAAGCTAAAGGGGGAGATAAAACTTGCATAAATATATTTGATGAGATGGGTCAAAGACTGGGTAGAATATTAAATCCCATAGCTACAAAATTTAATGCCGAATGCATTGTTATTGGCGGGCAAATTTCAAAGTCATTTTCTTTGTTTGAAAATGCGCTTATAAAACAACTTGATTCAATTAAAACAATAAGAAAAATATCACCGGCGAAACATATAGACCTAAATAAACCCTATAAACTCAACATAAATGAAAGAATTTTTATACCTGAAAAAACAAAACACAGAATAAAAAACATATCATCTGAAAAACTAATATTTATAGAAGTACAAACAGGAGAATATTTAGGGGAAGATGATATAATTCGCTTCGAGGACAAATACGAACGAATATAAATTATGAAGTAATAAACAGGCCTATTCTTTTGCCATGTTTCTCATCATTAAAAAACAATATTGTTAAATTATACGGATATTGAATAATGGGAGATTCATCAAAAAGACCTTTGCACGGGAATAGAATAGACTAATAGAGGTTACACAAGTAATAGACAAGATATAAAGATTTACTTTGAACGGTTTGGGTGCGTGGTTTTTTAACATGGAGGGCAAAAACAGCAATAGCTAGGGAACATTACACGATGTAACGTGAGAATGAGATGAAAAGCAAATCTTTATCTCGTAATCTGTTGGTTTTTGAATAATGACCCTTCAATATTTACCGTGCAAAGGTCTACATAGAATTAGGAACACAAATAACTGTATAGTTCTTAACTGACAGATTAAGCCTTGACCTCCAGGATGAACAACCAAAGGTGTTAACCAAATATGATTTTTTCAGGGGTTACTAACTATGAAAAAAATAAAATCAGCTATCAGTAACAGACTTTACTTTACAAGATGAATATAAAAACCCACCCATAATAGCTGTAAAGGGTGCAACAGTAACCAGTCCGAAGCTGCCTACTAATGTTTTTAATAACTCAGATGCCACATAAATGAGATTGAATGTATTAGCAAGTGGAATACCTTGTGCCATGAATGCCATGAGCAGAGTGATATAGCTACCAGAATAGGCTAAAAGCAACGTTGTGGTCATGGTGCCAACCACAGCACGGCCCACAATCAGTCCTGACTTAATAATCTCATATCTGCTAATCCTTGGATGTCTTCTCACTATTTCATCCATACTTGCAGCTATATCCATCGCAAGATCCATTACTGCACCTGATGCAGCTAAGAAAATTGCTGCAATATATATGTGGGTGAGATTCAAATGACCATACCCTGAATAAAGGAGTGTTTCAGAAAATGGCAAAACAGCTCCATGTATATGCAGCTTTCTGGTGAAAAATAATGACATTAAACAACTGGTTAAAATACCTAAGAAGGCCCCTGAAAATGCAACAACTCCTTTACGGTTTGGTCCGGAAATAAGAAAAATAACGGCAGCAGATAGTAGAGTTGCAATTCCAAGTACAAGTGCCACCGGATCATAACCTCTTAGCAATAATGGGACAAGTATTTTCCATAAAACAAGCGCTGTAAAAATAAATGAAACCAAGGCTCTAACCCCGGTCCAACCTGCAAATATTAATAACAACAACACAAATAAGGAAAAAAGAAAAACTTCCCAGCCCAATCTAAAATGTTCCTGTGGATTCACAAAAATAATATTCCCATCATTATCTAAGGATAAAATCACGAAGGCTAGATCGCCAACTTCAAATATTTTATCTCTGGACATTTGCCCAAGTAAGGGGTTATTACCCTGCAAGACTTTACTTTTAAATGGACCATTAAGAAGCTCCAATATAACCCTCTGGTCACCTGATTTTACCATCCCCATCTGATTAATCTGAGAATTATCAACTGATATTACTTCTCCTCGGCATCGCACTACTTTTTTTTCAATCTGTCTTTCAAAACCAGAAGGGATAAAAACAAGAAAAATAGACAGGAGAGCAAATATTATCAATAACAAGGAGTCCCTACTAAACAATGCGACAGAAACTCGTTTACATGTGAGCATAAACATACACTCAGTATTATAATTGAGCATAAACTATAAAATTATTTCACAGTTATATTTTCTACTTAATTGCCATGGTTCTTACCATAGCATCCATATTCCCCATATATTGGATATTGGTTGGTAGATTCATAAGATCCATAATCTTTTTCGCTATATCAATATTGTCATAAGCTCCATTAAACATCTCTGCGCCAATGCCAATTGCTGATGTTATCACAGGCACTCCAGTATGCTGGTAAGATGTCCATGCAACTCCCGATTTATTGTTTAATATATGTGTTAAAGCAATCGTAAGCGGTTCATAGCCACCATACAGCAAATATTCCTGTTTAGTTGGATCTCTATCATCATTTTTTATACTTAGCTGAAATGCTTTATTTAATTTTACTACTTCATATTCTTTTAAAACCATACGGTCTTTTTCAGTATCTCCCTGAAATTTTAGACCAAAATATTCTGTAATAACAGGTTTAATACCATCAAAATTTATAGATTTTCCTGCACTTTTTTTAAAATTTACAAGAGTATCATTTGTAAATTTTTGAAAAGATACTTTTTGTTCTTTTAACAAACTAAAATAGCTCTCATATTTTGTTCCAGCAAAACCCAGAGACATTCCTCCCGTTTCATGATCTCCAGTAACAATAATTGTAGTTTCTTCATGGTGCTTCTGATAGAATTCAAATGCCTCTTTAATAGCTGCATCAAAAGCTAAAGTGTCATTTATGGCACTAGCTCCATCGTTAGCATGGCATGCCCAGTCTATTTTACCTCCTTCTACCATCAAAAAAAATCCCTCTGAATTATTAAGCAGCTCAATACCTTTCGCTGTAAACTCTGCAAGAGATATATCCTGCTCTCTCCTGTCAATTGCATAAGGCAAAGCCTGACCATCTTGCAGCCAATGATTATATGCAATAATTTTGCTGTCACCAGGTTTTAGACCCATAAATGCACCCTTATCACTTATTAGATCATATCCATTCTTTTCAGCAATATCAAAAACACTCCCCTGAAAAAATTGAGAATTATTTCGTGCGTTTATAGGATCTTTAAATCCTCCGCCTCCGAAGAAATCGAAATTGCTTTTGGTCAAAGCGATCCCTATATCATAATATTGATCTCTACTGGGGACATGGGCATAAAATGCTGCGGGAGTAGCATGATCAATGGAAACACTGCTTATAATACCTACTTTCCACCCCTTTTCTTTTGCCATGGTAGCAACGGATTTAACCTCCTTAAATTCAGGATCCATCCCTAACTCTCCTATATTCGTTTTACTTCCACAAGCTATTGCTGTTCCGGCTGCGGCTGAACCTGTTATAAATCGGTTGGCAGCATATGTTGTAGTAATCCCTTGAGCAGGAAAAGTGTCCATAAGTAAATGGTTTTCATTAAAATATTGTTCAGCAGATTTTCGTTGAGGGATCCCCATCCCATCGCCAATAAACAAAAAAATATATTTAGGCTTTTGATCTGACGCTGCTAGATTCCCTGAACAAAATACAGTTAGTGTTATAAAAATAGTAAAAATAGAGAGAAATAATAAAATGGAATTGTTTCTTCTTTCTAATTGGTTCATACTGCCTCCTTAGTAAATAAACGTGTTTTGCTAAACAATGTAAATCAATAACTTCTATAATCTTAATATCAAGTTGTCAACGCTATTTCATTGTCTATATTAGGTGTTATCTTCTTTCCGGCGTGTACACGTATCTTTTTTATTTTTATATGTCATTACAAATTACAATAGAAAATATTTAATTATTCTGATAAAGATGATCTTAGCTTTTTTTAGCTAGCTAAACATACATTCAAATCACTAGACGTTTGTTAATAGCAACAACTATGTTGTGCTTGATAATTTTTATCTCCTTGATTAATTTAATCTGGCAATTATTTAAGTTTTATTATAAAAATATAAAAACATTTTGCTCGCAGAGGTTATAATGTATGTAAATACTATACTTGATAAATATAAAACAAAATTTTCTTCTTCATACAAGTTGTTTCAAAGATTTAAGGAAATTTTTCCGAAGGGTGTTTGTCATGATGTAAGAAAATTTGACCCTTTCCCTTTCATTACAGAAAAAGCAGATTCTATATACCTTTTTGATGTGGATAATAATAAATTGATAGACCTGTGGATGGGGCATTATGCAAATATAATGGGGCACAACCCAAAAGAAATAACCAGTAAGGTAAACAATATTATAGGGAATGGAAAACATACAGGGACTACAAATATATACCAATTGAAACTTGCAGAAAAGATAAAAGATGCAGTGCCTGAAATAGAAAAACTAAGGTTTTGCTGTTCAGGGACAGAGGCTACCATGTACGCCTCTAGAGTTGCGCGGCATTATACGGGCAAAGAGATGATAGTAAAAGTAGAAGGGGGATGGCATGGAGGTAATACAGATCTTAGTTTTACTGTTTCGCCTCCCTTTGATAACAATGGATATAAAGACAATAAATCGATATCGATTCCATTTAATGAGATTGACAAAACAGAGAATATTTTAGAAAAATTTGCTGGGGAGATTGCGGGTATAATCATAGAACCTGTGTTGGGGTCTGGAGGTTCCGTTAAATCAGATGAAAAATTTATGTTATCACTAAGAAAATTTTGTGATAGATATGGGGCAGTATTAATATTCGATGAAATAATAACAGGTTTTAGGTTTAGATACGGGAGTTTCAGTCCCATACTTGGGGTTAAACCTGATATTATTACAATGGGGAAGATTATCGGTGGTGGTTTCCACATAGGGATGTACGGTGGGAATAAGGATATAATGAACGTGATCGAAAAGCAAAATATCATCGTGGGGGGAGGCACGTATTCAGCAAATCCCGTTTCTATGACAGCTGGACTTGAAATGCTGCAGCTTCTTGAAAAACAACATCACAAGAGATTAAATGAAACAGGTGAATCCCTGATTACAAACATAAACAACTATATAGATCAGCTCGATATAAATGCTATGGTTACAGGATATGGTTCTTTTTTCAGTTTACATTTTTTAAATACAGACAAAAAAAAGATAGATCCTCACAAGCCATCAACCTTTACCACATGTATTGACAAGGAAAGAAATGCACTGTTTACTATTCTTATGCTCCTTGAAGGGATCTATTCTGTGCATTGCAGTGGAGCCCTCAGTTTTTTACACCTTGAAGAAAATATAATGAATACAATATTAAACAGTTATAAAACGGTATTAAAAACTATGCAGGGTATATCTATTGAAAAATAGTAGAAAGGCAGCAGCAATAAAATATAAAGCTAATGAAGATAGAACCCCTAAATTAGTTGCAAAAGGCGAAGGCCTTGTTGCTGATGCTATTATTGAAAAAGCTAAAAAATATGGCATACATATAAAGGAAAACAAGGATTTAATAGAATTGTTATATTCTCTTGATATATATCAGGAGATACCTGAAACATTATATAAGGCGATCGCTAATATTTTGATTGAATTATATCAAATTAACAAAAAAATTTAAGAATCCTGACATAACTCTTGACATAGAAGCAGCTTGAATGTATCTTTTTATTAGCACTCCACAGAGATGAGTGCCAATAAAAAAGTTAATTGCTATTATGCTTAGTGAACGTGAAGAGACAATATTAAAAATTATAATAGATGAGACTATAAATAAAAATGAACCTGTTGGATCAAGGTATATTTCCAAGGTAGGTTCCCTTAATCTAAGTCCTGCTACTATAAGAAATATTATGAGTGATCTGGAAGATTTGGGGTATATAGCACAACCTCACACCTCTTCAGGCAGGGTTCCCACTGATAAAGGTTATAGGTATTACATAGACGAGTTTATAAATGTGGAAGAACTTAACACAAATCTTGTTCAGGCAATCTATGGGCTAAACCCTCCACTTAATGTCATAGACTTTTTTAAGGAAATAAGTAGAAAGGTTGGAGAACTTACTAGGTCCATAACTTTTATAGCTGCGCCAAAACTAAACAGCATGTATTTAAAACATATAGATTTTGTACGATTAAATAATGTAAAAATACTCGCTATTATTGTGACAAGGACAGGGATGATCCATAACGTACTTATGGATATAGAGAAAGAGACTTCTGAAAGTGATTTAACAAAAATCAGTAATTATTTAAATACCAATTTTGCAGATATGGCATTACATGATATCAAGCGCACATTGATATCGGAACTAATAGAAAATAAAACAGAACTAGACAAAATAATACAGAAAAATAAAAATCTCGGTTCTAAGCTTTTTGATAGCATAAATATTGAAAATGAAATTATTTTTGAAGGAACGTTTAATTTCTTAGAAAAATTTGAACAAAACGATATGTCAAGACTAAAAAATATATATAAAACATTAGAGGAAAAAACTTTCATATATGATATTGTTAAAAAATGCTTCTCCGAGAATGGGATAAAAATTTTTGTAGGTTCAGAATTGGGTATGGATGAAATGACCGATTTGGGGATGGTTGCAAAGTGTTATAGAAGAGATAATGTAATTGGGTATTTAGGGGTAATTGGCCCTAAAAATATGCGTTATCCAAGTGTCATACCCATTGTAAATTATACAGCAGATTTAATCTCTAAATTCTTAAAAAATTATGGAGGAAAAGATGAGTAACAGAGAAGAAACAACCGGAGAACCAGAGATTAATGACAATCATAAAACAAAAGGTAACTCTGTTGAAGGTGAGAAAGATGAGCCTGAAAGTGAAGTTATTTGTGATGAAGATGTTAATGAGCAGAAGTCAATTAAAATGATAAAAGATGAAAAACAAGAGCTTGAAAAAAAATTAGAGGTGAGAAATGATCAATATCTCAGGGAACATGCTGAGTGCGAAAATTTTAAAAAAAGGCTGCTTAAAGAAACTGATGACAGGATAAAATTTGCCAACAAGAACTTTGTATCTGATTTGCTCCCTGTTCTTGATCATCTGGAAATGGCTGTTAGCCATATCACTCCTAGCAGTCCCGTCGAATCTTTAAGAGAGGGGGTTAGGCTCACTCTGCAACAGTTTAATGATATATTAGGAAAATATGGAATAACTAATATAGAAGCTAAAACTGGCAATGAATTTGATCCATCGCTGCATGAAGCAATGATGGTAGAACACAATAGTGACATATGTAATAATGCTATTACAAAAATACTTCAAAAGGGATATTTGCTTAGCGGCAGGGTTCTCAGGCCTGTTAAAGTTGCTGTAAATAAAAACGAAAAAATTAAAAATATTAGTACTATCGAGGAGGTTAACAATGACTAAGAATCAGGGAAAAATAATAGGAATTGACTTGGGAACAACCAATTCTGTTGTTAGTATCATGGAAGGCGGGCAGCCAAAGGTAATTGTGAATGCAGAAGGCATGGCAACAACCCCGTCAGTTGTGGCATTTTCAGATAGCGGTGAACGCTTAGTAGGTATGCTTGCAAAAAGACAGGCTATAACTAATCCTGAAAATACAATATCTAGTATAAAAAGGTTAATAGGCAAAAAATTTGATAATCCTCATGTAAGAAAAGCTGAAAAAAACCTTCCCTATAAAGTAGTCGCTGCAGAGAATAAAGATGTTTGGGTCGAATCAAGAGATAAAAAATATGCTCCCCAGGAAATTTCAGCAATGGTATTGCAAAAATTGAAGAAAACAGCAGAAGATTATCTGGGTGAAACAGTAAATGACGCAGTTATCACTGTCCCTGCATATTTTAATGATGCGCAAAGGCAAGCCACAAAAGATGCTGGTAAAATATCAGGTCTAAATGTTGTCCGTATAATAAATGAACCAACAGCAGCTGCATTAGCTTATGGACTTGATAAGAAAAAAGATGAAAAAATCGCTGTTTACGATCTTGGAGGGGGTACGTTTGATATCTCCATACTGGAGTTGGGAGATGGGGTTTTTGAGGTCAAATCAACTAATGGAGATACTTTTTTAGGTGGTGATGATTTTGACATCAGGATTGTCGATTTTATTGCTGATGAGTTTAAAAATGAAAATGGTATAGATATAAGATCCGATAAAATGGCTCTGCAAAGACTTAAAGAAGCAGCAGAAAAAGCAAAGCACGAACTATCAACATCACTTGAAACAGAAATAAATCTTCCCTTTATTACTGCTGACCAATCAGGTCCGAAACATCTTGTAAAAAAATTAAATAGAGCAAAATTGGAGTCTATTGTCTCTGACCTGATAGAAGAAACTATGTCTCCATGTAAAAAGGCTCTTGAGGATGCTAATTTAAAAGCTTCTGATATAGATGAGGTTATATTAGTAGGTGGTATGACAAGAATGCCTTTAGTCCAGGAAAAAGTGAAAGCTTTTTTTGGTAAAGAGCCTCATAAAGGTATAAACCCTGATGAAGTGGTTGGAATTGGCGCTGCAATACAGGCAGGTGTTTTAAGAGGAGATGTAAAAGACGTTCTGCTTCTTGATGTAACTCCGTTGTCATTAGGGATTGAAACACTAGGCAGCGTAATGACTAAAATACTAACAAAAAATACAACAATTCCCACTAAAAAAAGTCAAACATTTACTACAGCTGCTGATAGCCAGACCTCAGTTACTATTCACGTCCTACAGGGTGAAAGAGAAATGTCAACCGATAATAAAAGTATAGGAAGATTCGATCTCGTAGGTATTCCCCCTGCTCCTAGAGGTGTTCCACAAGTAGAAGTAACCTTTGATATAGATGCCAACGGCATACTAAGCGTAGCTGCTAAAGATCTTGGAACGGGTAAAGAACAATCAATTAGAATTACACCAAGCAGTGGTTTGACCGAAGAAGAAATTGATAGAATGGTAAAAGATGCTGATATTCACTCTGAGGAAGACAAAAAGAACAAAGAGCTAGCAGAACTCAAAAACCAATCAGACACGCTCATATATTCCAGTGAAAAATCTCTCAAAGAACACGGGGATAAAATTGATGAAGCCACACGTTCTGCAATAGAAACAGCCCTGGAAGAACTAAAAAAAGTGCAGGGTGATAATGATGCTGAGAAAATAAAACAAGCGTTAGAAAAACTTACATCTGCATCGCATAAACTTGCAGAGGAAATTTATAAAACAGCTCAAGCAGAGGGACAAACAGGTACTGAAGCAGGAGACACTACAGATACTTCAGGTAATGACCAGTCTGAAGGAGCTACAGCTAAAGACGATACAGTTGTAGATGCAGATTTCGAGGAAGTAAAAGAAGAGAATAAGTAAAAAGCAGGTCAGCCCCTGCTTTTTACTTATTAAATATAGCACTATTGTGAAAAAGCAACAATAGTGCATAGCGTTGGATATAGGGGGTTGCTGGATTGAGCCAAGATTACTACGAACTATTGGGTGTTGGGAGAAATGCAACAGGAACTGAAATTAAAAAAGCTTACAGACAATTTGCGCTAAAATATCATCCTGACAGAAACCCTGGAAATAAAGAAGCTGAAGGAAAATTCCGCGAAATAGCAGAGGCCTACGCTGTTCTCAGCGATCCTCAAAAAAGGTCACAATATGACCAATACGGAAAAGTTTTTGATGAAACATATGCGTCCGGCGCTGGATCTAGTGATTTTGCTTCAACAATATTTGAAGAATTTTTTGGGGGGGGGGTCGGTGATTTCTTTGGAACTTCCGGGGGAAGGTCCGGGAACAGGAAAAGGGCTTCCAGAGGTGCTGATTTAGAGTTCCCTATAACCATTAAATTTGAAGATGCAGCTTTTGGACTGAACAAAATTGTTGAAGTAGCAAAAAGTGTCACCTGTGATGAATGCGGTGGTACAGGGGCTAAAGCAGGCCATATGAAGAAATGCCCATATTGTGATGGAAGCGGACAATCTATCAGAAAACAGGGGTTTTTTACCGTTTCTACCACTTGTTCACATTGTAGAGGTACAGGCGAAGTAATAACAGAACATTGTAAAAAATGTAACGGTAGGGGAACCGTTATGGTGAATAAAAAAATAGATGTTAAGATCCCTGCTGGTGTTGATACAGGCATGACTCTCAGGGTTCCATCAGAGGGAAATGAAGGTAAATATGGAGGCCCTCCAGGTGATTTATATATAAATATCCACGTTGAACCCCATAAATACTTTATAAGGGATGGGCGTGATATCATTCTTGATGTGCCAGTAACTTTTGTTGATGCTATACTGGGTATCACTCTAAACATACCAACCCTTAAAGATTCAGAAACTATAAAAATAAAACCGGGGACTCAACCTGGAGATAAGATAATTTTGAGAGGGAAAGGTATTCCTGATGTTAAAGGTTATGGCATAGGAAATTTTTGCATTCATGTAGATGTACTGATGCCACAAAAAATTTCTAAAAACCAAACCTCTTTACTAAAAGAATTTAAAAAAGAATCTGATGAAGATACCTATAAAACAAATAAAAATTTATGGAATAAGTTAAAACATTTTTTTCAGGTACAATCTTAACCCTTGACCAATATGGTTAATTTTATAACCAAGTTAAAAACACTTTTAGTTAGTATAATTTTCATTAACATCTTAGTCATGGGCATTCACCTCTTTGCTACGTCAAATACATTGTCAACCTATAAAGAAAACATGGAGGAATTAGGTGTTTTTATCCTTAAATCTTTTGAAATAGGTAACAGGGTATATATGATTGCTAAAGGTCACACTAACCACAACTTAAATACATTTGTAAGCGAATTTAAAGAGCAAAAATCCATTGAAAATATTGTTATATATGATGTTAATAAAACAATTATAGCATCTGCTTATGACAACAATATACCTGAAGTGGTGACAGGTATAGATGACATCAAAATCACTTACAATAAGAAAAATCTTGTTATATATAAACCTTTTAGCGGGCGTTTTACCCCTGGAACAAGTTCCAGGATGAGAGGGATGGGTAGGCAAGATGTTGTAGCTGATAACAAAGACATTTATCTTGCAATATCATTAAACAATAGGGGATACCACGAGCTTAAAATTCATTTTTATACATATTTGGTTCTGTTTATTTTGCTATCTTTTCCCCTGATGATGATATACATATATATCGTAAAGTTGATAAATCTCTATGCTTTATCAGAAAATAAAAGAAAAATTGCCGAAAAACATGCAGAGCTTGGAAAATTATCTAATATTCTTGCTCATGAAATAAGAAATCCATTGAGCTCAATAAAAGGGCTTATCAAATATGTACAAAACAAAATTGAAGAGAAAGAGTATAAGGGTTATCTGGATAAAAGCATTGAAGAACTAGATAGATTAAATAAAATTGTTAGTGATTTTCTCTCATTCGGCAAAGAAATCACACTCAACAAATCATCTATTAAGTTAAATGAGATAACAGAAAAAGCTATAGCGTTTTTTTCTTACGAAAAGAATGAGAAGAATATCCTTTTTAAAACTGAGGGAGAAAGCTTTCCAATTAATGCTGACAAAGAAAAATTCTTACAGGTCATTATGAACCTTCTTATAAATGCTATACAAAGTTCCCCCCCAGGGAAAGAGATCCTTATTAGATTTGATGCTGCAAATTACACGTTGTCCATATCTAATGAAGTCGCCGATATACACAAAACAGAGGACATACCCAAGTTGTTTGAACCATTTCATTCCACAAAGGTTACAGGAACAGGGCTGGGGCTCTCCATATCGAAGAAAATATTAGAATTACATGGTTTTGGCATAACAATTGTTTCAATGAATCCTTTTACAATCAAAATAGATTTTAACACTGTGGAAAATGAATAAAATTCTTGTCGTTGATGATGAAAAAAATCACAGACTAATGATTAAATTACATCTTAATGATGCTGGTTATGACGTTGATGAAGCTGAAAACGGTTCTGAAGCCCTCTCTTTAATTCTAAACAACACTTATAAAGCCATCCTTTTGGATCTCAGAATGGAAATAATGGATGGTCTCACGCTTCTTTCATTAATCAAAAAAAATCACATTGGTATCCCTGTCATAGTGATAACAGCCTTTTCAAGTGTGAAAAATGCAGTAACTACAATGAAATTGGGTGCTGTTGATTTTCTAACTAAACCTATAGATATCCCTGTGCTACTCGATTTGCTGGAACAGATAGAATGTAGTCGTGGTAAAAAAAAGGAACAGGAACCTACAAAGGAAGATTTTATATTCGAAGGCATCTATTCTCCAGTAGGGCTAGGTAAAACTATAGACCTTTTAAAAATGGTGGCCCCCACCAATGCCACTGTGCTAATATATGGTGAGTCCGGAACGGGAAAAGAATTAATAGCAAAATCCATTCACGCAAACTCACCAAGAAGATGTGGACCTTTTATCGCGATTAACTGTGGTTCTATAAACGAAAACCTTATAGAAAATGAGCTCTTTGGACATGAAAAAGGAGCTTATACCGGCGCAAACAGCAGTAAACAGGGTAAATTTGAGCTCGCTTCTCAAGGAACTTTGTTTCTGGATGAAATAACTGAATTACCATACCCGACCCAATCTACATTGTTAAGAGCTATCCAGGAAAAATCTGTGGAAAGGGTGGGAGGAACAAAAACCATAAAAGCAGACATTCGAATTGTTGCCGCTACAAATAAAAACTTAAAAAAAATGGTTGATGAAAACAGGTTTAGGGAAGACTTGTTTTTTAGATTGAACGTCTTTCCTGTAAATATACCACCCCTTAGGGAAAGGAAGTTTGAACTCCCACTTTTGGTGGAATTTTTTATAGGGAAATTTGCCAGCCAATATAATAAACTTACCAAAAATTGCACTGAACCTTTTATGAAAAAATTATCTGAGTATGATTTCCCTGGTAATATAAGAGAGCTTGAGAATATAATAGAAAGATGTATTATCATGTCAAATTCTGAAACAATGGATTTAGATCTGCTGCCTGATCTCAAACAAAGCATTAAAACTGAGAATCATTCAGCAGCAACCCTTGATGTTAAAGAAAATGAAAAAATGCTGATAATGGAAGCTCTAAATAAGGCAGGTGGCAATAAAACATTAGCAGCTAAAATATTGGGAATTTCACGAAAAACTATGCATAATAAAATAAAAGAAATGGAATCTGGTGAGGTATAAATATGGCAGGTAAACTATGGGATGGAAGATTTTCTACAAAAGTAGATATGCTGGCTGAGGAATTTGGCGCATCCATAGATTTTGATTCAAAACTTGCGCAATATGATATTGAAGGTAGTCTGGCCCATGTAGAGATGCTTAAAAAGCAGGGGATCATAACTAATGAAGATTTTAATAAAATATTCTCAGGTCTTATGCAGATAAAAGATGATATAAATCAAGGCATATTTATGTTTAGCAAACAAGATGAAGATATACATATGGCTATTGAAAAAAAACTCATTGATCTTCTCGGACAGGTAGGAGGGAAACTGCATACGGCAAGGAGCAGAAATGATCAGGTAGCTGTTGATATTAAGATGTATTTGATAGATGAAATAAAAGACACCTTAAGATTGTTATTGTATATGATGGAAACAATCGTCGATAAAGCAAAAACAGAACTGGACGTTATTATGCCCGGTTATACACACCTTCAAACTGCACAGCCTATATTATTTTCACATTACATTATGGCTTACTTTCAGATGTTTAAAAGAGATTACCTCAGATTTAGCGATTGCCTGGAAAGAACAAATTATTCTCCTTTGGGAGCTTGTGCACTTGCTGGAACAAGTTTCAATATAGACAGGGATTTCACAGCTAAAAAACTTGGATTTATTGCACCCACAGTCAACAGTTTGGATTCAGTAAGTGATAGAGATTTTATAATAGAAACACTTTCCTGTATATCAATTTCACAGATGCATTTGTCAAGGTTATCAGAAGAAATGATCATATTTTCCAGTCATGAATTTTCATTTTTTACACTTCCGGGCGAATTTTGTACGGGGAGCAGTATAATGCCACAAAAAGTAAATCCAGATATGTGCGAACTGGTCAGGGGGAAAACAGGGAGAATTTATGGCAACCTGATCACTGTGCTAACTATGATGAAAGGACTTCCTTTAGCCTATAATAAAGATATGCAGGAGGACAAAGAGCCCTTATTTGATTCACTTAAGAACTATAAAAATTGTCTTGAAATAATGAATAATATAATTGCAAAAACTCGTTTGAACCATGCCAAAATGCATAAAGCATCAAAAATAGGCGAGCCTACAGCTACGGATCTGGCGGATTATTTGGTGAGAAAAAATCTCCCCTTCAGACAAGCACACAAGATAACGGGAAAAATAGTTACTTATGCTATGAATGAGGGTACAACTATGTCAAATATTGATCTTGATACATTAAAAACCTTTTCACACCTTATTGAAAAAGATGTATATGAGTTTATTACGGTAGAAAACTCGGTAAATAGTAAAAAAAGTTATGGTGGAACTTCACCGGATTCTGTAAAATATCAAATAAAAGAGGCAAAAAAATTTTTAGATGAAGCTATTAGCTAAGTATATTTTTTTGTTGCTGCTTTTTGCGGTTATTTCATGTGGGAAAAAGACAGATCCCGTACCTAAAGCACTGTTTATCACTCCATCCATTGAAAAAATAACTATTAAAAACACCGATGAAGGAGTATCTTTTGGTAATCTGGATAATGATTTCAATTTAATTATAGAAAAAGGGGCATGTGAAACATGTGTTGATGGTTTGGACACGCTCACTATACTGAAAGCTGGCAGCGCATATACAGATAGAAATGTAGAGATTGGCAGTAGTTATTTCTACAGATTAGCATTCAAACACCCAAACTATAACGTGTTTTCTGAAAAAATTCTAAAAAAAATAACCTACGCTAAACCAATAAAAGTTGAAACCCTCTTATTGGAACCGATAAATGGGAACATCTCCGCAGAAGCAGTATTTTCAGGCAAAATAGAATATTTCGAAGTTTTTCTGGATGGAAAACCTTTTTCAAAACAGAGAAAAAAAACATTTGTTTTCAAAGCAAAAGAGAGGGAAGTGAAGATCAAAATTATCCCCTATGATATTTATAGAAACAGGGGAAGATTTTATTCCAAAACAGTAAGCCCATCAATATTTGAACTGGTGAAAGCACCTGAAAATATTAAATATGCCATAAATAATAATCTAGTATATCTGTCATGGAATAAAGTAGATAATGCTGAGGCGTATAAAATATACAGCGCAGATAAAAAACAATATACATTGTTAGATATGATAAATGTAAATTACTACAAATTACCATTCCTGAGTAATAACGATTGCCTAAATTTAGCTATTACTGCATCCAATAAATATAAAGAATCTGCCAAATCAAAAATACAAATTTGTAAATAAAACTGTTGTGAAATCCTGTAATGATGAGGGCATAGTTTAATTGTATGAAATTGTATATTTTCAAAACAAGGTATAAAAATCATGTTTTATAATAAATTCTCAATAATACACTCAAGGGGGTTTCTGTGGGCAGGGTAAAAGATAAGGTAGCTTTAGTAACGGGTGGGGCTTCAGGGATAGGTGAACAATGTGTAAACCTACTACTAAAAGAAGGAGCGCAAGTAGTTTTCACCGATATCAATGAAGATAAGGGTTCAAAGATTATCGAAGGCAGATATGCAAAAAATAAAAACATATTTTTTCTCAAACAGGATGTTTCAAAAGAAGAAGATTGGGAGATTGTAATAAAAAAAACATTGGCAGTATTTAATAAGTTGGATGTTCTGATAAATAATGCCAGCATGTTGCTTGTGAAAAATCCTGAAACAACAACACTTCAGGAATGGAAACGCATTATGGACGTTAATTTGGGAGGAGTTTTTCTAGGCACTAAATACGGAATAAAGGCGATGAAAACAAGAGGAGGCTCAATAATAAATATCTCATCAATTGAAGGCATTATTGGCAATCCTGATCATGCTGCATACTCTGCAAGCAAAGGAGGCACCAGGGTATTTACTAAATCATCAGCTATACATTGCGCTAAATCTGGATTTAACATTAGAATCAATTCTATACACCCTGGTTCAATAATGACCCCAATGTTAAAAAAAGATTTAAAATCACATGGTAATATTAAGGACGGCATAAAAATTTTATCTGATTTGCACCCTATAGGACACATAGGAGAACCTATTGATATCGCTTACGGTGTTTTATACCTTGCATCAGATGAGTCAAGATTTGTAACCGGATCAGAATTGATAATAGACGGTGGTTATACAGCACAATAATTTCAAACATAGCTTTTATAGTGATCTTAACCCTAGTAGAAAATATAAAAGAACTGGACATATATACTATAATATGCTTGATAACCTTCTTTCCCAGACATATGTAAAAAGAGTTTACATCAAATATCGTATTTGAAAACTACTTTAAGAAAAGAGAAAGATTTATTTTTTATCTAATTATCACATTGCGTACTGTGATATTCTTATATCACTCAAATAGACCTTTTCACGGAAAGAAAGTAGACTACTAGAGGTTATATAAGTAATAAACAAGAGATAAAGATTTACTTTGAACGGTTTGGGTGCCTGGTTTTTGCCATGGACGGCAAAAACAGCAAAAAGCCTTCGGAACATTACACGATGTAATGTGAGAATGAGATGAAAAGCAAATCTTTATCTCGGAATCTGTTAGTTTTTGAATAATGACCCTTCAATATTTACCCTGCAAAGGTCTTTCAAAGTAAACCGTTTAACATGCCTTGCACAACTGTCAATAATCCTCTATTATTAGGCATAGAAAATATTAGGTATGCAAAAGAGGAAAATAGTAATTCTTGTTTATAAAGACCTTTACACAGGAAGAAGGTAGACTAATAGAGGTTATATAAGTAATAAACAAGAGATAAAGATTTACTTTGAACGGTTTGGGTGCCTGGTTTTTGCCATGGACGGCAAAAACAGCAAAAAGCCTTCGGAACATTACACGATGTAATGTGAGAATGAGATGAAAAGCAAATTTTTATCTCTTCATTAAATAGTTTTTGAATAATGGCCGTTCAATATTTTACCGTGCAAAGGTCTATTATAATGACTACAAAAATAATATCTATAGGCAATATTACACTTGGGGGCACTGGTAAGACGCCATTAACCATTAAAATAGGCTCCTACTTTATAAACAATGGTTATAAAGTTACTATTTTATCAAGAGGATATAAGGGGAAGATTGGTAAAAGTCCAAATGTTTTGTATGATGGTAAAAAGTTTTTGTATCATCCACCATTAGCTGCCGATGAACCTTATATGATAGCCAAGAATCTCAAAAATTGTACTGTTTTAACCGGGAAAAACAGGGTAGCAACATTGGATATATCAAAACAATTGTTTCATCCTGATATAGCTATATTAGATGATGCTTTCCAATATAGGAAATTGGAAAGAGATGTGAATATACTGCTTTTAAACCACACAAATCCTATACCTACATGGCTCCCATTTCCCTTCGGCTATTTACGAGAATTCCCATCAAGCATAAGACGTGCTGATATTATTATATTTACAAGAGCTAACAGCAATAATATCCCTCACAAAGTGTTAAAATATATTACAAACCAACCGGTCTTTTTTTCTAAAACAAGCATCAAAGAGATAATGTATGATAAAAAAGAGATAGATATCGGTATAGTTAAGGATATGACGGCCTTGGCTTTTTCAGGCATTGCAAGCAACAATGATTTTTTTAATATCTTACACTCTTTAGATGTCAGGTTAACCCATAAGATAAAATTTATGGATCATAAGGGGTATTCTGACAAAGTGATTGAAAAGATCCTAAAACTAGCTGCAAGAAAAAAAGTAGATATTGTAATAACAACAGAAAAAGACTACGTGAAAATACCGAAAAGATACAAAGCAGACATCCACTTTTTAAAAATAGAAACACACATAGATCAGGAAAAAGACTTTTTTGATCTTCTTATGAAAAAAATTCAGTAATTTATTCAGCCTCTAGAGAAAATTCCATAGTATCAAACCAGAAACCATCTTTACGAATAAAATCGAGTTCGGCTTGCAAGATCCGGTAATGTTTTTCTTCTACATCGGCTAATTCCATGAATATTTTTTTAACTTCTTCGTTATCAGTATTTTCTGCCTCGCTTGCGTAAAAGTTCTTTGCCTTAAGTTCATGCTTTACAGCTACCTTTAAAGCTTCTTCATCATTGATATCTGCCTTATCAACAGGTTGCAGGCTTAAATCTTTTATGTCAGGCATGAATTTGGATAATCTCCCCTTGGGGATTTTAATCTTTTCATATTTTTTACCTGTCATATGTTCATCTATAGATTCCTGAACAATTTCTAAATGATCAACTTCATCTGCCGCAAGCTGAATAAACATATTCTTACCAGACACAACGGAGCTATCCTTAGCAAATTTCAAGTACATCCTTATACCTTCTTTTTCTGCATTAAAAGCTGTTTTTAGTGCTATAAGCAACGCCTTACTCATGATTAACTCCTTTCATACAATATAATTAAGTATATATATCTACTTCAAACAATACCAAAAAACAAGTTTATAACACAGCATACTGCTAATTGATCCCCATTACAATTTATTGTGCCAAAAAATCTTAACTAATGCCATAGAGTTCCCTGTAACAATTTCCTCAACAGTGTATAAGGTCTTGGTACAGTGACTAGGAACCTAATATTTTCTTATCTCTCCTAATATTACCTGTATAACCTCTAGCAGTCTACCTTCTTCCCGCGCAAAAGTCTTTATCTATGCAGTTTTTATATAATATTTACCGTGAGAAAGTCTTAATTTATAAAATATTTATTGACGTACACCCATAAGAGTAATAATTTAACTTGAAGGCTTATGAAAATATTGACTAAAAATAAAAAAGCACTATTCGACTATGAAATTATAGAAAAAGAAGAAGCAGGAATATCACTTAAAGGGCCCGAAGTAAAATCTGCAAAATCAGGTCAGATAAACCTGAAAGATTCTTTTGTAAAAATCAAGGATGGAGAAGCATTCTTGTTAAATTGCCACATATCACCATATACTGAAGCAAACATTTTTAACCAAGAACCTACCCGTACAAGAAAGCTTTTGCTCCACAAAAAAGAAATTGCCAGACTTGCCGGTAAAAGTGAGGAAAAAGGATTAACATTAATTCCTATATCTATTTACTTAAAAAACAATTTGGTGAAGGTAGAAATAGCGCTTGCAAGGGGTAAAAAAAATTATGATAAAAGGGAATCCATCAAGAAAAAAGATATGGAAAGGGAGATATCCAGATCTTTCAGGAATCAGATTAAATTATAGCATCAATTATCTATTTACAATTATATAAATTACCTTATATTCTTAACTAGTAACTAGGGGGCGTCAGGCTTCGACGGGAAGCTGAAGATTTGAGGTGCATGCAGAGTTTGGAAACTCGTAAAAAATCCAAAACATAGTAATTGCAAACGACGAATTAGCACTCGCTGCCGCATAGAGTCAGCGACGTTCCTACAAGGCTTGTCTGCAGCTTTGTAATGAACGCCAATTAGCAGACTTGTTACTGGTGATCCTTCTAAGCTAGTTTACGAGATATCAGAAGGAATGCTGCCTATATACCTTCCTGTGGGTGTAGGGTGGGACTTTGAACATAGGATAAGCATGTAGTACCTTGTGTTGGTGGTTTTTCGGACGCGGGTTCGATTCCCGCCGCCTCCACCAAAAACGATTTGAGAAATGTTCCGCCTCGCTCACTTTCAAAAAGATAGTCGTTCAAATTTTTACCAGCGATTAAGTTTTGAAGATCGTTTTTAATTTTTTCCGGGAAAATAGTAATTCTGTCCTTTTTACCCTTAGCGTTTTTAAGATGGATAGTTACCTCTTCTAAATTAACAACTTCGCTAATTCTTAATCCGGCACCGTTGCCAAAGAGATGATTAACTTATGCTTTGGATTTTTGATTGAGTCAATGATGTTTTTGATTTCTTCTCTTGATAGAACAATCGGTAGTTTTTTACTTCGTTTGGCGAATTTTAAATTTATCTTTTGGGGATTTTTAATACTTCGCGGTAGAAAATTTTATTGCGTTTAAGTAAAGATTAATTGTTTGTGGAGAATAATTTTTGTCTTGTTTATTTAATAAAAACTGCTTTATATTTTCCTCGTCTATTTTTTCTAAATTAATTTTTTTTAAATCAAAAGATTCTTTTAAACAACTGATATAGGCCTTTATGGTTTTGAAACTATAATTTCTTAATTTTAATTCCCGCCTTGTTTGTTCCAAGTATTTTTGGTGCATAATTTTATAAAAATTAGTAAAATATAGTTAATAAATGGTTATCAGTAATTTCAGTAATAATTGTACATTAAGTTCGTATAATATGCAACAAAAAGGTTGATATTGACCCCTGATGTCAATAATGGACACGAAATGGTTTTGGAACAATATAATTAAAAAAAGCAGTTTTTATTTTTAAAGGAAAACAATATGGCACTTTATAACTTACAGAATCAAAAGCTACAAATCATCAAAGAAGAGTCTTTTAAATTAGAAAAAGATATTCAATCAATAACAGAGAAAAACCTTGAATATATTTTTGGATTAAAATTTATAAAATCAGAATTTTCACTAAATAATCTTAGAATTGATACTTTGGCTTTTTATAATGATAGTAAAAGTTTTGTAATCATTGAATATAAAAGAGACAAAAATTTCAGTGTTATCGATCAAGGATATGCTTACCTTTCTTTGATGTTAAACAATAAAGCTGATTTTATTTTGGAATATAACGAAAGCACAAATACTAACTTAAAGAGAGATGATATTGATTGGTCTCAGTCAAGAGTAGTGTTTGTATCTCCAGCATTTTCTAAATACCAGCAACAAGCAATAAATTTTAGAGATTTACCGATTGAATTATGGGAAATATCTAAATATCAAAACAACTTAATACAATACAACAGATTAAAATCTCCAGAAACTTCAGAATCAATAAATAAAATCAGTATAGTTGATAAGGTTACAGAAGAAGTAAAGGTATACACAGAAGAAGACCATTTAAAATCTGCTGATAAAGAAATTTTGTCTCTTTATGAAAACTTTAAAAACCAAATTTTAAGTTTGGATGATAGAATTGAAGTTGTACCAAAAAAGAAATATGTAGCCTTTAAGGCATTATCTAATTTCATCGACGTATTGCCTCAAAAAGGTAAGATTAAATTTTGGTTAAATATACCAAAAGGAGAATTAAACGACCCTTATAATATCAGTAGAGATGTTTCTGAAATAGGACATTGGGGAAATGGAGATTATGAATTCAGTTTAAATTCTTTATCTGCTATTATAAATTTAATGCCATTGATAAAACAAAGTTATGAAAGGAATAAATAAAAATTGCTTTTAAAAAAAGGAAGTTTCAAAACCACTCAAGCCCTTCGGGTCGTACAACACGAGATACCCGCAAGGGCTAAAGCCACATTTCGCCACACTATTATAAATTTAATGGAAGTGGCGAAACGTCGGATATCCCGAAACGTTAGACGAAATATTCCCTCAAAATAGTTTGGAGATAGGCCATGACAAAAACTAACCTTTTTGATGAGTATGCGTCCCAGTACGAAGATTGGTTTGAGAGGAACAAATTTGCTTTTGAATCAGAGCTTCGGGCAATAAGGGAGCAATTGCCAAAAAGTAACAATGGCATTGAGATTGGTGTAGGA
>Ga0209633_10001088_pt1 | contig 29334 bp, 27 predicted proteins | sample Cruoilmetagenom1_FD_187290 | JGI IMG/M metagenome (GOLD analysis project Ga0209633, IMG submission 187290) | Oil polluted marine microbial communities from Coal Oil Point, Santa Barbara, California, USA - Sample 1 (SPAdes) (version 2) | ecosystem: Environmental > Aquatic > Marine > Oil seeps ... | reverse complement strand
GACGCCTGGCCCGCCGATGATCTCCCGCCGCATTTGAAAGACACGCCCGCCGTAAAACCCGGCAGCCGCGGAGTAAGCCAGTGAATAAGAAACCGCTGCGCCTCGGCGTCAATATTGATCATGTCGCCACGATCAGGAATGCCCGCGGCGGGCCGCACCCTGATCCGGTCCGCGCGGCGCAGCTTGTCGCGTCCGCCGGCGCCGACGGCATCACCGCACATTTGCGCGAAGACCGCCGCCATATTGTCGATGACGATATGCGCCGCCTGAAAGAAGAGATCGATCTGCCGCTTAATTTTGAAATGGCGGCGACGGCGGAAATGCTGAAGCTGGTGTCGGAAGTCAAACCCCATGGCTGTTGCCTGGTTCCGGAAAACCGCAATGAACGGACAACCGAGGGCGGGCTCGATGTCGCCGGGCAGCATAATTTTATTGCGCCTTTTGTTCGTGAACTGACCGATATCGGCGCGCGCGTCTCGCTTTTTATCGATCCTGAAAGAAGCCAGATCGAGGCGGCGAAATCCACCGGCGCGCCGGTGATCGAAATTCACACCGGCGCCTATTACGAGGCGACGGCGGCGACAGAGCCCGCGCGCATCAGCGCGGAGTTTGAGAAAATCAAAGCCGCCGCCGAGCTCGCCGACAGTCTGGGGCTTGAAGTCCATGCCGGCCACGGCCTGACGTTTTTGAATGTCCAGCCGGTCGCCGCGATCCCCGAGATCGTCGAACTCAATATCGGCCATTTCCTTGTCGGCGAGGCCGTCTTCGTGGGGCTCGGCGAAGTGGTGAAAGAAATGAAACGCCTGATGCAGGACGCGCGCACCGGCGCGCATTATTGAGGCGCACATGATCATCGGCATCGGCAACGACCTCATCGACATCCGCCGGGTGGAAAAGACGCTGGAGCGCCATGGCGCGCGGTTCACCGACCGGATTTTCACAGACATCGAAAAGGCGAAATCCGACAAGCGGCTCAACCGGGCCGCGTCCTACGCCAAGCGATTTGCGGCGAAGGAGGCCTGCGCCAAGGCGCTGGGCACCGGGCTCTCACGGGGCGTTTTCTGGCGCGATATGGGGGTTGTGAACCTGCCCGGCGGCAAACCGACCGTCTCTCTTACTGGCGGGGCGGCGAAAAGACTGGCCGAAATCACGCCGGACGGCCATGAGGCCGACATTCACCTCACCATCACCGACGATTTTCCCCTGGCCCAGGCCATTGTCATAATCTACGCGCGGGCTAAATAGAGCCTTCGTAAAGTTTATCGGGCGGGGCAGAGAGAGGTTTCGGTTATGGGGTTTTCCCTGAAGAGTTTGTTTGGCGGCGATAAGGGCGTTGAGGGCGAGACGATCAAGGTCGAAGCCCCGAAAATGACCCCCGCGGAAGAGGCGTGGGATCTCGCCAAGACGGTCTTCTTCGCAGTGGCGATCGCGCTCGTTTTGCGGATCATCATTTTTCAGCCGTTTAACATTCCCTCCGGCTCAATGAAGCCGAACCTTATGGTCGGTGATTTTTTGGTCGTATCGAAGCCGACCTTTGGCTATTCCCGCGCGTCGCTGGTTTACCCCTTCACGCGCCTGCCGATCCATGGACGTATCTTTGCAGGCGAGCCTGTGCGCGGCGATGTCGTCGTCTTTAAAAACCGCAAAGACGGCAACAAGGATTACATCAAGCGCGTCATTGGCATGCCCGGCGATGAGATCAGGATGATCGGCGGGCGCCTTCATATTAACGGCGAGCCGGTCAAGAAAGAAAAGATCAACGATGATAGCGGCGATTGCGGCGGCTACACGGCGCCTCAATATAAAGAGACGCTTGCGAACGGCGTTTCTTATATTGTGCAGGAATGTAATCGCGACAACAGCCGCCTCGATAATGTTGGGCCTTATCAAGTGCCCGCAGGCCATTACTTCATGATGGGCGACAATCGCGATCAGTCGCAGGACAGCCGCGTCACCAGCCAAGTTGGCTATGTGCCGCTGGAAGATGTTGTCGGGCGCGCGGAACGGCTGTTTTTCTCCGTAGACGGATCGGATACGGCGATTTGGGAACTCTGGGAATGGCCCTTTGCAATCCGCTATGGGCGCATCCTCGCAGCGGTTGAATGACAACGGACCAGTTTTCAGCGCTTGAAGAGCGGCTTGGACGGCGGTTTGACGACCAGAAACTGCTCGCGCGGGCGCTGACCCATTCCAGCCTTTCCGGCGGCATGCGGACCGTGCGCGATCTTGAACGCCTCGAATTTCTCGGCGACCGGGTGTTGGGGCTTTTAACGGCTGAAGAACTCTGGCGGCGTTATCCCGATTTTGAAGAAGGCGATATGGCGCCGCGGCTGAATGCGCTGGTGCGCAAGGAAACCTGCGCCAAGGCGGCGCTTTTTTTCGGCGTCAATGAATTCATCTTGATGTCTGAATGGGAAGAGGGTTCCGGCGGGCGCAAGAAGAAAGCCATTCTCGGCGATGTCATGGAAGCGCTCCTCGGCGCGCTCTATATAGATGGCGGGCTTGAGGCGGCGCGTCAGGTTTTTGATCAGTTCTGGACGCCTAATCTCGAAGCGCTGTCGAAGTTTCACCGCGACGCCAAGACCGCGCTCCAGGAATGGTCGCAGAACAAAAAACTCGGCACGCCTGATTATGTTGTTCTCGATGCGGATGGCCCGGCCCATGCGCCCGCCTTCACGATTGAAGTGCAGGTGAAAGGCAAAAAGCCGGCGCAAGGCCAAGGTAAATCAAAACGCAAAGCGCAAATGGAAGCGGCGCGGGCGTTTTTGATCCGCGAAGGTGTATGGAGCGAGGATGAATAATCCTGAACAAACCAAATGCGCGATGGTCGCTGATATCGGCGCGCCACCCGACCGCGAAGGCGGTCAAACTAAAATGCGTTGGGGGCGCCGGTGACAGATTCTGAAACCAAATGCGCCATGATCGCCGTCATCGGCGCCCCCAACGCGGGCAAGTCCACGCTGGTGAACGCGCTTGTCGGCGCCAAAGTCTCGATCGTCACCCAGAAGGTGCAGACGACGCGCGCGCGCGTGCGCGGCATCGCCGTTGAAGGCGCGACGCAGCTCGTCTTCATCGATACGCCGGGCATTTTCGTCCCGCGCCGGCGGCTCGACCGCGCCATGGTTGCGGCGGCCTGGGAGGGGGCGGGCGGCGCCGACCAGACGCTACTGATCATCGACGCGCCGGCCTATCTCGCGGGCGAAAGCGAGCGCGGCGCGGCGGGCAAGTCCCGCGCCGACGCAGACCGCATCATTGAGGGCTTACAGAAAGCGGAGCGCAAAGCGGTTCTTGCGCTCAATAAAATCGACGAAATGCCCCGCCCGAAACTGCTCGCTTTAGCGCAAGAGCTGAACGAGACGAATGTTTTCACCGACATCTTCATGATCTCGGCGAAGAACGGCGATGGCTTAAATGATTTAAAAGCGTTTCTGACCGCAAAAGCGCCGGCGGGCCCGTGGCTCTATCCGGAAGATCAGCTCTCGGACATTTCCGACCGCTTAATGGCGGCGGAGGTGACGCGCGAAAAACTCTTCCTGCGCCTGCATCAGGAATTGCCTTACGATTCCACGGTCGAGACCGACGACTGGAAAGAAACCAAAAAGGGCGTGCGCATAGAGCAGACGATTTTTGTCGCCCGCGACAGCCAGAAAGGCATCGTCCTCGGCAAGGGCGGGCAGACGCTAAAAATCATCGGCCAGGCCGCGCGCGAAGAACTGATCGAACTCCTCGGCAAGCCGGTTCATTTATTCCTCCACGTCAAAGTCCGCGAAGGCTGGGCGGATGAAGCAGCTAGGCTTAGGAATATTGGTTTGGATGTGGTGGATTAAGGGTCTTTGTTTTCCAAGATACCCGGTATTAGCCCTTTTTCAGCCAATTCTAGCAGAATCGATTCGGCTTGAGATTTTTCATCTGGACCAAGCATTCGAATTGAATTCATACCCGCATTTTGAACGTACCGGAATTGAAGCTGTGAAAGTTGAAACTTTCCTGCATGAGATGAATTGCATGCCCAAACAGACAATACGAACGCTAGGATATGATTTTTCCGTACTTCGTCTAAATTATCGAGTTTAATTGCGGCGTAACATTCAACTGCGTCGCATTCCGTTAACGCATGCTGAGGCAACTTCGAGCGAATGTTCTCTTTCGGTGGTTTGAATAGTCCAAACATCGTTATTTCATCAATCATTGAAGACCATAGCTGAATAGCATATCTAGATAAAAAAGAGCAATGAACTTCATCGACCAAGGCATCATCCTCGACGCGCGGCCTCATGGCGAAACGGCGGCGGTGGTGAATATTTTTACGGAGAGCCACGGGCGCTGGGCGGGGCTTGTTTATGGCGGGCAGGGTAAGCGGATGCGGCCTGTGTTGCAGCCTGGCAATGAGGTTAAGGTTGAGTGGAAAGGGCGCGGCGAGGATTCGCTCGGCCACTTCTCACTTGAAATGGAACGCGCGCGCGCAGGCGAAGCGATGCAGGACCGCTTGTCGCTGGCGGGGCTTTCAGCCGCTTGTGCGCTGGCGCTCGCGACCCTGCCGGAGCGCGAGGCGCATGCCCGCGCTTATACGGCTATGGCGGTGCTTCTCGATAATCTCGATGATCCGGATCTCTGGCCGGCGCTGATGGCGCGCTGGGAGTTGGGGCTTCTCGCCGAACTGGGTTTCGGCCTGACGCTTGATCGTTGTGCGTCGACCGGCGCGCGGGAAAACCTCATCTATGTGTCGCCGCGCTCGGCATGCGCTGTCTCCGCGGAAGCAGGTGAGCCGTATAAGGACAAAATGCTGCCGCTGCCGGGGTTTTTGCGCGGTAAAAGCGCGGAGGCGACGCTGGAAGAGGCGCTCGGCGCGCTTGAAACGACGGGCTTTTTCATTGAGACGCGGATTTTGCATCTTTCTGATAAGCAACTGCCCGAAGCGCGGCTGCGGGTTATTGAATTGTTGACGGCGCGCTCGCCCCAGAGAGAATAGCTGTCACCCGCTCCAGCGTCCGCTCATTATTCGAAACGCCGTCGAACTTCACCAGACCAAAATAGCCGCGCGCGCCAGCGTGGAGCATGCGGTCCATCTTGTGCAAAATGATGCGGCCGTCGCGTCGGCCGGCGTTCCATTCCGAGTGGCCCATCGCCGCCCAGCGCTCGGGGAACATCAATGCGCCGATCTTCTGAATATTGTCGCCGTCGCCATAAAGATAATGAAGGCGCCTGACGAAATGCAGTCCCGGGTCGGACGCGACGACGCCGCCCACCGAAATAACGTCGATGGGGGCGCCCAGCCGCGACTTTAAAAACGCCGCCGCGCCGACGGCAATCTGCCCTCCGCCGCTATAGCCGATGATGATCACCGGCGCCCCGGAGCCGCGAACATAGCCCGCGCGAAGGAGCGCCGCTTCGATCACCGTCGCCGCGCCCTGATTGAAGATCGGCCCATAGCGATGGTCGGCGGAAATCATCACCTGAAAGACATTGCGCATATTAATCAGGATAGAGAGGATCGTCTGGCGGCCTTCCAGCTTGACCTTCTGGACCCAGCGCCAGATCCGTTCAAAGGCGCGCGGGCTGGCAAGGAGCGGCAATCCCGCCGGCGAATAAGGAAAGACATCGTCAATCACCATCGCATCCGGAAAGTTTTTCGACAGATTTTTGACGAAGGCCTTTTCCCGCGGGATGACAAACCGGCCGGAGAGCGAGGCGATGCCGGAAAGATAGACAATATATTGCGACTTCGGCTTGGCGTCGGCTCGGCCTGCATCCGGCGAAAGGTCAGGTTGCGGCGCGCCGTGATCGTCGAGTTCATCTTCGGTCCAGCCCGCCCACCAGCTCAAGGTCTCAATCGGTGAAAGCGCGGCGGTGATCAGCAATGCGACCAGGGCGAGCGAGATCGCCGTGATGAGGATTGTCGAGATCATGATTTCGCCTCGTCGCGCATAGCGTGGACGAGATCGTCAATGATCTGCTGCGGCGTGCGGTCGAGGGGAGAGCCGCTCACCAGGAGACGCAGGCGACCGATCGGCTTTGCGAGTAGGTGGCCGATAAATCCGCGGAGCGCGTAGGAGACGAGCCAGCCGGCGCCGCCGCAGAACACCGCAGCGCCAAGCGGCAGGTCGAGCCCGACCCGCAACCCAAAAATCACCAACGCCATTGCCCAGACCTCCAAAAGATTGCCGAGTGCGGCGCCGAAATAAGGCGCAATGGAAAAGACGCCCAATAGCCGTGGCGCAAAAGCGAGAGCGACAACGCCGGTCACGCCCGCAACGTCGCCGGGGCCGAGAACGCCGACGCGGGTCAGCGGCGCGACCGCAAAGGCGCTGACGCCCCAGATCAACGCGGTGATGACGTAGGAAACGCCGGTGAAGGCGAGGCTCGCCAGAAACCGGTAAAGCGCGATGCGGTTCACCACCAAAATGACGCTCTGGCCAAGCATTTCGGAGACGCCGGCGAGAAAGGCGATGGTCAGCGCCGCCGTCTGCGCCTCAGCGGAGCTTGCGGCGCGCGCGAACGCGTTAGCGGAAAACCCCATCGCCGCCATTGCAAGCTCGATGAGGAGTAGCGGGAATGTCAAAACATCGGCCAGAAACGACGCCATGGGTCGCAAATAGCCGATCTTCGCCCTAACGCAAAACGCCGCTTGCTTACGGCGTCTCGTTTAAGACCAGCGCGCGCTTCGGGCCTTTGCCGGCTTTAAGCGTTCGAAGGAGTGTTTTTCGCTCCGCGTCAAAAACATAAACGCTGTTTTCGTGAGCGGCCGCGACAAAGGCGTAGGCGCCATCTGGCGAGAAGATCAACCAATAGCCTTTTGCGCCCAAACGGATGCTCAAGGTTTCTTCGAAATTGCCGCTGGTCAATTCATGCACTGAAAGATGTTGCCCACAGACAGACCAGACTTCCTCTTCTCCGGGGCGCACAGCCAGCCCATGACACCGGCTGAAACCATCGCGCCCCAGAAAGCCAAGCTTTCCAGGCGCTGCGCGCATGCCGAGGCCGGCGCTGTGTTCAATGCGTGCGATCACGGATCTGGTTTTTATATCGGCGACTTCAAATCCGTTGAGGCTATCGACATGCTGGAAGAACAAACCCCGGTCATAAGCCAGCGCAGGCGGGCGCACGGACGCAGAAAATGGAATTTTATCGACGACGCGATGACCGTCTCCGAGGTCGACAATGGTGATGCTTTTCGGCTTGCCCATAGGAGAGAGAAACATGAACCGCCCATCGGGCGAGGCGACAGTGTTATGCGGGCGCCCGCCAGTGGATATTCGCGTCACGACGCGCCGCGCCTCGGCGTCGACCACCCAGTAGTCGCCATCGCGGCATGGAACATAGACCCAGCGCCCGTCTGGAGAGATCGCGATCGCATGGGGCTCCCGCCCAACGTCAAGCCGGCCCGTGATCGCAAAACTCTCAGGATCAATCCACACAAGGCTGCCGGCGCTGGCGCCGTTATTTTCCACAGAGACGACGACGAAACGGCCGTCATCGGGCGCGGCAACGCCATGCGGGTTTTTGCCGACGACAAGCTTTTTTATGAGCGCGCCGGTAGCGACGTCGAAAATATGGATATCGTCGCCCTCGGCGTTTGTTTGCCATAAGCGGGATTGGGCGTTCGCGGCCGGTGCGCTCAATGTGAACGTAACGGCCAAAATTAGAGAGATGAGCAATCTGAGCATGTTGAATTCCGGTCTTTCTTCCAAATCCGCGTCTAAACGATGATGTAAATTCCACGGCTCGGCCCATCGGTCTTGCCAATTTCGAAATCGACGAGAGTTTTCCGCCAAAAATGCCGCCTTTTAGGGGAAATTGCCGGGCTGGCGGCGTCTCAAGACTCTGCTATGGGAGGGGCCATGGCACGTACAAAGAAACCCAAAACCGCAAAATCCGCGCCCCCGGCGAAACCGGAAGAGATCTTTCTGGAGCCCTTCGATGAGGCGCTCTCACATCGCTATCTCGCCTATGCGCTCTCGACGATTACGTCGCGCGCGCTCCCCGATGTCCGCGACGGCCTGAAGCCGGTCCATCGGCGCATTCTCTACGCCATGCGGCAGATGAAGCTGAACGCCAGCGGCAGCTTCAAAAAGTCGGCGAAGGTCGTCGGCGAAGTGATGGGTAATTTTCACCCGCACGGCGACCAGGCGATCTATGACGCCATGGTGCGGCTGGTGCAGGATTTTTCCGTGCGCGTGCCGCTGGTCGACGGGCAGGGGAATTTTGGCAATATTGACGGCGATAACGCCGCGGCGATGCGTTACACCGAAAGCCGGCTGACCGAGGCCGCACAGCTTCTCCTTGACGGGATTGACGAAGACACCGTCGATTTTCGCGAGACTTATGATGGCGAGGGAAAAGAGCCCGCCGTCCTGCCGGCGGCGTTTCCGAACTTGTTGGCAAATGGCGCGTCCGGCATCGCGGTCGGTATGGCGACATCGATCCCGCCGCATAATGTGGCGGAACTGATCGACGCCTCGCTCCATCTCATCAAGACGCCGAACGCACGCACGCAAACGCTGTTGAATTATGTCAAAGGCCCCGACTTCCCGACGGGCGGCGTTTGCGTGGAAGACGCCGCTTCCATGGAAGAGGCCTATGCGACGGGCCGCGGCGGTTTTCGCGTGCGCGCCCGCTGGGACCAGGAAGATCTTGGCCGCGGCAAATATCAGATCGTTATCACCGAAATTCCCTATCAGGTTCAAAAGTCGAAACTGATTGAGAAAATCGCGGAACTTATCCAGACCAAGAAACTGCCGGTTCTGTCCGATGTGCGCGACGAAAGCGCGGAAGACATTCGCCTTATCATTGAGCCGCGCTCGGGCAATGTCGATCCGGCGGCATTGATGGAAAACGTCTTTAAACTGACGGATCTGGAATCTCGCTTTTCTCTAAACCTCAATGTTCTTGACGCCCATGGGGCGCCGCGCGTCATGGGGCTGCGCGAGGTTCTTCAGTCTTATCTGGACCACCGAAAGGAAGTGCTGGTTCGCGGCACGAAATACCGGCTTGAGAAGATCGCGCGGCGGCTGGAAATTCTCGATGGGTTCCTTATCGCCTATCTCAATCTCGATGAGGTGATCCGTATCATCCGCTATGAGGATGAGCCCAAAGCGCAGCTGATGAAGACGTTTAAGCTGTCGGATGTGCAGGCCGAAGCGATCTTGAATATGCGCCTCAGGTCTTTGCGCAAACTTGAAGAGATTGAGATCAAGACCGAGCACAAAGATCTCAAGAAAGAACAGAAGGAGCTGCGCGCGCTTTTGAAATCCGACGATGCGCAATGGAATAAAATCAGCGATCAGCTTCGCGATGTGCGCAAGATTTTCGATCCGAAATCTGATCTCGGCCGCCGGCGCACCGACATCGCCGATGCGCCCGATATTGACGATATTGATCTTGATATTCTCGTTGAAAAAGAACCCGTCACCGCCGTGATCTCAGAAAAGGGATGGGTGCGGACCATGAAGGGGCATGTGGAGGATAAAAAGACGATCAAATATAAGGACGGCGACCGGGAAGGGTTTATCGTCCATGCGCAGACGACCGATAAGTTGATGCTGTTCGCAACTAACGGAAAATTTTATTCCCTCGATGTCGCGCAGCTTCCCGGCGGGCGCGGCCATGGCGAACCGATCCGCCTGATGGTTGATATGGGCAATGACGACGCCGTTATTGCCGCATTTTTATATCAGGGCGAGCGCAAATTTCTTGTCGCCTCATCCTCCGGTCACGGATTTGTTGTTGGCGAGGCGGACTGTCTTTCCAACACCCGTAAGGGCAAGCAGGTGCTGAATGTGCCGGCGGGCGCGGAAGCGGCCGTGTGCCGGCCGGCGCCAGGCAAGATGGAGGCGGCGCATATGATCGCGGTGGTCGGCGATAATAAGAAATTCCTGGTCTTTCCGGCGGCGGAATTGCCGGAAATGTCCCGGGGCAAGGGCGTGGTCTTACAGAAATTTCAGAAGGGAGGGCTCTCCGACGCCAAGGTTTTCTCCAGAAAAGAAGGCCTCACCTGGACCGACCGTTCCGGGCGGCTCCAGACGGTCGATGAGTGGAAGCCCTATCTCGGCAAACGCGCGCAGGCCGGGCGCATCGCGCCGAAGGGCTTCCCCACCTCGAAGAAATTCGGACCGGATTTATAATAAAATTCAACACCTTGGCGCCGTCAGCCCTCGGAAAACACTTACATTTTGAGTAAATAGCGCCGCGTAACTCCGCTTTACCTTTTTTGCTGTATCCGCTTTGGTCCTTTCGTGCGTATTCGAAGGTGGCGGCAAGATGGTATGTAGAGTCCAAAAGCGTCTGCTTGCGGCAGTTTTTCTCGGCGCCTGCGCCGCGCTTAGCGCCTGCTCGTCGAGCGGAAATAGCACGCGAACGGCGAGCCCGCCGCCTCCGCCGCCACCTCCGTCGCCACCGCCGCCGCCGCCGGATTTTGACACCCAGGAATTCCGCAATCAGCCCGGTCTTGCGCAAATCAACGCGCTGGCCGCCTATGATGAAGGCGCAACAGGCGCAGGCGTTATCGTTGCGATCGTCGATACCGGCATCGATCTTAACAATCCGGAATTTGAAAACCGCATTCATCCGCAAAGCGCGGATCTGGTTATCGCCGGCGTGGTGCAGGCGGGCGATGAGCGTGCGACGCCTTCTCTTCAGGACGTAGATGATCATGGCACGCCGGTGGCGAGCATTATCGGCGCCGAGCGCGACGGCGTCGCCGTTCACGGTGTGGCGCCGGAGGCGGAGCTTTTGATATTCCGCGGCGATGACGACTCCACGACGGACCCAATCATCTTTGGCGAAACGATAAGTGAGGGTGCGATTCGAGCGGCCGATATTGGCGCCGGCGTGCTCAATCTTTCTCTTGGGTCTGACGAAGTCGCTGCGCGCACGGAGTTTGCAGGCCTGTTTACGTTCACTGGCGCCAATGACATTGTTTCGGTGATTGCGGCGGGTAATGGCGGCGACCCCGATCCCGATGAATCCGCTCTCGGCGCGCTGGATGTTGCGGGCGCCCCCGCGACCATTATCGCCGGCGCGGTTCGGGCCGATAACACCCTTGCAAGTTTTTCGAACCAGGCGGGCGTTGCCGCCGCTATTTATCTGGCAGCGCCTGGGACGGTGATCCCGACCGTTCGCGTGGGTACGCCGCTGGGACAAACCGAATTCTTTTCGGGCACGAGCGCGGCCGTGCCGCATGTTTCCGGCGCGGCGGCGCTTGTGCGCGGTTTCTGGCCGACGCTGACGGCGAGCGAAGTCGTCGAAATTCTTCTTGATTCGGCGACCGATCTCGGCGCGCCGGGCACGGACCCGGTGTTTGGCCGCGGGCTTTTAAATGTCGGCGCGGCGCTATCGCCGAGCGGAACGGTTACCGTCACAAGCGTTGACGGGACGGCTGCGGAAGTGTCGAGCGCGGAGGCGCAAATGTCCGGGGCGTTCGGCGCAGGTCTCGCAGCGATCGGCGACATTATCGTTTTGGACAAATATAATCGCGACTTTCGCGTGACTTACGGCGACACGGTTGCGCTGGCCGCACCAGACCGGTTTGACGTTGAAGAGATCTTCAGCCCGTTTGACGATCACACCTATGCAAGCCAGCGGATTAATACCCGCATGACCGCGCGCATGCGCCTTACATCGCGGGATCGTTCCTATACGGATATAGGGCTCAATCAAGCGGCGGCGTTTGACGGCGCTGAAGCGCGAAACGACGTCACCGATGATGCGATCGCGCTCGCGCTGACCAATGATCTCGGCGCCGGGCGGACCTTGACGGTTGCGCAGGGCTTCACGGCCGCCGCCGCCGACCGGATGAGCGTGTCCGCGCGGCGGACGCCTTTCCTCACTGAGAGTGCATTTACCGACGCCTATCTGCCGGATGCGAAGTCCGCGATTACGACGATCATGAGGGCGCCGCTTTCAAAGCGCCTTACGGCCGACTTCCTCGTCTCCTACGCCTATGATTATTACGACGACGCGTTCGGCCTGACGCCGGATGGCGCCGCCCAGCCGTCGCGCAGCGGCGCGGCAATCCGCGCCGGGCTCAATCTCAATTTGCGCGGTCTTCAGATGCGCTTTGAGCAGGGGCTGCGCCGCGAGGAAGGGGCGATCCTCGACGCCCGGTTCTCTGGCGAGAACACATCGGGATCGACGCTTTACGGTGCAATCGAAGCGGACTGGTCGCTGGCGCCGAAATGGCGCCTGAAAGGGCGCTACGCCGCCGGGTATACTTTCGCGCAAACCGATGGGTTCGGATCGCTCATTGATGAGTTTTCAGATCTCACGACGACGCAGTTCTCGCTCGCTCTGGCGCGCAACGGGCTCTTCGGTGCGAGAGACAGCCTGTGGCTTGGCGTCTCGCAGCCCCTGCAGATTGAAACCGGCGCCGCGCGGCTAACCTTGCCGACAGGCTTCGACAAGCTGACCGAGACCCTGTCCTTTGAAGAGATTTCTGCGCCGCTCGCCTTTGAGGGCAGGCGCCTCGACTTCGAAGCCGGCTACCGCCTCTACGCTGGCCCCCTCGGCGCGATGGACATCAACGTGATCCACCAGACCTACGGCGCCACCGAGACGCCAGGCGTGACGACACTCGTTCTACGCAGCGGATTTGTGTTTTAAGGCCGCCACAGCGTCTGAGCGCTGAAGCGCATCAAGCTAGTTTGATGGAAAAATGGCTCCCCGAACTGGACTCGAACCAGTGACAAGCTGATTAACAGATTTAAATTGGGCCTATTCATACCTGCGCAAAACTCGTCAAATCGGTTGAGAAAATTCAATTAGATCAAACGAGTACCACGTCAAACCTGATCATTTCCGTTCAAACCTATTCATCCCTATACAGATGGTTTACATCGCACATACATAACCTAATTTGGGTGGTGTTGGGTAGTGGTGAGGGCTAGGTGATATGAGAAAAAGACTTACAGAGATCGCGGTTGAGCGAATGAGGCCCGTGAAGGGCAAGCAAATCGATGTTTTTGATCAAGGGTTGATCGGCCTTGTGTTAAGGGTCAATCCGGGCGGAACCAAAACGTGGCGCGCAATGTATTACGTCAATGCGAAGGCGCGAACATATAAACTCGGACGTTGGCCCGTGATGTCACTGAAACAGGCGAGGGCCACGGCGCGCGAATTTCTCATCGACCCGATGGCGTGTATAGAAAAGGAAGAATCCGAACGATTTGGCGACGCGGCCATTCAATTCGTCAATCGATATTGCAAACAAAATCGCTCATGGCGTCAAACAGCGGGTTATCTTGGTTTGCTCGTCGAACCTGACGGTCCTGATGGGTTTAAGGCCAAGCGCGAAGGCGTTGCCTATCGGTGGCGGGATAAAAAGCTTGATGAGATCACCCCAAAAGATGTGAATAGAGAACTCAATCGAATTGTTGATCGCGGCTCGCCTTATGCTTCCAACCGCCTCTTTGCCACGTTGCGAAAGTTTTTCAATTGGGCCATCGGGGAGGCGATGCTTCAGACATCGCCCTGCGTTGGGATCAAGGCAAAAGCAAAAGAGAATTCGCGTGATCGTATCCTTGATGATGAAGAGCTGAAAGTGGTATGGCAAGCGACTGAGATGACATTGTGTTGGCCGTGGCGCGAGTACGTTCGCGCCTTAATTTTGACGGCACAGCGGCGGGCTGAGGTTGCAAGTATGCGTTGGCGTGATGTGGACCTCGAAAATGCCACTTGGACCATCCCGCGTGAGTTCACGAAGGCAGACAGAACTCACATGGTTCCCTTGTCTGATCAGGTGGTGGCAATCTTAAAAAATTCGCCGCGGTTTCGCGGCGAATACATATTCAGCACCACTGAAGGCAAAAAGCCCATCGCCGCATTCGGGCAGATCAAAAAGAAACTCGACAAGATCGTCGAAATTGAACCTTGGCGATTTCATGACCTGCGGCGAACGGTAGCCACCAATTTAGCGAAAGTAGGGGTGCCCCCACAAGTACTCGCCGCCGTCATCAACCATAGCCAAAAATCAGTTCAGGGCGTCACGAGTTTGTACAATCGACATGCTTATGAAGAAGAAAAGCGCGCAGCACTTCAACGTTGGGGGGATCGGTTGGAGCAGATCCTTAAGGGGCAAGAAAAAAACGTTATTCCGTTCGTGCGAAGTAGATGACCAGTGTCAATATTTTTAGAGTTATCATAACTGGCTTTTTTAAAGCATGATAACGGTCTAATTGCGTCGAATAAACAAGGGCTTCCGAACGTAAATACGCAAATCAAGTCATGCTTGACAAATTCTGATCAATTCGATTAACGCAAAAGGACATTTTAATGGCCAGGCAGCGCGCGACGCGCTCGCCGAACTCCTCGTGTCGAGGGTGGTACCGCAACAATAATTTGTTGGAGTACCGAAGATTATGACCGAAGACGAAAAACTTCTTGTCCCCCTGAAGCAAGCCGCCCGTCAACTGGGGCGTTCGCCGATGAGCGTTCGCCGAATGATGCGCGACGGCAAATTGACACCGGTCCGATTCACCGACAGCGATCTCGGTTCTATCTATTTTCGTTCGTCTGAATTGAAAGCGGTCGCTGACGCAATGTTTGAATCAGCGAAGCGAAATGTGAAACTGGGCCGAAAATAAAACCCCCGCCGGAGGTCAATATGGCGGGGGCGATAGTTATGTGTCTGTTAATAAGGTGACGAAATGAAAATACAAAATAAATCCGCTTTGTCAATCATCCGTGGGCTGAAAGGTAATCAAACGACGGGCATGTGCAGATGCCCTGCACATGACGACGAAAAGCCAAGTCTAAAAGTCTGCGATGGTCGCAAGGGTGTTTTAGTGCGGTGTTATGCAGGATGCGAACAAGATGCCGTAATCGCAGCCCTAAAGAATAAAGGGTTGTGGAAACCAACCCCTGTGATCGATCAGGGCAAATTGTTCAAACGCAAATCGAAACGTGCACATTCGCTTACCGACAGCAAAGAGTCGCCTGAAGAAGAAAAAGCTGAGAGAGTTAGACGCGCTCTATGTATATTGCGAACGGCCAGGGAACCTAAAGCTGGCGAAGTTGAATATCTGAAAAATCGCGGTATCGATAAAGTTCCCGAAAATGCGCTGATTTTGTCAGCCAATGATTCAAACAGGCTGACGGGAAAACGATTTCCTGCCTTGGTATTCCCGGTCGCAAACGCTGACGGAAGGTTGCTTGGTTGCCATCTTACATGGTTAGATAAAGATCGAAAAACCAAACTCGACACCGACAGTCCAAGACGCATGTTCGGCCCAATAAAAGGCGGTTTCGTGCAGCTCGGGCGACCCATCCGAAACAAGCCGCTGATTGCTGCCGAAGGAATCGAAACGGCTCTGTCCGCATCGCAAATCACTGGCTTACCCGTAATTGCGGCCATGTCAGCGTCAAATCTTCAGTGCGTAACAGTTCCGCGATGCAAAGAACTAATAATCTGTGGCGATAATGATAATGCAGGGCGGAAAGCAGCCAAGGCACTTGCACGCAAATTGTCAGTGGAGGGAAAGAGAGTCGTGCGTATCGCGATACCCTACGGTGCAGGTGATGATTGGAATGATGTGCTCACGCGCGGAAACAACGTGAAGCGTCACCGTTGTACGATCTTGAAGGCTAGGAAATTCGAAAAGCCAAACGAATTAGGAGCAATTGACGAGAACGAATTGATATCGCGTCCAATCGCTGAGTTCGACGCGAAGCCGTTGAACTGGCTGTGGGAACCTTTCTTTCTCTCGGGTGCTGTGAATTTGCTTTACGGTGACGGTGATATGGGAAAGAGCACCATCACACTTGACTTGGCCGCAAGAATTACAACCGGACAAGCGATGCCGAATTGTGATGTAGACAAAGCCATCAGTGGTTCCGTGATCATAATGTCGAAAGAGGATGAGATTGGAACCGTAATGCGACCGCGTCTTGAATCCGCAGGGGCTGATATATCAAAGGTGCATACTGTCGGCTATGTGATGCGCGATGGTGAGTTTAATGTCATTGACGAACTCGCAACGAATATTGGTGAGCTTGAAAAAAACATTAAGAAAATTGGTGACGTAAAACTGATAATCATCGACCCTGTGGCAAGTTTTGCGGGCAAACTCGAACTAAATTCCGATAAGGATGTGCGCGCATTGCTCGATCCATTGAGATTGCTTGCGGGACGCCATGACCTTGCTGTCATCGCAATAAATCATTTGACGAAAGCGACAGATTCAAACGCGCGTCAACGCGCAATTGGTTCTGTCGCACTAATAAATAACCCGAGATCAGCATTACTGGTCGCATCGGACTCAAAGGACGCCGATCGGCGTCTCATGGTTCAGGTAAAGGGGAATCTGTGCGCGGTCAAAAATCAGTCTATCGGTTTTTTCTTTAAACAGGCCCGGGCATTTGCACGATTGATCTGGGAAGACGAAATCTGCGTGACTAATCCCGACGAACTCTTGGAATCGCAAGGCGCGAGGACGAAGAAGGATCAAAGCATTCAGTTACTTAAGGAATGGTTGTCGGAAGGGCCGGTCGCGCAAAGGGAAATCAAGGAATTGGCGGAGCAACACGATATTGGTTGGCGAACTGTTGAGGCTGCGAAGGCTGTGGCTGGGATATTGCCAGAAAAACGTAAAGACGGATGGTACTGGCGATTGCCGAATTGAGGCCAACACCGCAAGCATATCATGCACAGTGCGGCCTTGCGGTGTTGCGATGTTATTTCCTCTAAAGGCCGCGCGATTACGGTATCAACACCGCAAGGCCGCAACGTATGGGGACGGGTTGCGGTGTTAATCGATGGTCGATGCGATTCGAGCAGTTAAAATATGCGACCGGCCAATCTGGCGACGCATAATGTAAGAATAGAGTAGGCTCGGCGATCAGAGAGATTTGCGATAATTTGGGGGGGGGCGACCGTGAAATCATCAAATCACCCTCACGGGAGAGATATGAGAGGATTTAAAGGACGATGAGACGGGTTCAGGTCGGAATGAGTCGCAACGATATTCGAACAACCTTGGATATCACGAAAAAGCAGCTCATCCGGTTGTCGCGCTCGCCTGCATTCCCGAAGCCGATCATGGAAACAAAGTTTGAGATTGTATGGGGCATGGCCGACATAATGCGATTGAAAAGAAGAATGGACACACACGCCCAATGTGGACGGATGGTTCCCGAATGCTTGTACTCGTGGCAAGATACGGGCGAATCCGAATTGCCGTTGCGCAAATAGTATAGATACAGAAGAAACTGAGTTGAAATTGGGATTTGACGTAAATGGGAAAATATATAGACCCACTGCGATTTCACACATTCATGGATTCCAATCTCGCAGACGAGATCGAAGCAAAGACTACTGATGCAATAAAATCGATCCTTGAGTGGGAAAACAATGGTGAGATTTGTTTGATCAGACCGCATTCGGTCAAATCAGAACTAGAAGACGCGAGCACCCCGGCGGCGATACAGAAAATCGCCTATGACGGAATCTATACGATGCAAGTCGGGGTCACGATGGATGAAGTATCGCAACGACAGAAATTCATTGAAGAATGCAGAGGGGATGCGCAAGCGAAGAACATAGACGGGGATTTGCGTCATGTTTGGGAATTGACCCGTTATGGTGGGGGCTATTTCCTAACGCGTGATATTCGTTTGCAGAAGCGCGCAGACATGATTTTATCAATGACGATGGTTGTGGTGGTGTCACCGGAGCAGTTCGTTGAGAAGGTGTTGGAGGCGAAGAGGCGGGACGAGCAATGGGGGCAACAATAGTACTATGTGGCCGATAAGCGGTGGTACATGATCATCGAGTTCGGTCACGCGAGAGAAAGGGAGAGTTGAAATGAAATATGATCCACTAGTACCCGGAAGTTTTAGTGAAACTACTTTGGAATTTGCTAGGCATCCTAACGATGAAGAACGGGCTTTTCAATGGATGACGTCAATGAGGCAACGCGGTATTGGTCTTGTTGAGGCAAAAAAACAAGCCACGTCATATTTGACAGAACGCGGCGCTGGTGAAGAACATATCATCCGTCAGCTTCGCAAAGTTGAAGAGCATTTTAAGCCATGGCTTTTAGATTGAATTAATAATCATGAGAGCATGGATCGATAGTTTATCAAAGCCTGCGGCATATTTGATACTACTCGTCATAGCCGTTTGGTCAATATTCGTTGAATAAGAAGAAGCGCTTCATTCAAGTCTTACGATTCTGGAAAAGTCACCGACCTATTTCAGAGTGATATATCAGCGCTCATTTGTCAGCATTTCTCAATCACCTGATTTCAAATCAGGTGACATTGAACGGCAATCCCTTGTAAAGCAACGGTTTCATCTTCGGTGTTGATCTTTAGGTAATTCTATAGGTCATGTCATCCCCATGCAGATGAAAAAGAAAAACTCGAAAACTGATCGTAAGCGGTTTGAGATCGGTCCGTCAAAGATACGATCCGCGGTCGCCAATGGTTCACGTTTGCTGAATGATTTAGACGCGCGCTCGGCTCCTGCAAGACGGTTTCGCGACATTATGCAAGACATAATTAGTGATTGTGGTGGGCGTGATGAAATCTCCGAAATGGAACTGCATCTTATCCGAAACGTCGCGGGGCTTGTCGTCATGCGCGAAAATTTGGATACGAAGATATTACAGGGTGAGCATGTTGATACCGGAGTCTATTGTAGGCTTTCAAATTCCCTCAATCGCATATTGAGCACTCTTGGCCTGAAACGCCGTGTGATTGACGTGAGCGCAAGAACGATTCGGGACAGACTCACGGAGGCGGCCTGATGAAGCGCATCCGCATCAACAAAGAGCAACCAGCCGATCCTTCGCCATTGGATTTCTTTGCGCGATTGCGATGGCTTGACGGTCGGCGATTAATGCAAGTGATAGAACCTTATCGTCAACGCATATTTTTGGACGCCTTGCATACATTCAGACCTGACTGCAGCCCGCGATACAATCTTGTTCTTTGTGGGCGCGGCAAAAAGAATTGGAAATCGGCGGACCTCGTTCTTGCCGCACTCTATTGCTTACTCATTCGACAAAGCCCACTGGGCAATGACGGATTTATCGTTGCAAATGATGAGGGCCAGGCGGGTGACGATTTGCTTCTCGCAAAAAAATTGATCGCCTTGAACATGGAACTTGAACATGAATTAGACGTGCGTTCAAAGGAGATCAAACGAAAAGACCACAGGGGCGCATTAAAGATATTGCCTGCAGGGGACGTTGCAAGTTCGCATGGCAAGACCGCAGCCTTTATCGGTTATGATGAGATTCACGGATACCGCGATTGGTCGCTTATGGAGGCTTTGCAACCCGATCCGACGCGCACCGATTCCCTTCAATGGATTACAAGCTATGACCAACTTGTCGCGATACCTGGTCGCCCGCTTCATGATTTGAAGAAGTCGGGCATCAAGGGTGAAGACCCGCGCATGTTGTTTTCGTGGTATTCGGGTGAACTGTGCACAGATCCAGATTTTGCGGAGTTTGAACCGGAACTACGCGCCAACCCGTCAATATCGTCTTGGCCTGAGGGCGTGCGCTATCTGCAACAACAAAAACGTCGGCTGCCTACCCACAAGTATCGACGCTTGCATTTGAACCTACCCGGCGCCCCTGACGGTGCCTTTTTCGATCCCGACAAGGTCGTTGAGGCAATCGTTGAAAGCCGCAAGGCATTGCAGCCTGACGACGACGGGGCCTATTTCGGATTTGTTGATATGTCTGGTGGGTCCATTGATGATGCATGTCTCGCAATCGCCCACGAGCATGACGGCAAGGCAATCATCGATCTTGTGATGAAACAAGTCGGCACGCCGCCATTCAACCCGCGTATGGCCGTTAAGCAATTCGCCGACCAATTAAAGCGGTACCATTTGTCGACCGTCACGGGTGACGCCTATGCAGGCCAAACATTCAGAGTAGACTTTGAAGAACAGGGCATTACCTATCAGGTTTCTCGCAAAACGAAAACGCAACTTTATGAAGCGCTCGAACCACGTTTGAATGCGGGTGAGGTTGAATTGCCCGACATCCCGAAATTGCAGGAACAATTATTGACGCTCGTAATGCGCGGTACTCGCGTTGATCACCAACCGGGAGATCATGACGATTTTGCAAATGCAGCTGCAGGGGCCGTTGAACTCGCAATCGGTCATGCCATGCAGGACTTATCGTTGATCGCGGGGCCAATTGTTTTGCAGCGTCAACCCTACGTCGATCTCAATGCCGATCCCGAAGTTCGAACCTTTCAAGATAACGCATGGAGGTGATGCAAATGGCCCCTTGGACACGACCGATCAATAATACCGACCCGGATTCTTTGCAGCAACAACTTGCAGGGCTTCAACAAAAGTTCAAAGGCACAAATCAGGAACTGCGTGATACGATTACGCACCGCCTCGATTTCGCGATTGCAGCTTGCGATGGCGATCATGGTGCCCGTGAAAAATATTTTGAACAACAGGCGTTAGCAAACCTTTTGTCGGATGAAATCGCATTGATAGAGGATGCGATCAAGGCGACGAAACGACAACAAGAACAGGGTCGTCAACAACTACAAGCCCAACGGGATGCCGTCGCAAAAAAGAGACGCAGTGCGATCCTTGATGCAAGAGAGTGTGAAGCACGCGAACATTTGCAAGCAACTATCATGAAATTCGAAAAATCAGGACAACATCATCAAGCGGAACTTTATCGCCAACAACTCGCGACGCTGCGGCAGCGACTTGAGCAGGGAGCTGCCTGATGCAAACGATTTTGAAGATTGACGATGATCTCCAACTCGTATTCGGCATCGCTTTGGTTGCCGATGAAATTGATGCGCAAGGCGATGTCATTGACGAGCGTGAATTGATCAAGGTTGCATCGCGATCACAGGGCGCACCAGTTAAGATCGATCATGAAGGTGGCGGGGTTGGGCATATTGCCTGTTCATTTCCGTTGACTACAGACATCGCAAAGGCGCTTGGCATCTCGAGGCCCGGTAAGCCTGCATGGCTTGTCGGATTGAAAGTTGATGATGCCGACACATGGCGACGCGTCAAAACAGGCAGGCTGTCGGGCGGTCTGTCAATTGGCGGTCGCGCAATCAAGGAGGAACTAAGATGACCACGAAAATTCATGATCTTGAGATCAATGAAATTAGCATTTTGACAACGGGTGTGGAGCCGGCCGTTAAGGCGGCCCGTGTCGCCATCATCAAACGCGATGATGGGGCCGCAAATGAGGAGGCCGATGATTTGGCGAAAAAGGCAATACAGGGGTTTGATCGGCTGGTTGAAGGTATTCGCAAATGCGACGATTGCGGCCATATTGAAGCTCTGCGCAAGGCGCGCGGCGAACATGCCGATGCGTTTGAAGCGTATCAGGCCGCAGGCATGCAATCGGCGCGTTCTGTACAAAAGGCCGTTCACGAACCGAGTTCTGAAAAACGGCGTCGCGAATTTATGGAAATTGCAGAGCGATTGCGTCGCGACCTGGGGGTCAAGAAACACATTGCGTTGCAAAAAGCGCGCGTTCAGTACCCTGACGAATATCAAGCGGCTTACGGTTAGATTTATGTTTTCGGTCGTTTCAACCTTTCCGGCCGAAAATAATGCGAGGTCCCCGTGCTTGTCTCAACTCCTTTGCACGGCGGACCCCGCATCTTTCTCTTCAACGCGCGTTCTCCATCCAAGAACGGATCCGGGCGGGGCTTTTGTCTTGCCCGGTACTAAAATAATCTAGAGTTCAAAACACGAATGATGATGGGCGGCTGATAAGGTCGCCCTTTGTCGTCTTTGCATGTGTGATAACGGGGCAAATTCCACCCCATATGCGGTTTTTTGCGAATTTGAGGCTTGGATAGCGAAATGGGTGTCAGGATGCTGTGGGGAGAAATTAAATTAGGTTCAGAATAGCCAGAGAATCACACAAAGTGTAAAGATGTACGAATGTGATTTTGGCTACATTGTTGTGATGCCTTGCCTTAAAATAGGAACACCATATGAGCGATGATAAAAAAGGCGGTTCGGGCAACGACGGTAGCAAGTCGCCTTCCCCGAGCAAGCAACCAAGCCGACCAGTTGATGATCAGCCCGGCAAGGGCAGTCAAGGAACGCGGGGCTATGGTGTGCGCCCACCACCCACCAAGAAAAAGTAGGCACTGAAGTTATGGCCGCAAAGAAATGTGGTGGAGGCGTGCGCCCACCCCCTAAAAAAGGTTCAAAAGCTGCTAGCGGAAAGAAAGCCACTGGCAAGAAAAAAGCCGTTGCAAAGAAGAAGGCGAAAAAGAAAGCATAGCATCATGCTATGGGAAACCATGTGTCAGAAATATCGAAGCAAATTGACGGCTTAAAATTCAACCTTTCGCGTAACGCTATGTATAATGCTGCGCGGGAGGGGTGGTATGCGAGCTTGCACAAATTGGTCATGTTTACGTCGGCTTTTTCAGGAACGGGTGCCGCAGTAACCGTACTGGGCGAGTGGAACTCCGTGATTTCCGTTTTCTTCGGCTTGTTCGTAGCGTTCGCCACTACTTCCGATCTCGTTTTTAATTTATCCGGAAACGCACGGTTACATAATGGACTGAGGCAGAGGTATTTTTCACTTCTCGCAGAGCTGGAAAGCTCTGAAATTGATCAAGAGCTTTTGAAATCGATAAACGATCGCCTATATCGTATCTATGGTGAGGAGCCTCCGACGATGAGAGCTTTGGATGCGATGATGTGGAACCAAGCGCGCTTAAGTCTTTATGAGGATGTCAATGACGCTGATCTCATTTCACTGAAATGGAATGAGAAGTTTTTTTGCCAATTGTGGGCGTTTCATCATCAGCGATTTCATGAGGGTTCGAAACAATAGCAGCGACTATTTTTTGCGCCTCAACTTCACAAACGAATTTCCTAGTTTTCATGTGCGCGGTTGCGCGGGTCCGGTCTTTGTAGTGTTGATTTCCTTCGGCTCGTTTTGCGGGCTATTCGGGTGGGTTCATATTTGAGTCCTGCCTCCACTCGCCAATTACTGTGTTTGGTTAAGGCCATTTATCAAGGACAAACTTTGTCTGTGCGGCAAGCACTTGAACCCTCGTTAAGCTGCATAAAATCGAGCAAATTCCACCCTATATGAGCGTTTTGGTGGTTTTGGGGCAAACGTAACGAAAAGGGCGTTGGGAGCAGCAGGGGAGAGATGAGAATGCTAAAATTTTAGCCTGGCAATTCGCCTAGATATCCAGCCCGCAACCAATCAGTAACACCCAAATGCCCGCCTTTGGTGCCGGCGGCTTCTTCAATATGTGTATCCAGTGTTGGTTCCCCTGAAACGCTGATGGTGGCGCTTGTGATATTGTATTTTTCAACTGATTTTGAAATTCCAACGTTGCCGTCGTAATTGCAAAACGAGATGAGTCGCTGACCTTCTTTGTGATTTGTTTCGTCGAGGCCGATTAGTCTGCAATTGGGACCGGAAAAAGAGAACCCACAAAAATAGAGCTGGCGCGCGTTAATTACGAGTTCACGGGCGCGATAACGTTCTTGATCTAATGTCACGGGTATCGTGGGCTCGTTAACAACATTAATGCCTTTGGCCCATTCCAAAGACATTTCGGCAGGTGTTCTCGTGCTAACGAGTTCGCCGCATTGCCCATGAACGTGAATGATATCGATGTAATCTCGATAGTTGGGATAACCGGCCTCGGTGTTCGAAAACTGCTGGTCCAAAATGTATTCTAAAATCATGTCGTAGTTGAACGTAATTATTTTTATTTTGTTAGTTGAAGAAACAGCCCTCGCGCGGATACCCTGCCTCACTATGTTGATTAGAAGATGAACCCAATTGCGGTCCGAGGCATCTTCATCTGACGAATGATGACGTTTCTCAAACGAACACGGCGTAAATTGTCCATCTTGTACCGTGTAGCAACTTTTTAGAAACAGCGCTGCAATACCGATTTTTGTTAATTCCGCGAATGATGGGTTTTCGACAATGAAATCATCGATCGTTTCGCTAGTTTGGTTTTGGAGGAGGTCTTTCAGCTTTTTAAGGTTTAGCAAATCAGAGTCGATGCCATTCGTATCAAACTCATTTTGGTCGCTTAAGTGCTTTTTTGCGATTGCACCATGTATTGGATAATCTCGGAAGGCATCGGGCCTGTTCGCGGCGGCGCGCAATATAGAGCCAAGGTGGAAATTTGAATCTTCACTATCAAACCTATTCTGCTCCCACACAATTGCTTTATGCAGATCATTGATCAACGAACCACCCAATGGGAGACCGAACGGCACAGAAACGCCCGCACCAAGGATCAAGACGGTGTTTGGGTCAGTAATCGCCATGTGTTGAACCTATTTTTCAGCCAATTCATCTTCACTCCCTCTAGTCTTGCGAAAGTGCGGCGATTCTCTGATTTTTGTTGATGGGCGAAAATGAGAACGATCAGCATCACCTATAGTATCACCTAGATTGGCGTCGCGATGTTGGTGAATTGCGTAACTTATTGATTTAAATGGCTCCCCGAGCTGGACTCGAACCAGCGACAAGCTGATTAACAGTCAGCTGCTCTACCAACTGAGCTATCGGGGAATGCCTGTTGGAGGCGGCGGATATAGCAAAGGCTTGTCAGTGAATCCACCACCTTTTGCGCCAATTTGCGAAGTTTTCGTTCGGGTTCTGAAATGCATGCATTTCATATGAGACGACCGCGTTTTGGGGGAAAACGCGGCCGGTACTCACTGTCGTGGGGTATGGTGGGGTATCTTCTCGGGAGAAGACCTCTTTAACCTCTCATCAAGGTCTTAACATAAAGTTAACAGCCATAGGTTGTGGGACCGGCCATTTTTCTGGTGATTCGTTATTCAGCCGGCCCCCAGAGCGGGTTGGGGCGTTCGGTCCCGGACAGGTCCGGCGTATCGGCATCGGGCCGGTCGCCCGCATAATCGCTCTCAGCGGAGGCGCCGTGGCCAATGCTCGGCTGTTTCTCACCGGTCCAGGCCCAGCGATAGAAGCGGGCGATGTCGGCCCCGACCGCATACATGGCCGGCACGAAGATCAGCGTCACGAAGGTTGCGAAAAAGACGCCAAAGGCGAGGGACACAATCGTGGGTTTCAGGAATTGCGCGTCGGTCGAGCGTTCGAACATGATCGGCAGGAGGCCGATAAAGGTCGTGAACGACGTCAGCACAATCGGCCGGAACCGCCCGACGCCGGCTTTGACGAGCGCTGCAAACGCGCCTTCGCCTTTCTCGCGCAGCCGGTTGACGTAATCGATCAGGACGAGGTTGTCGTTGACGACGACGCCCGCCGCGGCGCCGACGCCGAAGAACGAGAACAGGGCGAAGTCCAGACCGAAGATGAAATGGCCGAAGGCCGCCCCCATAAACCCGAAGGGAATGGCGGTCATGATCAGAACTGGTTGCCAGTAAGAAGAAAATGCGATGGCGAGCAGCATATACATTGCAAACAGAGCGACGACATAGAGCGACAGGAACTCGCCCATGAACTCGGCCTGTTCTTCCGCGTCGCCGCGCTGGGCCAGCTCGGCTTCGGGGTGACGGCGCTTCCATTCGGGAACAAATTCCTCACGATAGTTTTTCATGAGTTGCGCGCGGTCGACCCCTTCGCGGAGCTCTGCGGTGACGCGTGATGAGCGTTGCCGGTCGCGGCGGTCAATTCGCTTGAAGCTCGGGGCGAATTTTGCGTCGGCGACAGCCGTCAGCGGAACCTCGCGGCCGTCGGGCGTGCGGATGCGCATATTTTCGATCGTCGTCAGCGACTCGCGCGCCGCTTGCGGGTAGCGCACCATCACGCGCACATCCTGGCCTTCACGGGGCAGGCGCTGCACTTCTTCGCCGTAAAACGCCTGGCGCACCTGGCGCGAGACTTCCGCCAGGGTAATGCCAAACCGTTCCGCGCCCGGCTTCAACTCAATCTGAAGTTCCGGGGTCGCCGATTGCAGATTGTTGCGTACGTCGAAAGCGCCCGGCAAGGTGCGAAGGTAGTTTTGCAGATCGACCGTCGCAAGCCGCAGATCTTCCAGCTCATCGGCCTGAACGCCGAATGAAAGGTCGGGGCCGCCGTCGTTTTGGGTAAAGCCGATATTAATTTCTTCCGCATCGGGAATTTCACCGAGCTCATCGCGGAACATCTCAGCGACTTCTTTGGTTGACTCCGTGCGGCTGTTCGCATCGACGATCGTTACGTAGGAGGTGACTTCGCCTTCGTCGGCGGCGATATATATCGATTCAACGTAGTCCAAATCGCCAGCTTTGCCGAGTTTGTCTTTCAGGCTATTCGCCGCACGTTCGACTTCGTCGTAAATCTGTTCGGTGCGCGTAAAGGACGAGCCTTCCGGCAGACGGACATTCAACGAAATGAACGTGCCTTGAATTTCCGGCATGAACTTGAAGGAAATCCACCCTTGTGAAAGGAGGGCGAAGGCGATCGCGAAGCTGACGACAAACCCGGCGACGGTGAAATACCGCAGGCGCAGGGCCAGTTTGATGATTGGTCGATAAACAGAATCCGCAAAATTGAGGATGCCTTCCGCAAAGCCGCGCTGCAGCCGGTAATAAACGCCGTCTTTGTTCTGTGGTTTCATGTGCGACAAGTGCGCCGGGAGGATCATGAACGCCTCAATCAGTGAAAAACCGAGCGCATACATAATCGTCAGGCTGATCTGGCGCGTGAATTGCGCTGAGCCGCCGCCGATAAACAGCCATGGCGAGAAGGCGATCATGGTCGTCAACACGGCGAAAAACACCGGCTTCAAAACCAGCTGCGTGCCCAATATCGCGCCGCTGGCGCCGTCATTACCCTCTTCGACCTGGTTGTGAATACTCTCGCCGACAATGATGGCGTCATCGACCACCACCCCGATGACCAGCAGGAACCCAAAAATCGACAGGAAGTTCAGCGACACGCCGGTCGCCGGCATCAGGATGAAGGCGCCGGCAAAGGCGACCGCAATCCCGACCGCCACCCACAGCGCAACCGCCGGCCGCAGGAACAGCATAAGAACGATCAGGACAAGGACGAGACCGACAACGGCGTTCGAGGAGACCAGGTTAAGTTGACCGTTAAATGGATCGGCCGCATCGAACCAAATATAGAGCTGTGCTTTGCCTTCCAGCTCCTCGTTCTTTTTTTCGACCCATTCATTCAGTGTTTTAGACAGTTTTGGCAGGTCGGAAGTTTCCGGTGAACGCACCGCAATTGAAATCGACTTCTTGCCATTGAGCGTGCGGATTTGCCGGCGGTCTTCAAAGCCGTCGACCACATTGGCGACATCAACAACCCTGATCACTGAGCCATCGGGGTTTTGGCGCACGACAATACGTTCGAATTCTTCTTCGGTGTCGGCGAGGCCGCGCGCGGCAATTTGGAGATTGCCGGTTTCGGTGCGCACCTGGCCGCCAGCGAGGTTGATGGACGAGCCCCGGATCGCGCGCGATACATCGTCGAATGTCAGGCCGTAACGGCGCAAGGCTTCTTCGGAGACTTCGATGGAGACTTCTTCGCGCTGTTCTCCCCAAAGAAAGACCAGCGGCGAGCCGCCGGGCAATTGTGACAGCTCATCGCGAAGCTCGCGGGCGAGGCGGTTGAGTTCGCGCTCGCCGATATCGCCATAGAGCGCCAGGAAAGCGCCGGGCTGGAAATTATCCCACTGTGACACGACTGGCGGGAATGCGTCTTGCGGCAGCGTCGAAATACCGTCGACGCGGTTTTTGATTTCATTCAAAAATCGCGTTGCATCGACATTGTCGTCGCCTTCGACATTGATGGAGGCGCGTCCTTCCCGGGCGGTTGAATCGATGTGGTCGATCCCGTCGATCCCGGCGATCGCCTCTTCAACGCGAAGGACAATCTGTTCTTCGATCTCGCGCGGCGACGCCCCAGGCCAGGCGACGTTGATCGTGGCGCCGGTGAAGGTGGCGGAGGGATTAAGCTCCCGCTCGAGATTTGAAAACGCGATGAGGCCGGCGACAAAGCAGGCGACCATTAAGAGGTTTGCCGCGACGCCGTTTTTCGCCCACCAGGAAATGAATCCGTTCATTACTGGTCTCCTGCGTTAGAAACGGCGCCCCCGGCGCTGGCGGTAAGGTCGATATCGCCTGTTGGCGTGATATCATCAGGATCTGCTGGCGTCACAGCGTCGCCGTCGCTGGCGCCGCGGAGCGGCGACACCGCAATCCGCTCGCCGTCATTGACGCCGCTGGAAATCGTGATCGTGTCGCGGTCGGTGGAAATGATGTTGACGATGCGCCGCTCAAGCGTGTCGTCCTCGGCGACGACATAGACCGCATCGCGCCCGTAAAGCGCCGAGCGCGGCAGAACAATGGCGTTGTCGAAGGGTTTGCCGCGTATGGTTGCGTCAACAAAAAGTCCCATGATCAGCGGCATGCCGTCATCGGCGCCGGCGCCGTAAGGATCATCGACAACTGCGACGACAAAGACCTGGCGTGTGGCGGCGTCGATCGAGCCGTCTGCCCGGGCGATGCGGCCGGTCCAGGTGTGTTCGCCGCCGGCGACAAAAGCGGTGAGCGTCACCGGAGGCCCAGGGTTTTCCTCCGTCGCAACGAATGCGATCGGCATGCCAAGCTTGGTGAGGTCGGTATCGGTCAGCGGCAGCCGGATCTCGGCGACATCGGTGGAGAATATCCGGCCGAGTTGCGCGCCCGGTGAAACGAACTGGCCGACGCCGGCGATGCGCTCACGAACTCGCCCTTGAAACGGCGCCCGGATAGTCGTCCGTTCAACATCCAATTGCGCCGCCCTGTATTCCGCTCGCGCTTGCGTAAGTTGCGGGAGGCGTAGCGCGAGGTCTGTTGGATCCTCATCACGGCCGAGGTCTTCATAATCTTTACGGGCAAGCGCAGCCTCGGCTTCTTCTTGCGCCAATCGCGCGCGCGCTGCAGCGGCGGTAGCGCGATAAGGAGCATCTTCGATCTGAATCAGCGTGTCGTCTTCTTCAAAGGCGCCGCCATTGACGAAATTATCAGCGGTGGTGGTCACGCGGCCTGAGACCTGAGCGGTCAGCGAAATATCGGTACGCGGACGAACTTCACCCTGCGCGGTCACGTCGAGCGTAACGGATTCCGGCTCAGCGGTGGTGTAAAACACCGTCGGCGGGGCGATCTCCGGCGCCTGGCGCTCCAGGTCCGGGCGCATCTGGCCCATCAGGGCGATGAGGGCGAAACCGCCGACCAAAATGCCGAGCGTGCCGAATAGGGTGATAAATTTTCTAATCATAACGCTTACTCACTCTCCCCCGTTGACAGCTCAGCGAGTTTGGCTTCGGTGAGGAAATCACCGCCAATCGCGAGATAAAGCTGCACGCGATTGGAAACCCGTTGCTGTTGGGCTTGTATATATTGGCTCTCCGACGAAATACGACGGG
>Ga0209633_10001087_pt1 | contig 29335 bp, 30 predicted proteins | sample Cruoilmetagenom1_FD_187290 | JGI IMG/M metagenome (GOLD analysis project Ga0209633, IMG submission 187290) | Oil polluted marine microbial communities from Coal Oil Point, Santa Barbara, California, USA - Sample 1 (SPAdes) (version 2) | ecosystem: Environmental > Aquatic > Marine > Oil seeps ... | reverse complement strand
GGTTGCGGTGTCTTGATAAAGGGCAAGGTAGGCTAGCATCAAGGGGCGACCTTTGTTGATTTCCCACTTTGGTAACCCAAGGGCTTCAAGAAGAAGAGGCGCTCGGCGCATAACTGTATAAATAATCTCTGTTATGGCACGGCGATCTTTAGAGCCCGCATAGCGTCGGTTCTTGAGTTCTTTTTTAATATGGCTTGCAAGGGGGCTTTTGGTGGGGCGATAGGTATCTAAAATTTCTAGGGCCGTTTGGTGGTGAGCGTTATGTCTCATAGTAAAGGAATACTCTATTGGTTTTTGAAGGGTTATTTTTTAGGGCTGAAAGTTAAGGCAAACAACATAGGTTTCAGGAGATTCTTTGCGACTTGCAGGAGGCTTGAAATGTTTAACGGTTTTAAAATGTTTTTTCAAGAGGTCGAGGAGCTCTTTATGGGTGCCGCCCGCAAAAACTTTTGCCACAAAATCGCCACCTAGTTTGAGGGTCTCAAGGGCAAAAGAAAAAGCCATCTCCCCTAGCAAGGTGGTTCGTAAATGATCCGTTCCTGAGTGGCCTGTTGTGTAGGCCGCCATGTCGCTCATGACAAAATCAACGGGCCCTGGAAGGAGGTCACGGAGTTTTTGTTTGATCTCTGGTTCTAAGAAATCTCCTTGAACGAAAGTAACACCTGTTAAGGCATCCATTTCAATAAGATCCAAGGCAAAAACAGCCCCGCGGCCTTTCTTTTCAGCAATCATTTGTGCTGCTATTTGGGACCATCCTCCCGGTGCCGCACCAAGATCAACAATAATAGAATTAGGCTTAATGAGATCAAAACGCTCATTAATTTCAATGAGCTTAAAAGCAGCTCGTGAGCGATAACCTAAGGATTGGGCTTCTTGAACGTAAGGGTCATTGAGCTGACGCTGGAGCCAGCGTTGTGATGAATTTTTGCGCCCTCGAGCTGTTTTGAGCTGGATGCTTTTTTTACGAAACCCGCCGATGGTTCGATTGCTCGCTGTATCGGTCTTTTTTGGGCGCTTTGTGATGTGTCTTGTAAGGGTCATAGCATAATACTGTGGCGTTGGGGCTCAAAACGTTCAGGGTAAGCGAGGGCATAAACGATACCATCTCTAACGCCGCGATCTGTAACAGTGACAGGGAGGTTGGGAAAGGCTTTATAGATTCCTTCAAAAATGGCCAACCCCCCGAGGATAAGATCGTCTCGGGATTGTCCTATGCACGGGTGAAAAAGACGCTCGTCTTTTCCCATGAGCTGGACATGCTTGATGGTGCTTTCAATATCAGCAAAGCTTAAAATGCTACCATCGACTTTGTCGCGGTTATAGAACTTGAGGTTTTGATGGAGGGCTGAAACTGTTGTGATCGTGCCTGAGGTACCAATAAGCTGAACTTGGTCTTGAGCAATGAGATCTATAATGCCGTGCTCTTTACAAAAGGGCTCTGTGTATGACAAGATATCTTCAACGGTTTTTGAATAGGTTTTAAAGGTTGTGTGATCTTGATCTTCTGCTAAGGAAACAACGCCCATGGGGATAGAGATAGAAGTCGTTATATGAGGTGTATCATGATCGGTGAAGTCGGCTAAAATTACTTCTGTGCTGCCACCACCGATATCAAAAATAATGGCTTTTTTATATTTTTTATTAACGAGTTCAGCACAACCAAGAGTGGCATAAAGGGCTTCTTCTTCGCTAGAAATGACCTTGAGCTCGAGGTCGAGTTTCTTTTTGATTTGCCGAAGGAAGGTGTTGCTGTTCTTTGCCATGCGGGTTGCAGCTGTTGTGACGGCTAACATTTGCACATTGTCATAGTGGGAAATTCTCTTTTGAAAAGCCTTAAGAGTTTCTAAAGCGCGCTCCATGGCAGCGTCGGATAACTTATTTGTTTTCGTAAGGTGTTCTCCAAGACAGACAAATCGAGAAGTCGCTTCAATGTTATGAAGAGATGTTTCAAAGGCGCCATTAGAGGAAGTTGTTGATCTTTTTGAAATAAGCAGGCGGCAGTTTCTGCTGCCAAGGTCAATGGCAGCAAAATAATCGTTTGAGGTCGTGTCAAGGTTGTGACTTTGTGTCATAGTATTAATAAGGCCGAACTTTCTCTTAGGTATACCTTAAAAGCAGGTTGGGAAACAAGGATAATTTATAGAAGGAACGGAACAATGGGAAGAACAAAGTTGCAATTTTGGTTGTATTTTTGGAGTATTGGTTTTTTTATTTTGACTGTTAGGTGTCTAGTTACCGAGGGGAATACAAGCGAACTTGAGGCCATACCAAAGGCAACAGCATCATTAAAGGTGGATCCTGTTGATGTAGGCGTTTTGGGGGAACTTGAGTGTGTTACGCGATTTGTAGGAAGTAGGACAAAAGAAAATCTTGAAGGAGCTATTGAAGAAGTAAAGCGCTTTTTAGAAGAGAATTTGGGAGAGGAGTTGTCTGGTAGTGAAATGACTCAGCTCCAGACTTTTGCCATGATCTCTCAGTCTTTTTACGAGAAACAAGCTAAGATTGGTGTCGATCTTCATTCAGTGAAAAAATTAGTTATAATGCTAAGACCCTATGAGATAGGAATAGGTGAAAGCTTCTTGAATTTACAAGAACTTTATCGAGAGGTTTTGCTACAAAGAGAAGGCTTTTTTGAAAGTGCTGCGGAGGATTTTTTAGTTGAGGCTCGTGCTGTATTTTATTTTTTCGATGACTCTCATCGCCCGTATTTAGTTGCAGGCCAAGCAAATTGGGTCCTACGTTTAAAGAAAAAATATGACATTGAAGGGGATGAATTTCAGGGGTATTTAGAACGGGCTCTGAATTGGAAAAAAAGGCAACCAAAACGAGCTCTTTCTTCCAGTAAAGAGTCTTCCAATGGAGATAGTTCAAGTGTCAGTACTAGTAGTGATAAAGAGCTTGCGCCCAAACGCAAATGGGGGAACAAGGGGTTTCATTCTCATGTTGGAATGTCTTCCCATCGTTCCGTTTATCAGCATAAATATGGGGGCGGTAAAAAGGGCGGGCGCTTTCGTTCGTCTTCATGGTAAGAGGCTCTAGACCCTTTATAAAAAATGAGTATAATGGATTTAATTTTGAGGGCGTCTTAATATAGTAAATTATCTTTGCACTGACCGTTTGTTACTGCGCTCCTAAGCTATGAAATATAGCCATCGTCGCTTGCGCCTCCGGTCATTTGCAGGGGCAAAACCTAAATCACTATAGTATGTGAGGTGCCTTTAGGACTTTGGGAAATAGTTTAGCGGTAGAACTCTCGGCTCTGGACCGGGCAACCCAGGTTCGAATCCTGGTTTCCCAGCCATTTTTTGGCGTATCCCCTCGGTAAATACTTTTCTTTTTATAATGGGGTTGGTTATTTATTTTGTGTTAGTAAGTGATGCCAAGAAGGCATCCAAATTCTTCATCATCAGTAAGTCTTAATTTTATATATTTATCAAAATCAAAGTTTTCACTAAAATCGTTATAGGGCACCATGTCAGAATTAATGGTCATGATATATTGAAAGTTATGTTCTGTTGATTTTTTGCTTGCTTGCTCGATTGCATGAGCAACTTGCCTGTCATCAACGCCTTCAAAAATGATGCTGTCATGAATAAGGAAGTTTATATGCCTCTCTAAAATACTTTGCATACATATGATCATTAAGTCGTAGCAAAATACCCTCATTTTACCAATACCACCACCGCTACTGCCTGCTATATCTATTTCAAAATGATATCCTTTATTTGATATATCAATTGAAAATTCCCCAGATTTTTTATACAAAGATCCTACTATTTCGTTAAATAGACTTATTGCTTGGTCTATCAAATTTTTTTTCTCTACGTAGTCTAAGGTAGCGGTTTTATTTAATTCTATTTTTGAGAATTTAATTTCTTGGCGTTTTTCGCTTCTGTTACGAATTTCTTTAATATTATGGCTGATATTTTCTAATTTTTGGACGAGTTTTGTGTTTTCTTCTTGAATGAGAGAATATTCTTCTAGTGCTCCATGCGTGCTAAGAACTTTCATGCATTCAGATTTCATGTCTGTAAGTGTCGTTATAAGCCTTTCTCTTTCTCTTATTTCGTTTTTAATGATTTCTATTTCTAAGCTTAAAAAACTTGAACGATTCTGAATTATTGTTTCGTGAAAAACAAGGGCTTCTTCTAATGTTTTCTTGATTGAATTTGGAAAAATCAAGCCAATTTCTTTGTAAACTGATTCTAGCTTCTTTTGTTCAGGTGGCTTTTCTTCAGATGTAGCCTCTTCATAATATTCAAGTTTTTGCTTATCAGTCATACTTTCATTAACGAGGCTGTGTAGCTCTCTTGTTAGATTGTTTGCTTTGATTTGAATATCTTTGTATTTTTCGTGAACCGTGAAATTAGAGAGTAAGGTGCGACTTTTCTGTAGTTCCGATTCCGCGTCTGCTTTTTGTTTTTCTAATTCTGACTCTGATTCATAAACATCTTCTTTGATAGCTGTTTCTAGGGCTTTTAAGGCCTTGTTTTGTTTATGAAGCTTAACCCAGTCAGCTGCGTGTTGAGGATCAAGCCCAATAAGAAAAGCGTTGTAAATATTTGCGGCACTATTTGACTGACTGGAGTAAAATTTTAGAGGCTGGCTATAGGCATCATTACCAGATCTCAGAAAATATGAAAGGGCACTTCTAATAGATAAATTGCTCGTTTCTGGTATGTTAAACAAGGCGAGTCCAAGAAGTTGTTTCCATTTTTCTAAAGTTAAGAAGTGTTTAGCGGTTTCTTCGTCCAATTCTGTGCTAAAGGGCCAGCTTTTTGTTGAGCCTTCGATTACAAATTTATTAGAGTAACTGACTGCTCTTGTAACTTTGACACGGTTTTCAAATAGTGTAATATCTATTGTAAATTTCCAACCATCTAGCGCATCAATGCAAAGCCCACTTCTAGAAGAGTTACTTCCTAGGCAAAAATTTATTATAGAAATCAGTGTTGATTTCCCTCTACTGTTAATTGTTTTTATTTTATCAGATTCGTCTTGCCGTTCTGCAATGATGACATTGAGTCCTTGGTCAAAATGCACGCTTTTGAAAGAAGGTTTGTTGGAATGTATTCCATGTATCATATTAAGCTCTTTTTATTTTATTGTTTTCTAAGTGAATTGCACCAATAATATGGAGCATATCTAAGGTCGAAATAAACCTTTCATAGGTTTGTATGGCTGGATTGTTTTTGGTGCTTTCCCACAATGTTGAAAGAGCAATGGGGCTTTGAATTCTCTGCAGTATTACCACCCCTGCGCCAATTAAAGTTTCATTGGCTGGGATATGTTTTGTGGGTAAAATCATTTTTCAAAAACCTCACAAATTTCAAATAAGTGTGTCAATATTGCCAAGCCTGCTGCTTGGCGCTTAAAATCATAATTATTGCCGTTTGCAAATTCTAACATATTGTTAAACAGGTCATCTGCCTGTATCCCTTCTGATGTTAGTCGGCCGTATTCTTCTAAGAAGCCCTTTTTTAATTTTTTTGGAAAATTATTATCAAGCTTAGATTGGCTTTTGAGGTATGTAGCAACCTCACGACTCCTGGCGATCCCGGTAATAAGAAGGTTATGAGTGTTTTGAGTTAAGCTATTTTTCTTTATTTTTTCTATTGGCGGTAGAATTTCAAAAGAAGTCTCTTCATCTATGAATGTGTTAGACATAATAGCTTTGGCTGTAACTTCTAATTCAGGAAAACTAATATTCATTACTGCTTTGTTTAATGACATTTGAACCCACGCCTCATGGTCAGATTTCATTTTATGAAGCTTTTGTACGGGGTATTGATCAACATTAGTATCAATAATATCATGATGTGTACCACATAATAAAATCCAGTTATCATATGTATCAATTTTTGATGGGGGGTAGGAATTGTCAGATCTTGGACCATTATTGCTATGTGCAATGATATGGGCAATTTTTCCGATTTGCTTCGATTTTGTGTCGAGTGGATTTTCTAATATTAAATCTATTTTGCACTCTGGAAAGTTGCAGCGTGCTGCCGCAAGACCATACAATTTTTTAATATCAGGGAATGGTTGTTTGCGAGCCATTTGAAATTAATTAAAATCTATTCTTATTTTTTATATATCGCAATAAACTATATAAAACTTTAAGGAAATGATTAAAAATATTTCCAGGAGGTGTCGGCGTGTTAAAGCTTGCTTTTGTGAGGCTGCAGGATCTTCTTTTCAATTTTATAAAATAAAGGCTTTTAAAGTTTTTCGGAATCGCTAGAATGTCACTAAAATAGTGTCATTTCACTTTAAGGATCACCATGAAAGTCAGTTTAAGCCGTAGTCACTTTTTAAAAGCCCTTCAACACAGCAATAATATCATTGAACGCCGGACCACCGTTCCTATTTTGGCGAATATTCTCATTGATGCGACTGGCGAAGACCAGGTGTTGTTTACGTCGACGGACCTTGAGATTTCTATTGTGGAAACTGTTCCAGCGGCCATCGAAGCTAAGGGAAAAATTACGGTTTCTGGTAAAATGCTCCATGATATTGTGCGTAAACTTCCCGGATACATTGAGATTTTTTTGACATTGAATGAAGAAGGCTCACGGTTATCCGTTGAATCTGGGAAATCTCACTTTGAGCTTTCAGTGCTTTCTCCTGATGATTATCCTGCTGTGACCATTGCAGAGCTACCCAATACGTTTTCTGTACCAGCTAAGACGTTGATTTCGTTGTTTGATCGTACGGCCTTTGCCATGTCAACGGAGGAAACACGCTATTACTTAAATGGCATTTATATGCATGCAACAGAAGATGGTAAATTGCGTGCTGTTGCAACCGATGGGCACCGCATGGCTCGTATGCAAGCACCATTGCCTGAAGGAGCTGATGGTATTCCTGGTGTGATTATTTCGCGAAAAACCATTGCCCAAATTCAAGATATGGCCTCGGATACAGACCAAGATATTAAGATTTCTCTTTCTGAGACACAAATTAGTGCTCGGTTTGAAAATGCTTACTTGATCTCAAGGCTTGTTGATGGTCAGTTTCCTGAGTACGAACGTGTTGTGCCTAAAAATGCTGATAAAAGTTTCTCCTTTAATCCAAGCTATATGGCAACAGTTGTTGATCGCGTTGCGACCATGGCCTCTGAGAAAACACACGGTGTAAAATTAGCCATTGATAGTGGTAAAATTTCTTTTTCAGCCGATGGCAGTGGTTTTGGAACAGCTGACGAAGAAATGCCAATTGAGTATGGTGAGGCGCCTGTTAGTATTGGTTTTAACTCGAAATACCTTTTGGATGTGACCGATAAAATGGACGGAAAAGATGCCGAGATGTCTTTTTCTGATGAGGCGTCACCGGTTATGATTCAAAGTGTGGAAGAGAAAGAAGCGATGTATGTTTTGATGCCGATGCGCATCTAAAAAACATCCTGTCAAAAGGTTCTTTTGGCGATAAAAATGTAAAAGGTTAACTTTCGCGGGACGCGCGTACTAAGGTACGCTTACGTTTCCACGGTCTCCCTTCACATTTTTCTCATCCAAAACCGCTTCGCTTAACCATTTTGCCAAGACGTTTTTAGGTGCTTGAATTTTGAAAGATTTCGCGCCAAAATAGCGCACTTTTGCTGATCGCCTTCGCTTAACCATTTTGCCAAGACATTTTTGAGTGCTCAAATTTTGAAAGTCCGTTTTGAGTGCTTGAATTTTAAAGGTCTACGCTGAAATAGGATATTTTTCGGTGTTTAAGTCGTAGTCGATGCATTTTGGGGCGTTCAAGGACTTGCCAAAATAACCGTGTTTCAACAAAAGAATCCATATGACTTTATCTGTGCCTCTTTCCCAGCCATCTGACTCTCCAAGAATTGCGTCTGGTATTAGCCGTTTGGTATTGTCTGGCTTTCGCTCTTATCCCTCCTTAAAGATTGACTGTGATACACGCCCTGTTGTTTTAACGGGGCAAAATGGGGCAGGGAAAACAAACATTTTAGAAGCTATTTCTTTTTTGAGCCCTGGGCGGGGTTTGCGCAGTGTTAAATTATCTGAGGCTTTATGTCACCCCGATACGGAGCAGGGCGAGGCTTTTTCCTCTTGGTCCGTTGCGGCTTCCCTTAATACACCCTATGGTATGACCGATATTGGTACGGGGCTCGATTTGAGGGTTGGGGAAAATGAGAAACGGTTGTTGCGTATTAATCGGGAAGATGTTCGCTCGCAAGCGACGTTAAGTGAGCATTTAAATGTGCAGTGGTTAACACCTCAAATGGACCGTGTTTTTTCCGATGGGATAACAGCAAAGCGGCGCTTTTTGGACCGTTTGGTTTATGGCCTAGATCCTCACCATGCAGGGCGCGTCATGCGCTATGATCATGTGATGAGAGAGCGTTTACGCCTCTTAAAACAAGGGGGGATATCCCAAACAGCTTGGTTGGACACTTTGGAGGCTAAGATGGCAGAATCAGGTGTAGCCATTGCAGCAGCTCGTTTACAAACCATTGAAACACTGAAGCAAGCAAAAGAATGGGCTTTAGGGCTTTTTCCAAAGGCAGCGCTTTCTATTGTGGGAGAGTGCGAAACGGATTTGCAAGAACGGTCGGCCTTGGAGGCTGAAGATCGTTTGCAAAGGCATTTGGCTCAGAACCGTTCTCAGGATGCGGAGTCGGGACGAACTCTTCAGGGTCCCCACCGTTCGGCTCTTCATGTGCATTATGTAGAGAAAAATCGTCGAGCGGAACACTGCTCGACGGGAGAACAAAAAGCGCTTCTGATTTCCATTGTGATGGCTGCTAGTCGCTTGCAGGCCTTGCGGGGAGATCAGGTTCCTATTTTGTTATTGGATGAGGTTGTGGCGCATCTTGATGAGGGGCGACGACGGGCTTTATTTGAAGAAATTTTGAATTTAAAGATTCAAGCTTGGATGACAGGGACGGATTCTGACCTTTTTTCTGAATTTGGACGGGAAATTCAACATTTTAAAATTGCCCAGGGGGCCCTAGAAGTTGTATAAAGGAAGGACAATAATATGAGTGAGCTAATGACCGCAGATACAAATCCTTCTAAATCCGTTCCAGAGACGACTTCCCCAGAATATGGCGCCGATTCTATCCGTGTCCTTAAGGGGCTAGATGCTGTTCGTAAACGCCCTGGTATGTATATCGGAGACACCGATGACGGATCAGGCTTGCATCATATGGTTTATGAAGTTGTCGATAATGCGATCGATGAGGCATTGGCGGGTCATTGTGATATTGTCAATGTGATTATTAATGCTGACGGCAGTGTTACTGTACGTGATAACGGCCGTGGTATTCCAGTAGACATTCACAAAGAAGAAGGCATTTCTGCAGCAGAGGTCATTATGACGCAATTGCACGCAGGAGGTAAGTTTGATCAGAACTCTTATAAGGTTTCTGGTGGTCTTCATGGTGTGGGTGTTTCCGTTGTGAATGCGCTTTCTTCTCATCTTGAGTTGCGCATTTGGAAAAATGATAAAGAGTACGTGATTCGTTTTGAGCATGGTGATTCTGTTGCACCTCTCGAAATTGTAGGCGATGCACAGGGTAAAAAGGGGACGGAAGTTACCTTTATGCCATCGACTGAGACCTTTACAAATATTAATTTTGAGTTCTCTAGGCTTGAGCACCGTTTGCGTGAGCTCGCTTTTTTGAACTCTGGTGTTCGCATCCATTTATCGGACTTACGAGGTGACGAAGATAAAATCAGTGAGCTGTACTATGAGGGTGGTATAGCTTCTTTTGTGCAATATCTTGATCGTAGTAAGAGTCCCATGCAGCCTGAACCTATCATGTTAACAGGAGAAGTCGACGGCATCACCGTTGATGTTGGTTTGCAGTGGAATGATAGCTACCATGAGACAGTCCTTTGTTTTACAAACAACATCCCTCAACGGGACGGCGGAACGCACCTTGCTGGTTTTAGAGGGGCATTAACCCGTGTTGTGAATACCTATGTTAATTCAACGGGTCTGGCTAAAAAATCCAAAGTTAGTCTTGGGGGCGATGATATTCGCGAAGGCTTGACCTGTGTTGTATCTGTTAAAGTACCTGATCCAAAATTTTCCTCTCAAACAAAAGATAAGCTTGTGTCTTCGGAAGTTCGCCCCGTTGTAGAGAGTCAAGTTGGCGATCGTTTATCACAGTGGTTTGAAGAACATCCCAATGAGGCAAAACAAGTTATTCAAAAGGCAATTGAAGCTGCAACGGCAAGAGAGGCAGCGCGTAAGGCTCGTGAATTAACACGCCGTAAAGGCGCTCTTGATATGGCGTCTTTACCTGGTAAGCTTGCTGACTGCCAAGAAAAAGATGCGTCTTTAAGCGAAGTCTTTATTGTTGAGGGAGACTCTGCTGGAGGGTCTGCTAAAAGTGGTCGTAACCGGAGATTCCAAGCGATTCTTCCTTTGCGTGGTAAGGTTCTTAATGTTGAACGTGCTCGCTTTGATAAGATGTTGGCCTCCGAACAAATCGGGACCCTTATTATGGCTCTTGGGGCTGGTATTGGCAGTGAAGAATTTAATATCGAAAAATTACGTTATCATAAAATTATTATTATGACCGATGCGGACGTTGATGGAAGTCACATTCGCACACTGCTGTTGACTTTTTTCTATCGCCAGATGCCAGAGATTGTTGAGAGAGGCTATTTATATATTGCTCAGCCACCTCTTTATGGTTTAAAGCGTGGGAACTCTATTACCTATGTAAAGGACGATGCAGCTCTCGAAGACTACTTGATTTCTTCGGGAATTAATGGGGCTCATTTTATACAAAAAGGGGGTGTGCAGATTGCAGGAGATGACCTTCGAAACGCCGTTCTCAAAGCTCTTGAAGCCCGTAGAAATATTGTTGTTTTGGGGGCTCGTATTGGATCAACAAAACCTGTTGAACAAGCCTTATTATTGGATCTCTTGAATGTGACATACCTCGAGCCAGATAATCGCAAGGAAGCATCAGACAAATTGGCTGCCCGCATGAATGAAATTGCGGCTTTGGATGATATTGGCACCTGGGAAGGTCTTGTAACAGAAGATGGCTTTGCTATTCATCGCAGCGTGCGCGGTGTTCTCGAAAAATATGAGTTCGACGAGTATGTGCTTCGTGGCGTCGAGTACCATGCTCTGCAGAAAATGGCTCCTTTGATGAAAGATTATTTCGGAGCAGGGGGTACTTTGACCTTAAAAGATCGGAATGAATACAAAGATGTTGCCGTTTTTGGACCCGTTGAATTTGCCGATGCGATTTTAACATTAGGTCGTAAAGGCATTTCTGTCCAACGTTATAAAGGCCTTGGGGAAATGAATGCGGATCAATTATGGGAGACAACTTTGGATCCTGAGGCACGAACACTTTTGCAAGTGCGTATTGACCACACAGATGATGCGGAGAATATTTTCTCAACACTAATGGGTGATGTGGTTGAGCCGCGCCGTGATTTCATTCAGGAAAACGCGTTAAAAGCGCAAAATATTGATGTTTAGAAAAGGACATTAGATGGTAAGATTGATTGGGTTTTTCGTAGCTGGATTTCTTGTTTTAAATGCCTCTATTCAGACTGTTTGGGGTGCGCAAGAGGCACTAAATCTGGCACTACCTACTCCCAATCTTAAGGGAAGTAATCTAGAGTGAAAGCAGGCCCTTGAAAAAGAGAAAAGCCTTTTTACACAGAGCCCTGGGAATGAAGATAACCTCGGTTTTCAGGCGAATAAACGCAAGAAAGGGTATGATGTAGCTTCCAATCCACGGACTTTTAGCCCTTGAAATGATATATCTACCCACCCGTTAATGCCTGAACGAGAACAAAAACAATTACTTAAACCACCTGCATGGGATAAAAATGCTAAGAGATGAAGACATATCTGTTATTTTAGTAGATGAAGATGATAACGTTGTTGGTTATGGTGAGAAACTTGATGTGCATCGCAAAGGTTTATTGCATCGTGCTTTTTCAGTTCTTCTCTTTAATGATAAGGGAGAGCTGTTGATCCAGCAGCGTGCTTCTAGTAAATATCATGCCCCAGAATTATGGGCTAATACCTGTTGCGGCCATCCTTTTCCGGGTGAGAATGTTCAAGATGCGTCCATCAGGCGTGTTCAAGAAGAGTTGGGGTTTAAAACGGAGGTTGAGCCGTTAACTCATATTTATTATAAGAAGTCCTTGGATTTGGGAATGATTGAGCACGAATATGTTCATGTCTTTAAAGCCCAATATAAGGAACAGCGTTTTTGCCTTGATCCCAATGAAGTGGCAGCGTGTGAGTGGAAAACGCCTCAAGATATTCGTCAAGAAATGGAACTATATCCAGATAAATACGCCGCGTGGTTTGTGCATTATATTGAAAACCATTACGAGAAACTTTTCTCCCATCTATAAAGGATTAAAACCAGAACAGTGGTTACAAAAAAGAAAAAAACAGTTGCGAAGAAACCTATAAAAAAGAAACAAAAAAACGTTTCTACAGCCAAGGCATTGTCTAAAAAGACGACACCTAAAAAAGAAACAAAAAAACGTTCTACAAAGACCGTTTCTTCAGGGCTCTCATCTAGCCGTTCTTTATCAAGACGCTTTTTGAAAATGGTTTTGATGCTTTCCATTTGGGGTATTTTATTTGGAGGGCTGGCTGTTTTATGGTTTGGGTATGATTTACCAAGTGCTAATAAGCTTTCTGATACAACAAGACGCCCTAGTGTGACATTCCTTGCCCGAGACGGCTCTCGTATGGTTACTGTTGGGGATTATTATGCGAAACCTGTTGATTCAGAAGCACTTCCAAAAAGAGTTGTACAGGCTTTTACAGCAACGGAAGATCGGCGCTTTTTTGATCATTTCGGGATTGATGTATTCGGTATTGGGCGTGCTTTTTTCCGGAACTTAAGAGCTGGTCGGGTGGTTCAGGGCGGCAGCACCATTACACAGCAATTAGCCAAGAATTTTCTTTTAACAGAAGGTCTTTATACCTACCATGATCGTTCGATGCGTCGCAAAATTCAAGAGGTTTTGCTCTCTTTGTGGCTCGAGCAAAAATTTACCAAACATCAAATCATGACCATTTACCTGAATCGTGTGTATTTTGGGTCTGGTGCTTTTGGATTAAGTGCTGCTGCCAAGCATTATTTTGGCAAAGAAGCCTCCCAGCTAACTCTTTATGAATCAGCCCTTTTGGCGGGTCTTTTAAAAGCCCCATCGAAATATTCGCCCCTTAATAATCCGCATTATGCAGAAAAACGCACCCAGCAGGTTTTGACCGCTATGTTAGATGCAGGGTATATTTCCGATAAGGAAAGAGAAAAATGGGAGGGGGTGTCGATTCCGCCTTTGGCTCAACAACATGGAAATCTTTTTGCGCGGTATTTCGTGGACTGGATTCTTGAGACTGTACCTAATATGGTGGGGAGTATTTTGCAAGACCTGGTCATTACCACGACCCTTGATGTCAAATTGCAAAAGAAGGCTGAAAAAATTCTTCATAATATGATTCAAGCAGAAGGCATACCGTTGGGAGCTACCCAAGGGGCGTTGATTAGTATGACTCCATCGGGTTCTGTTCGAGCGATGGTTGGTGGGTGTTGCTATGGTAAAAGTCAATTTAACCGCGCTGTTCAAGCTCAACGGCAAACAGGTTCTGCTTTTAAACTCTTTGTGTATTTAGCTGCCCTTGAGTCAGGTATAATGCCACAACGTCGCATTGTCGATACGCCTGTCTCTATTGGCAATTGGAAGCCTAAAAATTATGGCTGGAAAAGCCGAGGTGATGTCAGTATGGCCGATGGACTTGCTTATTCCATTAATGTGGTGAGTGCGCGTTTGGCACGCTTTGTTGGTCGTGGCAATGTGGCCGAAATGGCCAGTCGCTTAGGTATTTCAACACCTCAACCCGATGATCTGACCATTGCTCTTGGATCTGGTGAGGCCTCTCTTTTAGAGATGACAGGAGCCTATGCTTGTGTTGCTCGAGAGGGCTACCCTGCAAAACCTTTTGGTATTGTTGAAATCAGAACCAAGCGTGGTAAGGTTTTGTATCGCACTCCGGCTCAATCCTATGAACGACTTTTATCTGGAGGCGTTTCTTATCAAATGCACCAAATGTTACAGGGTGTTATGACGTATGGAACAGGGCGTAAGATTAAATTGGAAGAGGGAATGTGTGCTGGAAAATCGGGCACAAGCCAAAATTATAAAGATGCATGGTTTATAGGGTATAATGACCACTTCGTCACAGGCGTGTGGATTGGTAATGATGATAATAAACCCATGAAGAAAGTAACAGGAGCGACTTTACCTGGGAAAATATGGCACCAGTTTATGAGGTAAACTCGACTCTCTTGTACGGCATAAATACTCTTATTTGTTGCATTGTAGAGCTTTCAAGATTTAGAATAGGAAGAAATGATGTTAGAACAAATGCAAGAAATGACTCAACAAGATGTCCTTTTCTCTATTTCTCATAAGATTGGTTTTATAGAGCTTAATCGCCAAAGGGCTTTGAATGCTTTAAATCAACCTATGATGACGGCTATTGCGCAGCAACTTCTTGCTTGGAAATCCGATGGGGCAGTTCAAGCTGTTGTTGTTCATTCTAATTCACCGCGGGCCTTTTGCGCAGGTGGTGATTTACGTGCTGTTTATGAAGCTGGAACACAGGGACACCTAGAGCACTTAGACCATTTGTTTCGGGAAGAGTATATCCTCAATCATATTATTAAAACTTATCCCAAGCCCTATATCTCTTTTATGGATGGTATTGCAATGGGTGGCGGCATTGGCTTGTCTGTTCATGGGTCTCATCGATTAATGAGTGAAAATGTACTTGTTGCCATGCCAGAAACGAATATTGGTTATTTCCCAGATGTGGGGGCAACCCATTTTTTGAACCAAGCACCTGGAAAAGTTGGCCTTTATTTAGCCCTCACAGGTAATCACATTAAAGTAGCTGATGCGCTTTATGCTCGCATTGGCACGCATTATATTCCACATGAAAAGCAAGCTCAAGTTTTTGATGAATTGAAAAAATTACCCTGTAAAGATCATAGCGCCATTGATACGTTTTTAAAACTTTATGATGAACCGCGTCCAGAAAGCCCTTTGGCCAGGCAAAAAGAGGAGATTGATCAGCTTTTTACAGCAACAACTATTGGCGGTATTTTTAGTCAGTTGAAAGCCAGCTCGAGTGAGTTTTCTCAAGGAGTCTTTGAGATCTTGAAAAAGCGCTCCCCCACGAGTTTAGCGGTTGCTTTTGAGCAAATGAATCGTTGGAAAACTTTGAATGATTTTTCAGAAGTCATGTCCATGGAATTTGATATGTCTCAGCGTTTTATAAAAGCGCCTGATTTTTTTGAGGGTATTCGAGCTGTTATTATTGATAAAGACCATGCGCCCAAGTGGTCTCCGGCAGATCTAAAAGAGGTAACAAAAGAACAAGTTGCGATGTATTTCATCAAGCAAGATGTGCCTTTAGATGTGGAGTCGTAAAACCCTTTTACAGAAGTGACTAAAAACACTTTCTTTTTGCATCCGATGACAATTTGAAAGATACGCTAGCTATGCTATAGTTTGGAAATTAAGGCTTTAAAGGACGATCCATGACGCGCATTTTTAGGACCATTTTTTTGGTATTTTCTTGTTTTTATCTTGCTTCGTGCCCGATGGCACGTGCGGCTTTGGATATTAAAATCACCAAAGGGACTTTAGCACCGATCCCTATTGCGATTCCAATATTGGAAGGGGAATCTTCTTTTGAAAAGAAAATGGCACAGCAAATTCGCGAAATTATTTTGCAGGATCTCAAAAGCTGTGGGCTTTTTCATTTTATTCCAGAATCTGCGTATATTCAAAAAATAGAAACGTTGCAACAAAGTCCTCATTACAGCGAGTGGCGCCTTATTAAGGCTGATAATCTTGTGTCTGGAAAAGTTATTGATGCTTCTGGGGGGCAAATACGTGTTGAATTTCGAGTGTTTGATACCATCCGAGAGATCCAAATTGAAGGGAAAGCTTATGTGGGGCGCGAGGACGATTGGCGGCGCGTCGCTCACAAAGTTGCTGATGCAATTTACAGTCGACTTATTGGAGATGATGGGTATTTCGACACGCAAATCGTTTATGTTTCCCGAGAGCAAAAGGGGATAAAACGCACAGAGCGTCTTGCTATCATGGACCAAGATGGCGCCAACCATCGCTTTTTAACTAATGGCAAAAATCTTGTGATGAGCCCAAGGTTTTCGCCAGATTTAAAACACATTGCCTTTTTAGATTATGCCCATAACAAGCCTCGTGTTTATCTTTTTAATCGTGAGACACGGCGGACCACCCTTGTTGGAAACTTTGCAGGCATGACTTTTGCCCCTCGTTTTTCCCCCGATGGAGAACGCCTTGCCATGAGTTTTTCCCATGAAGGAAACACGTCTCTTTTTGAGATGAATTTGAAGACATTAAAAATTAAGCGACTTACCTTTGACCCTGTTATTGATACCTCTCCAAGTTATTCACCTGATGGATCAGAAATTGTTTTTGAGTCAGATCGATCTGGGCAAAATCAGCTTTATGTTATGAGTGCAAGTGGCGGCAGTGCAAAGCGTATTAGTTTTGGAAGTGGCAGTTATCGCACACCTGTTTGGTCTCCTCGAGGTGATTTAATTACGTTTACGAAAATTTGGCAGGGAAAGTTCTATATTGGTTTGATGCGAACAGATGGTTCTGGCGAGCGTTTAATCACAAGTGGTTATTTGGTAGAGGGACCTAGTTGGTCTCCCAATGGTCGTGTGATTTTATATACACGGGATGATCGCCGTGGCACGCCTCATCTTTATGCCATTGATGTAACAGGATATAATGAGCGCTTGGTGCCAACACCGACTAATGCGATACAGGGCACTTGGTCTAATAAACGCTAATATATAGTCCTTTTAAAAAGGCCCCAGACGTCGTCATTCGCTCCTAAACTATAAGGGATAGTCGTCGATTGCTCTTTCTGAAAGCGAGACCTTTTTGGAATGACTATAGGAGCCTCCGGTCATCACAAACCTAAATCACTATATAATTATAAAAGAAGAAAAGAAAAAGTATGAAAACACAACACACTCAGAACGTTAAAAATGGCATCTTGTGTATGATTTCGGCGATGTTTATTTTCGCCATTGTGAATGTTGCTGTTAAGGACCTAGCGAGTACCTATAGCGTGTGGCAAATTACTTTTTGCCGCTTTTTCTTTGTGCTATTTCCTGTTTTATATCTTCTTAAAAAAGAAGGGGGTAAGAGCGCTCTTAAACCCGTAAAATTTCATTTATTAGCGGCAACGGGCATCATCGGCTCGTTTGCGGTTTTTATCTTATTTAAAGCCTTTCAAACAGGGCGTCTTGCCGATGTAACGGCCCTTGCCTATTCTTCCATTCTGTTTGTAACAGCCCTTTCAGTTCCTTTTTTAAAAGAAGCAGTGGGATGGCGTCGTTGGGCTGCTGTTGCCGTTGGTTTTAGCGGTGTTTTATTGATGGCTAACCCAGACATAGACTTTCAAATGGGTAGCCTGCTTGCCATTTGTTTCGCTTTTATGGATGCGGTGATTATGATTCTTTTGCGCATTTCAACACGCTATAATGCTATTGGCACAACAGTTTTTTATATGGCTCTTTTTGCTGCACTCACCAGTTTCCCTTTTATGCTTATGGAGTTTTCTATGCCAACTAATTGGATGGATTTTGCGTTATTGGCTTTTCTTGGTCTTGGAGGTGGTGTGGGGCAAATTTTTCTCACAAGAGCCTACAGCATTGCGCCGGCCGTTGCAGTTGCGCCCATGATTTATACCTCAATGATTTGGGGCGCTCTTTTTGGTATCTTTTTCTTTAAAGAGTCTTTAACGCTTCCCTTGGTATCTGGTGCTGTGATTGTTATTTTGTGTAGCATTTATATCATCTACCGAGAAAATATTGAGAGGAATGTCCCTCCAAGGGATTTACTCATTGACTAGAAGACTGACACCCCCTTAACTATACTATATCTACTAATCAACCAACAAACAAAGAGGAGACAAGACCATGAGCTTTTTAAAAACCTGTGCCATCGCTTTCGCGTTCAGCAGCACGATGTCTCCGGTTTGGTCAGATTCTGCTTCGACTGAAAAGCTTAAAAGTACAAAGCATAGAGATGTAGCTATTACGAAAATCACGTCGCACCCTTCCCTTGATCTTATTGAAAAGGGTGTGTTGGATGTTTTGAAAAAAGCTGATCCTGATCTTAAAATTATGTCTAACAATGCCCAAGGCAATATTACCATTGCAGCACAAATTGCTCAGAAATTTGCGTCGTTAAGCCCAACGGTTGTGGTGCCAATTACAACGCCGTCGGCGCAAACCATCGTCAAGGCTTTCAAGGGCACGGGGATCCCTATTGTGTTTTCGGCAGTAACCGATCCCGTTGGTGCACACCTTTTAAGTTCTCTTAAGGAATCTACGGAATCATTGACAGGTGTGGTTGATCAGCCTCCTGTGACCAAAATCATAGAAGTAATGAAACTTGTAAAGCCAGATTTGAAAACCGTGGGTGTTATTTATAATGCGGGTGAAGCAAATTCAGAGTTTCAAATAGCTGCTTTTCGAGCCGCCGCCGAGGCGCAAGATATTGTTGTCCGAGAAGTCCCTGTTGCAAAAACGGCAGACATCCAAATGGCAGCAGCGTCTCTTGTTAGCGATGTGGAGGCGATCTTCCTTCCCAATGATAACCTTGTGATTTCTTCCATTGAAGCGATTATTAAAACCGCTGAAAGTCGCTCTGTTCCTGTTTATGTAAGTGATCCCGAATCCATTGAGCGAGGCGCTTTTGCAGCTATTGCGTTTGATCAATACGAGATCGGAAGAGCAACAGGGAAGCTTCTTTTGGAGGTTTTGAAAACGGGCAGTGCACTGAATCACCCACCTGTCTTATTGGATAATCCAAAGTTTTATGTTAATGAAAATGTTGCAGAAAGTTTGGGCCTTTCTAAGGAGTTTATTGAAGGATTAAAAAAGAAATATAATCAATTTGAAGAAACTGAAAATCCTACTGTTGCGAGCTCTTAAAGAATATATAGTAACTTATCTTTGCACTGACTGTTTGTTCCTGCGCTCCTAAGCTATGAAGTATAGCCGTCGTCGCTTGCGCCTAGACTGGAACTTTATTTTGCGTATTGCTTTTGAGCAGGGACGGATATGAGGGTCATTTCTGGATACCTAAGGGCCGTTAATTCCCCGCCAAAAACACATCCTGTATCTAAATTCACTGTGTTGTTTTCTACACATGATTTTTTGATGGTTTCATGCCCATAGGCGATTAAGGCTTTGCCAGTGTATGAGCTTACCCATGGCAGCCTCGTTGGAAGCCCATCTTTATCTAGTTTTCCTGTGGTGGGACCATAAAGGCAAAAAGACCTGATGCCTTTTGAATCTTGCCCTATATATTTTTCTTTCATGGCGGCATGGGTAGCAACAAGCTTTCCGTCATCAAAAATAAGGTGGCTTTGTAAGGATTCTAAAAAGGTATAAACCTCTTTAGAAAAGGAGGCTGGTTGCAACGCAAGTTGTTCGATTGTGTCTTCGAGCCCATGGGAGATAGTCACACTGTTCCCTTTGAGGTAACGTCTGAGTTTATCATCGTGGTTACCGTTGACACAGAAGGCGCGGCCTTTTGAGACGTTCTCCATCACAAGCCTCAAAACATCAGGAGACTTAGGTCCTCTGTCTGTTAAATCACCTACAAAGATTAAAGTGCGATTGTCCGGATGCGTGCAAAGGAAACGATTTTTTGCATCAATGGTGTAGTCCAGTTTTTTGAGCAGAGTAATAAGTTCATCAAAGCAGCCATGGATGTCTCCGATAATGTCAAAGGGAGCATGGTGGTTTACAATATATTTTGTATCAGTTTGAGAGAACATGGGGGAATTCTTAAAGTAAGTTGCGGGGGTCAAATTCCATGGTGATTTCCTTCCATACTTTATATTTATTAATAGGGAGATGGAGAGGCGTATAGCGGAATTCGTTCACAGCGCGCAGAGCCGTTTCAGCCAGAATGCTATAAGTTGGATTACTGAGAAGAGCCTGATTAACCAGCTTTGCATCCCGCACTGTGCGGTCAGGATTCATATAGATTGTGATTTTAATAGCGATTTCGTGCATCCCTTTGACGCCAGCTGGAAGACGCCAGACGCCTTCAATTTGTTTGCGCACCCGATCTAATTCACTGGCGGCAAGGTGGTCACTTAAGGCACCACCTTTTCCACCCGTTTGTTTTGTCTCCTTGGGAGTCAAATTCTTCAAAATAGAATCAAAGTCCCGTGGCTTCGCTTTGGGCTTTTTCTTAGGTTTGGACTTTGCTGGCTTTTTAAAGGCAGGCTTTGCCTTGGGAGGCTCAATGGTGGGCTCGGGGATTTTTTCTTCTTCTTTTGGCTGAGATTGTGCTTTTGGCTCAGGCAGGGGGATTACTTCTTCCGGTGCTTTTTCAGGAAGGGGCTCGGGCTCTGGTGTTGGCTCTGGTTGAGAAGGAGGAGGGACGATTTCTTTTTTAGGCTCCTCTTTGGGTTCTTCTTTTTCAGGAGCTTTAGGGCGTGGATCAGGAGATTTTGAGATATCTTCAATGGTATCCACTAAGTCGACGGGGAGGGGCTGGGCAATATCAATGACATCTGTTTTGTAATTCAAAAGCCCAACAACGGCCATTACAATAATGGCAATGTGAAGGCCAGCAGATAAAAAAGCATACCTTAGCATTTAGGTTTTAGACCTCTTTTTTGAGGCGTTAGGTGAAGAGGGTAGGGTCTTAGGGAGTTCAGCTAACAAGGCTACCTTATTAAATCCTGCTGCATTTAAACGCCCCATGAGTTCCATCACGCGTCCATAGGCCAAGCCTTGATCTCCGCGAACAAAAAGTCGTGTCCCTGGTTTTGCATCCATAATAGCATTGAGTTTTGCGATCAGATCATCGGGGGTAATTTTGGTTTCTTGTAGAAATAAATCACCGTCCTTATTCAAGGACAAGGTCACGGGCTCGCCTTTTTCATTGAGGCTAGAAGCCTTTGTTTTTGGAAGATCTACGGGAACCCCAACGGTGAGCATGGGAGCTGTAATCATGAAAATTACGAGAAGTACCAGCATGACATCCACAAGGGGCGTGATGTTGATCTCACTCATGGGAGGGCGTTTTGAACGTGAGCTTTGTCGCCCTGTTCCATTAGAGGTATGAAAAGAAGCTGCCATATTTTATGCTGCCTCTTCACACTTGCGAGACAAAATGGTTGAGAACTCATCTCGGAAGCTTTCAAGGCGTGCGCCATAACGATTAATTTCCGAAGAGATTCTGTTGTATCCCAAAACGGCAGGGATCGCAGCAATAAGCCCCAAGGCTGTTGCAAAGAGCGCCTCGGCAATACCTGGTGCAACGACAGCAAGGTTCGTGCTTTGGGACATGGCAATGCCTTGAAAGCTATTCATAATGCCCCATACCGTTCCAAAGAGGCCAACGAAGGGAGCTGTAGAACCAACGGAGGCAAGGAAAATCATGTGGCGTTCAAGGTAGTCCATTTCCTTGTTAATGGTTAGATTCATTAGGCGCTGAACCCGTTGTTGTAGAGACTGCCCACTGTCGGTATGGAGGGCTTGGGGGTTTCGTTGCCATTCGTCCATAGCAACACTAAAAATCGTTCCCATGGAATCATTTGGATCAAGTGGTTTTGACTTCAACATGTCATTGAGATTTTGTAAGGATTTTCCTGACCAAAAAGAGTCTTCAAATTTTTGAGCTAGTTTATTCAAAGAGCGCAGTTTTGACGATTTCGCAAAGATAAGGGTCCAGGACCAAAAAGAAGCAATAATTAATAAAAGCATAACGCTTTGGACAACCCAATCGGCGCCAATAAAGAGGTCCCAGGCAGAGACGCCAACGGATTGGACAGATTCCCCAAGGGCGGTTGTTTCAACGGTATTAGTCATGATATCTCCAATAAGTTTTAGAAAAGGCTGGTTCTTATTAAAACCCTGTCAACTTATTAATAAGTGATTGTGGAAGAGAAGCAGGCCTATAGGCTTTATTAACGCAAACTATGGTCATTTTAGCAGATGCAATCAAGGTTTGGGAGCAATAAATTTCTTGGGAAAAATAAAAACGAGTAGGTTTGTGATCGTCTAGGATTGTACGCACTTCTAAATGATCGTCCATAAAGGCAGGAGCTTTGTAATCAACGGTTATTGTCTTAATCACAAAGAGTAATTTTTCCTCTTCTTCAAGGCGTGTTTTAGTATACCCGCACTCACGGAGCATCTCTGTTCGAGCACGCTCAAAAAACTTTATGTGATTCGGGTGATACACAATTCCGGCAGCGTCGGTGTCTTCGATGTACACTCGAATTGTATGTTTAAAAATTTTCTTATCTGACATGAGGGTTTATTTCCTTTTGACTAAGAACAGTTGTTGCAGCATCAATAGATGTTTCTTAAAAGATATTTTTTAGAATGTATTCTGCAAAAAGAATAATGGGTTACAGTTATGATTTTAGAAGATTTTTATGAATCGAGGATATAAGTCTTACTACAATAAGGGCACGTCACAGTGCCCTTTTTGGCAACATCCAGGTAAACTTTTGGGTGGCCCTCATAGTCCCCACCATTACAGGCAACATGTTCTTGGGATGTGTAGACTTTTTCCATTTGCTTTTTACCTATTAAAAAATGACGTGTTTTTGTGGTCTCTTCCTTTTATTTTGGCGAAGAGAACTACTAAAATCAAGCTGATTATTGTGGCACCTGATGCGAGGGTAAAGAAAGATGGCCATCCAAGGTTTGCCACAAGAAGCCCTGAGAATGAAGAGGTGGCGACGCGCCCAAAATGTACAGCAGATGTTAAAAGAGCTAATTGAGTTGCTGCATAGGCTGGTGTGACTAGGGTCATTTGAAAGGCGAACAAAGCTGTTGTTCTCATGCCTGATGTAATATGTTCAACGGCAATTGTAAGATAAAGAAGGTCAAGGTCGTAACCGACATTGGCAATCAAAACAAACAGAAGAACAGAGAGGCCATGGATAGCTGCCGCAATGAAGAGGGCTTTAATGATGCCAATACGGGCAATGAGATAGCCTCCAATAAAACCGCCTAAAATAGAGGTAGCCATACCAAATATTTTCGAGACACTGGCGATTTCGGACTTTGAATAGCCGACCTCCACAAGAAAAATATTAGTCATATTGCCGATAAGATTATCGCCAAACTTATAAAACAGCATAATAAGAATGCTGACCCACCACCCTTTGCTCATCATAAAATTGCTAAAGGGGCAGATGACCGCACCGTAAAGCCAAGAAGCAATAGAGGCTATTTTGGGTGAGAGTATAGGGCGCTCATGGAGATATTTCCGAGCAGCCTCCTCTTTTTTTTGAGCTTCTTTGTTGTGGGCGGGATCTGGCTCTTTGATCAATAAAGTTGTGGCAACACCAACTAACACAAAGAGCGCCATAACTTGATACACCTGATTCCAAGTCATTATTTCGGAAAAGTAAAGAGCCCCAGCCCCAGCCATCAGCATCCCCATGCGATAACCAAATATTCCCATGGCTTCTCCGGCACCATATTGCTCCCGACCTAAACGTTCGACTTGGTAGGCGAGCATGGTGACGTCTTGGGTGGCGGCACTAAAGGTAACACAGATGGCAAAAAGAGCTGTAAGGGTGAGGTTCTGAGTGGGGTCCGTTTGGGAAAGAGCAAAAATGCTAAGGATGAGAGAGATTTGGCTTAGTAAAAGCCAGCTGCGTCGTCGACCTAGCGTTTTGGTTAAAAAAGGAATTTTGAGGCGATCAACAAAAGGAGACCATATAAATTTGATGGTATAGGGAAAGGCAACCCAACTAATCAGGCCAATTTTTGTATAGGAAATGCCAACTTGGTTTAGCCAAAGGGAGAGAGTTGAGGCCGTTAAAAAAAGAGGAATACCACAAGAAAAGCCAATAAGGGCCATGATAACCATGCGGCGGTCATTATAGGGCGCAAAGATGCCTTTGGAGAGTTCTGGATTTTCTTGTGCTGTATGTTGGCTTACGGTCATCGGCTTAGCGCCCTTGAGAGCTAGTTAGTACAATTATGCCTTTAATGTAAGGGAAAAGGGATCGTTCTGTCTATTCTTTATGGGAGAAAATTGAATTTTTTCAAAAAAAGTGAGAAAAACCTTGGTTTTTTAATTAAAATTTGAGATATTATGAGGGTACAGGTTACAAAAATAATATAAAAACTTTAGTTAACAGGGAATAGAAATGATATCGGGCACAGTCAAATGGTTTAATAAAACAAAAGGTTATGGGTTTATTTGTCCTGAGGATGGTAGTGAAGATGTTTTTATTCACGTAACCGTTCTTGAAAAGACGGGCATGCGTTACTTGGAGGAAGAGCAAACTGTAAAGTTTGAAACGGAAATCAAGAATGGACGTTTGCGTGCTATTAACATAGAAGTTGATGGTGCAACCCTTCTTGATATTTCTCCGCCTTCCCCAACTCCTGCTGATAAGGCCGAGGATAAAGAAGCTGCAGCTTAAAAGAATTTACCGCTATCATTCGCTTACATTTTGTTGTTGCGTTCCATGTCTATAAAAGCAAGCGTTGTCGTTGACGCTTCATGTATATGCAAAATTAATCCATGATAGACTTTCTATAGTGATTTATCTTTGCATTGACCGTTTGTTCCTGCGCTCCTAAGCTATGAAATATAGCCGTCGTCGCTTGTGCCTCCGGTCATTTGCAGGGGCAAAACCTAAATCACTATATATAAAAGTAAGTTCTCAGGCTCTCATTTTTTGAGAGCCATTTTGTTATACTGTGTCATTATGCTGCGCTTTAGATTGTCGAATAAAACAGCAAGAGTGCCATCGGGGATTGTCTGTGTTGCATCGTATGGCTTTAAGATGAGTGGGTCATTTTTGAAAAACTTTCGTAATAATTTTTCTGCTAGTTCGGCGCGTTGTTGTGCATTTAGTTTTTGAATATTATTTCCATTTACATATTGTTCATGAACAAGGAGAACTGTTTTTGCCGTACCAATTACCCGTTTTCTATCTGTTGTTTGTTTTATAAAACCTATGTCAAATCCTTGCAGAGCAAGGGGAGAAACTTGATTGGTGCCAAAAGGCCCTGCATAATCTTCATAGGGCAAAAAAGGCCTAAGTATGGCAGGGGTAATGGCTTCACACATGTCTTGTACTTTTATTTTGTGAGAGCAATTTTTTACACACCATCGATACTGAACATCGTTGTCAAGGGTGCAGATTGATTTTTGATCACATACGTTCGTGCAATGTTTACCACCTCTTTTGAAAAAATCTAAAAGAGCCTGACTTTCTTGAGCAGATAAGATCAATGAAAAAAATAAAACAAGTAAAAATCTATTGGACATTATTATTCCCCTTTTATGAAGGGAAATACTTAAGGAATCGTAAAGTATCGTCAGTTCCCTTCTTAGGCTTTTGGCGTCAGGAGAGAGCGCATATTGTCTCGTGTAACAAAATCAAGGATTTGTTGTACACCTTCGTCTTGGATGCCTTCGTCTTGTAGGGCTGAAATGCGCTCGGTCAACGGGCGATCATCCACGGCAAATAAAGCGTCATAAGCACTACGAAGTTGGGCAATTTGGTCGCGGTTAAAACCACGGCGCTTTAAACCAACAAGATTGAGACCACTTAGGTTTGCGCGGTCTCCTTTGACATTGGCATAGGGAATCACATCATGGCCAACACCGCTCATACCGCCAATAATAGCATGAGCGCCGATGGTAACAAATTGATGAACAGCCGCAAGGCCGCCGATGATAACGTAGTCTTCAACATTAACATGCCCCGCCAAGGTTGCATGGTTTGCCATGAGGATGTTGTTGCCTAAAATACAATCATGGGCGACATGGGTACAGGCCATCAAAAGGCAGTTATCGCCAATGACTGTGCGCATTTTATCGCCGGCAGTACCAGGTTGGATGGTTGCATACTCCCGAATGGTATTGTTTTTTCCAATGACAATTTTGGAGTCTTCACCCTTATATTTCAGGTCTTGGGTTTTATTGATGGAGACAAAAGGATAAAGCTCGGTGCCGTCTCCGATGGTGCAATTAACATCTTCAATAACCACATGGGAGTGCAAATAGACGTTGTCTTTGAGGGTTACTTTGGGACCAATGATGCAATAAGGGCCAATGCGAACCCCTTTACCAATTTTAGCATCAGGGTGGATAATGGCTGTTTGGTGAATATGAGGTATTGATGTTGTCATGATATCGGTTTTCCGCCCTAGTCTTTTTTTACAATCATAGCTGTAAATTTCGCTTCTGCATGTACTTTACCATTAACATAGGCTTTGCCAGAGAACTTCCAAACGCTCCCACGGCTTTGTAATTTTTCCACCTTCATTTCAAGAACATCACCGGGCACGACAGGGCGTCTGAATTTCGCTTCTTCGATATTCATGAAATAAACACTAGTCCCATTCCCGCCAAGATCAGTGGTATGGATTACAAGGGCGCCAGCGGTTTGGGCTAAGGCTTCTACGATAAGAACGCCTGGCATGATAGGTTCACCGGGGAAATGTCCCTGGAAAAAAGGCTCGTTAAAAGTTACATTTTTAAAACCAGTGCAACCTTCACCTGCCACAATGTCTTGAATGCGGTCCACCAACAACATGGGATAGCGGTGAGGGATAAGGTTCATAATTTCCGTAACAGTTAAAGTATCTTGAGGCATTGTTTATGCTTCCTTCTTTCTTTTTTGTGCAAGCCTCGCGAGGGAGACTGTTTGACGGTGCCATTGGCGTACAGGTACAGCAGGTGTACCTGCAACCTTTTGACCTGGGTCTACATCTTTCATTAAACCGGCTTGTGCGGCTATTTGAACTTGAGAGCCAATATTTAAGTGCCCGGCAAGGCCGGCTTGCCCTGCAGCAACGACAAAGTCACCTAACGTAGTGCTCCCAGATATGCCGACTTGGGAAACAATCACACAGTGTTTGCCAAGGCGAACACCATGCCCTAATTGTACAAGGTTATCAACACGGCTACCAAAACCAATATGAGTATCGTCTAAGGTACCTCGATCTATGGTAACATTTGCACCAATTTCAACGCGGTCCTCAAGCACAACGCGACCCAATTGAGGAACGCTTACATGGCCTTTTTCATCCATAAAAAAACCAAATCCAGCTTGTCCAATACGCGTGCCAGGTAGAACGGTGACATTATCTCCAATAAGGCAGTGGGAAAGACTTACATTTTGCCCAATCTTGCAATTTTTACCAATTTTAACACCACGACCGATAACGGTATTAGCACCAATAAAAGTACCAGAATCGATTTCTACGCCCTTTTTGATGACGGCACCAACTTCAACCACAACACCCTTAGCAAGGGAAGCTGTTGATGAGATCAAGTCTTTGCGAGCAGAAAATTCACACTCTGCGGAAGGGTAAAAATGGTGAGCTGTGACAGCGTAGGCGCGATAGGGGGTTGGAATGATAAGGGGAATGGTTTTCTCGGGCGTGAAGGGGGCGAGATCTTTTGTTGTGAACACGCAGCCTGCTTTTGTTTCTTTGAGGTCGTCCAAGTACTTTGGATTGTGAAAAAAAGAAAGATCAGAGGGTGTGGCGTCCTTTAAGGTACTAACGTCTGAAATTTTCCCCGAAGCTTTATAGAGATCTTGGTCATTGGCAAAAGTAGCGCCGACAAGGCCAGCAATTTCTTGAACAGAGAAAGGGCCTTTATTATCATAAAAACGAGTATCAGTCATAGAAATTAGACCCCCTCTGGAAATTGAATATCTATTTTTGGCATATCTTTGTCAAGGCGCGCTAAGATGCGATCAGTAATATCATAGCCGTCTTCTTGATACATGACAACATTTTTAGGAATCACGAGGGTGATTCCTTCAGATTCTGCAAGCTCGCTCACCAGAGCCATAACTTGTTGGATCACTTGTGATCGTGCATCGTGGAAGGATTTTTCAAGGATCTTAGTTCGCCCACTCAAGCGTTTTTGCACATCGGTTACTTTATTTTCAAAAACTTTTTGTGCTTTTTCAAAGCCAGGGTCTCTTTTGTTTTGTAGATTTTTTAAGGCTGCTTCTTGAGCTCGGAGCTCCTTTTCATAACCTTCAACATCTTTTTGGAGTGCAGTTCGACGCTCTTCGACTGTTTGCTGAATATAGGTACTAACAGCAGCATCACGAATGACACGGTCAATATCCAAAACCGCTAGTTTAAAGGGTTTGGAAGAGGACTTTAACTCAGCTGAGTTAACACTTCCCCCACTCATAATAAGAACCATAACTAGCGTTTTCAAAAAAGCGCTCATAGGATAATTTTCCTTTATCTAAACCGAGATCAACAAATTTTAGAACCGTGTTGACATACCAAAAAGGAACGGTTGGGTTTTATCAAATTCAGCCTTTGTTATGGCATAGGCCAAGTCAATTTTCAAAGGCCCTAAAGGAGAGCGCCAACGTAGGCCAACACCAATTGAGGAGCGGAACTTGTTTTGATCTTTTATTTCTGAAGACGGGTCTCCAGTTTTCCAAACACTACCCCCTTCAATAAAGGTGGCACCCTTCACACCAAATTCATTTGGTAAACCAATGGGGAAGGTCAATTCAACGGTACCAACATAGCTTTGTAAACCACCCAGAGGGTCATTTGTTGCACGGTCACGGGGGCCAACACCACTGGTTTCAAAACCACGCAAAGTATCAGCACCAAGGGTATAACGGTCCACAACACGAACGTCTTTTCCAAGTCCTGTCATAAAGCTATAGCGACCAGAAACCTCGACAATCCAGTCGTCCATTAAGGAATAATAATAGGCGCCAAAGAGAGAGTTTTTGAGGTAGCGAATGTTACCACCAAGACCAGCTAGGTTGTTTCCAAATCCGAGAACATAACCTTGGGTTGTGTTAATACGACTATCCCGTTTATCATAAGAAACCGTATGGCCAAGTTCAGACAAGATAGATTGCCCACGTTGCTCTTTAATAAAGCGAGAAGAGTCGCCTTTGATACCAGAAATTTCATCACGGCGTAAGGTATAACTAACTTGTTGACTAAGATCTTCGGCCAAGTGATATCCCATACGCAAGGTCATACCATGGATTTTTTGATCAAAAGTTTGATTAAAGTATTTGTTTTGTGTAATACGATAGAGGTCAATACCAGCGGCAAGATCACGGCCCAAGAAATAAGGTTCTGTAAAGCTAATATCAAATTCTTGACGACGCTTGGCCCAGGTGACACCAAAACTTAAATCTTGACCACGCCCTCGGAAGTTGTGCTCAGCGAATTTAAATTCTGCAATGGGGCCATCTGAGGTTGAAAAACCACCCGCAATAC
>Ga0209633_10001085_pt1 | contig 29363 bp, 26 predicted proteins | sample Cruoilmetagenom1_FD_187290 | JGI IMG/M metagenome (GOLD analysis project Ga0209633, IMG submission 187290) | Oil polluted marine microbial communities from Coal Oil Point, Santa Barbara, California, USA - Sample 1 (SPAdes) (version 2) | ecosystem: Environmental > Aquatic > Marine > Oil seeps ... | reverse complement strand
TTTAGCTTTCCTAAAGGTGGAAGTGGTATAGTGGTTAAACAGGGGTAGACTTTTTAAGGGTAAGAATTAATTGTGCCCCTGAGACTAAATCCGTTTCCTTCAATAAAAACTGCTGCAATGCCAAATTTTAAAAACGGATCTTTTACTCTACGATCGATGATGATGGCTGATAAAAAGCTGAAGATCCATGATATTTGCCCAGGGGAGGTGAGTTTATGAGAATACACGCGGATCTTCAGCTGGAAGACATCCCAGGAAGGCTGGTAAACGCTCTAGCCCCCATCGCTGATTACGGCGGGAACATAGTTGGGATAATGCACTCGCGGGAAAGGGTGGTTGATGGCAGGATAACTGTAAGGCTGATATTCGATGTAAAAAATGAGAAGCCTCTGAAGATGCTGATCAAAGAATGGGAGAAAAAGGATGTTTACATAGCCAGGATCGAGGAGATCTACAGGAGGGTGGAAAAGCAATTTCTCGTGATGGGGGAGGACAGGGGGGCCAAGATCAACGAGCTCATAGGTGAGATCTCAAACCTCGATGAGGTAAACGTTTCGGATCTTAAGATGATCAGCCGGGAAAAGGGATACGCGGCCCTTATAACTGTTGATGCAGGCGAGACGAAAACGCTAGAACGAGCTGAAAAAATTCTCGAGTCCCTAGCTGAGAAGATTTTACTTGTGAAGGGTGTATGATGAAAGTTATAATGGCGGGGTTCGGTACGGTCGGTCAGGGGGTTGCAAAAGTCATAGAGGAAAAGAACAGCTCCATAAAAAAGAGGTTAGGGGAGGGATTTGAGATAGTCGGGGTCTCCGATTCAAAGGGTGCAATATACAACCCAGAAGGTTTGAATTTGGAGCTTTTACTTAAGATAAAAAGGGAAAAGGGCGCGGTGATAAGCTACCCAGATGTAGAAAAGTTGAAATCAAACGAAGAGCTGATCAATAGAGAGGCCGATGTCCTGATCGAAGTTACGCCCACCGACATCGAGAGCGGCAGAGCTGTTGATGACATCTTATATGCCTTCAGAAGCAAAAAGCACGTCGTGACCTCCAATAAGGGGCCCCTCACTCTGAACTTCAAAGGTTTGAATGAAGAAGCTGCAAAAAATGGATGTATGTTTTATTATACCGCCACAGTGGGGGGGTGCACGAGGATGATTGATGTAGGCAGGGGGCTATCGAACGGTGCCGCAATAATATCTTTTCAGGGCATTTTAAATGGCACATCAAACTACATACTGTCGAGGATGACGGACGAGGAAGCACCTTATGAACTCATCCTGAGAGAGGCTCAGCAACTTGGCTACGCTGAAACTGATCCCAGCCATGACGTCGATGGGATCGACACCGCCTGTAAACTTGTAATCCTAGCTAATTCAGTAATGGGTCTGGAGTCCTCACTAAAGGACGTCAAGATCGAGGGCATAACGGGAATAAGCGAGGACGGTGTAAAGTTGGCGAAAAGTGATGGTAAGGTGATAAAGCTGATTGGGGAGATAGAGAAAAGCAGATTGGAAGTTTCTCCGCGTCTGGTACCGAAGGGACATTTTCTCGACATCTCTGGCACACTCAATCTTGGGCTGTTCAAAACGGATTTCGCCGGTGATATAGCCATTATGGGAAGAGGCGCAGGTCAGATGGAGACTGCCAGTGCTATACTTGGGGATCTCAACAAGATTATATCCCAAACACGCTAGAAAAGTTGGCGTCTGGTCGATGAAAACCTAAGCTAGTTAACTATCCAAAATACTCTCCGCTTCCTCCTTGTAGGCGTCCATCACGTATGGAATGCCTGAGACCTTTGCCGCCTCTTCCGTTAAAGCCATTAAGTCTCTACGTGTGATAGTAGAGATCTTGAAATTCCTGCTCCCGGCCATTAACTGCTGTAGCCCCACTTTTATCTTTTGACAAAAGCTGTAGATGCCCAATGCTCCCAGGGGCATCTGTTCAATTTCTTGCCCATATCTATTCCGGAGCTCTTCGTAACACACAAAGATCTCCTCCTTACTATTCCCGTATCTAGAGACCCTCCTCGGCAGTCCTCCATTGGTCAGCCATTCGTCGATGTTTTTGCCCACCATGCCCGGTATCATCAAAGCTCTCCCCATGCAAATCGCTTTCACATGTGGGCTGCCCATAGCGATCGCTTTGAACACCCCATCCTCAGTGGAGAAACCGCCAGCCATGGCAATGTCTGGGGCCCTCATTCCTCTTCTGTCGAGTCTCTCGGAGAACCGATAAGCAAGGGACTCCAGATAGATGGTGGGGATGCCCCACTCGTTCATCATGGACCATGGGCTCATACCCGTACCCCCTGGGGCGCCATCTATCGTGATGAGATCCAACTTCGCCTCAGCACCATAGCGTAGCGCCATCGCCAACTCCTGTGAGGAATAGGCACCGGTTTTAAGCGTAATTCTCTTGAAACCGAGGCCCCGAAGACGATCCACTTCTTCTAGAAATGGCTCTTTTTCTATAAGGCCTAGACGGGAGTGGCGCTCAAATTCCTTGATCCCGCCTGCTCGAAACGTCCTCTGAATCTCGGGAAGTGATGGGTCGGGCGCGATCAGATATCCTCTGTTTTGCAACTCAATGGCCTTTTCCAGGGAGTTCACTTTTATTTCGCCCCCTATGCTCTTAGCCCCCTGCCCCCATTTTAACTCGATGGATTCGAGCTCATGCTTTTGGGAGATGTATTCAGCTACTCCAAACCTCGTGTCTTCAACGTTGAGCTGAACCCTGATCTCTCCATAGCCGGCGTAAAATCTCCTGTAGACCTCTATCCTGCGATCCATCTCTGGGGACTTATTGACCTTGCCCTCTGCGTTTAACTCTAGCTCGGGGTCTACTCCACAGACATTTTCACCCACTACGATGGAAATGCCCGAGACAGCGGCCCCCGCTGCGAAGTGGTCCCAATTTCTTCTCGCTATCTCAGTGGATCCCAGCGCTCCGGTGAATATGGGTAGGCGCATCCTGATCTTGTTGCCCCATCCGTATTCCGTTTCTGTGTCTACATTGGAGAAAATCATCGTATCGGAATCGACTACCTTTAACCCTCTCGCACCAACTGCATAACCTTGTATGTTGAAGTGCGAGTAATCTACCGGGTAGTTTTTGTCCGCGCCTGCAGTAACTTTTCCAAAGGTCTCTGGGTAGAGAACCTCTCTGCCTCTAAACGAAGCTAACCAGATTTCACAACCGCCAGTACACCCATCGATGCATCTCGTACAGATTCCTGACATTGGAACTACGCTTCTCGACCGGTTTAGTGTGTCGGTAGCTTCGTTAGCGTTTGGTCGTCTTAAATTTGACATAAAAACCTCCTCAGGCCAATTGTATTGCTGTATTTATAACTTATGCCGAAATTGGCCCTTTCCAGGGTTGATAAAAGTCGGTAAGACCCATGATCTTGTACATGGAAAGATTTACATACTCTGTATAACGATAAAAAAGAAGGAAATTTCCTACCTCTACCAGTTCCCCTCTAACACATAATTCGTAATACTTTAAAAAAATATTTATACACGAATGGTCTTTAATCGATGAGTCGATGAGTATAACGGAAGACGTATTAAAAAATCACCTGGTTTCGGGAGAGTTAATGCTTGGCTCTGAGGTAGGGATAAAGATAGACCAGACCCTAACTCAGGATGCGACGGGAACAACATGTTATCTGGAATTTGAATCCCTGGGATTGGGTGGCGTGAAGACGGAACTATCCGTCTCTTACGTTGATCACAACACTATCCAGGTCGGGCCCGAAAACGCTGACGACCACAAATATCTTCAAACGATGGCGTCGAAGTACGGCATATATTACTCAAGAGCGGGAAACGGTATATGCCATCAGGTTCACCTGGAGAGGTTCGCTATTCCGGGCAAAACCCTTTTGGGCTCGGATAGCCATACATCCACCTGTGGGGGGATAGGCATGTTGGCTATAGGCACCGGGGGGTTGGACGTCGCGGTAGCGATGGGGGGAGGCCCATTCTATCTGAGCTATCCTAAGATTGTCAACGTGATTTTAAGCGGAAAATTTGAAAATTGGGCATCTCCAAAGGACGCGGCGCTTAAAATCCTGGAAATTTTTGGCACTAAGGGAAACGTAGGTACCATACTGGAGTATGGGGGCGAGGGCGTGAAAACCCTGGATGTGCCATCCAGAGCAACGATGACGAATATGGGCGCCGAGACAGGGGTTACAACTTCCATTTTTCCGAGCGATGAGGTGACAAAGAAGTTTTTGAGAGCCCAGGGCCGTGAAGAGAGCTGGAGGGAGCTTAAGGGTGAGGAGGATGGCGACGAAAGAGTGGAGATCGATCTGGGGAGGATAGAACCGATGGCAGCATGCCCCCACTCTCCCGGAAACGTGAAAACGGTGGAAGAGATAGAAGGAATAAAAGTAGACCAGGTTTGTATAGGCTCATGTACGAATTCTTCCTATGCGGATCTGATGAAGGTCGCTAGAATTTTAAAAGGGAGAAGCATCGATCCAGAAATGAGTTTGGTAATAGCACCTGGTTCTAGGCAAGTACTGCAGATGCTGGCTGAAAATGGGGCGTTGGCCGACCTGATAGGCGCTGGCGCGAAGATCCAGGAGCCGGCGTGCGGGTTTTGCATAGGAAATTCCCAGTCCCCTAAAGAGGATGCTGTATCCTTGCGAACCAACAACAGAAACTTCGAGGGAAGAAGCGGCACAAAGAGCGCTAAAGTTTATCTGGTAAGCCCCGAAACAGCGGCCGCTGCAGCGATTACCGGCGAGATCACCGATCCTAGAAATCTTGAAATGGAATACCCCAATGTGGAGATACCGCCCAGGTTTTATGTCGACGATTCGATGATTATACCGCCTTCGAGGGATCCCGAGACAGAGATTTTCAGAGGAAAGAATATAAAGAATCTGCCTAAAGGCGAATCCTTGCCCTCCGCTATGGTGGGAAATGTTGCGATAAAAGTAGGGGATGAGATAACCACCGATCACATAATTCCGGCGGGACAATTGCTCAGGTACAGATCCAACGTTGGAAAATATTCAAAATACGTTTTTGCTCCAATAGATGAGACCTTCCCAGAAAGGTGCATGGAGAACAGGAAGAGAGGAATGAACAGCGTAATAATTGGGGGTCAGAGCTATGGTCAGGGCTCATCGAGAGAGCATGCCGCGCTCTGCCCCATGTATCTCGGGGTAAAGTGCGTGATCGCGAAATCGATAGAGCGGATTCACCGGACAAATCTGATAAACTTTGGCATTCTCCCCCTTCTGTTTGAAAACTGGACCGATTATGATAGGATGGAGCAGGGCGATGATATCGAAATACCGGGATTGGGAGAAGAGCTGAGGGGAGGTAGGATATTGGTCAGAGATCTGACCAAAAACCTGGATTTTGAGGTGAAGTGTGAGATGTCTGAGAGGCAGAGGAACATATTACTGGCTGGTGGGTTGCTGTTATACCTAGGGGCGACGATATGAGAATAGGGGTAAAAGATGGTGAGGTAGTGGTGCCAGATGACCCTACCATACCTTTTATCGAGGGTGATGGGATAGGTGTGGATATAACGCCCGCGATGAGGGGGATTGTCGATGCGGCAGTTGAAAAAGCGTACAATGGGAGAAGAAGGATAGAATGGCTTGAGGTGTATGCTGGAGAGAAAGGGAAAAAGATCAAGGGCAAGATCCTACCGGATGAAACGATCGATGCTTTGAGAGAGTACAAAATTTCAATAAAAGGCCCTTTGACGACCCCCATCGGGAGCGGTTTTAGAAGCTTAAATGTCGCCCTTCGACAGATCCTGGATTTGTACGCGTGCATCAGACCAGTTTACTGGATGGAGGGCGTACCATCCCCGATGAAGCACCCGGAAAAGATGGACATGGTGATATTCAGAGAGGCAACCGAAGATGTTTATTCAGGCATAGAATGGAAGAAAGGCTCAAAAGAGAGCAAGAAGATGGTGTATTTCCTGAGGAGGGAGTTCGGGATAGAGTTAAGGGAAGATTCGGGAATCGGTTTGAAACTGATGAGCGAGTTCGCCTCCAAAAGGCTTGTACGTAAAGCGATTCAATACGCATTACGAAATGGTAGGAGGAAAATCACTTTGGTCCACAAGGGGAACATAATGAAGTTTACGGAGGGCGCGTTCAGGGAGTGGGGATACGAGGTCGCGAGGGAGGAGTTCGGGGATAAGATTATAACTGAGGATGAGTTAAAGAGAAATGGGTTTTCAGAAGGCAAAATTCTGATCGGGGATAGGCTCGCGGACAACATGCTGCAACAGATGCTCACGAGAACGGATGAGTACGATGTGCTCGCGATGCCAAATCTAAATGGGGATTACCTGGCGGATGCGGCTTCAGGGCAAGTAGGTGGATTGGGAATAGTCCCCAGCGGTAACCTCGGAGATGGGATGATGATGTTTGAGGCCACTCATGGTTCGGCGCCCAAGTATGCGGGTTTGGATATGGCGAATCCTATAGCGATTACTTTAGCGGCTAGACTGATGCTTGAACACATGGAATGGGATGAGGCTGCCAGGCTGATATATGAGGGGATAGTAATGACGATAAAGCGGAAAACCGTGACCCACGATCTGGAAAGGCAGATGACTGGAGCTGAGAAAGTGGGAACATCGGAATTTACAAACATTGTGATAAGAAATATAGAAGAAGTTTCAATAGATTGAGGTGAGTAGAGTTATGAAAAACAGGGTATACATCGTAGATGTTACGAATAGGGACGGAGTACAGACCTCGCAGATCTGTTTGTCAAAACTACAAAAGACCATGCTCAACATCTATCTTAACGAGATGGGCATACATCAAAGCGAAATGGGTTTCCCGGCGACCCCTCATGAAACGAACTACATCAATGTCAATATGGAATTGGCGAAAAGGGGCGTACTCAGGCCGATGATCCTGACCGGTTGGGTCCGGGCTCTACGTAAAGACATTGAGCTGGCGACAAGTCGGACAGAGATCAAAGATCTGAATATTTCGATTTCCACTTCAAAACAGATGATCAAGGGCAAGCTCGAGGCTACCGAGGAGGTCGTGATAGAAAATATGACAGGGGCCGTAGATCTAGCTAAAGACAGGGGGATAAGGACGATAGGCGTGAACGCGGAGGACGCGTCTCGCACCGACATGGATTTTCTGATAAGATTCGCCCAGGCTGCAAAGGATCGCGGTGCTAACAGGATCAGATATTGCGATACCCTGGGTTATGATACCCCTTTCTCGATCTACGAAAGGATATACACATTGGGAAAGGAGATCAAGTTGCCCGTGGAGATGCACTGTCATAACGATCTGGGCATGGCGGTAGCTTGTAGCATTGCCGGTGCTAAGGGTGCATTGGACGCTGGGGTAGACGCATACATAAACACGACGGTCAATGGGATCGGGGAGAGAGCTGGAAATGCTGACCTGGTCAGCGTGATTCTGACCTTTAAGCATGGCCGTGGAATGCAGGACTATGAACTCGCTGGTGGGATAGACCTAAAAATGGTCTGGGAAGTGTCCAAGTACGCCTCCTATGCCTTTGATATTCCCATACCCATAAATCAGCCTGGTGTAGGGGCAAACGCTTTTGCGCACGAGTCCGGGATTCATGCTGACGGCGCATTAAAGGATAGGAGAAACTACGAACTCTACGACTTTGAGGATTTGGGCAGGGGCGAGCCAGAGATCGTCGAAACTGGAAGAAGCATCACCGTGGGGGAGTACTCGGGAGTAAAGGGATTCAGGAACGTGTATGAAAAGCTTGAGATAGAATTTAAGAGCGAGGAAGAGGCGAGGAAGATCCTGGAATTGGTGAGGTACGCCAACATCCACAACCAGAAGCCTCTGACGAACAGGGAACTGCACTTCATAGCAAGCTACCCGGAAATCGCGAGAAAGTTATTCTCGATGGAGCCATGATTGCATGGTCAGAGACTCTGGATGGATGGGACTTCATTCAGTAGAAATCTTCATCCAGATTTTCTGATTCATTTTTTTCCTCCCCTTTGGCTTTTTCCACCAGCTCCTCAAATTCGTGAATCTGAACGGATATGGCGAAGGGAACGTAGGGGGAGGTTATGATCCCTTCCCCCGGCATGAGTGACTGGATCTCGCCACCCATCTTGGATATGTCCTGCTTGGCCGAGCTCATCAATATTTCCCTGTCCCTCTGGTCAGCCAGGCCTAATATGAATAGAGTGTTGAACTGGCTGATAAGCTGTGGATCGATGAGTTTCGGCTGTTGGGATATCGCGCAGAGGCCTATCTTGAATTTTCTACCCTCCCTGGCTATCGTTGAAAATATGGAGGAATCCTTGGAGAGCATCCTTTGCGCTTCTTCGATAACTATCGCCGTGGGATTGAGTTTCTGAAATCTATCTCTGTCTCTATAAGCCCTTCTATGATTCTCGTAGACCCTCCTGACAATCAGGTCCATTATCAGGTTTTCCTCCAGGTGCCCCAGACCGGATGTGTCTACTACGACCACCATCCCCATTCCAAGCGCCTCTATTACGGAGGCGGTCATCGACAGATTTGATATGACATCTGATCTGAATATGACCTCCAACCTCCTCTTCAAAACGTTGAGAGTTGTCTCATGGACCCTGTTCCCCAGATCCTCCCTGAGCTCTTCCAGCTCTTTTTCCTCTATCTTCTTGAGATAATCCTTTCCATAGACCGCTCTCGTGAGGTAAATTGACTCAATCTGCGCGTCGGAGAAATTGAATAGCTCCATCAGATCCGAGACGGTTATTTCCTCAGCCTTGATGGATATCATGGACGCGCCGCTCCTCGGTCTGGAAGAGAAGTAGAGCAGGTTGCGTGATTTCATCTCTCTGAGTCCACGCTTCTCTTTGGATCCACCATCGTAATACTCGCCATGTGGATCGAATATCAACAGGCCGTATCTCCTGCTCTCCAATGCTGCTTTGGCCAGCACCTTCATAAGGTTGCTCTTTCCCATCCCCGTGGTGGCGAATATCCCGATATGGTGGGGCAGGGAAGCGCCGTCCACCTTAACCTTTATACCCGCATCTAAACCCTTGCCAGATCTTATGTTGCCGATCTCCAGATCGCCCATGTAGCTGTTCAAAAAGTTCAGATCTTCGTCCCTGGGGCAATAGACCTTGGAGAAGTGGTGGGGTATGGTCTTGGATTTCTTGAACGTCTCTCCCATAATGCCCAGGGGGGCGCATATAGCGAGCTTGTACAACCTTCTCTCCCTTTCATGCATCTCGAAGCTTTCACCGGCCCTGTCCATGAATATCATGGAGCCAGCAGTTCTGGGGATCCATGATGGATCCAGGGAGTCGGCCCCGTGTTTCACCTCAACCACTCTTAATAAATAACGAGTATTGTCCTCTATGTCCTCCACCACGAGCATATCTCCCAGCCATACTTCGCTATCGTAGGAGCATCTGACCAGTATAGTGCCGGTGGATTCCCCTATCACTCTTCCCACGTATTCTACCATAGATTCTCGTCCAGCCTCCTGTGAAATCTTTCCATCTGGAGAAGCGAGGGCTCCTCCCTCTGCAGGCTGTATAAGATATCGGCCATGATTTCATAAGTTATGGCTACATCGTTGTGTATCAGGGCCAGGGGGTAGGGGTAGCCCAGGTATATTGGGTCGTTGCAGTATCGCAGCAACTCCTTTAAGAGGCTTCGCGCGCCATCGAGGGAGAATTCCAATCTGAAAAGGTACTTAGACAGGGGATGAAAAAGGGCGAAAATCCCCGCTTCGCTCGAGTAGCACCAGGGCTTGTCGGGGAAGAGTTCCTTTCCCTTTCTCATTATGAAGGGAGTGAGTGGATAGCCATTCAGGCTCCTGCTCGTGCTCTTCGATATACCGATAGCTGCGGCCGGCAGCTCTATATCTGGAAGGACGCCGTCTATAAGAAAGATTCCGTCTTCAAGCTCCCCAGCCAGTTTTTCAGTCATTTTCAACTCGTCTTCTTCCCTGATTGAATCCAAATGCTTTTGGTTTTGGGCTATGCGTACCGATACTTCGTCCACCTCTCTCTTCAAAAGTTTATCGCCCCCATAGATCCTGAATCCCGCTCTGTGGGCTCCGATTAGGAAGGAAGTACCATTCCACACCACCCCAGAACCGCCATCCACTACCCCAATTAAACTCTCTCCCCCATCCTTTTCTATGGGCTCAAATGAGCCATCCAGCTCTAAGAGGGGCCCGGCGATGTGCTCTCTGAGATAGGAGATGACTTGCCCCACTCCGATATATGCCATCCCTGCTGTAGATGCTTCGATCTTTAATAAGTTTGTTTCCGGCATGGCTCTAGACTGTATAGCCCTCAGTTATCTGTGTTGTGACGGGATCGGTTAAAATTTAATTGAACGATTTTGGAGAGATGAATCCCCCCGATCAATCCTCGACAGGGCTGAACCTGTCCTTCAATCCCTCTAGCACCTCGGGGAGAGTGGTGTACTCCATATCTCCAAGTGGAAGACGGTGCGGCTCGAATGGCCCATGTGCCCTCATGTAGTCTGCTATTTCCCCGGCTTTTCTCCTGGCGCCGTCAAAGGCTGGATCGTCGAAGAGGTCCACTGGGCCTATGAGCTTTCCGTTTGATAGCTGATAACCTAGAGCAATCACCCTGGGTGGGCCATCAAACCTGGTGCACTTCGCATCTTTTTGTGCAACTGGCATTATGGGGCCGTTGTGCGATCCTCTCATCCATCCTGAGACAAGATATGGCATTGAAAAAGGTTCCAGGACTTCCCCCAGAGCGGGCATGCCTGATTGAGCTCTCACTATTGCACACGGGTCGTCCTTCCCTACGTATTTTCCAGCTATCAGGGCCAGTTTCTCGGTCGAAATGACTGCAACTGGTTCATCCAATGGGAGGGGGCTGCCCTCCGTGGGATACACTCTCTTTATCACATACCTCGACTTAGCTCCGATCAGAGCGAGGGCATCATAGAGCTCCTGGGGACACCTTAGGAGGACTTTATTTCTCTTCATTATGTCGTATATCTCAAATCTGAAGCCACCGTGAATTTTTGGGTCTATCACCAGACCAGCCGTGTTGAAAGGATCCCCAAAGATCTTGAATATCGGAAAGTTAAACGCCCCTGGCTCCGTCTTGTCCATCATGAAAGTAACGATTGGTTCAGCCTTCCGCTCGGTGAACTCCATCTCAGAGATGCCTGGGCCTAACCCTCTAACGTTCCCGGAGAAGGCGTCGCTGAGCATATCTTGCCCGGCCCCATAGAGCTTCATCTCTTTGGCCAACGCCGTCCCTTCCGTGAAGGTGTCCCACGCTAATTTGTGTATCTCCTCATTGTTTACGCCCTTTTTATGGCTCATCAGCAGCTCAAGATCATCGCCGCAATTCGTGACATAGTAGTCTATTATGGCTTTGCCCTTCTCCTCCTCAAGCTTTTCCCTAGCCAGATCCAACACCTTCTGATGGGTGACGGAGTGGCCCGGGCAGCTCCCTATATCCGCCTTAATAAGGCTAAGAGTATTCACGTTACCACCTGTTGAGATATCGCCTGACCATTTAAAAGTTTGACTATCCCCCTATACAGAAAAAAGAAAATTTAAAGAGGGGATAGAGTATCACCTTTCATGATTCCGAAGGTAGATGAAGAGAAGTGCAACGGGGATGCGATCTGCGTCGATGTGTGCCCGGTTGAGCCGAACGTGTTTGAAATGGTGGATGATAAATCCCATGTCGTGCACCCGGAGGAGTGCATAGAGTGCGGTGCCTGCGAAGCGGAGTGTCCTGAAGAGGCCATAATCCTGGAGTAAACCGTAAGACGTAACTTTGAAAACTTTAACCTATCCATGGCGCAGTTCTGAAGAGGCTTAATCTAGATGAGTGAAGGAAAAAAGGAAAATCGTGGAAAGGGAGAGTTGAAGGGTTGGTTGGTAGCCATAGGCATAGTCGCCTGCGTCGTAGGGCTTCCGTTTTTATCCCTTTACATCTACAGCGGGATATGGCCTCCGATGATGGTGGTGAGCTCGGGCTCCATGACCCACGAAGATGGGCCCTTTGGCCATATAGGATCTATAGAGACGGGGGATATAGTCATACCCAGGAAAATCGGTTTTGACGAGATCGTGACCTGGGAGGTAGGGAATAAAACGGGGTACAAAACGTATGGCGATTTCGGAGATGTGATCATCTATTACAAAAGAGGGGATAAAAACCAATCTCCAGTCATACATAGGGCGATCACAAGGGTTGACGGGGATAAGAGTGTCAACATGACGAATGCGAGGGGATATACTGCATTGATAGAGATCAAGGAGAGAATTCCCTCGATGAGTTATAATGTATGGATTACCGTCTGGGAGCCCTCCGGAGAACTGAAAGTAGAAAAGATAAAGATCGAGGACTCCGTCGATAGAAACACCCTCATAACATGGGGGGATAATAATAAGGCCCCCGATCAGGTGTCGAACAAGCTAAGCCCTCCTATAAGCGACCCCATCAAGCCCGATTGGTTCGTAGGGGTTTCCAGAGGCGAGTTCCCCTGGATCGGCCTCCTATCCCTTGGCATTAGATCCATATTCTTTGACTCAAGCGACATCCGTCTGGAACAAGCACCATGGGATTGCTGGTTCATGTTTGGATTGGTAATCGCTTGCATACTCGTTGCAGTAGTGCTGATCGAGATTTTGCTGCCCTATCTGGAAAAGAGAAAGGAGAAGAGAAAAATAGAGTAGTTTAGGGACAAGGTAAAAGTTAAGGGGCGGGAAAAACAAAGCTGAAGGTTATAGCCTGTCATATTCAATCCTGAAGGTTATGGCCTGTCATATTCAATCCGGTGTTATATACTAAATTATGTAAATCAGTAATGGAGATCTTGAGAAAGAATTAAATAGTATCTCGCGTATTAGGCAAATACAAAAAGAAAGGAGGGCCTATGATGGGATGTAAAAGTAAAGGAGGAGTTTGTAAACTCAGGAGAAGAGGTACCGCTATTCTAATTGGGATTGTATCTATAGCAATGGCGCTTCCTCTGCTTGTAGTGCCGGCTTTAACCGAAGCCTCTACGATGACCGATATAGAGATAGAGTGGGTATGCCCCCAAAATGGCATAACGACTTCTATCTTCTCGACGGAGCTCAGGGTGAGGGTCACTTACGACGGCAAGGCTATCAACTCGCATAATCAACTCGGAAAGAGCGTCAGGCTTGAGGAGTTAGGAGGTGCGGGCCTATTCACGCGGAGCGATAGTGACCCAGAGATCTGGATTTGGAAGGGGGGTACTGGGAAACTAAATGAGGGGAGGTATACCTTGATTGCCAGCTTTAAGGGCCTGGATGGAGATAGGCATGCGGGTTCGAAAGAGCTGAAGGTTAAGAAGCTAGAGGTTTATCTGGAAGAACCGAAGTGGCATCCTTCGATTGAGGACACTTTGGTCTGGGAATTCCAGGTGGAGGGCGGAGGCGATATTGTGGATAGAGATGGAGTTTTGGTCCTGGACTTCCATCCGACTGGTGGGATCCTGAGAGAGGAGCCGAGGGGCACTTTTAATGATGGTGTAGGCAAGATAAAACTCTCAGTTGAACAGTCTTATGCCTTAAAAGAGAAACTGGACAAGGGCAAGACCGGAGATGGATGCATCGCTGTACTCCAAATAGATAATAAAAACTACGGGGTGGAAGCCAATGTCGTACTCAAGCTTCCGTCGGAACCCAAAGATCTGAAGATCTTCGTGGGAGAAGAGCTCACCGTGCCCCTGGATGATCTGTTTTCTACAGATCTTGGTGAAGTAGGATATATGATCCTATCCAAAGATCTTGGCATGGATTTCTGGATGATACTCTGGGAAGAATTGGAGGCTAGTGGTCTACTGGGTGATCTCTTACTCCTTGCTAACGGTCTGCTGGTCGATGAAAGTATACCTCACGTCGTAAAGGAGTTGGCCGGCGTGGTCAAAGAGACCTGCGGCGGCATGAGTGAGGGTCTCGAGGATCCCGAAACCTTCATCACTATGGTGAGCTCTATACTGGAGCTGGAGGGAGATCTCTTCCAATATGTTGAGGATGAACATATCCCTGGCGGCATTGTGGGAAAGATCCTGGATAAAGTCGAAAGTCTGGTCAACTTCACTCTCGAATGGGGCGGAACTGAAAAATTGCCGACTGAGAGCACCAGAGACGGGGCGATATGCTTCACAGCTTCGGAGCCTGGGCTCTATATGGTCATATTCACCAACACAGAAGATCTGTTTAAGGATCTCAAAGATAGTGACAAGCTGCGGGGTTTTGAGATAGGGGTCTGTAATAAAGCCGATGTGATATTGCCCGAAGAGATAATGGCCGGAGAACCCTTTATCATGAATGTGGTAAGGATTTCGGATGGCATGGGGGTAGAAGGCGCAAGAATAACGACGAGATCTGGCGTGCCGCTGGGCAGGACGGATAGAAGCGGCGTGGCAATTATCCAGGGCATTGGCGCAGAGGAAATAGAGATCAGGGTGAATATCCCGCAGGGGCAGCACTACGCCTTCGAGGATAGCAAAGGAAATCCGGTCAAGGAATATAAGGCTACTCTGGTGGCACTGGAGCCGTCACAACCGCTAATAGAATCTGCACCACCTGGAATCAGCGCCTTATGGGTTATGACAATAGCGCTCGTCGTCGCGGTGGTCGTAGCAGCTCTCGTGGCAATGGTCGTAAGAAGAAGAAGGATCTAGACAGACATTTAATTCCACATTTTTTTACTTTTTATCTTTTTCCTCTACCAATACCCCTTGAACCATCCCGACCTGTCCAGGTCTTGATGTCACTCTAACTCTTCCAAGCTCGGTCTGAATTATCGCGCCTTTCGTTATGACATCTCTCCTGACCAGATGGGGGTCAGCCATGTTCTCGACGACATCTAAGATCCTGGTTTTATAGCTCTTTCCATCTGAGCCTATGACGGAGCATGAGCTAGCTTTAAAACTCCTCATTTTGAAATTCCCACCAGTAACTCTTATGACAGCATTTTTGTCCTCGCCTATAGCCACAGCTATCGTTTCCCTTCCTATTTCCCTTCGCTTCTTTTTCGCCCTGTGCCTCAACCTTCCACCTGTTGATTTACGCTTGCTATCGCCCTGCCAAAGAGCCATGATGTGGAAAGGGCTACCATATATTAATATTACCCTTCTCATTCCCCTTTATGCGCACCACTGTCGCAATGGCCCTACTCTTCGTATGCTCCGTCGGTATCGGATTCTGCGTCAGCGTGAGCTTCCCGGGCGAGGAGATCGCTGAGATTTCGGATCCTGCATCCCCCTCAAACATTCTGTTATTCCTCATACCTTTCGGAGTGATCACGGCTATCTTCCTGATCTTTATAAAGGTGAAGATGGAATTTATCTTGATCTATGCGATAATGGCTCTGACCTGGTTCCTCCTTTGCTTCTCGCTTACGCTGCTTTTCAGTCTGGCCTTCGGTTATCGGGTTTCGGCAGCTATGGCTATTGCCACGACTGGAGTTATGGCATACCTCTTCTACTTCACAAAGGCCAGGATGTGGACGAGAAATGCCGTTGGAGTGGTAGGTGGTGGAGGAGCGATGGGAGTTCTGGGTAGATCGATAGATGTTTATCCTCTCATCGTGATAATGACCATTTTAGCTGTCTATGATGGCATTGCAGTATATAAGACGAAACACATGTTCGATATAGCTGAAAAGGCGATAGAGGGAAATCTCCCCTTGCTCCTGTCCCTTCCTAGGGGGGAGTCTGAAAGTGAGACTATGTTGATGGGATTGGGCGATGTGATCATCCCAGGAACTCTAGCGATCTCCGCCTATACTTTCTATAGCGTATGGGCTAGCATACCGGTATTGATTGGAATAGGGGTAGGGATGTTCTGCCTCTTTAGGGCTATATCAAAAGGAGGGCAGGCGGGTCTTCTCTTTCTCAACACTGGAGGGATAGTCGGTTTTCTTGTCTATTTGTTATTTTCTTTTTTGCCTCTTTCATAGCCGCATCTGCACGACAACTTTCCTTTTACCATCTCAGGTTTTTTCCCGCAGCTGGGGCATCTCAGTTTGGGCAAAAGGTGCTCTATCCATATGTCCCTTATCTCGCCCTTTTCTTTTTTGATCGTTTCGTAGATCTCTTTTTCCCTTTTCCCCGCTAAAAAGGGCTCAATTGATTGTATGTCGAATCGATGCTTAGCTTTCTCTTTTTTACCGCCGTTCTCGATCTTCCATACTTTTCTGAGAAGATAAGCGAAAGTTATGCCCCCTAGCATGCCGAACACATGGGCTTCGTAGGCTATTCCTTCACCGCCAGCGAAGATGAGTGCCAATTGTTCAAGCCCCCAGAACAGAGCGACCACCATTGCAGGAACTGGAAGGAAGATGAAGCCGATGGGGGCGAATATCCTGTCCCTCGGATAGAGGAAGGCAAGTGCTCCGACAATTCCGAATATGGCTCCTGAAGCTCCCAATGCCGGGTAGGGGGTTTCCCAGTTAAGTGCCAAGAAACCTAGATTCCCGACCAAACCACTCATTAGGTAGATGAAGATGAACCTTCTACTTCCTATCCTGCTTTCTAGGGGAAGGCCTATGAAAATGATCGGGAGCAAGTTACCTATTATGTGTCTTAAATCTCCGTGCAAGAAGACAGATGTGAAGAGCTGGTACCACTCAAAATTGTAAGGAGCCGTTACGAGATCGTTGGCATGTAGAGCGAGCTCTACCCATCCTCCTGACAACTGAAGAAGAAAGATCGCCAAAATAGATCCCGTTAAAGAGAGGGTCGCGTATCCATCTAGCATCAATGATAACAGGATGGATAAAACGATTATGACTATAATTAATATGGATATCGCTTCCATATCGGCAAAATCAACCTGAGAGCTCTTTTTTTTGCCTGTTAAGCTCCTTCAACTTTGAAAGGGTGGACTCCAGCTTCATGTCGCATTTTACCCTTTTCTTCCTGTATTTATCCTCGCCCATCTCGCCTTTCTTGAACTTGTTCTCCGTCTCCTTTATCTTTACCTTCAGTCTCTTCTGCTTCATGTGAAGGGCGTCTATCTTGGATTCTATCTTTTTCAACTTACTCATTAACCTCCAAAGAAGTCCTGCATATAAGTTCTTCTCAGCTTCGTTGAGAGAAACAGATACTCCATATAAGATCCAGGGTCTTGAGAGGAGACAGGCTCACCAGTTCTGGGTATTCCGCCAATATCCAAAACATCTCTTTAACGGCTTTTCTAATTGAACGACTGGTCTAGGTTTCTGGTCCAAAACCCAGCTTCTACAAGGGCTCTGGTTAACTCCTCATCCTCAATCCATTCGCCATTTTTTATCAGTTCGTAAGCCTCCTGGTCGACCACCATCCATACTGGATGGTATTCAGATAAAAATAAAAAGGGGGTGTCAGGATTTGCCTAGAGCTCGTCTGTCTCGTAGAACCTTGACTCTCCATATCCGGAAATGTAGAAGCACATCGGTGGCACTTCATCCATCGTTTTTCCCAACGCAAATATCCACATGATCCTTGAAGAACGCCTTTATTTATATGGTTTACAAAATTGTTTGGTAATTCCCGTAAGCTATTTTCGAAGTTTATTGAGGTCCATAAGTCTATCGCCTTCCCCCATCTCCGAGTAATCGTGGGTAGCAACTATTATGATTCGGTCACGCTCGAGTTCTCTTAAAGTACTGTAGATCGATTTTCTGGATTCTTTGTCCACGGAGCTTGTAACCTCATCCAGCAACATTATGGGTGCTCCCTTCAACACCGCTCTCGCCAGAGCTATCTTCTGTTTTTCCCCTCCAGAGAGTTTTAGCCCTTCTTCTCCAACATTTGTGCTGTACCCATTGGGGAGCTTTGAGACGAAGCCGTGAGCCCCTGCCAATCTAGCCGCTTCTATTACTTCTTCCTCGCTCGCCTCTAGATTACCGAGCAGTATATTCTCGTAGATCGACGTATCCAACAGCTGAACATCCTGAGATAGGAAAGATATATTCTTTCTGAGAGAGGTGAGCTTAACCTGAGATATGTCCTGCCCATCTATCTTCACCGTCCCTCTGTCGGGCTTATATAGCTTAGCGATCAAGTTGAAAACGGATGTCTTCCCGGTGCCATTGTCACCTATCAGAAAGTTGACGCCGCGCGTGAAAGAGAGGGTAAGACCACCAAAGATGTCGTGAGAGCCGTAAGAGAAGCTCACGCCTTCAAAATCTATTTTCTCTCTTTTTACGATCAACTCTTTTTCGCCCATCTCCTCTTCCTCCATCTCGAGCAAGCTGGTTACTCGATCGAAGCCGGCTTCAGCCATCTTAAGGCTCGTCCATAGCCCAGCGAGGGTTGTTACGGGGCCATAAAATTGGATTGTGTATGTGAAAAACGTAAATAAGATGCCGACAGTAATCGCATGATCAATTGCCATCCTCCCTCCCATGAAGAGTAGGAGAAATAGCGGCAGGAACATGGTAATGCTCACTACAGCCGTATAGAGAGCTCCTGTTTTAGATACATCGACCTGGGACCTGTAGTATTTATCGACATCTCTGCCGAACCTCTCCTGCTGATAGCGCTCCAGTCCGAAGGTCTTGGTCAGAGGAAATACGGAGACGGACTCTTTAAGTGCAGAGGATACCCTCCCCCTGTTCTCAAGTGCGGTCCTCTGCTTTGTCCTCAAAGCTCTCCCAAATAAGAGAGAAACTGGAAGATATAAGAAGGTAGGGGCGATGCAGATCAGGGCTAAATCCCACTTAAGCCACAGCATTATCGTTAGAGGAAGGATTATGCCGATTGAGCTTGCGAAGATCTGGATTAGATAAGTCGTGAACATCTGTTGAGATAGTTGAACGTCGTTCATCATTCTGCTCAGGATGTCTCCGCTCTTAACTTCGTACAGATTTTTTAAGGTTTTGTATTGCAGGCTGGAGAAAACGCCTCCTCTTATATCGTTTGAGACCCTGGCTCTCAGCTTTCCCGATAGGTAGGTGGAGAAGTAGGAGGAGATGCTCATGGCGATAAAGATCAAGAGCAACGAGAGGATCAGGGGGGTGAGCAGTTCTGCCCTCCCTTTTAGGATTGCCTCGTCTATCAACCCGAGCCCCATGATGAGGGGAATAAATACCATGAACAGCCCGCTGATGATGGAGAGGAGTAGCAGTGCGATCAAGTATTTCAACTGAGGCCTGACATAGGTTCTGAAAAATCTCCGATATCTCTCCCTGCGGCTCAGCTCTTCCATCTCGTTTGGTAGATGGTTGCTACTTATAATTTTTTTCATTGTTATAGAAAATATGTAGCTTGAGGGGAGAAGATTAGAAAGTCGTTCCCTCCTTATTTATGTATTTACAGCAATATTTAAGATTCATATATTTATGTAGCATATCGCCCGATTCACGCCGAACCTCAAGGAGTTAACCATAAAATAGTTAAAACCGGGGGTTTTTTATCAATTCAATAAAAAGAAAAGTTTATAATACCGTTTTCTATAATTCTAACTATCATGAGCAAAAAAGGGGCGGTCTGCATTGCTATCGTCGTAACGGTAGCTATCCTTGTATCCATTGTCATTTCCTCACTGGTGCTGGAAAATGAGTTTAATGAAAGAGGTCTCACGGACGATGAGATAATCAAAAGAGTGGAAGGAATAGAGGCGGCACGCGCCCCGCAAGAGCTCTTGGACTACTACTGGGAGGTTAGATTTAGAACTTTCAACATCCTTTCTTCGTTCATTCCCGACACGCCCCTGTTAGGCAACAATTTCCTTATCAGATACATCAACTACGCAGAAGATCTCGTAAATCACGATGTTGGCGGAGGGGGGAAGTGCAGCGAGGAGGCCAGGGATTATCTCTATCATGAAGCATTGATCCCCATAGCTCAAGCGGTCGAGGTGGATTTGAACTCCGAAAATGATGAAGATAGGCTGATATTGGCAAAGGCCATCTACTACTGGGTTAAGGATGGCATAGAATTCACGAGCTTCGAGGGCTCCAGGAGGATAGTCAAAGCAGTTCTCCTCATCCTCCCGGGTCTTCTATATCCATTTGACTCCCGGATACCCTGGAACCTCTCCTGGTTAGCTAGCAGAGATATAGAAGTTGGAGACATGATACCAGTCCCTTTTTTGATGAAGTCGCCCGTAGAAACAGCGAGCTATGGGCACTCCACCTGTCAGGGCCAGACTCTATTGCTCGCTGCGCTATTGAAGCTGGCCGGTTTCAAAGTTTCAATGGGTTTCATATCTCTTCAACTATTGTATTCAATGGCATCGGGGCTGATGGGTATCGTGGACGCTATCTGGCCCTTTGGAACCGTCGCCGAGTTTTTGGAGTTTTCCATACTTCAGCATATGTATGTGATGTTGAAGGACCCGGGCTGGGAAGTGGGAAATTGGGTGGCGAGCGACCACTTCGAGATCGTTAGAGACGATAAAGGAAACATAATTAAAGGGTATATGCCCCCCAGAGACGTGAGAGGTGAGCCCATAGACGGCACGTGGATTCTCCTTGACCCCACCTACAGCGCTTCCAACAAGAAATACGTCCCTCTCGGTTTTAGCGACAACTTCCCGGCCTGGGTAGGGCCAAATCCCAATCTGCTGAAGTTCGCGGTTCTCGATTAGGTGAGACGACGATCAGATCGCCACACCGTCAATTCTGTTGTATGTAGGTTCTGTTGCCCTATGCTTATCCGGGTCGAAAGGCGGTAGTAGCTTTCTTATGTAGGGGTATGTTACCACTATATGAACGGCTGCCTGATCCAATATAAGGAGGAAGTATGTCGGAAGTAGAAAAATTGAAAGAAGAAATAGTAAAATATGCCAGGCTTATAGCTGAAAATAAACTCGTCATCGGTACTTCGGGCAACGTAAGCGCTAGAGTCAATGAGGGTATAGCAATCACCCCTACAAGCGTGGATTATTCTCTAATGGAGCCGGATGATGTGCTTGCACTGGACATGGATGGAGAAGTGGTCTCCGGGGAGAGGAATCCGTCCATAGAGAAAATGATGCATTTGGGGATCTACAGGAAAAGAGAGGACGTTAAGGCCGTTATCCATACGCATTCCAAATATGCATCTGCAGTGGCGGCTCTCGAAATCTCCATTCCGCCGATTCTAGATGAAATGGTCAATTATTTGGGCGGAGAGATAAAAACGGCAAAATACTCGATGCCCGGAAGCTCAGAGCTAGCTGAGAATGTCGTCGGAGCTCTTGAAGACAGAAATGGGGTTTTGCTCAGCCATCATGGCGCCTTAGCATGCGGAAAAGACCTCAAGACCGCGTTTGAAAACAGCTTGCGCATAGAGAGGATCTCCGAGATTTACGTGATAGCACACATAGTTGGAAAGCCGGGGAGCCTCCCAGAAGAGGCCATAGAGTTGGAAAGGGACATATTTGAAATATTGAAATCACGATGAGTTTTATTATAAATTTAATATTTATGACTTGATTTCCGTACCGGTATAAATCAAAAAATCTCTCTTTTTCTTCTAGTGTACCATGTTTTTCTATACCTGTGAACACAATGATTCGCGCGCCTTAACTCTATCACACACCAAAAGCCACCCTGGTTTAGTTGCACCTTTCCATCCCAACCGTAGCTGGGGGTTATTCAAATAAAGACAAACTTATCTATATCTGGACTTCAAGGTTAGGATTTTAACCTTTCCTCTAATAGCACTCTTACCTCCTCTTGATCCTTCCCGTCGATCCCGAAGTATTCGTTGAAGAGCTTCGTCGTCTCGACCATCTTCGTGGAGCCAAATGGCTTCCTGGCAACCATCTTGGTATCTTCTAGCAGCTTAAGATCATCGTATGCCCTCCTTCCCACCATATCCCTCAACTCCACCTGTTTGATCGGTTGATGGTAAGCCACCAAAGACAGAGTCTTCAGGAGCTTCTGGGGTATCTGTGGGGGTGCCAGTTCCCTTAGCCTCTCCGCGTACTCCTCTTTCACCTGCATGGAGTATGCGTCGCCTATCTTGGCGATCTCTATGGCACCGTCCTTCCATTTCGAGGTAAGATCTTTAAGAGCTCCCCTAACCTCCCTGTGTCTGATCTTGATCACTTTTGCCAGATCCTCTACGGCCAACGGTCTGGAAGAGATGAAGAGCGCTGCTTCCACCAACCCCTCTATATCCATCAGTCAGCCCCCTTCGTCCATACCCATATATCACCAAAAGGGAAATCTTTCTGCTCAAGTTCAACCTTCCCGTCACTGGCAAGTTGTAGTATCGATCCAAAAGCCATAACCAGTTCATCTCTCTGCTCATACAGATCATCGATCTTTACCTTTTTTCTCTTTCTTATCACACTCCAGATCTTATCGATGCTCTCAAGGATCTCATCGACCACCTTTTTGGAAATATCTTTTCTGGCGGCATTTGACCGCATGAGTTTTTGCTTCTCGCGCTCAGCTCTACGCCTCTCCCTCCTGCTGAGCTCCCTTTTGCTCTTCCTCAAAGCCTCTATCAGCTCCATGAGGGTTACCTTTCTCGGGCTTTTTCTGGTCAAACGCTCGGATATCGGTGGCTTTTGAGCGGACAACACCTGTCTGGTAAAATCAAAGCTCTTCTCGTCGGCAAGCCAATCCCAGTTGCCTATATCCAGATCTAGACTTTCGCTCTCATCTTCGGTTTGGACGTCGTTCGCCCCTCTCAGCGCTAGATCGGATTGCAGCTTTAGAACGGACCATGCCATGAGCACTATCTTGCCCGCCGTTACGAAATCGACTTCCTTCTCGTTTTTGACCTTCTCGATGTATAGGGATGAAAATCTGGAGAGATCCACATCTAAAGGATCGACGACCTCGCTCAGCGCCAGATCAAGGGCCAAAGAAAGGGCTCGATCTAGCGGATCCTTAGAATACGAACTGGGCGAGTTGAGGTCATCCTGAAGCGCCCCCTTCAGAGTCTCGATATATTTGTCGGGATCATTAGTCCTGAATATGGCCTCCAGCTCTATCCCATCCTCATCCATCATGCGCCTCACTCTTCACTTCCAAAAGTTCTGGCGAGACCTTTCCGATGATCTCCGAAACCCCTGGTTTGGTGATGCTTATGCCGTAGAGATGATCGGCCTCCATTATCATGGCTTTCCTCAACGATATCACTATCACCTGCGCTTGTCTAGCCCTCTCCCTTATCAGCTTGGCTACGTTCTCCGCGTTTGCTCCATCCAGGAACATGTCGACCTCGTCGAAGAGGTAGAAGACCGATGGCTTAACTTTCTGTATCGCCAACACGAAGGAGAGGGCGACCAGCGATTTTTCACCTCCGGAGAGAGATTCCATCCTGAGGGTTCTTTTGCCTTTCGGTTTAGCCCTTATGAACAAACCACCCTGGAACGGGTCTTGTTCGTTCTCCAGGAGCATATCTGCTGTCCCCCCGTTCGAGAGTCTGGCATACATAGTACAGAACTCCTCTCTTATGGGCCAGTAGAGTGAGAAGAAGCCTTCTCTTTTTCTCGATATTATCTCGTCCACGAGTGCGATCAATCTTTGTCTATCTCCCTCCAGCCTCTTGATCTCCTCCTCCAAACCACTCTTTTTCGATACCACCCGCTCATAATCTTCGACGGCTCGCATATTCACTGGACCCATAAGTTCAAGCTCCTTCTCGGACTTGGATACTTTCCTCTTGATCTGCTCCACCGAGAGATCAAGATCCAGATTAAGATTCCTGAGCTCCGGGAAGGAGTATAGTTCCTCCCTCATCCCCTTCAGTTGTTCTTCCATCACGGGTAACTTGAGTCTGAGATCATCGGCCATGTCTATGTGAGATCTGATCCTGGAGTCGAGCTTATCCATTTCAAGCTCAAGGTCTTTGCGATCATTGTAGAGTGAATCCCTCTTTTGGGAGAGGTCGGCAATATGTTCGGTCAGTTTCCTTTCAACCTCCTCGTGAGCTCTTATCTCGTCATCCGTCTTATTCACATCCGCGTTTATCTTCTTCGCTTCCCTGGAACAGCTCTTCTCAAGCTCCGATAGCTCAGTTGCTTTTTTCTTCACCTCTTCGAATCTCTCCTCCAAGAGCGCGTTCTGGTTTCTAGCAGTCTTATACGTGGAGGATAGCTCCATCTTCAGCGCTTCTAGTTTCTTCACCTCTTCTTCTAGCTCTCTAAGCTTCTCGCCCTTTGATCCTTTTGAAAGTGAGATCAGCCTTTTCTCCAATTTTTCATGGTCTTCCTCAGCGATCGTCAATTCCCTCTCACTCTTCTCCAAGCTCTTTTTTGTATTATAAAGCTCAGAGCTCCTTCTCTTTAGCTCCCCTCCCTCTTCCTGGTAGAGGGAAAGTTTCTTCCCCTTTTCCCCCCTTAGCTTAGAAATCGCCGAGGTTAGCTCTTCTATCCTGTTGGAGGGTAGGTCGATCTTCTTTCCCCTCATGGACAGGGATAGTTCCTCAGCCCTCTTCTTTAGCTTCTCAGTAGACGAGGATAGCTCCTCCCTCCTTGAGGTAAGCTCCGCCATTCTGGAGGCCAATTTCCTTACCCCTGCTCTGCTGGGTGGCAGCTTCACGCTGCCCCCTATCATAGCCCCAGAGCTTTCTATCAACTCACCATCTAGCGTTACTAACCTCACCCCACCCATAAGTTTTCTAGCGCTCTTCAGATCTTTGACCACCACGGTATCGCCGAAGACGTACTCGATCGCGTGTCTGTAATCATCGTCGAATTTTACCAGATCAATTGCGAATCCGACTGAGTTTTTATCCCTGATCGCTAGAAGGCTTTTAGCGCCCGGCTTCCTCGGGATCATCCTGTTAAGGGGAAGGAAGACCACCCTACCAAGCCCTCTTTTCCTGAGATAGTTTATGCAGGACTCGGCGACCCCATCGTTCTTTACCAAAACGCAGTTCATCCTCGAGCCTGCGGCTACCTTGATGGGGAGTTCATGTTCCTTTTCTATATCTATGAGCTCTTCTACAAGTCCTAAGACCCCCTCCAGCTCCTTCCTATCTCTGGCCTTAAGTATCTCCTCCCAGGGCCCCAATCTCGTGTGCCTCTCTCCGTGTTGCGCTCGGAGTCCCGCCAGCTCGTTCTCGATTTTCTTTAACTCTTCAAGCTGGGAGCCTAAAAGTTTGTGAGTTTTTATCAACTCCAGTTCAAGCTCTTTTATCTCCTGCTCTATCTTTTTCTTCCGCTTTTTCTCCTCTCCAATCCTCCAATCTGCATCCTTTATCTCAAAGTCTAGAGCTTTAAGTTCCTCTTCTCTCTCCGCCAGCTTTAGCCTTAGCTCTTCAAGCCTCTCCCCCTTTGATTCGACTTCCAGCTTCTTTATCTCCACCTTTTTCTCAAGATCTGTTATCTTATCCTTTAATTTGAGAGAGTCCCTTCTCAAGCTCAGGAGTTTCCCATCGCTCATGGCTAGATCGCTCTTAAGCTCTTCCAGCTCTTTATGCTTGGATTCCAACGTGGATGCGGTTTCCTCCAATTGACCTCTAGCCAGTTCCCCCTTCTTAGAGCTCTCCTTGATAGAGCGCTGCAGCTCTGCGGTTTTAGCGTCCAGGGTTTTAAGCTCTGCGAGGGCTCTTGCCCTTTCATCCCCTCTGTTCTTAAGTCTCTCCTTTAGCCTGGCCTTCTCTACTCTGAGTCTGTCCAACTCTTCCTTTATCTTCCTGGCCTCTTCTCCCCCCCTCTGGGCCATCTCCTTCTCTACTTTCTCGTATTCGAGCTCTTTTTGCCCCCTTTTTTCCTCGATCTGGAGGCGAATCTTGGTGAATTTTTGGATCTCCTTTTCGTACCCTTTTATCTCCTCTCCTGTTCTCTTCAAATCCTTCTCGAGGGCGGCTATGCTCTTCTTCAGCAGGAGATATTTACATCTCGTGATCTCCTCTTTGAGCTCTTCGCATCTGATAGCTTGGTTCCTCTGTTCCTTCAGAGCGTTGGCTTGCGACCGCACCTCATCCAGGACGGCTTTCACTCTCTCCACATTGTCCTCTACACCAAGCCTTTTATCCTCCGCCTTTGAAATATCCTCATCGAACTTCGCTATGCCCGAAACCAGGTCTATTATCTTTCTCCTCTCGGTAGAGGTCATAAGGGCTATCGAGTTTATATCCCCCTGCTGGACGAGGTTGAATCCATGGCCAAAGAGGCCTGTGGAAGAGAGGATATCCTCAAACTCTCCCAGAGAGGAGATTTTCCCGTTAACGTAAAAATAGCTATAGTAGTTATCACTCGTCTGTGATATCTTTATCACTCTCGTTAGCCTTATCTCGTCACTCTCTATGGGCACCTCCCTGTTCGTGTTGTCGAAGATTAGAGAGACCCTGCACTTTTTGGCCGCTTGGCCCTCTCCCCCTCCGTTGAATATCAGGTCTGTTAGCTTCCCGGCTCTTATGACTTTGGAGCTTTTAGGCCCTAGTGCGAAGAGAATGGCATCGCTTATGTTGGACTTGCCAGACCCATTTGGGCCAGTAATGGCTGTAAATCCCGGGAGAAAGGGTATGACCTTCATCCCCCCAAAGGATTTGAAGTTATTCAGCTCCAAAGATTTTATGTACAAACGAACCCTCCGGTTTTATAAGTGCATCCACACGCTTGTATCTGAGATCCCTTATAAATAACTATCTAAATTAAGCTATTATGGCGATTTGAAGTACGATCAGGGCCTTTATGATTTCGTCATAATTTGAAAAAAGAAGGAGAAGAGGGAACACTCAATTAATCTACCAGTTCCCCCCTCTCCCTTCTAACCCTCACCCCTGAAGTTACATAACTCGTAATACGGTAAAGAAAGAAGGAGAAAGGGGAATTAGAAAATATCTCCAGAAGCGTTATCTGTAGTATCCGCCGCAGGAAGTTAAATATCCCGATCAGCGTTGTTCAATCGACCGTTGTAATGCTCAAGCGAGGACGAATGAATAGTCTAGTAGAACTCAGAGAGGAAATCGCAGGGTGTAAGAAGTGCAGATTGAGCGAGACAAGGGTAAATGCTCTCCCAGGTGAGGGACGCCCGAATGCTAAACTCATGCTGATAGCTCAAGCCCCTGGGGAAAACGAAGATAGGGAGGGCAGGATGTTCATTGGCCCTTCTGGGAGGGTTTTGGATGAATTATTGGGAGAGGCTGGGATCGATAGAAAAGAGATCTATATGACAAATCTTGTCAAGTGCATGCTTCCGGGTTACAGGAGGCCGAAATGGGATGAAATCGAGATTTGCAGCGACTACCTGGATGAGGAGATTGAGTCAATAAACCCGAAAATAATAGCCCCCCTGGGATATTATGCAACCAGGTACGTTTTTGAGAAATGTGGCGTTCCATTGCCATCTAAAATTCACTATGGCAAGCTTATTCTGGCCGGTGATAAAAAAATACTCCCATTACAGCACCCAGCAGCCATGCTCTATAACAGCTTCATTAAAGAAGAAATGGTAGAGAATTACTGTAGGCTAAAAGTGCTTCTCGTAGATTGCAAATGGTATCAAACATGCCCGATGAAAAGATTTTACGAGGAAGGAATGTTGAGCGAAGAATGGGTTGAATTGTATTGCAGGGGAGATTGGAAGAGTTGCGTGAGATATCAGATGGAAGAGAGCGGGGCATATCATCCAGATTGGATACTTCCGGACGGGAGCATTGATGAAAAATTGAAGGGCAGATGAAATTGAAAATAGGGCCGCCGCGTCCTATCACATGCATAAGTTCGTAAGCAAACTTTTTCACCTCAAAACGTTAATCGGAAAAGTGTGCGATCATGGATGAGATAAGGTACAAGCCAATCGGATTGATTCGTTCTCCGTTTAAAAAACCCAAAGGAACGCCCATACAGCCTGCAGGTGCTGAGGGTATAGACGGGAGGGTTGAAGTTTTTCCGCAATATGCTGAGGGTTTAAAAGATGTAGAGGGATTTTCTCACATCATTCTGATATACCATTTTCATTTATCCAAGAGAGCGGCCTTAAAAGTTAAGCCATACATGGATGATGAGGTACATGGCATCTTCGCAGTGCGAGGCCAGAGTAGACCCAATCCGATAGGCATCTCAGTGGTTAGGCTCGTAAGGATAAAAGGAAATATACTTCATATCAAAGATTTGGATATCGTGGATAGAACTCCTCTTTTGGACATCAAGCCCTATGTGCCAGAGTTCGACATAAGGGAAGTGGAGAAACTCGGTTGGCTTGAGAAAAATGTGCATAAACTTCCAAAATCAAAGGATGACGGGAGATTCGTTAAATGATCTGTGACCCGGATCACTTTTTGAGTTAATCACATCGAGAATGGTGTGAGTAAAAAAAAGGTCCTACGATGCATCTCTGGATCGCGGCAATTTTTCCCTTGACAGGATCGCTTTATCCTACAAAACGTTAAGTGAAGCTGGTTATATGGGGATAATCTAAAAATGAAGTTAGCAAAGGAGAGAGTACTTACCAGTGGGAGTATAGCGAAGAATATATGGTTCCTCGCCTTGCCTATGATATTAACTACTTTCTTGCAGGATTTTTTTAATATAACGGATATGTTTTTCGTTGGCAAACTCGGGCCATCGTCTATAGCTGCTGTTTCTATGGGTGGGATGGTAATCGGAATAGGCATGGTTGCAGTTATGGGTGTATCTATAGGCACAATCGCTCTTGTTTCACGATATATCGGAAGGGGAGATTAGGATTCTGCTGATAATGTCGTCATGCAGTCCCTCATCCTCGCTTTGATTATTTCACTATTCATAACGATTTTAGGATATGTACTTGCAGAGCCTTTGCTTGGGATATTAGGTGTAGATGCCAAAGTGACCGATCTTGGTGGCAGGTATATACAAATAATGGCTTTGGGCAGTTCAACTATTTTTTTTGAGTATATTGATGTTTTCATCGTTAAGAGGTGCTGGCGATCCCATATCCCCAATGATAGTACTTGTCGCTTCCACCATATTGAATATAATTTTGGACCCTTTATTCATCTTTGGGATTGGCGGTTTCCCTGAGCTTGGCGTAGCAGGCTCAGCAGTGGCTACTGTTGTTGGTAGAGGCGTTGCACTACCATTTATCTTCTGGGTTCTTCTTTCGGGTCGCAGCAAAGTTCGCCTTAGGAGAAGAGACTTGCATTTTGACTTAAAAACCATGCGTAAAATAATCGAGATAGGCATTTTCGGTTCACTTGAAATGGTAATAATGAACCTCACCATGCTCATTTTGATGTCAGTTGTTGCTTTTCATGGAACAAATGTAGTGGCTGCTTATGGAATAGGGATGAGACGTGATATCCTCCCCGCCCTAAAGGGCGGGGCTTCCTGAGACTGCCCCGAAATCCGATAGACTCATCTGTAGGACACCATGCTCTCTAACGTATCCGATTACTGTTGGTAAATCAGCATCTCCCACGCTTCGATAGAACTTCCCAGGACTCCAGAAATGGCCCTTTGGGTACCTAAGCCTAAACTTTGGCTGTCGTCTGAAGAGCTCATG
>Ga0209633_10001084_pt1 | contig 29375 bp, 13 predicted proteins | sample Cruoilmetagenom1_FD_187290 | JGI IMG/M metagenome (GOLD analysis project Ga0209633, IMG submission 187290) | Oil polluted marine microbial communities from Coal Oil Point, Santa Barbara, California, USA - Sample 1 (SPAdes) (version 2) | ecosystem: Environmental > Aquatic > Marine > Oil seeps ... | reverse complement strand
ATGGCTTAACGGAAATTATGTTGGTCAACATAAAGGTGGTTATACTGGTTTTTCTTTCAATCTAACAAATGATATAATCTTTGGCGGGAATAATATACTTGCAGTAAAGGTGAATAACAAAAATGACAGTACAGTTGCTCCTTGGATGTACAAACCGTTTGAGAAATTTCCAAATGGTTCTGACTATGCAGTATATGGTGGTATATATAGAGATGTCTGGATTGAAGTTAAGAGTGATATTAATGTAACAAAAACTCTTATTGAAACTCCAAAAATAACTTCGGAAGAAGGACTAGTGAATTTAAGGAGTTCAGTTGTAAATAAAGGAGCAGAAGAAGAAGTTGTTTTAGTAAAAACTACCATTTATGATACTTCAAATAATATTGTTGGATCATCAGAAGTGGAACATAATGCTGATATCAGTAGCGAATCTGTAGTTAAGCAAAGTATTAAAATAAAGAACCCTAATCTATGGTCGAATCTTGATCCTTACCTTTACAAGGTTAAAACAGTACTTTTAAGAAATGGTAAATTGTTAGATGAATCTACAAATACATTTGGTTTTAGAAATTTTAATCTAAATAACGGAGAAGCATTTTCTCTTAATGGTGAAAAATTATTCTTGAGAGGAATTAACAGACATCAAGATAGAGAGGGGTTTGGTTATGCACTTACTAATGAACAACACATTGAAGATGTTCAATTAATTAAAGAGTATGGATTTAATTTTTTACGACATGCACATTATCCGGCTGATCAATCTGTCCTTGATGCTTGCGATAGTTTGGGGATCTTAGTCTGGTTAGAAATTCCTACATCAACATGTATCTCTGAGGATCCCGGATTTCTTGAGAATGCTAAATCTCAATTAACTGAAATGATTGAACAAAATTATAATCATCCAAGCATAGTGATTTGGAGTATTGGTAATGAATCCGATAGAGCAGAATCTTCAACTGAAACATATTCCAATGGTTTTCTTAATGAGTTAAATAATTTGTCACACTCTCTAGACTCAACAAGACCAACTGGTGGCTGCAATTTTATACATGAATCAAACCAAAAAATAGTCGATGTTTATGCTCCGCAAGATTGGAGTGGTTGGTATGACGAGGCAGATCATGGATATAAGAATTATAATCCAAATCAATTTATTGGTGAGTATGGATCTAGCATTCATATTCCAAATCATAATGAATATGGCAGTGAAGAAAAATGGAGCCAAGAATATGGAAGCATGCTTCATGAATATAAGGTATCAAAAGGGGAATCTCTTTCTGATTCCTTCCCTGGTCATGCTGCTTGGGTTGCTTTTGATTTTGCTTCACCTAGAAGGGATAGAGGTACAAATGCAATTCCATTTATGAATATAAAGGGGTTGTTTTTACATGATCATAAGACGCCTAAAGATGTTGCTTATTTTTACAAAAGTTTTTATACTGATGGGAAATTATCTCCTATGGTTTATATAGTATCAGAATCATGGAAAGATAGAGTTGAAGTTTCAACAAAAAAAACTGTTTGGGTTTACAGCAATTGCGACGAAGTAGAACTATTTAATGATTTGGGGAAGACAAGTTTTGGGAAAAGAAAAAGAACAGCTGGACCAAGAAGCGATACCAGGTTTCAATGGGATAATATCCAAATTGACAAAAACACTTTGTATGCAGAAGGGATAGTAGGAGGACAAACGGTTGCAAAAGATACATTAAGGTTTAATAGGTAAATTAATATTTTAATAAATAGAAAAAATAATAATACATATATGGAGAACGCATGAAACAAAAAAGTTCATTATTTATCTTACTAATTACTTTCTTGATGTCAACAACCGCATTATTCGGACAGTTGACAAATGGAATGTCGGCATTAACAGTTTTAGGACAACCAGATTTCGTATCGAAAGTTGCTGGAACATCAGAAAACCAATTAAATGGACCAAATGGTGTTGCTGTTGATACAGCATCGGGCAAGTTATTTGTAATTGATAGAAATAATAATAGAATATTACGTTGGAGTTCGGCGGATGCACTATCAAATAATTCAAATGCAGAAGCTGTTTTTGGACAATCTGATTTCACCTCAAATTCGTCTGGTACTACTGCTTCAAAATTTAACAACCCAATTGGTGTTCATATTGATAGTGAAGGCAGAATGTGGGTTGGTGACTTTAGCAATAACCGAGTTTTAAGGTTTGATAATGCTTCATCAATAACCTCTGGTGCGGATGCAGATGCTGTTTTAGGACAACCAGATTTTGTAACAAATACTTCAGGCACTTCTGTTAATACTTTTGCTGGACCCGTTGGTATTAGTGTTGATGATAATGGTAATCTTTGGGTAAGTGAATTTAGCAATAATAGAGTTACAATGTTTGCAAACGCGGCTAGCAAAATCAATGGAGATAATGCTGATTTAGTTTTAGGACAGCCAGACTTTACAACAAATACATCTGGTACAAGTGTATCGTTATTGAAGCAGCCAAACGGAGTTTATGCTGATGCTCTGGGCAACCTTTGGGTAAGTGATTATGGTAACAAAAGATTTCTAAAGTTTTCAAATGCTGCATCAAAATCTAGTGGAGCAGATGCTGATGGAGTTTTGGGGCAACCGGATTTTACTTCTAACACTGGAGCAATTACGATAAACGGTTCAGGGTTTACACGTTTTATCTGGGGTGATGATTCTGGTAGAATTTATTGTGTTCAGGAAAGTAACAATAGAATTCTTGTCTATGAAGATGGAGCATCAAAATCTAAGGGTGCTAATTCTGACTTTGTAATTGGACAGCAGGATTTTGAAAGTAATGCAGCACTTAATCCACCAACTGACGCAAGTTTGAATATTCCAAGAGCTATTACAGCGGATAATGTGAATGAGTTTATTTGGGTAGCGGATTATCTTAATAATAGGGTTTTGAGATTTGATGTTGATAATACGGTAGTTACAAAATCTCTTACACTAATTTCTCCAAATGGTGGTGAAGATTGGCTTATAGGTACAACTCAAAATATTACTTGGAATAGCAATAACATTACTACTGTTAGATTAGAATATTCAGTTGATAATGGTGTGAATTGGGAATTAATTTCAACAGAAACTGCTGCTAATGAAACTTATGCATGGGCATTTCCTGACATAAATTCAGATAGTGTAATTGTTAAAATTTCTGATAATGATGATAATACTATTTTTGATATTTCCAATAATAGATTTAGAATTGGTGAACTAGAAGTTTCAATTAAACTTCTTTCTCCAAACGGAGGTGAATACTGGACTACTGGATCCACACCAAGAATATCATGGGAAGGTAAAAATGTTAAAATAGTTACTATTGATTTATCATACGATGATGGTGCTACTTGGGAAAAAATTGTACCTTTTACTATTGCAGTTCCAAGCGTTTATACTAAGTGGAAAATTCCTGATATTACTTCTGATAACTGTCGTTTAAAAATTAGTAAATTTGATAGTTTAGAAATATTTTCGGTTAGTGAAGAAGTTTTTAGAATTGTTAAAGATGATTCCACAAATGAAAATATTGTTGTTCTCGGTTCATCAACTGCAGCTGGTACTGGACCTGACGATCCAGATAGCGCCTGGGTAAATAGATATAGAAATCATATTTATGAAAAGAATACAACAGTTAGTGTAATTAATCTTGCTGTGGGTGGATATACCACATACGAATTAATGCATGATGGATTTATTCCACCAGTTGGGCGTCCTTCTCCAAGTATCGGTCATAACATAACTGAAGCGATTGCGTTTAATCCAAGAGCTATAATTATAAATCTGCCATCAAATGATGCTACTAACGGATTTAGTGTTGAAGATCAAATTGCAAATTATGATTCAATGTTAGTTAGATCAAATGCAGCAAATATACCCGTTTGGATATCAACGACTCAACCAAGAAATTTATCTCTGGATAAGATACAAATACAGATGGATATGAGAGATTCAACTTATTCCCATTTTGGAAATTATGCTGTTGATTTTTGGACAGATATTGCAAATGAAGATGGGACAATTAATTTTGCATATAATTCTGGTGATGGTGTTCATCTAAATAATGCAGGGCATAAAATTCTATTTGACAGAGTGGTTGAAAAAGCAATTTATGAACAAACTATTCTACCAACATCAATCGATGACATTGTTGTTGAAATTCCAACAGAATTTGTTTTAGAGCAAAATTATCCGAACCCATTTAATCCAACAACTAAAATCCAATTTAGTTTACCATCAGAAGCAGATGTAAATCTTAGAGTATTCGATATACTTGGTAGAGAAGTTAGTACTTTAATTAATGAGAGAATGTCAGCCGGTAATCATTCAACTGAATGGAATGCTGTAAATGTATCCGCTGGAACATACTTTTATATGTTATCAGTTGGTAATCAAATAGAAACAAAAAAAATGTTATTACTCAAATAATCATTTGTAACATATAAGGTTCAAATGAAAAATAAACTTAAATTAATACTTGTTTTGCTTGCAGTTTTTCAAATTGTTTATTTGGCACAAACTGCAAGTCTCAAGAAAACATTAGAATTGAAAAATGTTTCAGGGGTTATGGTGCCATACCAAAATGGTATTCCATTACCTTCTTTTGAAAAGCAAAAAAGAAAAATTAGTGATTTATCTGGTGCCTGGAAAAAAGAAAGAATGGCATTGGATACTGATATTTCTCTAAGCGAAAGAGATTCAATAGGATATAAAAATCTTATTGCTGAATCTGATGGACGATACTTAAAAGACTATGATGATTCAAGTTGGGAAGTGAAAACAATACCTTCAGTTGAAAATGAAATGTATGATTTCCCGAAAGTTCCAGAATATTATTCTGAAGGTGTTTGGTACAGAAGATCTTTTCAAGTAGAAGAATTAGATTCTGCTAAATTAGCAAAGTTGGTTTTTCTTTCAGTAAATTATATTGCAGATGTTTGGATTAATGGTGAATATGTTGGATATCATGAAGGCGGTTATACACCTTTTGCATTTGATGTTTCTTCTAAACTTATTATTGGAGAAGTAAATGTAATAGCAGTAAGAATAGACATTGTCGGTTGGAACACTCGTAAGGATATTATTCCATATAATGGTGTGGATTGGTTTAATTATGGTGGTATTATCCATGATGTTTACCTTGAATATTCTAACCCTCAATCAATTGTGAGAAGTGATATAATTCCACTGGATATTGATGGAAGGCTAAAACTTAAAAGTGTTATTTGGAATAGTACGGATTCGAACGTTAATCTTGATGTAAACCTTAATATTTATAAAGCTGCAATTGATTCAAATAATATCGAATCTGAATTCTCATTTGAACTAATTGGAAGTGAGGTTGCAGTTACTGGAGAAGTTCACAATTCAATAAATATTCTTGCCGACTCAGTTTTTGTCTGGAATACAAATTTGAAAATAGATAATCCTGATTTATGGTCACCAGAAGTTCCCAATCTGTACATAGCAAAAGTAAGTATTTTCAATGGAGAAAATATTGTTGATGAGTTTTATTCTCAATTTGGTATTAGAACAGTTACTACTGAAGGGAATAAATTTTTATTGAATAAGAGAATTAGGTTTTTGCCTGGTATAGCCAGACATGAGGATCATCCTATTTATGGCAGAAGTCTTCCAAAGAAAATTATTTTTGACGATTTAAATATGATTAAAAAATTAAATGTTAATTTTCTAAGGACGGCACATTATCCAAATCATCCTTATACTTACTTAGTTTTAGACAGACTTGGTATAACTGCAATGCAAGAAATTCCACTTTGGCAAGTTGATGAAGAAGAGCCTTGGTTAATTCAAAACAATGATAGAAAATTACATTTACAAATGTTTCGCGAAATGGTATTCAAAGATTATAACAGACCATCAATAATCTTTTGGAGTACTTCTAATGAATGTCACGAAGAAACCAATAGACTCGTGTACAATAATATGGTTGTAGAAGACATTACCAATCAATATGATGATAAAAGACTTATCACACAATCTGCAGCAGCTGATAATCCTGGTGCTACTGATATAACTCAACAACCTCTTGATGTAGCTGGTTGGACAATGTACTTTGGAATATTTTATGATAAAGGATATACCGGACCAACTTTTAGTTTTATAAATGAAGCCAAATTAGCATTTCCGGATAAACCGATACTTGATACAGAATTTGGTTTCTGGTCAAGTGAAAATAATTCAACCTTACAAAAACAAGTTGATATTTTTGAACAAACATTTTCAGCATTTAAGTTTCAAGCAATATTAAATAAAGACGGGTCGTTAAATCCAAATGGTTCTTTAATGGCTTGTACCTGGTGGTGTATATTTGATTGGTATTCTTCTTTCCATCCATTTGGTTTTCAAAGTATGGGACTTTATTCAATGGATAGACAAACGATGAAACCAGTTGCTCAAAACTTAAAAGTTAGCTATTTACCTTACTTTAATTCAGATGGAATTCTAACAACTAATGAAAATAATAGTCTGAATATCCCAAATAAATTTGAATTAAAACAAAATTATCCTAACCCATTTAATCCTTCAACTACAATTAAATATTCTGTTCCTCAATTAGAAAAAAGTTTTCGCTTGGCGCCAATTCAATTAAAAGTATTTGATATTCTTGGAAAAGAAATTAAAACTTTAGTAAACGAAGTGAAACAACCAGGAGTTTATGAAACAACTTTTGATGGAGATAACTTATCTTCTGGAATGTATTTTTATGAACTTAGAATTGGCACATTTAGACTTGCAAAAAAGATGTTATTAGTAAAATAATAATTAATCCAAAAGGTTATTCATATGAAAAAACTAATTGAATTATTCTTAATCATAATTTTTATTTCAGGTAGTATTTATAGTCAAGGAATAACATATTATGTCAATTCGAATATTGGTAGTAACGAATTTTCTGGAACTTCTCAAGATTCTGCATGGAAAGATCTGACCAATGTAAATGAAAAAATATTTCAACCTGGTGATAGCTTACTTTTTTCAGCGAATAATTTTTGGGTAGGATTGCTAGCACCAAAAGGATCAGGAACTCTTGAAGCTCCATTTGTAATTGACAGATATGGAGAAGGAAACGATCCTTTATTTATAGGCTTTGGAATTGAACATGTATTGTATTTGTATAACCAGGAGTACATTACAATTAGAAATTTAGAAATTACTAATTCAAATGTTACTAATGAACGAGATATGTTAAGAGGTATTTATATTCTTGGTGAGGATTTTGGAACTTTACATAACATCAAATTACAAAACCTTTACATTCATAATGTCTCTGGTAGTTTACGACCTGGAAATTTAACAAAAGAAAATGGTGGTATTTATTATGAAATTCTTGGCAGTGCTGTTCAAACTAAATTTGATAGCTTAATAATAGAAGGCTGCCGAATAGTAGATGTTGACCGAGTTGGTATTTCAAATAAGTCATCTTGGTGGGTTCGTACACTTACAACTAATACTAATTGGTATCCGAGTACCAATATTATTATTAGGAATAATCATATTGAGAGAACGGGTGGTAATGGACTAATAATTAGAGAATCATCATTTGCTCTGATCGAAAACAATGTTTTTAAGAAGTGTGGATTAAAAGTTAATGGAAATGCGATGTTTACGTTTAATTGTGATGATGCTTTAATTCAATATAATGAGTCTATGGAAACAGTTTATAATCCAGGCGATATTGATGCAAGCGGTTTTGATGGAGATTTTAGATGTAAGCGAACATTATTTCAATATAATTACAGCCACGATAATGATGGCGGATTTATGGTTGTTGTTTGCCTTGGAGGAGAAACCAGATTTAATGATAGTTGTGTTGTTAGGTATAATATAAGTCAAAATGATGGTGGCAAAGTGTTTCATATTTCAGGCCAAACAACTAATACTTTTATTTACAATAACACAATATTTTTAGGTGAAGAACAGCAAGCTGCTGCTATTGATCATACATCATGGGATGCTTGGCCTGATAGTACATTTTATTTTAACAATATTTTTATAAATACAAATCCAGAATTTGGTGAATTTAAGTTTAATTCTAGTACAAATAATTTTTTCGATCATAATTTGTTTTATGGGTTTAACTCAGATTTTTTACCTCCAGATTCTAACGGAATTCTTGAAGACCCTAGACTTGTTAATCCAGGAATTGCAACTAGTAGAAAAGATTTGGAAGGATACAAACTTGAAAGTAATTCTCCCGCAATAAATGCAGGGCTTCTATTAAAAAATCATGGCATATTTGATTATTTTGGTAATCAAGTTCCTTTTGATTTAGGTTTCCCCGATATAGGAGCACATGAATTTCAAGGTGAGCCGACTAATATCAAAAAATATATAAATTCGATTCCTAATAAACTTAATCTTTTCCAAAATTATCCAAATCCTTTTAATCCTGACACAAATTTTACTTTTTCTTTATCTGAACCAGGGATTGTTTCGTTAAAAATTTATAATGTTTTGGGTGAACTGGTAACAACTCTTTTGAATGAAGAAAGAAAAGCTGGGATACATAACATTAAATTAAGTACTCAAGATATTGGCAAACAATTATCTAGTGGAACATATATTTATTCAATGTTTGCAAATGGTAATGTTATTAGTAAAAAAATGACGTACCAGAAATGATTATTAAATTATCAGTTTAATAATGGTTGATTATTAACTTAATAATGGACCATTATTGAAAATTACTAATCCTTAATTTTTGATCATTATTTAGCATAAAGATTTGGTATCAAATTTGTATCTATATAATATTAGTGTATATATTTACTAATAATTCGTAGTACATAGATATAAAATTTATGATTTTGTTTTTATATATATATGTGTATATTCAATTATTCTACAATTAATTCAAAAATTCTATTAACAAAAGGAGAACTAGTATGAAAAAACTTTTTTCAATTATATTATTTTTATCATTTGCTTCAGTTACATCTGGTCAATGGGTTGTTGAATCGTTTGACAACGCAGTTGGTAATTTATTTCCAGATACTTCAATGGTAGAAACCAATGTCTATTTCTATACGAATGGGACAACTTCTTATCAGAATTTGTTTAATGATGCTGATGCTTATGAAGGAACTGGTTCAATGAAGCTGGATTACAGATTGGAAGCAAGAGATAGTTGGGGTGGTTATAATGTTATAACAACATATCTACCAGGTGAAACTGACGATTTACCTTATCTGGATTTATCTACAGGTACAGAATTAAGTCTTTGGTATAAAGTTCTAGTCCCTGCAGATACTACTACTGGCGCATCAGTTGGTGGTGGAAAAGTTTACTCAGAGTTCAAATTAGCTGAAATTGATGCTGATGGGAACAGAGATTTGTGGAGATTTAGACCTGACATTGATTTGTTTGATACTAGTGGTGAGTGGATAAATGTAAGAATGCCTCTTGTACAAACTAGTGATCAAACAACTGGTTTTGCACTTCAATTTGGGGACGGCGATCAAGAACTACAGTTTGATAAAATTAAAGGATTTGAAATAACTACTTTTTTAAGTACTCCTAGTACTGGGAATCCTGATACTCCACCAACAGCACTTGGTACAATCTTGATTGATAAAATGGAATTAATCGGTAATCGCTATGAACCTTTACAAACATTTGATACTGCAGTAGCGGATTCTTTTTTTAGTGTTGATATAATGAGTTGGGCTGGTGATGGAGCAAGTAGTACGACTTTAACTGATATTTCAAATGATATGGTTGAAGGCGATGGTGCATTCCAATGGGATTATTCAGTTAATGCTTCTCAAACATGGGGTGGTTACGCAAGAATAGCTCAAGCTAACACTGGGCTAATTGATAGCTTTACTGAAAGGACAGCTCTAGTTCTTTATATAAAAAATTCAGTTGCTCAATCAGGCACAGAGGGAAGAGTTACTTTTAGATTTACAATGACAGAAGATAATACTGGTGAAGACGAAGGATGGACTTGTGAAGTTCCAGTTAATTTGAGTGAAATTTCTGACTGGACTCGTTATTACATCCCTCTAGAAGAAAAACCAACTTACCTAGATACAGTAACTGGTTTTAATCATTTTCCTCATGATGGTTTTTCTCAACCTTGGTGGGAATCAAAAGGTGATGAAATATTAAATCTTGACGCAGTTAAAAAATGGCACATAACATTATCTGGTGGTGATCCAGGCTATGGTGATCAAGGCGAGGTAATGAGTGGTACGTTATTATTTGATGTTTTCCAACAATCTGGATTCAAAGATGCTGATGTAACTGCTCCTGTTGTTCCTGAAGGAATAGCAGCTATTGCTGGTACATACTCAAACTTAATTACTTGGACAGATATACCTGGTGAAGATGGTGAATCTTATAATGTTTACTTTAGTGAAAATCCAATTTCAGATATTTTAGGAGAAGGAGTTGGAACGGTTCAAGTTGGAATCTCAGAAGGTGTACAAGTAGTTGAGCATGTTATTATTGCACCTGCAACTGATCAAGAAGTGACATTCTATTATGCAGTAAATTCTGAAGATAGAGTTGGTAATGTTGGAACTCCAGGGTTAACAAGTGCTGTAATAAATACAGCTAAAGGAGTTACAACAATTCATCCAGAAGCTCCTGTAGGTTTTGCTGCTGATGGTGATTTAAGTGAATGGGATGGAATTCGTCCTTTCAGAATGTTCCCAGATGATGGTAGTGGTACAATTGTAACGAATAAAATAATTGATGGAGATGCAGATCTTTCAGTTAATGCTTGGGTAGCAATGGATCAAGATTATGTTTATATAGCTTATGATGTAAATGATGATATCGTTAGTAGTGATACTACAATAGATTCTTGGATGACAGATGCCCCGGACATACATTTAGGTCTATATAATTTATTAGGTGCTCCTCATACAAGTTACGGATCAGGAGAAACACCCGATTATCAGTTTAGGTTTAATAGTAATAAAGCACATATGGCTCAACGTGGTGGTGGTATTATGGCTGTGCCTAGTGATGAAAATTATTATTGGGGTGAAAAATTTACCGGTGGTTATATTGTAGAAATTAAAATGTCATTCGCTGATATTGCTGCTGAACTTGGGGATGATGTATTTGTTCCGCAAGTTGGAACAAAAGTGCCTATAGATTTTGGAATAAATGATGCAGATGCTACTGGTGAAAGAGAAGGCATTCTTACTTACTCTGCAACAAACCAAGATCAATCTTGGAATAATCCTTCAAGATGGACAAATACTTGGATTGGTGACGAATGGGTTGTTGGGGTTGAGGATGATGAACTTTTAGTTAATAGCTATGGATTATCACAAAACTATCCAAATCCATTTAATCCAACTACTTCAATTAAATACTCTATTGAAAAAGCAGGAAATGTTAGTCTAAAAGTATTTAACATTCTTGGTCAACAAGTTGCTGAATTATTAAATAAGCAACAAGTTGCTGGTTCATATGAAGTAAATTTTGATGCTGGATTATTTTCAACTGGAATTTATTTTTATGAAATAAACAGTGGATCGTTTAGAGAAGTTAAAAAAATGATGTTAATAAAGTAGTTAGTGATGGGCTAACCGATTGTATATTTTCAATTGGTTAGCCTTTTTTATATTTTAATGTAATAATAAGATCATTAAATAAGAATTAATTATGAATTGCAAATTTAAGTTTCCCTCAATACAGCTAAACAAAATCAATTTAACTATTCTTCTAATATTTTTTTCAATTCCACTTTATCTTTTTGCTGGTACAACAGGTAAAATTGTTGGCAATATTTATGATAAAGATTTAGGAGAACCTGTAATTGGAGCAAATGTAATTGTTGAAGGAACCTTTTTTGGTGCTGCCGCTGATTTGGACGGTTATTTTATGATTCCCAATATACCTCCAGGAAAATATAAAGTTATTATTTCTGCTATTGGATACCATAAAATAACAGTTGAAAATGTTTTAGTTAAAATTGATTTAACTACAAATATTGGAAGTCTCAATTTAACTTCAGAAGCAGTTAAAATGGATGAAATTGTTGTTAGAGCGGAACAACCTTTGGTAACAAGAGATTTAACATCAACATCTGTAGTAGTTACTGCAGACGAAATTAAATCATTACCTATTGATGATTTTCAACAAGTTGTTAATTTGCAAGCCGGAGTTGTTGATGGACATTTTAGGGGAGGACGTTCTAATGAAGTTGCATATCTTATTGATGGAGTTGCTGTAAATGATGTTTTTAACGGAGGCTTATCAGTAGAGGTTGAAAATAATTCTATTGGACAATTAGAAGTTATTAGTGGTACCTTTAATGCTGAATATGGTCAGGCAATGTCTGGAGTTGTTAATATTGTAACAAAAGATGGTGGACAAAAATATGAGGGCGGAATTTCGTCATACGTAGGTAATTATTTTACTTCCGATTCAAAAATATTTCAAAACTTAAATGAATTTAATTTAAGTGGTCCAAGAGATTTTCAATTTAATTTAAGTGGTCCAACCAAATTAATAAGCGGATTATCATTTTTTGTTACTGGTAGATATTTTGCTGATGATGGTCATTTATATGGGGAAAGATTGTTTTCTCCTTCTGATCCAGTACCTTTTTTCCCAAATCCACAAGATCCAGAAAGTTTTATTATTCTAAATACCGGCGATGGAAAGTTCGTCCCAATGAATCCTCAAGAGAAAAAATCTGTAAATGCCAAATTAACATATAGTATTCCTTCTTGGAAATTTAGTTATAATATATTTTGGGATGATAGCTGGAATAAATATTATAACCACTCTTATAAATTAAATCCTGATGGAATTTCTAATCATTTCAATCAAAACACACTTCAGTCGTTTCAAGTTTCATGGTATCCTTCTCAAGTTACTCTTTCAACATTTAAATTATCTTATAATTTTTATGACTATTGGGGTCATCTTTATGAAGACCCATTTGATGAGAGATATGTAGAAGGTGATAGAGGAGCATCAATTTCTGAATATACTTTTAGAACAGGTGGAAACCAAACTGATAGATACGAACGAAATACAACAAGCATGATTGCTCAATGGACATTAGAATCTCAAATTAGTAAAGAACATAAAATTAAGGTTGGGGTTGAAGCAAGAATACATGAATTATTTGATCATTGGAGAGACCTTAAAAATTTCACAGATGGTCAGTTTGATGATGATGGAAATTTAGTATTTGAACTTGGTTATAGTGACCCAGGAACAAAATTTAATAATTCATATATTGCAAAACCATTTGAATTCTCTGGATATATACAGGATAAAATGGAATATGATATAATGATTATTAATGCAGGTTTAAGATTTGATTATTTTAATTCGAATACTACATTACCAGTAGATTTAAGAAACCCATTGAACAATCCTAATTTCCCTTCAGCAAATGTAACAAGAAACTCTGAGCCAGAAGTTCAAATTAGTCCAAGATTTGGAGTTTCTTTCCCAATGTCTGATAAAGGGGCAATTCATTTTTCTTATGGTCATTTTTTCCAAATTCCAACATTCCAAAATCTTTACGAAAACAGTCAATATATTATTGATCAGACAAGTTCGCCATCATCATTTATTGGCAATCCAGAATTAAAAGCTCAAAAAACTGTAAAGTATGAATTAGGATTACAGCAAGTTATATTCCCAAATGTTTCTCTAGATCTATCTGTCTATTATAGCGATATAAGAAACTTGTTGGGATCGGAAATAAAAGAAACATACGAAGGATTTCTTTATGGAAGATATGTGAATAGAGATTATGGCAATGTTAAAGGATTGATTGTTTCTCTAGATAAAAGATTTGCAAATTTCTTTAGTGCAAAATTGGATTATACATATCAGTTCGCTGCCGGTAATGCTTCCAATCCTCAATCAGTATTCTTGAATAATCGTTCTGATCCACCTGTAGAAACAACCAAAAAGGTTGTTCCATTAAATTGGGATCAAACATCTACTCTAAATTTATCGCTTAATGTAGGAAATCCTCAAGATTGGAATACTGGACTTATTTTTAGCTATGGCTCCGGATTACCATATACTGAAGACACTAGATACTCAAGAGGATTGTTATTTGAAAATGGCGGGGTTAAGCCTTCAACTTTTAATTTAGATTTAAGAGCAAATAAACATATTGAATTTTCGGGATTAGATTTTAATGTTTTTCTAATTGTTTATAACTTATTAGATATTAGAAATGAATATGGCGTAAGTTCAACAACAGGACGTGCAGGTATTGACTTAAATGCCGAAGCTTACACAGGAACTATTTTTGGTCTGAATACAATTGAGGAATATTTAAAAAATCCAGGAAATTACTCAAGACCAAGACAATTAAATATAGGTTTTAGCGTTGGGTTCTAAAATTTTATTAGTGGAGTTACATTGATGCAAAATAACAATCAAAAGAAAATATTTTTTATACTTTTATTTTTATTTGTGGGAACCCTTGTTGCCCAGATAGATCCTAATATTCAGAAATATAGAGATGAAGAATATGGAGATAAAACTTATAGAAAAAAAGGTATAATGGATGGAAATTTAATCCGCTCTATATTTAGAAATGATGGGCAAGTTGGTACTTGGCCAGATAGACCTTCCGGAGAGTGGCCTAAAGGTACCGGACATAATTATACAGATGGATTAACACCGCTTGTTACTGCTGAAGTAAATGCTCCTGGCAATGGTCAAACCGTTCATCCTGTTAGTATTTCTTATAGAGAACTTGTTGATTTTGATCCCGTTTCAAATCAACTTTGGGTTAATGAACCTGTCCCTGGATATGTTGAAGCTGGATCAGAAGAACCTGCCATAAATACCAAAGACTTCACCTGGCCAGCTATGTGGCCAAGATCTTTACCTTTTACTGATGAAAACTGGGATGGATTTTGGTATGGTTATTTTGGCAGAGGTGTTCAAAATTCAGATTTTGAAACATTTTATGTTATGGATGATTCGCAGGATAAAGAATTTAACAGATTACCTTATCTATATTATCCAATTGAATCAGATAGCGGTAGAGGTGGCTTAGGATTAAGAATGGAAGTGCGTGGATTTCAGTGGTCTCATGTATTAGCTGAAGATATAATTTTCTGGCATTTCGATATTGTTAACCTTGCTGATGTTACATATAACACAACCTATTTTGGTTTCTATAGTGATACTGGTATTGGTGGTGTAAATGATGGTGGTGATGATAATGCTTCCTATGATAAGAAACTTGATTTAGCTTATGCCTTTGATAGTGATGGTATTGCTCCACCAGATCGTTGGAGAACTGGTTACATGGGCTATGCTTATTTAGAAAGCCCTGGAAATGCTCTCAATGGATTTGATGATGATGAAGATGGAATGGTTGATGAAAGAAGAGATGATGGAATTGATAATGATAATGATTGGGCTACTTTTTTAGATCTTAATAATAATGGTGTTTGGGATCCAGAGGAAAACGAACCTTTGAATAATGATGTTGGAGTTGATGGTGTCGGTCCTTTTGATTTACAATATAATGGTCCTGATCTTGGTGAAGGTGATGGTTTACCCACTGATGGAGAACCAAACTTTGATAAAACAGATAAAGATGAATCTGATCAAATAGGACTAACAAGTTTAGCAATTGAAAGACTTTCAAATACAGGTCCTACCTCTATTTGGCCAAGGAATGATGAGGCTATTTGGGGTGCATTAAATAATAATGTGTTTGATACTACTTTAGCGAATGCTAATATTCAAATACTTTTTGGTTCTGGAGCTTTTCCATTAGAATTTAATAGACGTGAAAGATTTTCAGTGGCACTTGTATTTGGAACTGATTTTGAAGATATGGTTTTTAATAAAGAAACAGTTCAACAGATTTATAATGCTAACTATAATTTTGCCAAACCTCCTATAAAACCAAATTTGCAAGCAATTGCTGGTGATAAAAAAGTATTTCTTTTTTGGGATAGTGCTTCTGAAGAATCAAGAGATCCGTTTTTAGGTTTTGAAAATAACGATCCTACTCAGGGTTTTAAAAAAGATTTTGAGGGATATCTAGTATATAGAAGCCAGGAAGCTGAGTTTAATGATATAAAGGTAATAACTGATTCTAAAGGTGAACCCAAATATTGGAAACCAATAAAACAATATGACATCATTGATAGTTTAATTGGTCCAGATCCAATAGGAATTAATGGTTCACATTTTTGGCGAGGAGAAGATTCGGGATTGCAACATTCATTTGTAGATACAAATGTTGTAAACGGACAAACATATTATTATGCATTGGTTGCTTATGACCAAGGTGATCCTGATTTTGGAACAAAGGGTCTTATACCTTCAGAAACAACAAAAATAATTTCTGTTGATTTAGTTGGAAATATAAAATTTGTTGATATTAATTGTGCAGTAGTTACTCCTAATGCTCCAGTGGCTGGTTATGTTCCACCACAAATAACTGGTGATTTAGATGATGTAACTGGTGTTGGAACTGGTGATATTGAAGTTGCCGTACTAGATCCAAACGCAATTCAAAATAATGCAAATTATAAAATACTTTTTAATGCGGATGGGGAAGAACCTTTTAGCACAACTTCGGGTTATGCAATTATTAGAGAATTAAATGGAATTACAGATACTTTAGAACCTAATATTGATAATAGTAATATTGGAGGTGGCAAGTTTAGTCCACCTTTTGACGGACTAGCAGTAGCTGTAGAAAATGATACTGCAAATACTGTGGATATAGATGAATCTGGTTGGTTAGTTGGATTTGTTAACCTGCATATGCCTATTACCCCTGATGAAAGTAATCCAAATAGAAATATTGCGTGGCCTGCAGATTATGAAATTGAGTTCTTAGAAGAGAAATCGATTATTACTCCTTTTAATAAAATTGAAATCCCTTTTGTTGTTAGAAACTTAACTAGAGGAGATACTGTTCAAGCTGAAATTATTGATAATAACGGAAGTAAGGCTTTTGATTTAGGAGATGATATTGTAATTATTGAGTATATAGGAACGAGTTATAAACTTACCTGGAGAATTGGTTATTATAATTCAACAACATCACCTTTTGATTCATTTCCGGAAGCTGGAGACAAATTATTAATTAAAACAAAAAAACAATTTATAACTGGTGACTATTTTTCATTTTCAACAGTCGCTGCAAAAACAGATTTTGAACTTGCAAAAAATGATTTGGAGAATATTAAGGTCGTACCAAACCCTTATGTAAGTGCAACAAGTTGGGAAACAAGAAATCTAAATCAAGAAGGAAGAGGTAATCGAAGAATTGATTTTATTCATTTACCTTCAAAATGTACAGTTAGAATTTATACAATTACTGGAGCACTTCTAAAAACACTTGAAAAAGATTCTGGAAGTGATGATGGTTCTCTTAGCTGGAATCTTATTTCAGAAGATGGAATGGATATAGCTTACGGTTTATATGTATATCATATTACCGCCCCGGATATTGGAGAACATATTGGCAAATTTGCGGTAATTAAATAGTCTTGGAGATTTGAATGAAATTATTATTTAGAATATTATTTATATCATTAATTTTGTGTACTACTATTGTTTCTCAAGACTTTGTCTCTGATGTTTCAAAAAAAGGTACTTCTGCAGCAAGTTTTTTATCAATTAGTCAAGGAGCTAAAGCTAGTTCAATGGGAAGTGCTTTTGTTGCTTTAGCTGATGATCAAAGTACTTTGTATTGGAATGTTGCTGGTATTGCTGATATTAAAGGTGCTGGAGTTTTAGTTGAGCATACAAATTGGATTGCTGATATAAATTATAATTATTTAGCCGCAACTTATTCTATCGGCGATTATGGAACTATTGGATTGAGCTTTTTATCTTCTGACATTAATGATTTGGATGTAACTACTGTTGATGACCCAGAGGGAACAGGTGAAACTTTTTCGGTTGCTGATGTTGTTTTTGGTTTAGCTTATGCTATGAAGTTAACTGATAATTTCTCCATAGGATTTAACTCCAAATTTATTCAACAAAAAATTTGGAAAATGTCAGCAAATGCAATTGCCTTAGATTTAGGAGTTAAATATGTAACTCCGTTTGATGGAATAGTTTTAGGAATGAGTATTTCTAATTTTGGAACTCAAATGCGAATGGATGGAAATTCTGCATTAATATTATACGATCCCGACCCAAATAGTACAGGTAACAATGGTAAAATACCTGCTAATTTACAAACTGATTCATGGGACTTACCGTTAATTTTTAGAGTAGGATTGGCTTATAAAGCTATTGAAACTGATTATCATAGAATTACAGTTGCAGTTGATGCATTGCACCCTAGTGATAATTTTGAGAGTATAAATATTGGCGGAGAATATACATTTAATGATATGTTTTCGGTAAGAGGTGGATACAAATCATTATTTTTAAGTACTTCAGAAGAATCATTTACTCTTGGTGTTGGATTCAAGCAACTTCTGCTTGGTAACCTTGCGTTAAAAGTTGATTACGCATATGCTGATTTTGGTAGATTGTCTGATATCCAAAAATTCTCTTTGAGCGTTCTATTTTAATTTCGTTATAGGACTTCGGAAAAAATAAAATTGCCTTAGCATTTAGGGAATTATCTACAAACACAATTAGGTAATCTACAGGCTAGTTTGTTCAACTTTGTTAGTTTAGGATTTTGTCGAATAGGATAATTTCTAGGCATTCAAAATTGGTAAACTAAATAATTTGAAAAAGTTTTAAAATTAATATATCTGTAATCATTAAATAAATCTAATTTTTAAGGAATTTACAATTGCGAAAAAAAAATGTTTTGTTGTTTATTTTCTGTCTTATATCCATCAATTATTCCCAAACTCATTTACCTTCTTTTTTTAGTGATAACATGGTATTGCAGCAAAATGAAAACGTGTCAATTTGGGGAAGTGATAATCCAAATGTAAATATTACAGTTTCAACCAACTGGGGTTGGGGTGTTCAGTCAACTACAAAATCAGATGAGAATGGTAAGTGGAAAATAAAAATTATGACACCATCCGCCGGTGGGCCATACACAATTATGATAAATGGAAGTAATGAAATAAAATTGAATAACATAATGATTGGTGAAGTTTGGTTGTGTTCAGGTCAATCAAATATGGAAATGCCTGTTAGAGGTTTTCCGAATTCTCCTGTTAATGGAAGCAACGAAGTAATCTTAAATTCAAAAAATAGTAACATTAGGTTATTTCATACAAACCGAGCTGCCAGCTTGACTCCTATGGAAGATGTTAATGGAAAGTGGACAGAGGCTGAACCTAAAACAGTTGCTTACTTTAGTGCAGTTGCTTACTTCTTCGGGAAAAAATTGAATGATGTTATTGATGTTCCAATCGGACTAATTGTATCTTCATGGGGTGGAGCAAATGCTGAAACTTGGACTGATGCACAAACATTATCACAATTTAATGAAATTGAACTTCCAACTGAGCTTCCCAAATATAATTCCAGGCAACAATCACCAACTCTACTTTATAATGGTATGATTAATCCATTTGTTGGTTTTAACATAAAAGGAGTTATTTGGTACCAAGGGGAATCTAACCGTCATAGACCTGAACAATATAAAAAATTGTTTCCGGAAATGATAAAAGGATGGCGAAAAAATTGGGGACAAGGTGATTTCCCTTTTTATTTTGTGCAAATTGCTCCATATTATTATAAAACAGGTGTAAATTCAACATTCATAAGAGAATCACAATTATATGCAATGCAAACAGTAGTTTATACAGGCATGGCTGTTGCAACGGATATTGGTGAGTGTGACCAAATTCACCCGGCAGAAAAAGAGAAGATTGGAAATAGATTAGCATATTGGGCACTAGCTAAGGATTATGGTATTGAAGGAGTTGCTTTCAGTGGACCAGTTTATAAATCAATGGAGGTTACGGAGGACAATAAAATTACTTTAACTTTTGATTACGCTGAAAGGGGCTTGACAACTTTTAAACAAGAATTAAAAGGTTTTCAAATTGCCGGTGAAGATAAGGTTTTCTACAAAGCACTTACAAAAATAAAAAGAAATGGTATTGTTTTTGTCTGGAGTGATAAAGTACCAAATCCAGTAGCTGTGAGATACGCTTTTGATAATTGTGTTGATGCCAATTTGTTTAATGTTGCCGGTTTACCTGCTTCTTCTTTTAGAACAGATAACTGGGATAAGGTCAAAAAATCAGAATAAGAGGTTAATTGTCTAATAAAATTGTGCAGCAGTTTATATTTGTTATTCAATAAGAGTTTTAAGGTTAGGATACTAAAATGAAAAAGCTAATTTATATTTTTGTGGTTATAATTCTTTCTTTTGTGAGCGATTTAATCTCAGCAAAAGAATATAAGGGTGCAGAGTATCGGACTATTGATGAATTTAAGTATGGTAGATTTGATGTAAGGTTTAAGCCTGCAAACCGTGAGGGTGTTGTCTCATCTTTTTTTACTTTTCATGAATTCTCAACTAGTACTGCCGATTGGGGCGAATTAGATGTAGAAATTGTTGGAAGATATAAAAATAATGTTCAATTCAATGCTATTACTCCTTATCAAACATTTCATATAAGAAGTAATTATGTTGAATTTGATCCATACATTGAATTTCATGAATATGGTTTTGAGTGGACACCAGATTATGTTGCTTGGTTTATTGATGGTGAAGAAGTTTTTAGACAAACCGGTGAGCATGTTGCAACTTTAATACATCCTCAAACAATTATGATGAATATCTGGAACCCTATTTATACTAATTGGGTTGGATATTTTGATGACTCTTTTCTTCCAACTGTTTCTACTTACGATTGGGTTCAGTATTCTGCTTACACAAATGGCACTGGAAATTATGGAAGCGATAATAATTTTACAGTTGAATGGAAAGATGAGTTTGAAACATTTGATGAAAGCAGATGGGAGAAAGCAACTCACTCTTTTAATGGTAACCAAGCAGATTTTATAGAAGAAAATGTTGTAATTGATAATGGATATTTAAAATTATTTTTAACTAATAATGATGATCTTGGAGATGTAGATAATATTCTTCCAAATATTGTGTGGGCAAGGGCAAATTACGATAAATCCATTACTATTCAATTTTCTGAAGAAATAGAAAAAAATGCTGCCGAAGACTTATCCAATTATATATTATCGGGCGTTACAATTTTAAGTGCTGAGTTATCATTAGACAATCGTATAGTTCATGTAATTACTGAAAACTATGATCCATTTATAAGCACAAATTTAATTGTAAAGAATATAACAGAAAATAAACCTTCTCCAAATATTAAAGCTATTCAAGCAGTAACTATAAATAATATCTCTCCTCTTACTTATCCAGTAAAAGTTAATGTTGGTGGAGATGCTTATAATGACTATTTAGCGGATCAGGAATGGGGCCCGACAGTTGAGTATGGTCACTATTCAGGTCGTATAATAAATCATAGTGTTGAGATTGCAGGTACAGATGATGATTATGTTTTTCAAACAGATAAATCTGGGATAAATTCATATAAATTTAAAGTGCCAAACGGAGTTTACAACTTAGAATTTTTATTTGCCGAGAATGATAATAACAGAACCGGAACGAGGACTTTTAATATTATTGCTGAAGGTAAAATAATTGAATCGGATTTAGACGTGTATTCGAGAGTGGGAGAGAATACAATGTATAGTATAAAAAGGGATGTTAATGTTGAAGATGAAGTTATTGATATTTATTTTGAACAAAATGTTGATAGTACATTCATCAATGCAATAATTCTTAATCAAATCTCAACAGGAGTAAATGATAAACAAGACAATTTAATAAACGATAATTTCAAATTATTTCAAAATTATCCAAACCCATTCAATGGAATTACTCAAATTCAGTTTATATTAAATCAAAATGATGATTTATCATTCGAAATATTTGACTCTTTGGGAAGACAAATATATTCAAACTATTTAGGTGAAACTGAAGCTGGTGCCCACTCAGTGGAATGGGGAGGTTTAAGTAATTCAAATACACCAGTTAGTTCTGGAGTTTATTATTATAAATTTAAGGGAAATAATTTTTCCCACCTAAAAAAATTAGTTTACATAAAATAGTTATATCGCTAAATAATATTTCTTGTTCAACTTCTGATAATTTTATAAAAGTATTATGAAAAAAAACATTTTGTTGTTTATATTTTTTATTTCCTCAATAAGTTATGGACAGCTCGTTTTTTCACACAGAGGTGGAGCATCAATTTCGCCTGAAAATACTTTATATGCTTTCGAAACTTCCATCGATCTTGGAGTTGATTATTATGAACTTGATGTGCGAGTTTCATCTGATGATTCTCTTGTTATTATTCACGATGCTACTGTAGATAGAACAACTAATGGAACTGGTTCCGTTTCTGGGATGACTTTTGATGAGCTTCGAACATTGGATGCCGGCTCCTGGTTTGACCCTAATATTCCGTATGAAAAAATTCCAACTTTGGAAGAAGCGTTGGCTTTAGCAGCTCCCTCAAACACCGGTATTATAATAGAGATAAAAGCTACAACATCAACAACAATACAAAAAATTATTAATCAAGTACATAAATATAATATGCAATCAAAAGTAATAATTGCAGGTTTTAGTTTTGATAATATTTCTGCTGTAAAAACAATTGATTCTTCAATTGCTGTTATGCAATTTGCGAATTATAGCGAAAGTGCGATTAATAACTTAAATGGAATTGGCGGAGAATGGTTTGGAACATCATCTGGTATTGCACAAACTGAATTGGATTATGCACATTCTAAAAATATTTTATTAAACAAATGGACAATCAATTCAGCAGAACAAATGTTAGAACTTATAGAGTTGGGAGTTGATGCAATAACAACAGATTATCCACAACTTTTAATTGCTCTTTCCGATTCTACAAAACCTTCTGATGTTATTTTAACTTCAATATCTGCTAATCAATCTGTTGTAGAGCTTACCTGGGAACCAGCTGAAGATTTAGAAAGTGGAATATTTGAATACGAAATTTTTAGAGATACTATTCCCACACCAACATCATTATATTATACAACTACTAATGTAACTGAATTTTATGACGAAACTCATCTTGAATCCAAAACTCTATATTATCGAGTAAAAGCTAAAAATTTAGCTGGATTAACAAGTGAAAATTTTAGTAATGAACTATCTGTAACAACAGAAGCTGATAATATTTTACCGACAGTTTCTAACATTGATGCAAGCTCTGAAAACACTAAGGTAATTATTAGATTTTCCGAACAAATTGATAGAGTGACAGCTGAAAATATTTCAAATTATTCTATTAATAATTCAATAAATGTTTTAAATGCAAAATTATCGATTGATCTTTATTCTGTAATTTTAACTACCTCGGAATTAGAAGCAATTGAATATACTCTGAGTTTAAGTAACATATTGGATAGAGCAATTCAATCTAATGCAATATTACCAGAAACAAAAATATCGTTTAATTTTAAAAATTTAAATTCAGGAGTTATACTTCATTTTGGTTTAGATGAAATAGTGAACGATTCAATTTACGATGCTGCAACAGATTCCTATAACGGATTATTATTTAATGGTCCAATTCTGGCAGATGGGATTCTTGGTAATGCATTAAGTTTTGATGGTATTGATGACTACGTTAAAATAACTAACTCTCCAAGCATTACATCAGATGCTGTTTCGGTTTCAGTTTGGGTTAATTTGGATTATTTACCAACTAATTTACCTAGTTCCTATGGACCAATATTTGATTCAGAGACTGATAATTATGTTATTTATGAGGATAGAGGTAATAGTGAACTAAGATTCAAAGTAACTACTGTTAACGGTGCTGAACGACCTGGAATTCCAAATGATGATTTATTAACTGGTGAATGGTTACATGTTGTGGGAGTTTATGATGGAGCAAGTGCGATGGTCTATCTTAACTCTGAACTAAAGGACACGCATGAAGGTATAACAGGGAATGTAAAACCAGGACAAAGTGTTAAATTAGGTGAAAGTCTTAATTCATTTTTTAAAGGTAAGATGGATAATATACAGGTTTTTAATTATCCATTATCCGTTGATGAAATAGATTCTATTTTTCAATCTGTGAATGGAACTTTAGTAAGCGTTAACGAAAATCCAAAGTTAACATCTCAATTTGAACTAGCCCAAAATTATCCAAACCCATTTAATCCTACTACATCAATTAAATATTCAATTCCTAAGTCTGGTTTGGTCACATTAAAAGTTTATAATATCCTTGGTCAAGAAGTTGTAAATCTAGTAAACAAAATTCAAACGGCTGGAAATCATAGCGTGTCCTTTGATGCTTCTCTTTTATCAGCAGGAGTTTATATCTATAGAATGCAGGCTATTGATTTCTCAGAAACGAAAAAAATGGTTTTTCTTAAATAATTTATTTTAAAATAATTCTAAGTGATGGGTAAATGAAAAAAAATAATTTAATAACAATTTTAATGGTAATGATTTTTATGATTTCTTGTGCAGAAAGTAACAATGAAAACAAAACTGTAGACAAGAAAGCTGAAATAACAAAAAAAGTAAATCTCTTATTAAATAAGATGACACTTGAAGAAAAAATTGGACAAATGACACAAGTAGATTATAATGCTTTTACAGACTTTAATGATATTAAAAAGTATAATCTTGGCTCAGTACTTTGGGGTGGAGGATCAGAAATTGATGATATTACTGCAAGCGGATGGGCAAAAATGTCAGACTCTTTGATGCAATTTTCATTTGATACACGATTGAGCATCCCTTTAATACTAGGTATTGACGCTGTTCATGGTCATAACAATGTAGATGGTGCAGTTGTTTTCCCTCATAATATTGGTTTGGGCTGTACAAGAAATCCAGAGTTAGTTGAAAAAGCAGCAAGAATTACTGCTAAAGAAATCGCTGGGACAGGGATGCATTGGACTTTTGCTCCATGTGTTGCAGTAGCTAGAAATGAAAGATGGGGAAGAGCGTATGAAAGTTTTGGTGAAAGTCCTGAACTTGTTGCGGAATTAGGTGCGGCGGCAGTAAGAGGTTTTGAAGGTGGAAATTTAGCCGCAGAAGACGGAATTCTTTCTTGTACAAAACATTTTGTTGGAGATGGTGGAACCACAAATGGAAAAGATCAAGGTAATACAGAAATTGATGAAGAAACATTAAGAAAAATTCATCTACCTGGATATATTTCTGCAATAAAAGAAAATACCGGATCAATAATGGCTTCATACAATAGTTGGAATGGCGATAAGCTTCATGGACATAAATATTTAATTAACGATTTGTTAAAAGGTGAACTTGGTTTTAAGGGATTTGTTGTCTCAGATTGGGCAGCAATTGATCATTTAGATGGGGACTATTTTAGTGATATTGAAAACTCAATAAATGCAGGAATTGATATGGTTATGATTCCAAATGGACCTGCATTACAAGGGAAAGTTGGGGACAATGGTCAGAGCCAAAATACATATTTTGATTTTATAACAAAACTACAAAAGTTAGTTAAAGAAGGAAAAGTTACTGAAAGTAGAATTGATGATGCTGTTACTAGAATTTTAACTGCTAAGTTTAATTTAGATTTGTTTAATAAGACTAAAACAAATAAAGAATTACTAGCTACAGTTGGTTCTCAAGAACACAGGGATGTTGCAAGAGAATGTGTACAGCAATCAATGGTATTGTTAAAAAATGAAAATAAACTTTTGCCTATCTCAAAAGATATAAAGAATATTTATGTAACAGGACGAGGTGCTGATAATCTTGGTATGCAATGCGGTGGTTGGACTGTCTCATGGCAGGGTTCACATGGCGAGGTTATAAAAGGTGGTACAAGTATTTTAGATGGGATAATAAATACAGTAAACAAGAACACTATAGTTTCTACTTCAAAAGATGGTATTGGAGATGCTGAATTGGTAATAGTTGTTGTTGGTGAAGATCCCTATGCAGAAATGTTTGGTGATAGAGAAGATTTAGTTTTAAATGCTGAAGATTTGAAAACTATTAATGACGTGAAAAAATCTGGGAAACCAATGATAGTAGTTTTATTATCGGGCAGACCTTTAATTATAAATTCAACTCTAGAAAAATCAGATGCTTTTGTTGCTGCTTGGTTGCCAGGTACTGAAGGCCAAGGTGTTGCTGATGTTCTTTTTGGCGATGTAAATTTTAGTGGAAAATTATCAAATACATGGCCTAAAAATATGAAACAAATTCCAATTAATGTCGGTGATAAAGATTACGATCCTTTATTCCCTTATGGGTTTGGAATGAGTTATGCAGATTTTGCAAAATAATATTTTCTTTGAAGTATTTGCAGAGTGAAAATTTCACTAAACCAATTATGGTTAGTAAAATATTTTTATTTGTTAATTTAGATTAACATTTATTGAGAGACACAACAAATTATTTTTATGTTATGGAAAAACAAATAAAATTTATCATTAACATATTTTTTTTTATGGCATTGGTTTCATGTAGTCAAGTTAAAGTTGATAAACCTCAAGCACTTATAAATTCGAAATCGACTTTTGGTCAAGAAAATGTAGAACGAACTAAAAATTTTCCAAAACTTATTAAGCAACTTAGAAAATTACCGAAGAAAGAGAATGTTTGGGTTTTCATTTTAGCTGGCCAATCTAATATGGCAGGACGAGGTTTTGTTGAACCACAAGATACAATTGCAAACAATAGAGTTTTATCAATAGATATAAATGGTAATTTAATTATTGCTAAAGAGCCACTACATTTTTACGATCCCGTTAATACTGGTTTAGATTGTGGATTATCTTTTGGTAAAAAGATTGTTCAAAATTTGCCAGATAGTATTTCTGTATTAATTTTACCTACCGCTCTTGGTGGATCTTCAATTCAACAGTGGTTAAATGATTCATTTCATAGAGGTAAAAATTTACTTAGCAATTTTTTTGAAAAAATTGAAATTGGAATTAAGGTTGGAGATATAAAAGGAGTATTGTGGCATCAAGGTGAAAGTGATACAAGAGAAGAGGTTCCCGGATTATATGAGGAAAGATTATCACAACTATTCAATTTATTTCGAAAAAAAATAAATAATGAAAACTTGCCTATCTTAATAGGTGAATTAGGTAGCTATTCGGGAAATAATGAAGGTTGGCAATTTATAAATTCTTCAATAAAAAGTTATTCTCTGAATGATAAAAATTCTAGGGTTGTGTATACTCAGGATTTAAAAGATAAAGGTGATAAGGTACATTTTAATTCTGAAAGTCAAAGAATAATGGGAGAACGATTTGCAAATGCATTTCTTAAAATGAGGAATGGTCGTTAATAAACTATCTTTAAATTTTATTAATACTTTGGTGTTAGGACATTATTAAAGGAAATATAATTATATATTAGCTAATATCATTATCAAATTATTGAATCAACAAAATTAACAGTTTTATATAGTTAACAGGAATAAACACAAATAAGAGAGTAATATGACTTTTTCGATAACTGATTACGTAGTCTTTAGTTTGTACATTGCTTCCATTATTTTTATGGGCTTGTATGTTTCGCGAAATAAGAAAGGAAAAGAAAAGGATACTAAAGATTATTTCCTTGCAAGTAAATCTTTACCTTGGTGGGCAATTGGATCATCATTAATTGCAGCAAATATATCTGCTGAACAATTTATTGGAATGTCAGGTTCGGGATTTGCAATAGGACTTGCAATTGCGTCTTACGAATGGATGGCTGCAATCACACTGATAATAGTTGGAAAGTTTTTTCTTCCAATATTTATTGAAAAAGGGCTCTACACAATTCCAGAATTTGTGGAAAAAAGATTTAGTACAAACCTAAAAACTATTTTAGCAATATTTTGGGTTGCATTGTTTGTTTTTGTTAATCTAACTTCAGTTTTATTCCTTGGTGGAAAAGCAATTGATACTATTATGGGTACTGGCGATGGTAGTTTAATCATGTATTCAATTATTGGTTTAGCGCTAATTGCAGCTGCATACTCATTGTATGGTGGCTTGGCAGCTGTTGCATGGACAGATGTTGTTCAAGTTGCACTACTTATTATTGGTGGTCTTATAACTTCAATTATCGCACTTAATGCTGTTACTCCAGAAGGAGGAGTTATTGCTGGCCTCTCACATGTTTACGACACTGCGAGTGATAAATTCCATATGATATTAACTAGAGATAATCCGGAGTTTTCAAATCTTCCGGGTATTGCTGTCCTGGTTGGTGGAATGTGGGTTGCAAACCTTTATTACTGGGGTTTTAATCAATATATTATTCAAAGGACATTAGCTGCTAAATCATTAAAAGAAGCTCAAAGAGGAATTGCCTTTGCAGCTTTTCTTAAAATGATTGTTCCATTTATTGTAGTTATTCCTGGAATTGTAGCTTATGTAATGTTTATGCAACCGGAAGGAACCGCAATTATACCAGGCGTTCAAGAAGCTTTTATGAATACCGATGGAGGAATCAATTATGATAAATCATATCCTTGGTTAATTTCTGTTTTTATTCCAACTGGGTTAAAAGGATTAGTTCTAGCGGCATTAGTTGCGGCAATAGTTTCTTCCCTTGCTTCAATGTTAAACTCTACATCAACAATTTTTACAATGGATATTTACAAACCTTATATTGGAAAAAATTCTAGCGAAGGTACTTTAGTGCGTGTAGGTCGTATTTCTGCTGCAGTTGCATTAGTTACAGCAGTTTTATTAGCTCCTTTATTAGGAAGTATTCCTCAGATGTTTCAATACATTCAGGAGTATACTGGATTAGTTAGTCCAGGTGTATTAGCTGTTTTTATCATGGGACTCTTTTGGAAAAAAACAACAAATAAAGCTGCCATAGTTGGTATAATTCTTTCAATAATTGTTGCATTCTTATTAAAAATGCCTGCTGTAGAGTTACCTTTCTTAGATCAAATGCTATACACAATGTTAATTACAATGGCTATAATAGCTGGTATTAGTATGACAACTTCAATTGAGGTTGATGATCCTAAGGGAATTCAATTAACGGCAAATTTATTTAAGACTGATTCTGTTTTTAATATAAGTGCTTATGCAATTTTAATTATGTTAGTAGTTTTATACACAATTTTCTGGTAATTATGAAAAAAGGAAATTTAATTTTACTTGGGTTTTTTATTTCAAGTTTATTATTTGGATGTAAAAGTGAAGATAATATTAATAATCCATCTGATGAGGATTCTCTTAAAATTGATGGTTATAATTTAGTTTGGAATGATGAGTTTGATAAAGATTTTATTGATCCAACAAAATGGGAATATGAAGTTAATGCTAATGGAGGTGGAAATAACGAACTCCAATATTATACGGCAAGATCTGAAAATTCATTTGTAGAT
>Ga0209633_10001083_pt1 | contig 29383 bp, 29 predicted proteins | sample Cruoilmetagenom1_FD_187290 | JGI IMG/M metagenome (GOLD analysis project Ga0209633, IMG submission 187290) | Oil polluted marine microbial communities from Coal Oil Point, Santa Barbara, California, USA - Sample 1 (SPAdes) (version 2) | ecosystem: Environmental > Aquatic > Marine > Oil seeps ... | reverse complement strand
TATGCGAGCAGCAAGTAGATAGGCAATATCGAGCTCAATGGCTAGCCCGCCTAACTTCTGTCGTATTATGGGGTCTTTAGCTAGTGGCTGCCCATTACACTTTGTTTCCTTGACATAGTCTACTATTTGCTCAAAGATGCGTCGAGTACTACCGGTGACAAAGGTCCTCTCAAAGTCGAGGGCCTCAGCAATGTAATACCATCCTCGATTCTCCTCCCCCACTCGATTCTTCTTGGGAATCTTCACGTTGTCATAGAACACCTCGTTGGTTCTCAAACCACCCATCCCCCATAAAGGACGGATAGTGATACCCGGAGACTTCAGGTCGACAATGAACAGGGAAATTCCTCTGTGCTTTTTAACCGCATCAGGATCCGTCTTGGCCCCCAGCCAGTGATATTGAGAATAATGAACCCGAGTGTTGAACACCTTCTGCCCATTCATCAAATAATAATCCCCTTTATCCTCAGCCCGAATCTCCAGTGCAGCTAGATCAGAGCCAGCTTGGGGCTCAGTATAGCCCAAGGCGAACTCTATCTCCCCTCGAGCAATTCGAAGCAAGAATTCCTTCTTTTGCTCCTCACTCCCATGATGCATAATAACCGGCCCAGCCATGCCAGAGCCAACACCTCCAAAAGGGCCACCACGATAGGATGACTCCTCGAAGATAATAAACCTTTGCATATATGAACCATCCAGGCCGCCGTATTCTTCAGGCCATGTTGGTGCCAGCCATCTCCTCTCTCCTAGCTTGCGGAGCAACTCCCAAGTGTAGGGGCCATAACCTTGGCCGCCACCACCACCAGGAATCTCCTGACAAACTCCCTCCAGTAACTTTGATTCACTGTGGAAAAATTGGCGCACCTCTTTTTGGAATTCTTTCTCCTCGGGGGTAAATTCAAAGTCCATCGCCTTTCCTCCTCTTTCCCCAGCCAACACGATTACCGTGCAGTGAGCTGTCGGCTGTCGGCTAAGTGTCTTTGGGGCATGTTCAGCGTGAGTACCTCCAGTACCAGGCGAGGGTTAACATTCAGCTCAAGCTGCTCGGTTGCCTCCACCAGATGAACAATAAACTCTTTGATTTGCCTTAAGGTGTAGCCTTGGGCGCGGTCTTGTAGTATGGATTTCCGGTCACAATTGGCAATGTACTCATCACCTCCACCTTTAACTAGAAGCAAATCACGCCACCAACCGAGCCACATAGCAAGTACCTCTCTCCCCTTCTCCCGATCCTTGCTGAAGTCAGCGGCAAGCTCAGCGGCGTAAGAGAAGCGCCCCTGGAGGGAGGCTCCCTCCAGGGCAGATAATTGATCCAGCCGCTCAGCTCGCCGGTGAAGTTGCCCCTCACCCTGTATCACTCCCAGGGCCCAGCCAAGACAACCACCAGATAGTCGGGCTAAGAGTTCTGCCTGGGGAGATTTCACTTTATGGCTTAGCTCCTCTTTGGTAGCCTCAAAAGAGAGGGGATGTAGGGCAACTTTCTGACAGCGAGAAACGATAGTGGTGGGTAAAGCTCTCTCTCTAGCGGTGAGTAGGATAAGAAGTACTTGAGGGGGGGGCTCTTCCAAGGTTTTAAGCAAAGAGTTGCTGGCTTCAGTGGAAAGATGCTCTGCCCCATCGATGATGAAAACCTTGTACTTGCCCTCGTAAGGTGTCAAGCTAGCCGCAGCACACATCTCCCTGATTTGGTCAATGCCTATCTCTGCCCTCTCCTCAGAGAGCAAGCCAATAACTTGAACATCAGCGTGCTTGCCGGTGGCGATACGCCGGCAAGAGACACATTGGGTACAAGGGCGCTCCTCTGCCTTGCAGTTTACCGCCTGGGCAAGATCCTGGGCCAATGTCATCTTGCCGACATGGTGAGGGCCAACAAAGAGGTAGGCATGAGAAAGATGCCCATTGGTAATGGAGGTTTGAAGCAACCTTACTGCTTGCCCTTGGCCTATAGTCTGCCACATAATCTCCGCTCCTGAAAAACTTCGTTCGGCAGGGGGCCCCAGATTTATCCCGTATTATTCTACCATATATCATGGCTTACTAGATCAGAGTAATCTTCTCTTTTCCGAATAAGTCTTGCCTCTCCCCCCTTTGCCAAGATGATAGCCGGCTTAAGCGAGGCATTATAGTTACTTGCCATGGCGAGGGAGTAAGCACCGCAACAGGGTATAGCGATAAGGTCACCACTGGCTATCTTGGGGAGGTTAATATCCTTAATTAAGATATCGGCTGATTCGCAGAACTTCCCGGCAATGGTGACCACTTCCTCATCATGATCTTGAGCTTTATTTGCCACCAGGACTTCATATCTTGAGCCATAAAGAGCGGGACGAATATTATCTGCCATACCCCCATCTATAAAGATATACTTACGTACTTGGGGAACCTCCTTCATTGCCCCCACCCTATAAAGTGCTACCCCGGCCTGACCTATAATAGCTCTTCCCGGCTCGATAATGAGCCGAGGCGGAGAGAGGTGCCGATTTTCACAATGATGCTGGAGGGCTTTGGTGATAACCTCAGCATATTCGGCCAAAGGCCGAGCCGGAGAATCCAAAGCACATTGAATAGCAAAACCTCCTCCCGGGCTAAACTCCTTAAGCTCGAAACCGTATTTGGCTTTCATTTCAGCCGAGAAATGGAGCACTATCTCGATAGCCTGTTGATATGGCTCTGTAGCCAAGATGGAGGAACCCAGATGGAAATGAAGGCCCACAAGATTAAGGCTTGGGGTAGATAGGGCATAAACTAGAGCCTCCTCCGCTTGGCCGCTATATATGGGAAAGCCGAATTTGCTATCAATGATTCCCGTAGTCATATACTGGTGAGTGTGCGGGTCGATTCCCGGGGAAAGGCGGAGCAAGATATCTTGGCTTGTCCCTTTCGCTTGAGTCAACTTGCTTAACAGGCGAAGTTCGGAGAAGTTATCCGCTACTATTCTTCCCACCCCAAACTCCAAGGCCAGCTCGATTTCAGCGGCAGTCTTATTGTTGCCGTGGAAATAGATCAAATCGGGGGGGAAGGCAACACAGCGAGCAATGCTGAGTTCACCCCCCGAGGTTACATCCATCCCCAAGCCCGCTTCCTTGAAAAGAAGCGCCAGAGCAGGGTTAACAAAGGCTTTACAGGCGTAGATAATCAGAGCGTTAGGGTAGCGACTGGTGAACTCGTAGTGGAATTCGGCACACTTGGCCCGTAAGGTGACCTCATCGAAAATATAGACTGGGGTGCCATATAAAGCGGCTAGCTCGACTACATCACAGCCACCAATAAAGAGATGATTACCCTCGATGAGTGCTGTTTGGGGAAACAAAGAAAGCTTTGTCATCGCAGTTTCTATTTTACACGTTACTCATCCTTTATGCCTAAATTGCGAACATAATCGATAGCGTGTTGCACGGTTAATATCTTAGCCATATCTTCATCAGGTATCTCCAACTTGCGGGCTTCGTTGCTGAACTCCTCCTCCATTGCCATGACCAATTCCACCAAATCAAGAGAGTCAGCATTCAGGTCATCGACAAAGGAGGCGGAGGGGACTACCTGCTGTTCATCGGCCATTAATTGCTCCATTGCGATCCGCTTTATTCGCTCAAAAACTGTGGCCACAATATCACCTCCTTTCGTGGCAAACTATTCTGTCGGTCTCGGCACAAAATGCACCCAAAACGCCATTAACGAATTTGGGGGAGCTCTCACTTCCGAATGTTTTGGCAAGCTCCACCGCTTCATTAATAGCCACCTTAACTGGGACTTTATCCTGCAGAATTTCATAGATGGCGATCCGCAGGATATTCCTGTCGACAATAGCTATCTGCTCCAGTGGCCAAGCAGGGGCAAACCGACAAATTATAGCATCAATATGAGACTTATTTTTCTGCACCCCTGAAACTCGCCCCTGAACGAATGAAACTCCTTCATCGTTTAGAGTCGTCCACTTGAGCTGTCGGCTTAATATCACCTCAAGGTCATGTTCTACACAGTCGCTCTCAAATAACACCTGGAGGCTGACCACTCTCGCCTTTCGCCACCAATCTACCATGGTTCCCCCTTAGTCCAGCCTGCTAGTTAGCCCGCCGTCAATAACAATAGTAGTGCCGGTAATATAGGCTGAAGCCTCGGAGGCAAGGTAAATAACCGCACCAGTGATATCCTCGGGCTTTCCCAGATATCCTAAAGGAATCCTGCTTTCCAGAGGCGCCAAAAATTCCCGAGGGAAAAGCCGGGCAACTCCCGCGGTGCCGATAAAACCCGGCGCTATGGCATTGACTCGAACTCGATATGGAGCCAAATCTACAGCCAGTGTCTTGGTTAAATTGATAATTCCTGCCTTGGCTGCTCCGTACGAAGCATTGGGTGAATAAGAGCCAAGGCCAGCTACCGAAGCGATATTAATAATGCTTCCCCTGTGTTGCTCTTTCATCACCTTGGCCACCTTTTGACTACAAAGAAAAACACTCTTTAAGTTCTCCCGCACAATCGCTTCCCAGGCTCCCTCGCTCATCTCCAGCAGAGGAACATTGAAGCTGCCTCCAGCATTATTAACCAGGATGTCGATATACCCAAACTCAGCCAAGGTTTTATCTACCATATTAGTCACCTGATCACTGCTTCTCACATCGCTAGGTACAGAGAGAGCTTTCCTCCCCAAGGTGCGAATTTCTGCGGCGGTGTTGTCAATTTCAGCCCCGGTTCGAGCGGCGACTACTACGTCGGCGCCAGCTTGGGCAAGGCCTAAGGCTATAGCTTTACCGATCCCCCTACCACCCCCAGTAACTATCGCTACCTTATCTGTCACTGCAAACAATGATAAGTTCATCTATCTCCTATTTCAATAGGCGGCCCCTAATAAATGAAGGTTCCCGATCCTCACCTTGTTGAGTCCCTTTGCTCTGGCGACTTCCAAGCACATCTGGGCATGGCGTTGGGAAGTGGTGGGTAAGTCAGCCATCATAAATTGAGGATGGAAGGCAAGCAGAACATAAGGAATATCGGGGGAAATGGCCGCCACAAAGGTGGCAATATTCCCCACCTCCTCTTCATCCACATAACCAGGGACAAGCAAGGTACTGGCTACCAAGAATGGCGGCGAAGGTCTTTGGGGAATATATTGTCCCAAGAGATGAAAATTTTCTAGAGTTCTTTTGTTGCTTACTCCACAGAGGGCAATATGCAACCCTTCGTCCCAAGCCTTGAGGTCGAATTTAATACAGCCGCCGGAACTCAAGGATAGCTCAACCATTGATTTGAGCAAAGCAGGATGCATTGAGCCATTAGTCTCCCAACAAATACGGAGGATCCGGTTTTTATTTTGGGCTCTCATCAGACGAGAGGCGCGAATGGAGTGAGGCAACTGAGGTGTGGGATCTCCGCCAAAGTAACAAACACAAGCGGTATACTTATCGACCTCACGAGCCAGCTTTGCGGCACTGACCCGATCCTCCTTCCGGGACAGGTAGCGGAAGTGCCAGTTTTGGCAGAACAAGCAATCAAAGGAGCAGGCTTGATAAAAGACAGCAAGATTTTTATAGCCATATTCAGCTTCTTGGCAATAGGCAAAATCAGGATATCCAACCCCTGTTCCTGCCGGACAAACCCAACTAGCTACACAGTTAGTAGGCAGAGGATCATAATACCAACTGACATTAGCTAAGTCGGCAGTGGCACCGCTCAATTTACCACCCTCGTTGGTGCGCAGCCCGCAATAGCTTATACCATCTGGAGGAATATTGCACTGGTTTATACATAACTTGCACTCTGCCCCCGCTTCATCCTGAGGCGGTTGATCGGGGAGGGCAAAAGGCTTCCTCGCCTTATGGTGAGCCTGTCGTATAAATGGCGAAACTTTAGCAAAATCATGACGAATGCAATTGACACACACCCCCAAGGCCTGGGAGATAAGAGACAAGTCCTGGCCACAATGCTTACATCTAACACTAGCTGTAGCCACTTTATACTGACTCAGCATTTTATAGTATTCCGCTTACCTATTATGACCCCTCTCCCTTGGCGGCAGAGGGATAGGGAAGAAAGATTCTTGGGATAGTTTAACACGCCAGGTGAAAGACACCAACCACCTTCCGAGAAGAGCACAGTTGATTATAAGTCTGGCAGGCCTGGTCAGTGGCCTGGGCGATAAGCTCAATGCCTTGCTGTTGAACGTATTGCTTCGTCTCAGGCAACACCTTCATCCTATCCGATTCTCCGGTGCCCACTATTATCATCTCCGGCCTCTGTCGAACTACCTCCTCTAGGTCTTGGGGAAGCAACTGATGTCCCCTCATTCTCCACCAGTTGCTTTCCACCCGGTGAGGGAAGATTATCAGGTCTGAGGTATATCTCCTCCCCTCGATCACAATCTCACCAGATTGGTAAGAATCAATCTTCATCATTTATACCCCAGTTAGCCTCATCTATTCAGCTTGGTCCCTAGATAAACCCCAAAAGGTCTGGGGGCTATTTCCCACCCACCAAAATCTTCGATTTTGGTGGGAACCCGGGGCCCCGAAAAATCCCTGATTTTTCGGGTATATTATTTGGGGACCCTGATGAATTCGATCTTAAGTCACCAGGCCCCACGAAAATCAGATTTTCGTGGGGTGGTTTACATCGCTTATACTCCAGGCGCGAATTCCTCTGTTTATCTGTTTGATAAGCCCGGCTAACACCCTCCCCGGACCTACCTCAATGAAAGTCTCCACTCCAGCACCGATCATATATTCTATAGAACGCTGCCACTGAACAGGATGGCGGAGTTGCTCTAGAAGCTCACTCTTTATCGCTAGGGCGCTAGTTACTGGCTGGGCAATAGTATTAGCCACAATAGGAATAAGGGAGTCACGAAAGGCGAACTCCCCAATGACCTCAGACATCCCGGCTACAGCTTCAGCCATCAAATAAGAATGAAAGGCACCACTGACCTCAAGGGGAATAACACGACGTGCTCCTGCTGCCCGAGCCAATTCCACAGCCTGACACAGCAACTCTGTTGAGCCACTGATAACTATCTGGTGCGGAGAGTTGAAGTTAGCGATCTCAATGCCGCATCTGGAGCATATTTGGGCAACCTCAGCTTCATCAAGCCCAATAATGGCTGCCATTCCCCCAGGGTTCTTCTCCCCTGCCTGTTGCATCAGGTGGCCTCTTTCCCGAGCCAGACGAAGTGCTGCAGCAAAGTCGAGCACTTCTGCCGCCGCCAAGGCAGTGTATTCACCCAAGCTATGTCCGGCCACGAAAGCCGGCAGGGTAGCTTCATCGCAAAGCTGGGGCATAGCTCTGAGGTGGGCGATACTAACCGCCAGCACTGCTGGCTGGGCATTAACAGTCTGGCGAAGTATCTCTTCACGGCCTGCAAAACAAAGTTGAGATAGGGAAAAGCCTAGAACCGAATCTGCTTCCTCAAAGACAGCCCTTGCCTCGGGGAGACTCTGGTAAAGGTCATGTCCCATACCCACCCATTGTGATCCTTGCCCCGGGAAAACATAGGCTACCTTGTTATCCATCATAGCTCAAGCAAAAACTATCCCACCTTAAAGCTATCTATCATCCGAGTGAAGTATTTCGCGTCTGCTTCTTGAAAAGAAGTGGGATAGGTAAGGCAGCTTATTACATAGACTATCCCATCCTTGGCAATGATGCTCTGTCTCTGTTTATGTTTCCCCACATTGAAGCCTTCAGTAGTAACTGTGGCATAAAGTATCTGGCCTTCAGTGGTCAGCCCCTTAAGTTCTATTGGCGCTATCAATTCTATCGCTTGCACGCTAACTTTTATCCCCTTATCCTGGGAGCCAACCAAGGTTACCATGGTGTAAAAGCTATGTGTGGTTTCAGTCCTGATCCAGTCTGAGGGATAATCGATGGAGAAGTTATAGGCTGGGTTGATGTAGGTGGTCCACTCATCTTGGGCGACCACGCCACGAAATGGAAAAAGTAGCCCCAAAACTAAAACCGAGGCGAGAACTAGCTTTCTTATCATTTTTACCCCCACCTGGATATTGCCTGCCCACTTAGTCTCATTCTGATTCCCGGCAACTATAGGAGGGAAGCTTGGTAATTACTGCTTCTGCCTCAGCTACTATTTCCTCGATAATCATCTTAACTGGTTTTATCTCCCTGATCAATCCGGCGATTTGACCTGCCATCAGTGAGCCACTCTCCACATCGCCTTCGATTACCCCGGCATAGAACTTGCCCAGTCCCATTTGCTCCAGTTCCTCTTTGGAATCAGCAGCCTGTTCCCTCATCAGGAACTCGTGTGTCATCTTATTCCTAAGACAGCGCAGCGGATGGCCAAGAAATTGCCCGGTTACCATAGTAGCGTGGTCGCTTGCCCCTAAAATCTTCTGCTTGAATTTAGGGTGAGCAATGCACTCCGTAGTGCAGACAAAGCGGGTGCCCATTTGAATCCCCCGGGCACCCAAAGCCAGAGCAGCCGCCAGCCCTCTTCCATCGGCAATGCCTCCTGCGGCTACCACCGGTGTGGCTACATTGTCTACCACCTGCGGGATCAAGGCCATTGTGGTCGTCTCCCCAATGTGGCCTCCCGATTCCATCCCTTCAACAATTATAGCATCTACTTTCAAGCGCTCCAATCTCTTAGCCAAAGCGACACTGGCAACTACAGGCATTACTTTTATCCCCGCCTGCTTCAACCTGGCAACATAAATACCTGGATTCCCCCCCCCGGTAGTAACAATAGGCACCTCCTCCTGGATAACAACCTCCACCACCTCATCGACAAACGGAGACATCAGCATAATGTTCACCCCGAAAGGCTTGCTGGTCAGCGCTCGAGTCGAGTTGATCTGCTCTACCAGCCAACTCGGTGGAGCACTCCCGGCACCAATAACTCCTAGTCCACCTGCATTGGATACCGCAGAGACAAGCTCGGCAGTTCCCAGCCAGGCCATTCCTCCCTGGATAATCGGATACTCAATATTCAAAAGCTCCGAGATAACACTTCTTAGCAAAACTACCTCCGGCGGGGAGCCAAACTATCCTCACACAAGACAGCCATTTGTTGAACATGCCGGCGATGATTTAGAGTGATGCCTATCGTTTCTTCTTAGCACCCTTGACTTCGATAACCTCTCTGCCGCTATATCTTCCACAGACAGGGCAAACATGGTGGCATAACTTGATGTTGTGACACTGGGGGCAAAGTTCGGTGGCAGGAAGAATCGACTGCAAGTTGCTTCGCCTCTTTCCTTGGCGTGCCTTAGCATATTTCCTTTTAGGTAAAGGTGACATCTCGCTACTGGGCCCTCCTAGATAAACCCCGATAAATTTAAATCTTAAACCATCCCCACGAAAATCGCAAGATTTTGGTGGAGTGGTTTAGTTTAGGTACCGCTTAAAAACCAGTTTTTTCCTTGAGATTTAAGCTAGCCCCCGGGTGGTGCTGAGGAACGGAGGTACAGCTACAACGACTCAAGTTAAGGTTGGTACCACAATAGGGACATAAGCCCGCACAATCAGGGTGGCAAAGTGGTTTCATTCCTACAGCGAGCAACATAGATTGACGCACTGCCTCACTCAGGTCAAGTATATGGCGTTCGTCTATAGTAAAACCGCTCAACTCTTGAGGCGAAGGCAATGGGAAGTCACCGCTCATTTCTGCCCTGGGGAAAAATTCCTCGGCTATGTTTAGGGTTAGTGGTTGATCAAACAAGGTTAAGCACCGACTACAAACCAGGCTAGCCATACCTTCCAGAGTACCCCGAGCCAATATACTTCGATCGGTACGAAGTAGCTCCACCACCCCCCAAGCATGGTAGCTCTTTATTTCCTGCTCAGCAACCTCAGCACTGTCATCAATCAGGTAGCTACGAGTTGTCCCTACAGGTTGCCTGAGCAGTTGAGCCACATTAATTTGTGTCGAACTCCTCATCTTCACCCCCCACCGAAACCTGGGGCATAGTTTAGCTGTTATTATAAGTAGAGCCGCATCTGATGTCAATGTATATGATAGAGACGGTTGAAAATCAGTGATTTTCAACGGATATCAGATTTGGGGATGGGAGCCCCCGTTTAAAAACTTCGTTTTTAAACGGTCTAAATAGACATGTCATCCCAAAAGACCTAAAATAGAAACGGGCAAAAATCATTCTTGAAACAAGACCAAAAGGGGGGTGTGGCGTGGTGGCTAATTTCATAAAGTTAACTGATTTAATCGGGCTAGACGAGCTACAGAAAATACAGGATAGCTTTGCCTTGGCTACTGGCGTAGCAGCGTGTATACACGAGGTTGATGGCACACCGATCACCAAGCCCAGCAACTGGTGTGAACTATGCGCAAATTACCACCGAAAAAGCGAGATAGGTTATAAAAGATGCCTGAAAAGCGATGCCAACTTAGGAGCCAGAGCTGGACAGTTGCGACAGCCAGTAGTCGATTATTGCACTAGCGGTCATCTGGTGGAAGCAGCAGTCCCCATCATTGTAGACGGGAGGCATATCGGTACTGCTACCTGTGGACAGGTATTATATCAACCCCCGAAATTAGCCGAATATCGAGAGATAGCTAAAGAGATAGGGGTGAATGAAGCAGGATACCTCAAGGCTGTGAAGAAAGTGACCATAATGCCCCAGGAGAGATTCCAAGGGGTAGTATCTCATCTGTACCAAGTTGCCAATGCTCTCTCCATTCTGGGACAGCGAGGGCTAAAAGAGGAGAGACTTAAAAAAGATCTCGCTTGTGCGCGGGAAGATACCGAGAGGATGGCAAGAGATATGACCGAAGTTAAGCAAAAAGAGAAGGCCGCCGAGGAATTGAAGTTGCTTCTCGATTATGCCACAGCCAGCCTTCCCGACATGCTTTTTACCTTTGATAAAAATGGCGTGGTAAGTTATGTGAATCCCGCATTTGAGAAAGCCACTGGTTTTGCCAAGGCTGACATGGTGGGCATGCGGGTCGAAAAATTCCCTGCCCTGCCAGCCGAGCTAAGACCTATGATCGCCCAAAGAGTCAGAAGAAGGTTGGTGACCGGCGAGGCAGTTAGTAATGTGGAATTAGAATTGATAACCAAGGAAGGTAATATAATTCCGGTAAGCTATTCTGCATCCGGGATAAGAGATGCCCAGGGGAATGTTATCGGGGAAGTGGTAACGGTAAGAGACATGACTGAAACTAAAAAAGCTGAGGCAGAATTAAAGAACATCCCTAGCCGGGTATCGCGGGGGGATTTGACGGGAAGGATTGAGGCAGCCGGTTTAAGTGGTAATCTGAAAGTAATGGCAGAGGACACAAATGAGATAATAGACAAAATTAGAGTGATGACTAGAGAGGTTGAAGAGGAGAAAGGAAGGGTTTGAGTCGATAATAGATAATTCGCCCGATTTGATCACCTTGTTGGACAGAGAGGGCAGGGTGGTGGTAATAAGCCCTGCCTGCGAAAGGATTACTGGTTACTCGGCGGAGGAGCTTAGGGGCAGGACATTAGCTGATATCCCCTACGCAACTAGGGAATCTCTGGAGATTGTCCAACCTGTGTGGGAGAGGATATCCCATGGTGAGGTGGTGCGATTTGACCTCCCCGGCCAGCATAGGGACGGGAGGAAAGTGATCATTGCGGCGACAGAAACATTGTTGAGGGATGCGAAGGGAAAGATCACAGGAATGATATTCATTGGCAGGGATGCGACCGAGTTAAGGGAGAAACAAAAACAACTAGGAGAGCTACAGAGATTAAACGAAGAAATTGTTGAGAATGCCCCCGTGGGAATTATTAGAATGGATGGAGAGGAGAGGATAGTTTATGCTAACCCTAAGATGGCCGAGATTTTGGGTTTTGAAGGGGAGGGCCAATTACCCACCCTTGGCCAGCGAATTACCGATTTGCCTAGTATTATCTCCACCGGCCTGCCGCAAAGTGCGAGGGAGAGATTATATTCGGGGAGGCAGATCAGCGAAATAGTGCCCTTCACCTCGCTTTATGGCAAAGAATCGGTGTTATCTGTAACTGGCGTCCCGTTGCTCGATGGCGCAGGGGCATTTGACGGGACAGTACTTTTAATTCAGGATGTAACTGAGCAGATGAAAGCCCAGGAGGAATTACGCTCTCTTTACCAGACTAACATACAAATCATGTCCCCCTTCGGGCTTCAGGAGCGACTTGACACCATCGCCAAAGAAGCAGCCGGATTGGCAAATGCCCACAGGGCTTCCATCTTGGAGATAGATGAGGGTGGGGACATAGTCTATCGGGCAACCTACGGCCATAGCCTTGAGGTGGCAAGGCAGCGAAAATACAAGGCGGGTGAGGACTACCTCGGGCAAGTAGCTCGGGAGGCCAAGCTAGTGATGGTGCTTGACGCTCAGAACAATCCCGATGTCATACCGGAAGTAGTGAAGGAAGAGGGCATCACATCCTTTATCCATGTTCTCCTAAAGGTGGGAGAAAAGGTCTTTCTTCTTTTTGTTAGCAATAAGATCGCTGGAGAGTTCAGCCAAAGGGATTTGTCCCTTCTCCGTGTCATGGTCGGCCAAGCAGCCATTACCGTTGAAAATGCTTGGCTTTATGAGAAGACAAGGCAAGACTTGGCCGGGCTAAAGATCATTCATGACCTCGGCCTAAAAACCAGCTCTACTTTGGAGTTACAAGAGATATTGGATTCGATTGTCGAGGGGGCAGTGAACTTGCTTGGTGCCGAAAAGGCTGCCATCCTGATGATTGAGGATGAGGAGATAGTTTATCGGGCTGCATACGGCTTTTCCCCCGCCTCAACCCAGATGAAGTTCAAACTCGGTGAGGGATATATTGGCAGGGTGGCCCTAAGCGGAGAGCCAGCAATGGTGCTCGACGCCCCCAGCGATTCCCACCTTAGCCAAGAGGTTATGGACAGGGAAAACCTGAGGTCGTTTATTCACCTTCCCCTGAAGGTAAAAGATAAAACTGTGGGGCTTCTCAATATCACTAATAAGCGGGAGGGGAGTTTCAGCTCCAAAGACTTAGAGCTAGCCAGCATCCTGGCCAATCAAGCAGCGATTGCCATGGAGCATGCTCTGCTCTTTGCCGCCGAGCAGCAAAGAGCCAAAGAGGCTGGTGCCCTGCTAGAAATGGCCACTACAGTTGGGTCGAGCTTGGCTCTCAAAGAGGTTCTCTCCCTGGTTTGTCATGCTACTGCCCAGCTCTGCCAGATGGATAGATGCACCATTTTACTTTTGGATGAGGCTAAGAAAAGGCTAATCCCCACCATGTCTCAGCTTGCTTGGGGCACCGATCAGCTGATGTGGAAAGCATTTAAGCAGATGAAGCTAGAAGAGGTGGATGAAGAGCCGCTTCTCCAAAAGGTGATCAGGGATCGCGAGGTGGTGATCAGTGAAAATGTGCGCCAACATCCCCTCCACATCAAGAGGTGGATAAAGCCCTTTGGGGTTTGCTCTCTGTTGGCGGTTCCCTTAATAACCAAGGGTGAGGTCATCGGGCTGATGTTGGTGGACAATTACCGCCGACATGTTCACCATTTCACCTCTGAGCAGGTAAGAATGGCAACTGGCCTGGCCAATCAGGCGGCCTTGGCGATCAGAAATGCCCAGCTTTACAGCAAGGCTCAAGACCTGGCCATCCTCGAGGAGAGATACCGCCTGGCTAGGGATTTACACGATTCGATGTCGCAGTTGCTGTTCAGCCTGGCACTCAATTCAGAGGTGGCAGCTCAGGACCTGGAGCGAAATCCGCAGCGGGCCAAGGCACAACTTCTAAGAGTGCGCCAGATTGCTGAACAGGCCCGTCAGGAGATGCGCTCACTCATCTTCGAGCTTCGCCCGCTCGCCCCGGAGGCTGAGGGATTAGAGGACAGCCTTAAGAGCTATATGGCGACCATTGAGGCCTTTGAGAGGGGTAGAATTGGGGTGAGGCTTGAGCTTGAGGGTGCTCAGCAGCTTCCTCGTTTGATGCAGGAAACTTTGTATCGCCTGGCTCAAGAGGCACTCAATAATGTGACCAGACATTCCCAGGCCAGCCTGGTTACCGTCAAGCTCAAGCGACTGCCGGGAGAGGTTGCGCTCGAGGTGAGAGATAATGGTGTTGGCTTTGAGGTGGCTCGAGGCAAGGGGCTGGGACTTGTCAGCATGAAGGAGCGGGCTGACAAAGCTGGAGGAGGCCTCGAGATCTACTCACAGCCGGGAGCGGGGACCGCCATCACCGCCCGCTTGCCCCTGGAGCAGGGGGTGCCTAGATTGAATAAATCTCTCTGAGGCTCTACAATTCAGAGTCAAAATTCTGTGTAAGCTCACCGATACGGCCTCTTCGGGATATATCCTAGTCATTGCCCCTTGCACCGATCCTCCATCTGATATAGGATCTAGCTATAGGTAACCGATTACCCCATTTTACGGTGGTATAAAGGTTTGTCAATTCGATGATTGCCATTATCGACTATGGGGCAAGCAACCTGCGAAGCATAAGTAAGGCTATTGCCAAAATAGGTTATCGGTGCAAGGTAACCTCTAGTCCCCGGGAGGTGCTTGAGGCCGACATAGTTATCTTACCTGGGGTAGGTGCGGCAGGGGAGGCGATGCATCGCCTCCAAGAGTGGGACTTAAGGGAACCCATTCAGCAAATAGCCAGTGAAAACCGCCCCTTGCTTAGCGTCTGTCTTGGCCTCCAGCTTCTATTTGCTTCCACTGAGGAGGGAGGTGAGGGGTGCCTTGACATCCTCCCTGGGGTGGTGAGGAAATTACCTTCAGGACTCAAGATTCCCCACATGGGATGGAATCAAGTAAAGCAAAAAATATCCCATCCCTTGTTTTGGGGGATAGAGGATAATGCCTACTTCTATTTTGTTCACAGCTACTATGTAGAGCCGCAAGACAAATCCCTAATCGCTGGGGAGACCGATTATGGGCTCAGTTTCTCGAGTGTCATCATCAAGGGTAACCTGGTGGCGACTCAATTTCACCCCGAGAAAAGTGGACAGTGGGGATTAAAGATGCTACAGAATTTCCTGGAATTCATCACCCAAAGAAGGAATTCATCTTGACCAAAGGGGATACTTACAGTGAGTGAGAGAGGTCATGCTAACTAAAAGGATAATTCCCTGTCTGGATGTAACCAGCGGACGAGTGGTCAAAGGGATCAGCTTTGTCAGACTACGAGACGCTGGCGATCCTGTGGAGTTGGCTGCCCTTTACGATAAGGAAGGTGCTGATGAGTTGGTCTTCCTCGATATCACCGCCTCCTCCGACGAGCGTCAGATCATGGTAAAGGTTGTTGAACGAGTCTCCACAGAGATTTTCATTCCTTTCACTGTGGGAGGGGGGCTGAGGGGTATTGCTGACCTGCGGTGCGTCTTAGAAGCAGGGGCAGATAAGGTGGCCATCAACACCGCAGCAGTGCTCGATCCCGCTCTCATCTCTGAAGCAGCAGAAAAATTTGGCAGCCAATGCATTGTAATTGCCATCGATGCCAAGAGACTCGAGGGAGAAAAGTCTAGCTCACAGGAGGATTCTCTTGCCTTGGATCAAAACTCCAAATGGGAGGTTTATACTTATGGAGGACGGAAGCCCACCGGGATTGATGCCCTGAAGTGGTCAAAACGGGTGGTGGAGCTGGGGGCGGGGGAGATCATGCTTACCAGCATGGATACTGACGGGCAACAAACAGGTTATGACTTAGGGCTCACCCGCACCATCTCTGAAGCAGTGAGTGTACCGGTTATCGCCTCTGGTGGCGCTGGTACTCTGGCCCACCTGTACGAGGCTATCGCTGTTGGTAAAGCTGATGCTGTGCTTGCAGCGAGCATCTTTCACTATGGAATCTACTCTATTCATCAGGCGAAAGTCTATTTGATGGAGAGAGGAATCCCCATGAGGCTTTAACAAGCAAGTTCCCAGCGAAAATCTCACCGGGGTTTAGTTCAGTGGACTTAGAGGTCTCTATACAAGTTGGTGATAGGTAGGCGGCGGTCTTTGCCAAAGGCACGGTGAGTTATCTTGATACCCGGCGCCCCTTGGCGGCGCTTGTACTCATTTCTATCTACCATCGAGATAATTCGCTTGACCACTGCTGCCGAAAAGCCCATGCTTATGATCTGCTCTAGACTATTATCTTCCTCCACATAGGCCCCAAGAATGGGGTCGAGCATCTCATAAGGGGGTAAAGTGTCGCTATCCCGCTGATCTGGACGCAATTCGGCTGAGGGCTCCTTGTCTATAACACTCTGGGGGATAATTTCCCTACCTGCTAGTGAGTTTCTATATCTTGAGAGTTGGTACACCAGAGTTTTGGGCACATCCTTAATTACCGCAAACCCACCTGCCATATCTCCGTAAAGGGTAGAGTAGCCACAGGCCGTTTCGCTCTTATTTCCAGTAGTCAGCACCAGCCAGCCAAATTTATTGGATAACGCCATGAGGATATTGCCCCGAATGCGTGCCTGGAGGTTCTCCTCAGCCACTCCAAACTCAGTGCCATAAAACGGCCGAGACAGCATATTGAGGTAGCTTTGGAATGCTTCCTCAATGGGAATAGTCAGAAATTCTATGCCAAGGTTTTGAGCTAAGACTTGGGCATCTGTCTTGCTCCCCGCAGAGGAATAGCGTGAGGGCATGGCTACCCCGATGACATTTTCAGCCCCTAGAGCATCTACAGCAATAACCACCACCAGGGCGGAGTCAATGCCTCCAGAGAGCCCAAGGAGTACCTTTTTGAAGCCATTCTTGCGTACATAGTCACCAGTGCCCAGCACCAGAGCAGTGTAGACTTCTCCTACCGGGTCATAAATAGGAACATGTCGACGAGGCAGCGGTGGCTTAGGCTGAGCAGAGCTAGCTTCGGAGATCACTATCCTTGGAGTGTGACACTGCTCCGCGCCAGCTATCTCTTTACGCCGCCTCGGGTCATGGAGTCGGCTACGAAATACCTCCTCTATATCAAGGTCAACCACCACCAGATCCTCCTCAAACTGCTTGCCCCAGGTGATGAGCTCTCCCCTCTCGTCAAACACCATACTGTTGCCGTCGAAAACCAACTCGTCCTGCCCGCCTACTAGATTGGTATAAGAGACGATCACCCCATTGTCCGACGCCCTGGTAGCCAGCATCTTTTCTCTGAATCTCCGCTTGCCAGCATGGTAGGGGGAGGAGTTTATATTTATTATTACCTCAGCCCCAGCATGCGCCTGAAATGCTTGGGGCCCCTGGCAATACCAAATATCCTCACAAATATTGACCCCAATGCCAATGCCATTAATAATAAAGACAGGGTGTTCAGTCCCCGGCCTGAAATAGCGATTTTCATCAAACACCCCATAGTTAGGTAGATATACCTTATGATATATGCCCCCAAGCCTGGCATCGCAAATCACAGCAGCGGCATTGTACAGATCATCTCCAGCATCGACAAAGCCGACGACTACCGCAATGCCTACAGAATAGCTAATGATTTGTTGCAAACACTTTAGATTATTGCTAATGAATTGGGGCTTAAGTAGCAAATCTTCCGGAGGATAGCCAGTGATAGCAAGCTCAGGGAAGCTAAGCACTTCCACCCCCATCTTTCTTGCCTCATCGATGAAGTGCTTGATTTTGGTAGTGTTGCCAGCCAAATCACCAACGGTGCAATTTACCTGTGCCATACCTAGTCTTAAGCTTCGCATATTAAATTACCCTCCGGGGCTGGCTTAACCACCTCGGCAAAATTGGTGCTTCTCTAGAGGATAGGTAAATACCTCTTTAGTTCATAGTCGGTTACCTGAGTCCGGTAGTTATCCCACTCGATCTTTTTGTTTTGGATAAAGGTGTAGAATACATGGTCTCCTAAAGCTTTCCTCACCAGTTCACTTTCTTCCACCAGTTGGATTGCCTCAGCTAGACTTCCCGGCAATGTTCCTATTCCCCTCCCATTTCTCTCCTGGGGACTCATCTCAAAAACATTCTCCTCAGTTGGCGGGGGTAGTTGATGATCCCTTTCAATCCCCTCCAGCCCAGCAGCCAGCATCACGCTGAAAGCGAGGTAAGGATTACAGGCAGGGTCAGGGGAGCGAAACTCTATTCTGGTAGCCTTCTCTCTTCCCGGCTTATACTCTGGCACTCTGATTAAATCGGAGCGATTTCGCCGTGCCCAGGTGATGTATACTGGGGCCTCATAGCCAGGAACCAAGCGCTTGTAGGAATTAACCCATTGACTGGTAATGGCAGTAATCTCAGAGGCATGTCGCAACAATCCAGCCAGAAAGCATTTACCTTCTTTGGAAAGGTGATAGGCATCATCCTCAGCAAAGAAAGCGTTCCGGCTGCCGCTAAACAATGACATATGCACATGCATCCCGCTGCCATTGACCCCCAAAACAGGCTTGGGCATAAAAGTGGCATAGACGCCAAACTTTTGGGCTATCTGCTTTACTACTACTCGATAGGTCATCACATTATCCGCCATGGTCAAGGCATCGGTATAACGAAGGTCAATCTCGTGCTGGCTGGGGGCGACCTCGTGGTGAGAATATTCCACGCCGATGCCCATCTCTTCCAAAGTCAAAACTGTCTCCCGTCGTAGGTCGCTGGCCACATCGGGGGGTGTCAAATCAAAGTAACCACCTTGGTCTAAAGGATGGGTACTCTCGGCATTTTGGAAGTAGAAATACTCCAGCTCTGGCCCCACATAAAAGGTGTAGCCCATATCTTGAACCCGCTTGAGGTTCTTCTTTAGCACATATCGGGGGTCACCTTCAAATGGCTTCCCCCCGGGCCAAAGAATATCGCAGAGCATCCGAGCTACGGCATGCTCTTTCGGTCTCCACGGAAGCAGCGAGAAGGTTTCCGGGTCTGGCAGGGCTATCATATCGCTCTCATCGATGCGGGCAAAGCCTTGAATCGAGGAGCCATCAAACCCCATGCCCTCCTCCAAAGCTCCCTCTAGCTCTTCCACAGTGATGGCAAAGCTCTTTAAAAAACCCAAAATATCAGTGAACCACATCCTGATAAATTTCACATCATATTCCTTCGTCATCTTGAGAACGTATTCCCTAGCTTCCCTAATGCCAGTTACCATTTCACCTCCTTCACTTCAGGGCTATGGTTCGATCTTATACTCCGAGATATCCAAAAAGCAATATCCCTTCTCAGTCCTCCTTTGGGTCTTGGTTATGCTTATCCTCCGGTTGAACATCGGCCCGAAAGTAACCACAGTATGATACTCACCGTTCTCCCCACAGGGATGGATGCCTTTATTTTCGACCCGGGAGAGAAACTCCCGATCTATTTTTCGCCCCAGTAGGTCGGCTAAATTCTCCTTAGCAGATATCACCTCAGCCTCAAACCCCTCATGTATGAACTCCCTGACCAATCCCTCCGGATCACCATGCCACAGGGGGAATATGGGGTTGACCCCGAACTTATCACAGAATCTCTCATCCCAATGTTTGTGCTCCTCGAGATCGATGTCTCCAAAGATTATTGCCGAGACTCCTTCCTTCTTCAGCTCCTCCACCACCTCCCCCAAATCCTGCTCATATCCTTCCCAGGTGGTCTCTCTTTGTATCAGGGGGATGCCTATCTCCCTTGCTTGATCCTGAATTAATTGGGGGCTGAGGCGATGTGGCCTGATTCTGCTGTCATCGTGGCGAACTAGATTTACCAGATAGGAGACGGGAAATCCCTGGGACATTGCCCGGTAGAGGGCAAGGCAACTGTCTTTTCCCCCACTCCATAAGCAAGCGGCTTTGGGCATAACTTCTCCTTTATAAAGCATTTTCTCCTTTCTCACCAGTTCTTACCCTTATTACCTCATCAATCCGGTAGGTGAATATCTTGCCATCACCGATGTTGCCGGTGAAAGCCTTCTGTCGGATCAACTCAATGACTTTATCCAAATCCTCCTCCTTTATGACCAGCTCTATCTTCATCTTGGGAAGCAGATCTATCTGCTGCTCCTTTCCCCTGAAGGTGAGGGTGTAGCCCATCTGCCTCCCCCTCCCTTTAACCTCATAGGTGGTAAGGCCGGGGAAACCGGCGGTGGCTAAAGCATTCTTAACATCGTTAAACCTTTCTTGCCTGATTATGGCCTCGACTTTTATCATCGCCTTAGCTATAAGCCTCCTCCTGATGTTGCGCTATGTCCAATCCTACTGCTTCATCCACAGTAGCGACCCTAAGCCCCATCACCTTGTCTACCACCTTCAATATAATAAATGTTACCACAAAAGAGTATGCCGCCGCAGCCACCACCCCCACTGCTTGGTAGCCAAGCTGTATCGGATTTCCAAACAGAAGGCCGCTCGAACCTGCCGAGTTAACCGCTATATTGGCGAAGATGCCGGTGGCCAGGGCCCCCCACATTCCCCCCACTCCATGAACCGCCCACACATCCAGGGCATCATCAAATCCTCGCCTCACCTTGAACAATACTGCCAGGTAACAGAATATTCCCGCACCGATGCCTATGGCTATTGAGGAGAGAGGGCTGACATAGCCTGCTGCTGGAGTGATGGCGACCAAACCGGCTACAGCACCGGTGCAAGCGCCGATAACGCTGGGGGTCCCCTTACGAATCCAATCTATGCAGCACCAAGTAAGCGCTGCTGTCGCTGCGGCAGTGTTGGTGACCACAAAGGCAGTGGTGGAGATTGCTCCACAAGTTATAGCACTTCCGGCATTAAACCCAAACCAGCCAAACCAAAGGAGCACCGTCCCCAGCATTACCAGGGGGATGTTGTGGGGTATCATGGGGTCTCTGCCATAACCCCGGCGTTTGCCGATGATCAGGCTTGCCGCCAGGGCGGCCATCCCGGCGTTTATGTGCACCACAGTGCCTCCGGCAAAGTCCAGCGCCCCCAGTTCTTTAAGCCATCCCCCACTTCCCCATACCCAGTGCGCTAAGGGATCGTATACTAAGGTTGACCAAAGCAAGATGAAAATTAAGAAGGCACCGAACTTCATGCGGTCGGCAAAGCTACCAGTTATGAGAGCTACGGTAATCACCGCAAACATCGCCTGGAAGATGGCATAGGCTAGGTGGGGTATGGTTGAGGAATAATCTGGATTAGGAGCTCCTCCTACCCCGGAAAGTCCCAACCAAGAAAGCCCCCCAATGAAACCACCTTTATCCGGCCCAAAGGAAAAGCTATATCCCCACAAGATCCACATCACACTTACCAGTGCCAACGAGATAAAACACTGCATCATAATAGCGAGGACGTTCTTCCTCCGCACCAACCCTCCGTAGAAAAATCCCACGCCGGGGGTCATGATCATCACCAAGGCGGCACAGAGGAGCACAAAGGCGGTATCGCCACTGTCAATTTGCATGGCATCCCCCTAGTAGTGATATGATGGAGTAAGGTCTAATCTCCCAAACAAAGAACTATTTCCCCCTTCCCTTCCCGGTATTCCCACTGCATCAGCTCGACACTGTTTACACAGCCTGAATACTTCTATGATGGCTTCACACCTCTCTCTGGCCTGTTTTAACTCAGAGCAAGTAGGAGCTTTTAGATGGGACATCCTCCCAAGAGGTATAAGGGGGATGATGTTCATAATACTTGCCCCTTGTCCTTTTATCGCCCTGGCTACCTGGGGTAGGTGATCCGAATTTAGCTCTGGAACTAGGACCGTGTTTACCTTGACCCTCATTCCCCTTCTGGCTGCCCGCCTAATTCCCAAAAGCTGCCGACTACTTAAGACATCGAAGGCATCTTCCCGGTGAACCTTACCATTGAGTTTCACCCAGGGGTAGAAGGACTTTCCTACCTCTTTGTCTACGGCGTTTATGGTAACCGTGAGGTTAGTTACCCCTACTCTAACTAGATCATCGACCCTCTGGGGTAGAAGGAGGCCGTTGGTAGCCAGACATTTGGTAAGACGGGGGAACTCCCGATGCACTAAAGAAAGGGCCTCGAAGGTCTCCTCATTGGCCAGGGGGTCACCTGGCCCAGCAATGCCGATAACCTTTATCGTGTTATCCTCGGAAGTAATTTTCCTGGTTATCTCAAGGGCTTCCCGTGGTGAAAGGACAGCGGCGCTCACCCCTGGCCTCTCCTCATCACGATTCAATGCCCGGGTGCAGTAGTTGCACTGAATATTGCACCTGGGGGCAATGGGAAGGTGAAGTCTCCCCACCGAAAAATGAGCTTGTTTATCAAAGCAGGGATGGCCCCGGGGAGATGAATCTATGCTCATCATTCCTCCTTTTACTGCTTATGACAAATGTCTACTATCATCTTTGACCTCTCGATCCTGGTTGCGCTAGATCATGGTAAGAGTCATTGATATGGGAATGGATATCCTTTGACGAGAAGAACGAGCCACTTGGCATCACTCCTTTTATCCTACCCTTATCCATGATGGCCACTCTATCGGCCAAGTCCTTGGCTTCGACCGGGTTGTGAGTTACAAGTATCATCGTTATCCCCAACCGCCTTTGTATATGGCGGAGCTCAAATATAAGGTGGCGACAAGTTTGGTTATCCAAGCTGTTGAACGGCTCATCCAGAAGCAAGATATTGGGGGAGGTGGCAAGCGTTCTGGCCAGAGCTACCCTTTGCTTCTCGCCGCCACTTAAATTCTTGGGATAGCGATGTTTGAGATGCTCCACCTTCATCAGGCGAAGCAATTCATCTACCCTTCCGTTGGCCCTTTCCTTTCTCACTCTTAAGCCATATCCTACGTTCGAAGCAACATCGAGATGGGGAAATAGAGCTAAATTTTGGAATAGAAAACCTACTCCCCTTCGACTTGATGGTATTCCCTCCATAGCTTTATCATCGAAAAAAACTTCCCCTTGGTAGCCGATTAGGCCGGCGGTAGTATTGAGCAGGGTAGTTTTGCCGGCACCTGTCGGTCCCCAAATTGCCATCGCTTCTCCATCAAATATTTTTAGGTTTACATCTTGGCAAATAAAATTAGTAACTCTCCTAAGCTCAATTGTGGGCATAAAATCTTCCTTATCCTCTCCATTTGTAGGTAAGCCTTGTCTCCCCATATCTAAACATCCGTTCAAACAAAAGACACATCAACGATAGGACGATTAAACAGACAATAATGACATCCACCTGAAGCAAGCTCTCCGACCTCATCAACAGTGCCCCTATGCCTGTGGGGATGGCGACCATCTCAGCAGCAATCACTACCCGCCACGCCATTCCCGCCTCGAGACGAAGCCCGGTGAATATGTTGGGCACCGCTAAGGGGAGTATGACGGTAGTCAAAATAGTTTTATCAGAGGCACCCAGAACCCTGGCTGCTTGGATAACATCCCGGTCTATACCCTTAATCCCGGTGATGGTATTGTAGAGGAGGGGAAAGAAAGAACAGATGAATATCAACATAACGGGCAGCAGATCGTTTATTCCTACCCAGATCATCAACAGTGGTGCCCAGCCTAAGACAGGGATGGGATAGAGGAGGCTGAATATGGGGTGAAGCGACCTATTCATGGTCTCTTTACAACCCATGAGGATCCCCATGCTAATACCCGCTGCGGAGCCTAACGCAAAGCCAGCTAGCACCCTAGCTAAGCTGGCCACAAAATTATCCTCCAACACCCCACTAGCCATGAGGTGGTACATCTTCACCATCACCATAGAGAAGGGGGGGAACATGTAGGCGGGAACCAAGTCCAATCGAGCGACCACCTCCCATATCACCACTACTCCGATGATAGGCAATATGCTTTGCGCTCCCTTGAATCTACTCAACTTTGAAACCTCAAATCCAGGATATCTTCAGCACGAAGATCCTCACTTATGTATCCTAGTTTGGCCATAAGGTCTATAGTATCCTGGACTGCCCTGGGATCGACTTCAGCCGAATAGCTAAGCCTATCCATCGACCTTCTTATCACCTCTGCGGGGGTTTCCAGTACCCCACCCATAATTTGCGCTGCCTCACCCGGGTGGTCCTTTAGCCAGTCCGTTGCCCTTTGGGTCACCTCAACCAGCTTCCTCGCATCCTCCGGGTTATTGTCTATAAGCTCTGCCTTGACCACGAGCACGCTTCCCTGCATATTGGGCCAAAGCTCCTGACTTTGGATGAGCATGGGGTAACCCTGGGATTCAGCAACAGTGGCATAGTGTTCCGGAAGAAAGGCTGCCTCCAATCTTCCAGTGGTCAAAGCGATAACCCCCTGCTCCGGGTTCATCCTCCTGACCTTGATATCCTCAAGATGGTATCTTTGAACTATCAGGTCGAGGAGCAGGTCTACTAGGCTTCCCTCCCTCACACAGCCAATCGTCTTTCCCTCTAAATCAGCGATGCTCTTTATCTTTGGTGAGGCCACCAAACCGTAGCCATATTTATGGGTTCCACAGACGATTTTTAGCGGAACACCCCGCTCACAGGCTAATATCGCCGGGGAAAGACAAATGTAGGCCGCTTGAATATCTCCCCTGGCTAGAGCAGCGCTGAGCATAAGGCCAGTCTGGTAGCTCTCGTAGGAAGTCAGGTCGAGCCCAGCATCCTCATACCATCCCTTCTCCTTGGCCACATAGGCACAGGCAGCATGGTCATTAAATTCAACCGCCAGGCCAATATTATGGCCTTCCCCCTTTGGTGCAATACAGCCAAGAAAAGCAAAGGAGATAAGTAAAGCCAGAAATATGCCTCCAATCTTTTTCATGTTATTTCCCCTCTAGCTAACTGCCACACGGGGGCGTAAACAGCCGCATATACACTCTGGGCAAAACTTGAAAAACCCTTAAAACCAACGTAGGCCCCAGTTTGGGGAAGGCATAGACCGATACCAAACTTATGGGAGAGAAACTGCTCCTTGATACCACCTATGAATACATCAGGTGCTAATTCGTAAAGCAGATATTCTAAGTCGTAGTCTGAGGGATCATCTACGATGTAACTGCCTGGCTTAACTATCCGCCAGGCATCTTTATAGTTGGCAGCATCACCAAATCGTGAACCAGTAAAAAGTACCTCCATGCCTAGATCTTTGAATGTTTTGACCAAATTTGCCACACGGGCAGCACCCAGAAAGATGGCTGCCCTTTTCCCTTTAAGCCGGGGTAAAAGTTGAGCAAGCTGGGGCTTTATGACTTCATATTCCTCATCGATCACCCTTTCTGCCTCTTTTTCTAAACCGAAGTACCGGCCAATTTTACGCAGACTATCTATACTTTCAGATAGGCCAAAGAAGGAAACCTTCAAGTAGGGAACTCCATACTTTTTCTGCATGGCTTCAGCGAAAAATCGCCCCGTATTCTGACAGATAAGAAGGTTGAGCTTGACACAATGAGCAGTGACGATTCTCTCATAAGATGCCTCACCCGTAAACACGCAATGGACATTTAGGCCCATTTTAGACAGAAGAGAGCTTACGAGCCGTGTTTCAGTGACATTGTATTGGCCAATGATGTTTATATCATAAGGGCCTGCTTGCCTCTCCCTCTGTCCAATAAGCTTATTTAAAAGGCACTCATAAGCGATTCTGTGACCAGCCGCTTCGCTTTCCCCTTTAAAACCAGGACAGTTGACCGTAATTACGGGACAATCCAGCTTTTCCTCCATTTTTTTACAAATGCTATCGACATCATCACCTATGAGAGCAGTGCTACAGGTAATATAAGTAAGGATATATTTTGCCTGAGGCATAATAGCTCTCGCTTCGGCGAGAGCAGCGGTCAGCCTCCTTTCACCCCCGAAGATAATGTCCTTTTCTTCCAATGCCGTAGAAAACATTTGATATGCGTTGGCTCTGACCATACTGCCATAATAGGCACAACCTATTGGCCCATGCACGAGATGAATGGCATCTTTTAGCGGAGCCAGCATCCATCTAGCCCCAAAATAAGCGCAACTGCGCCCGGTAATCTTTCCCGGAGCAGACGGCTGGCAGCAAGGAGGAAGTTGGGTAAACTCCTCTCCCTTTCTTAATATACAAGGTTCATTTAAGTTATATACAGATATCATTTTTGGCCCCCCAAGCTGCTTTACTGATGCACCCGGTCATCGGGAAATTTGCTATCCAGGATAGTGTTGACCATCAAATCTAGAAGATATTCTCCACCACGATAGCCAACATTTGCCCGGCGCTGGTAACCCACCCTATCATAGATGGGGAAACCAATCCGCACCAGAGGGATTCCCGCCTCTTTAGAAATGTTGGTGGCCTTGGAATTCCCCAAAATCAGGTCTATCTTCTCTCGTTTAATAAAATCTTCCCATTCAAACATATCACCGCCATTAAAAATAGTGGGTTCGAAGTTATATTCCTCCGCCACCGCCCGAACTTCCTGCTCAAAGACTTTGCTTTGTGTTCCACTTAAAATGACCGCAGGCTCCATGCCCAGTTCGGAGGCAAACCGGGTGGCTGCAGCCACTATGTCAGGGTCGCCACAGATAGCTACCCGTCTCATCATCGTATAATGGAAGGTATCAGCCATCGCATCCAGTAAGATGCCCCGTTCATCTTTTAATTCCTCGGGGATAGGTTTACCCGTGACCTCAGCCAATTTCTTCACCAGCCTATCTGTACTGTATATACCTAAGGGCAAAGGGCCAACGATAGCCGGTATCTCAAATCTCTTTTCCAGATAAGCGGCCCCGGCGCCACCTTCATCCTGGCTTAAGGCAAATGTGGCTAGAGAATTGGCCATGTCGGCAATTTCCGGCAACTTAGTGCCCCCTTTGGGGTAATAGGGCATGGATTGGGGCAGACGCAAAGGACAATCAAGGGTACCGGATATATCAAACAGGATGATGCCCTCTATGTCCATCAATCTCAAGATGTGTTTAATTTCCCGGATATCCCCGGGGGTAATCATGCCCGGAATAATGTTGACCTTATTGCTGGGATTGCGTTTTCGGGCAAAGGCCTGTAAAAAGGATTTAGCTGCCCGGTTATAACCCTCTACATGAGAACCGGCAAAGCTGGGGGTGTTGGTGATTACAAATTTCACCCTGTCCAGGATTTCTGGCCCGAATTCCTCCTCCAATTTCCCTTTAGCCTCATCTAAATAACCCTGCATATCATCACCGATGATTTCACTGGAGCATACCGTGACGATAGAAATTATCTCCGGCTGATAGCGACAAATGAGGTTACGTATCCCCTCAACCAGGTTTTTCTGACCCCCGAACACCGCCGTATCCTCATGAAAGGAAGCGGTAGCAATAGATACCGGTTCCCTGAAAACACGGCAAAATGTATAGCGAGGATAAGTGGCGCAACCCTGTGCTCCTTGAACAAACGAGATACATTTATGCACGCCTACACTGGCCCACATTGCCCCGAAAGGCATACACAGGCGGCAGGGATCGATGACCACACTCCTCTTAGCAGAAGAAATGATGGTCTCATCTGGCGGTACATACTCTGGACAGAGGGGCTCTTTCTCTATATATATCTGCTCGTAGTTGATACCCTCTACGGGGATTTCAGGTAGAGAGTTAATATCTTCTACGGTTAATCTGCCATTTAACTTTATGCGTTCCATTTTTCTTCCTTATCGCGTGAAGTCCTCATCACGCGTGAATTTCCACACCGGGGCATAAATTCCCTGGTAGATATCCCGGGCAAAATTGATCAATCCCCGGAACATAGCATAAGGTCCTTTCTCATAAGAATGAGAATTTACGGTGGGCACACCGAATTTCCGGGCTAAATATTTCTCTTTTAAACCGGTAAGAAATAAATCAGGTTTAAATCGCTCCAAGCATTCTTCGATCTCAAATTCATTGGGTGCATCCACCAGAAAAAGGCCATCTTCCGCCCGGGCATTGATCTTCTCATAATCGTCTTCATGGGCAAAAGTGCACATACCAAACACCACCTCCATACCCAGCTCTTTCATCACCTTCGGCCAATGCCATACCCGGGGTCCTCCCACATAAAGCCCTACTTTTTTCCCTGCCAATTTCTCGCGGTAAAAGTTCAGAGCCGGGGTGATAGCCTTTGTCTCCTTGTCGATGATTTGCTCTGCCCGGTCCATCATTTCCTCGGACTTGAAAAACTTCGCTACGTCCCTTAACGCCTTGGCTGTTTGTTCAATCCCAAAGAAGCTCGCCCGAACATAGGGCACTTCGTAACCCTGTTTGATAAGGTCTGAGATATAGGTGCAAGAGCGCTGGCAATGCAGAACATTCAATTTGGCATCGGGCATCTTCAGTAAATTATCCATCCGCTCTCCCCCTGTAAATACGGTCACAATACGGCAGCCCAATTTTTCAAATAAAGGTTTAATCAAAGCCAAATCCCAGTCCATGTTAAACTCGCCAATGATGTTCATGTCATAGGGCGTTTTATCTTCCTCTCTCAGACACACCTCAGGATGTTTTTCTCGGTATTCCGCCATCTGTTTGTAGAATTGCACATTGAACTCATGGTGGCCCTTGGATTGACTCACCCCACAGAAGCCCGGTGCTTCAATCACAAACACAGGTTTGCCTATTTCTTTCTCCACTTCTCTGGCCACAGCATGACAGTCATCACCGATCAGGCCACTGGTACAAGTGGTATAGATCAGTATCCCCCCCGCCCCTGGCGTGAGCCGCCAGGCTTCCAAACAAGCATTCTTTAACTTCTTGACCCCTCCAAATACCACATCCTCTTCCTTAAGGTCGGTAGTGATAGCCCGCCGGCGATTATGGGAATCATTGCACAGCTTACCCGGCCCCGACCAGTTGTAAATGGTGGAAAGATTGCGACGTGTGCCCCATTGATACCAGGCGCAACCAGACGGTGAATGAATTATCTGAATACAGTCTCCTATAGGTCCACCCACCACCCCGCGGGCACCAGCAAAGGCACAGCCACGTTCAGTCATATCCCCGGGAACAGTTTTGATATTACAGGCTGGAATAACTGGCTGCTCTCTATTGCTAAGCACCATGTGCTTATATCTTTCCGGGATACAACGGTCACATTCTAGCTCATAGACCTCTGGAATTGGCATATCCGTTCTCCTTTACGGTTAAATCGCTTCCTCTCCACGTTCTCCAGTCCTTACCCGGATAGCATCCTCCAGGGGACAGACGAAGATTCTGCCATCACCGATTTCTCCGGTTCTATTGACCTTCATGATGGTTTTAACTATCTTATCCACCTCCGCATCATCCGCAACTATCAACAGCATCCTCTTTGGGATATACTTCATTCTCATCCCATTCCATTTCCTCCCCTCCGGTTTAATCTCCGATTGCAGCAGCTGTAAGCCTTTCTGCTTGCCCCTTCCCAGCACCTTATTGGCAGTCATCGACGGGCAATCTATTCCGGCCAGGGCATTCTTGGTCTTTTGCATCTTGTTCATCCGGATGATGGCAATTATCTCCTTCATTTTATGTTTACAGCCCCTTCTCACCCGTTCTTATGGTATATGCCTCATCCACCGCGCTGACAAATATCTTGCCGTCCCCTATGTTGCCGGTTCGGGCATTGTTCCCGACCACATCGATGGCTTTCTCTACCTCCGCATCCTCAACCACAATCATCAGCATCACCTTCGG
>Ga0209633_10001082_pt1 | contig 29409 bp, 30 predicted proteins | sample Cruoilmetagenom1_FD_187290 | JGI IMG/M metagenome (GOLD analysis project Ga0209633, IMG submission 187290) | Oil polluted marine microbial communities from Coal Oil Point, Santa Barbara, California, USA - Sample 1 (SPAdes) (version 2) | ecosystem: Environmental > Aquatic > Marine > Oil seeps ... | reverse complement strand
AGTGTTTGACCTCAGCGTCGACCAATCGACTTATATTCCGCTCGGCGCGGTTCACCGCCTGGAGAATATCGGCCCGGAGCCGCTCCACCTGATCGAGGTCCAGCTGGGCGGCTATCTGGGCGAAGACGACATCGTGCGGCTTGACGACGAATACGGCCGCGCCTGAGCGCGGATCGGCACGCGCCCACGGCGGGGGAAAAAGCGGTGGAAAATGACCCGCGCCGCAGTGGATAACGCGGCGGTTTTCAAGAAAAATATTCCTGAGGGCAACGACTTACGCTGTGGATAACCGTTATCCACCAAACCGGGGACAATTTGTGCGTACCGCGCGGCCCGAGCGCGACGTGCTCTCGGACGCCGCTGTCGCTTATGCGCCGCGTCTGCTCGGCGGCGCGCGGTAGCGCTTACGGCCGGGCGATCTTCACCAGCTTGCCGCCGCGCCAAAGGTAGTATTCGGTCTTGGCCCAGTCGGGGCGCTTCTGCCCGCGGGCCTCCCAGGCGTCGCGGATATCCTCCTCGGCATTGACGATCAGGAGACGGCTGCGAAGCCGGTAGCGCGCGCCGTGGGCGGCGCTCGGCCCGAAGCTGACGCGTCCGGTCCGCGCATCGATCAGGGCGATCTGCTGGCACGAGGTGCCGCAGCCCCAGATGGCGACGGCAAAGCGACCGGCGAATTTCGGGCCCGGGCGCGCCGCCGCGCGCAGACGCGTTCTGAAGTTCCGCGCGTTCTTGTGGCTCTTCAGGTTCACGGGCGCAGGTTTGCCTTTGTAGACCTGCTTGACCGGATACTTGGCCAGCAGAGCCGCGCTCGATTGCGCGCCGGCGGGTCCGGCGGCGAATCCAAGGGCAAGGGCCGCGGCGATGATGGCGGATCTAGCGGACATGGGGCGCTTCCTGGCGGGCTGTTTGGGTCTGGGGCGAACGGTCTGGGCGGCGGGCCTTGACGAAAATCTAGCGGTTGCCGGCTGCGGCGAGCGCTGCGCGCGCGGCATCGTCGAAGCCGACCAGCACCGTAGCGCCAAGCTCGAAGACGGGGCGCTTGATGAGGGCGGGGTGCGCGACCAGAAGCGCCACCTGATCGGCCTCATCGGTGACAGACCGCTCCGCCTCGCCGAGGCCGCGCCAGGTCGTGCCGCGCCGGTTGATCAACCGTTCCGCGCCCACCGCCTTGAGCCAGCCAAGCGCCTGCCCCGCTTCAAGACCGTCGGCGCGAAGATCGTGGAAGCGATGCTCGATGCCCTCGGCGCCGAGCCAGGCCCGCGCCTTGCGGCAGGTGTCGCAGGATTTGAGGCCGTTAACCACGATCATGGTCGGTATCCCTGGCTCCGGTTGCGCCGACCATAGCGTCCTGGGCGGCCGGCCGCCATCCACTGTCGCAGCGATCGGCGGGGCGGGCTTCGCAATGCCCACCAATCGTAAACGAATATTCACCATTAATTGTTTTTAACATCTAATAACATTTGAATAAATATTCGTATTACGTTCATTTTCGGTCAACAAATATTGTGTATCTCAGGTGCAGATACATAAGAAATCGTGCGACAAGGGTTCGCTTAGGGGCGTCTTTATGATCGGGTTGATTGACAAAACTGGGACGGCGCATCGCGGCTGCGGCAAAGCAACCGGATGCATGGCGTGGGTGAGGCCATGAAAGGCCGTCACGCTGCCGGTCTCGGTGTTGTTTGCGCGGTGGCGCTGGTTGCCGCCTTTTCGCTGCAGGCCAGCGACAACCCGATCGTCGCCATAGGCTTCGAGGCGAAGGCCACGCGCTTCGTCAAGGGCACCGTCCGCACCGCAAGCCAGCTTGCGGCTAAAACCGCGAACAAGCAGGACAAGCGCAGTTCGGCGCGCCGCCGTGAGCGTGTCAGCGCCTTGGTCGCGCGGCGGGTTGAGACACACTCGCTGTCGCGCTTCGTGCTCGGGCCCTATATGCGGCAAGCCAGCGAAACCGAACGCACGCGCTTTGAGAAAGCGTTGCCCGAGTACCTGGCCCGGCTGCTGGTCAGCGAGCTCGGCGCTTTCGCCAATCGCACGCTCACCATCAACGAGGTTGTCGCGACCGGCGGCCCCCAGGGCGACGTGCTGGTGTTGAGCCGGATCGCGGGCAAGAACGGTTTGCCGCTGCGGGTCGACTGGCGCGTGCGGCCAACCAAGGCCGGCCCCAAGCTGGTCGATGTCATCGTCGAGGGGTTGAGCGTCGCCGTGCTTCAGCGCGAGGCGTTCATCGGTGAGCTGCGCCGCAACGGCGGCAAGCTGGACAAGCTGATTGCCCGTCTCGAAGGCCGCCCGGCGGGAGCACGCGCCGCCAAGGCATTCGGCGGCAAATCCGACCAGACATTGGCCGGCGTCGCCACAGCGAACTAGTTGGGCGCACTAGTTGGGCGCACTCGGCGGCGAGCCCGTTCGATCTCCAAACGGTCCGAATTTTCTTGGGCACGGCCGTCCTGATTGGCCCGTATTAACCATTTGTTAACCAAAAAGATTAACCAATTCGAAACCACGAACTGGCGGACTTGGCGCCAGAAACGAATGGGCGAAAAACAGACGGGGTCTGAACAATGCTTACACTCGCAATGCGTACGGTTTCTGCGTCTTTAGCCGCACTGCTGATCGTCTCGGGGCTGCTCGTCTCGGGACCGGCCGCCGCCAGCTACCAGGCGGGCAAGAAATACCTTGATCGCGCCGACTATCGCGGCGCGGCGATTTCATTCTCCGCGGCGGCCGCACGCGGCGACGCCCGGGCACAGTTCGAGTTGGCCAGGCTCTTCGGCGCCGGCAAGGGCGTACGCAAGGACCGCGCCCGCGCGCGTTCGCTCTACCGCCGCGCCACGATGGGGCTGATCCCGGCGGCCAGAAACGGCCACGCCGATGCGCAGTTCATTCTCTCTGGCCTCTACCGCAAGGGCCTCGGCGTGAAGCGCGACAAGGTCCAGGCGCTTCGGATGCTGCGGGCGGCGGCGGATTACGGCCATCCGCAGGCGCTCTACCAGCTCGCGATCTACAACGAATGGGGCGTCGACATGCCGCGCTCGGAGACCGCCGCGCGGCAGCTCTACCGGCGCGCCGCCGACAAGGGCTCGATCAAGGCGCGCATCATGCTGGCGGCCCGCCACATGACCGGCACCGGTGAGCGCCGCGACGAGAGCCAGGCGATCGAGTATCTCGAATGGGCGGCGCGCGACGCCTCGCCCGACGAACAGTGGACGATCGCCGGCTGGTACTCGAAAAAGATCTTCGGCACCCTCGGCCAGCGCGCGGCGCTGCGCCTGACCCGCAAAGCCGCCCAGCGCGGCCATGTCCCAGCCCAGACGCGGCTGGCCAAACTCTACCGGGTCGGCGGCGAAGGTCTAGCGCGTAACCCCGTACAGGCCTATGTCTGGGGCCGCCTGGCCGAGCGCCGCCGCAATGCCGGGAAACCGTTTGCCCTTGCCTCCGTCCGACAGGGCCCGCGCCTGACGCCGGACCAGCGCGCCAGCGCCGAAGCCTGGCTGCGCCAGTGGCGGCCGAAACCCTGAGCGGGATCGACTAACCGCAAAGACCGAAGGCAAAGACCAAAGGCCTGGACGCGAAAACGCTTCCGGGCCTTTTCTTTTCCTGAATCCGTCGGAACTTCTTGCGACGCGGATCTGATTCCCGGCGGCGGTTTGTTTGAACAACGCACACAATTACTGCGGCAATCAAACAGCAGTCAGGATGGCAGTTTGCGGCGCAGCCACGAGACTAACCTCGGCGCGAAACACAGAGCCGCGACCAACATGCCGGCGACTACGCTAAGTCCGATGCGCTCGGGATCACGACCGGTGTAGAAGGTTTGGTCAAGGAGGAAGTGCTGATACACGCCTGCGAGTATGCCCGCTCCAAGAATCATCGGCGTGTAGCCCATCGCCATAGCGGCGCCAAGGACGATTAGCCACAATTCTGGAGAAAGAACATTTGCAACAAGACTGGCAATTAACCCCGTCAATCCAGCTTTTCGCAGAACCACCTTATCCGACAGTTCCGCATCAATTTTACGCTTTATATATGCGACATCTTTAGCTGTGTTTGCCCAAACAAATGCGGATGCAAACTCCCCATATTTCGGCTCTAGTCCGGCAAAAGGATCGAAATCAGAATTTCGTTGGACGGAGTGAATTTGGCTCGGGAGTGGGGTCGGTCGACTGAGAAAGAAGCCGAGCAACAGACCCACAACGATTGTCAGTACTCCAAAGACTCTGACAAGATTTCTCATCTTATCGCTCATGCTGAGCAACTCGCACCGCGGGCAGCAAGTTCGGCAATTTAAACCATTTGTTGGATTGCGGCCATTTGCGGAATATAGCCTATGCGAGATTTGCTCGGCTGCACCGGTTGGACCGGCGCGCTATAGTTCGGCCAGACGTTTCCCCATGCCCAAGGTATCGCTCAAATGAACGAACAGCCGATCAGGCCCAACTCGATTGAGGCCCGCGACATCGCGACCATCCTGCATCCCTACACCAACCTGAAGGTCCACGAGAGCGAGGGCCCCCTGGTGGTGACGCGCGGCGAAGGCGTGCGCGTGTGGGACCACGAGGACAAGGAATATATCGAGGGTATGGCGGGCTTGTGGTGCACCGCGCTCGGCTTCGGCGAGGAGCGGCTGGTCGAGGCGGCCGCCGCCGAAATGCGCAAGCTGCCCTTCTATCACCACTTCACGCACAAATCGCACGATGTCGGGATCGATCTTGCCGAGCGCCTGCTGGGCATGGCGCCGGTGCCGATGTCGAAGGTTTTCTTCGCCAATTCGGGATCGGAGGCGAACGATACGGCGGCCAAGCTGGTCTGGTATCTCGGCAATGCGGTCGGTCGGCCCGAGCGCAAGAAGATTATCAGTCGGATCAAGGCCTATCACGGCGTCACCGTGGCCTCGGCGAGCCTGACCGGCCTGCCCAAGAACCACGAGGATTTCGACCTGCCGATCGCCGGGATCCTGCACACCGATTGCCCGCATTACTACCGCTTCGCCGAAGCCGGCGAGAGCGAGGAGGACTTCGCCACCCGTTGCGCCGACAGCCTGCGCGCGATGATCGAGGATGAGGGACCGGAGACGGTTGCCGCCTTCATCGCCGAGCCGATCATGGGCGCGGGCGGCGTGGTGGTGCCACCGAAGACCTACTTCCAGAAGATCCAGGCAGTGCTGAAGGAATACGAGATCCTTTTCATCGTCGACGAAGTGATCACCGGCTTCGGGCGCACCGGCAATATGTGGGGCAGCCAGACATTCGACCTTCAGCCCGACATCATCACCATGGCCAAGGCGCTGACCTCGGCCTACCTGCCGATGTCGGCGGTGATGATCTCCGATCCGGTCTACCGCACGCTGGTGAAGGAAAGCGAGAAGGTCGGCGTGTTCGCCCATGGCTTCACCTATTCGGGCCATCCGGTGCCCTCGGCGGTGGCGCTGGAGACGCTCAAGATCTACGAGGAGCGCGATATCGTGGCGCAGGTGCGCAGTGTCATGGGCCGCTTTCAGGAGCGCTTGAAGGCGTTCGCGCAAGAGGATTTCGTGGGCGAGGCGCGCGGCACGGGCCTGATCGGCGCGATCGAGTTGGTGAAGGACAAATCGAGCAAAGCGAGCTTCGATCCGCCCGGCAAAGTCGGCGCGCAATGCGCCAAGTTCGCGCAGAGCCACGGGCTCATCACCCGCGCGATCGGGGATTCGATGGCCTTCTCGCCGCCGCTGGTGATCACCGTCGACGAGATCGACGAGATGTTCGACCGCTTCGCCCTGGCGCTCAAGGACACGGCCGACTGGGTCACCCGCGAGGGCCTTACTGGTTGAGATGGGCTGGTTGAGATGGGCTGGTTGAGATGGGCTGGTTGAGATGGGCTGGTTGAGATGGGCTGGTTGATGTGGGCCGGGTGACGAGCGGCCGGCTCGCGGCGGCGGTCATTGTCGGCGTGACGACGGGCGCCGGCGTTGTGTTTGCCGCGGCCAGGCCGATCGAAGACGCGAGCTCGCCGGCCGCAAATGCTTTTTCGCCGATTGCCCAGCGCTCGAGCAGCGCCCTCTGCCGCGGACTTGCGGCGCGTTTGCGCAATCTTGCGATCCTGGAAAGCAATGCGCGCGATGCCGCGGCGCGCGACCGCGGCGGCAATCAACGCCACCAAGCCGAGGTGCGTATGCGGCGCAACATGGTGCGCCAAGCCGGCTGCGATCTGCCGATGAAACCGGGCGATCCGCGGGCCCGGCGTTGTTTCGACCTTAAGAGCCGGCTGCGCATGGCCGAACAGCGCGCGCGCAGCCGGCCCGTCGTCAGCGCCACCCCGGCGGCCAAGCTCGCGCGCATCCGCCGCCAGCGCCAGGAAACCCGCGCTCGCTATCGGTTGTCCGGCTGTCCGCAAGGCCGGGTTGGGAACTGACGGGCGTGACCCTGCCGCGAAATGACGCATCACCCATAACAGCATCCTCAGTTTGCACCCATGCCGAGCCGAAGAGCCGCGCGCTCGTATCTGACCTCGACGGGAGCCCATGCGATATGGCCGCCGTCCGCAGCAAACCGGCGATGCCGGTGTAGACTGACCCGCGCGGGGTCCATGAACAAACGCGGTGCCGGCGCATGAAGACAAAAAAACCACCGATCCTGACCGACAAGCAGTACGACGCGGGTTCCGTCTTCCAGCCGGAGAACCTGATCCGCGACGCGCGCATCCAAAAGGGCATCGCGCCGGCGCCGGTGCCGCCGCTTTGCGTGCTCGATCCCGACGGCGATATCGTCCGCCATCTGCGGCGCAGCGGTGCGGCCAGGCCGGCCGAGGAATGGGCCTGCTACCACTCCGAAATGGACCTATACGCGCTCGCCGGGACAGACATCGGCATCGTCGGCTGCGCGGTCGGCGCACCCTATGCGGTGCTGATCGCCGAGCAGGTATTCGCCAGCGGCTGCAGGCTCCTGGTCAGCATCACCTCGTCGGGCCAGCTGGAGCCGCTAGGGCCGACGCCCTATTTCGTGCTCGTCGAGCGCGCCCTGCGCGACGAGGGAACGAGCTACCACTATCTGCCCCCGGCCGAATTCGCCGAGGCGGACGGCACGCTGCTCGATGCGGCGGAGGCGGCGTTGGCAGGCGCAGGGCCACCGATCCGCCGCGGCGCGACCTGGACCACCGATGCGCCGTTCCGTGAAACCGAGGCGGTATTGCAACGCGGCCGCGAGATGGGTCTGGCCGCAATCGAGATGGAATGTGCGGCGCTCTATGCTTTCGCGCAGGCGCGGGCGCGGCCGGTGATCTGTCTCGCCCATGTCACCAACACCATGGCCGTGCGCGAAGGCGACTTCGAAAAAGGCGCCCATGGCGGCGCGCAGGATGCGCTGTTGCTCATCGAACGGCTGGCCGCCCTGGTGGCGTAGCGAAGCCAGGGAGCCGCCTTTCCATTGCCTCGGCAACAAACAGCGCCCTGTCCCCGCTTTTGTTGCCGTGGCATTTATATGAAAAACGGACACTCAGCCGCGCGCCTATGCGCAACACGCATAAATTCGCTGGAAACGCCGCGGCCCTCGGCTCGCCATCTGCCGCGAGCCTTCGTCCGTAGCGGAGCGCGCCTAAAAACTCCCACTTAACAAGCGACTATCATTATTTGCTTAGGCACTAATTTATCCGGTGAAGCGGATCGTATTTCAGTATTACGGCATGGTTTGGCCGACGCCTCACCGCTATTCCGCCGCTTCGCCGGCACCCTCCTCCTGCTGCAGCGCAAAGATCGAGGTGTAGCCTTTCGACCAGTCGGGCGGGATCAGGCAGGGCCGTGGGTCGAACTCGATCCAGCGCGCCGGCTCGCCGCGCACGATCGTATTGGAGAGCGGCACGTTGTCGACGACGCTGCCCTGGAAGGTAAGCGCGTCGGCGGCGGCATAAGTGTGGAGGAGAAGCGGGCGCGAGCGCGGCGAATTGTTCGGCTGCGAGCCGTGGACCATGCGGCAGTTGTGCACGGTGACCGAGCCGCGCGGCCTCTTCAGCCAGACCGCCTCGTCCAGCGGCACGCGCGGAAGGTCGCCGTTGTCGATGGCGCCCACCCAGTTGCCGTCCGCCCCGTAAAGATCGAAGAGCTCGCCCTCATGGCTCTTCGGGATCACGCCCATGGGGCCCATCACGTCATCGACGTCGTCCATATAGACGCCGATGGTCAGCGGTGAGTAGTTCGAATGCGGCCAGAACTGGATGTCCTGGTGCCATTTCACCTCCTCGCCGCCATCGGCCCATTTGAAATTGAGCTTGGAGTGGTGGTACTTGACGTCCGGCCCCAGGAGATCCTCGGCGATGTCGACGATGGGACCGCGCAGCCCAAACTCCTCATAGACCGGGTCGTGCTCGACCGGAAAGGTGACCCGGCGCAGGCGCGGATTGTCGGCGCTGTGATCGGATTCAAGGTCGAAGACGCTGTCGGAGGCGGACAGCCCGCGGCTTTGCTCGATGAAGCGGTCGGTCACCGCCGCCAATCGCGCCAGCCATTCCTCGGTGACGAAGGACGGCAGCATCAGATAGCCGGTCTCGAAGTAGAACGCGCGCTGGTCTTGCGTCAGCACCTTGGGCGGAACCGCCAGTATGTCAGCCTGTTTCATGGTGCGCCTCCTGTTGCGGCCATTCTAGCGCCCGGCGCAAGGGCTCGAAAAGAGCCTCGCGCGGCAGCAATCCTCACAATCCCGCCGCAAGGCCGCGAAGGCCGTCAGATCCCCAGCATGCGCTCGGCGTTGCCGTGTAGGATCTGTGTCTTGTCCGCGCCGCCGCGGGAAACTCACCTGGATCCGGCACTATCTGCCTGTTGATGTTCGCGGCCAGTCGTGGCGAAATTGCGCCAAGGGCAGGATCGACAACCCAGCCCGCCCGGGAGGCCTAGGGAGGTAGAGCATGATCAAGGTTCAGGATACGGCGTTCGCCGAGTACAGCGTTCCCGACCTCGAAAAGATGGAGGCGTTTCTGACCGATTTCGGTCTGTTCACGGTCGAGCGGACCGATGACCGCCTCTATATGCGTGGCGCGGGGCCCAAACCCTATCTCCATGTCAGCCACAAGGGCGATCCGGGCTTCGTCGCCTATGCGCTTGCCGCGGGGTCGGCCGACGACCTCAACACGCTCGCCGGGCACACGGATGCGATCTCGGGCGTGGAGGATCTGGACGGGCCGGGCGGCGGGCGCGGCGTCGGCCTGAAAATGCCCGGCGGTATCACGATCAAGGTCGTGCACGGCATTGAGCCGGCCGACGAACTGCCGGTCCGCGAGCCGCTCGCCATCAACTTCGCCAAGGTGAAGAACCGCACCGGCGCGATGCAACGCCCGGAGATGGAGCCGGCGAAGGTGATGCGGGTCGGACACTGCGTTTTCAAGTTCACCGACGAGGCGGCCAATCGGGCCTGGCTGAAGGACACCCTGGGCATGCTCGAATCGGACGTGCTTCATCTGCCGGACGACGAGACGAGGCGGCTGGGCACCTTCCTGCGCTGCGATCGCGGCGAGGACTGGGCCGACCACCACACAATTCTCTCATTGTCGGACGAAACCCAGAACGCGATCCACCACCTGTCCTTCGAGACCCAGGACCCTGACGCCGTCTTCATCGGCCATCAGTGGCTGGCCGCGAAAGACAAGTGGCACCATGAGTGGGGGGTTGGGCGCCATCTCCTGGGCAGCCAGGTCTTCGACTACTGGCGCGATCCGTGGGGCCATATGGTCGAGCACTATGCCGACGGCGATCTGCTGAACGCCCAGTCCAAGCCCGGCCTCTATCCGGCGACGCAGGAAAACCTCGCCCAATGGGGGCCGGAGCTGACGCCGACTTTCTTCGAGTGAGCCGGCTTCGCGTGAGCTGGCTTCGCGTGAGCGGGCTTCGGGTGAGCGGCCCAACAAAATCGCGGGGGCAGATCGCATGGCGAAGATCGACAAAGACCTCCGCGGCTATCTGAAGCGGACGCAAGCGGGCGGCGCGTTGCTGACCGTCGAGAAGGAAGTCGACCCGTACACCGAAGCGCCGTCCCAGCTTCGCGGCGCCGTCAAGCGGGGCAAGGCGCTGATGTTCCGCAACGTCGCCGGCAGCGCGATCCCGGCAGTGGGAAACAGCCTGGCCTTGCGGCCCTGGATCGAGACGGCGCTCGAATGCGGCGACGCAGGCATCGTCCACTGGATCGGGCAACGCTCGGCGCAAGACTTTTCGCCCGTCATTTCCCCCGCCGGCCCGTTGAAGGAGGTCATCGAGAACGAGGTCGTCCTCGAGCAATTCCCCATCCTCACTTTCCACGAAGAGGACGGCGGCCCCTACATCACCGGCGGCATCGGCATATCGAAGGACCGGAGACGGGGCGTCAGAATGCGGGCTTCTATAGCCTGCGATTGAAGGGGCCGGACCGGCTGGCGCTGCGCATGCTGCCCAGCACGCATGGCTACGAGATCTTCCAGAAGCGCCTGAAGCGCGGGTTGCCGACGGAAATGGCCATTGCCATCGGCCTTCATCCGGTGGAGATGCTGGCGGCCTCGGCGAGCACGCTCCAGGACGAGTTCGCGTTGGCGGGCGGGCTTCGGGGCGAGGCGCTCGAACTGGTCACATGCGAAGCCATCGACGTCGACGTGCCGGCCCATGCGGAGATCATTCTCGAAGGAACGGTTCTCCCCGATACGAAAGAGCCCGAGGGTCCGATCGGCGACTGGCTCGGCTATTACCCGCTCGCCGGGGCAACGCTTGCCGCCGACAGCCCGATCGCGCCCGTTACTGTTGCCGCGAACAGCGGCAATGCGGAGCTCACCATCAGGGTCACCGGCGACCGCCGCGGCTGCGGCAAATGGTATTTCCAGTGGAAGGTTCAGGGAAATGGCGCCGCCGGCAAGAAGTGGATGAGGAACTGCCGGCAAAGACGCCGAGCCCGCTCATACGTCCCAACGCTTATAGAAAGCGCCGGCGTCCCAACGCTTATAGAAAGCGCCGGCGTCCCAACGCTTATAGAAAGCGCCGGCGTCCCAACGCCTATAGAAAGTGCCGGCCGCGGCAGATGACGAGCGGCAACCCGGATCGGCCGCGGCGAAACCTATTCTTGCTGCGGCCGCTTCGCGCCATCAGGGGATCTCGGCGATCTCCTTGATGCGTTTGATGTTCCAGCCGGAAACCAGTGCGCGCAGCACGTCCTCGTTCTCGACGTTGGACGCTGCGACCTTCATGAAGATGCGCCCAGCGATCAGGATGATGGCATCGCCGCGTTTCCTGTCCTCGTCGAACTTGATGAAGCCGGGCTGCGCCAAGCCCTTCACTTCCAGGCGCTCGTAGCCCGAGCTCTGCGCCATGGCGGGATTGGCGAACATCGCGCCCATCGCCTGCATCATCGGATTGTCGATCACGAGCTGCGCCGAGGCGCGGCCGCGGCCGCCGCCATCGGGCCGGTAACGCTGCTGGACCGAGATCCCCATGCCCATCACCCCAATGCCCTGATTCCGCCTCCGGGCACGGCGCGCCTTCCAGCCGTCGGGGGCGGGCGGCATCGCTTGCCCATAGGCCTTCGCCAGGCGCCGACTGATTCTGCCGATGGCGAACTGGAGCTCGCGCGAGGTGCTACTGAGCTTGCCGTCGCCATAGGCTTTCGCGGCGCGGTCGATGGCATCGGTGACCTTGTCAGCCTGGGCGGTTCCGCCAGCTGTCAGCGCGATGACCATGGCGGCCGCAATTAATCCCTTCAACATACGAATAGCTCCTTATTCTGCTAAAAAAAGGCCCGGCCCGACTGGGATGCCGGACCGCCGCCGCCCCTCGCGACAATTTGACATAGATTAACGCGCGGTTCCTGGCCATCGATTAAGTTTATTGCGCTATATTAGGATTTCCGCGCGGCCGGACCTTAACGTTTGGGCCCAATGTCTGCTCGGTTTGGAGGGGGAGTGGCGCGATGAGTAGCGCAATGGACTACGAACAGATCTTCGAGCAGGCGATCGAGCGCCTACGCCAGGAAGGACGCTACCGCGTCTTCGCCGATCTGGAGCGCCATGCGGGCGACTTCCCTCGCGCTGCGCGCCATACCGCCGACGAGGCACACGACGTCACCGTCTGGTGCTCGAACGACTATCTCGGCATGGGCCAGCATGAGACCGTGATCGCGGCCATGCACAAGGCGATCGAGAAATGCGGCGCCGGCGCCGGCGGCACCCGCAACATTTCGGGCACCAATCACTATCACGTGCTGCTCGAGGCCGAGCTCGCCGATCTCCACGGCAAGAAAGCCGCGCTCCTCTTCACCTCGGGCTACAACGCCAACGAGGCCAGCCTCTCGGTGATCGCGACCCAGCTCCCCGGCTGCATCATATTTTCCGACGAGCTCAACCACGCCTCGATGATCCACGGCATGAAGTCGTCACGCTCGGAAAAGCGTATCTGGCGCCACAACGACATGGAGCATCTGGAGGCGCTGCTGAAGGACGCGCCGCCGGACCGCCCGAAGCTGATCGCCTTCGAGTCGGTCTATTCGATGGACGGCGATATCGGGCCGATCGGCGCGATATGCGATCTCGCCGAGAAGTACGGCGCCATGACTTATCTCGATGAAGTCCACGCGGTCGGCATGTATGGCCCCCGCGGCGGCGGCATCGCCGAGCGCGAAGGCGTGATGGACCGCGTCGACGTGATCAACGGCACGCTCGCCAAGGCCTTCGGCGTGATGGGCGGCTATATCGCGGGCTCGGCGGCGCTGTGCGACACGGTGCGCAGCTATGGCTCGGGTTTCATCTTCACGACCGCGCTGCCGCCGGCGGTGGCCGCGGGCGCGCTGGCCAGCGTGCGCCATCTGAAGACCAGCGAGGTCGAGCGCAACGGTCAGCAGGATCGTGCGGCGCGCCTCAAGGCGATGCTGCGCGAGGCCGGCTTCCCGGTGCTGCCCTCGGTCACGCATATCGTGCCGGTGGTCGTGGGCGATCCGGTCAAATGCAAGGCCGCCTCCGACATGCTGCTCGACGAGCACCGCATCTATGTGCAGCCGATCAACTATCCGACGGTGCCGCGCGGCACCGAACGCTTGCGCTTCACGCCCTCGCCGCTCCACAACGACGCCGAGATGGACCGGCTGGTGGCGGCGATGGTCGAGGTCTGGCGCGCGCTCGATCTGCCGCTCGTGGACTCATCCAATTCGGTGCAGGTCGCCTAGAAACAAACAACAAGCAAGCGTCACCAACGGGAACGGGACGGGCGCGGTGACGCCCGGCTAAGACAACAGAATGTATCGCGACAAGACGCTCATACCGACCGAGGCGATCCGCATGTGCGCGCTCGGCATCCTGGCCGGCGGCCCGAAGCTCTATGCCGAGCTCGCCAGCGAGGTGCGCGCTTTTTCCAGCCGCATCATGGGACCCTCGCTCGACGTTCTGGGCCCGCCGCTCGAGCTGCTGACGCTCGAAGGCCTGGTCAAGGCCGACGCGGTCGCGGCCGAACGCGGCAACCCCAAGGTGCGCATCACCAAGGCGGGGCTCGCAGCGCTGCACGACCTCCTGCGCTCCAAGGTGCGCGCGCCCGTCGACGACGTGAACAAGCTGGTGATCGCGCTCAAGATGCGCTTTCTGCACATGCTCGACCAGGCCGAGCGCCAGGCCGAGATCGAGTCGCTGATCGAGCTCTGCGATCAGGAGCTTGGCCGCCTGCAGGATCTGCGCGGCCAGGATTGCGCCAACCAGAGCTACCTTGCCGATTGGCTCGACCACGAGATCACCCAGGCCGAATCGCGCCGCGCGTTTCTGGCCGGCTACCGCGACCGGGTTTAAGGTCTCCCAGGATATCTAAACGTTCTGGTCCCAATCGGGATCGTCGCTGAGGGTGAGCGGCTTGTCGCCCGCCAGCACGCCCTTGCCGGGGACGTAGTTGACCTCCAGGCGGATGCCGTCGGGATCCTCAAAGACGATGTAGTAGTAGCCGGGCGCCCAATCGCCCAACTGCGGGCCGCGGTCGATGACGGCGCCCATCGCGCGCAATTTCTCGGCGACCGTGTCGATATCCTCGCGGCTGCGCGCGCGCAGGCAAACATGGTGCAGGCCGACGCGGTTCTGCACGAAACGCTCGTTCGCGTATTCCTCGGCGCAGCGCTGGATGCCGATCGCCGTGCGCCCGCCCACGTGATAGACGAAATTATTACCGTCATAGACCTTGGTCAGACCGAGGAAGGGCAAGAGCTCGCAATAAAATTCCCGCGCCTTGTCGAACTGGCTGACGGTCAGGATGACATGGGCGGCACCGTTAACGTCGATCATGCGAAGGCTCTCCCAGGGGCTTTGTTTTCGTCGGTGCGGAGGCGGCGCTACCGGGCGCCCGGGTTGCGATGGGCCATCAGGTTCTTCCTGGTTTCCTCGTCCCATTCGCCGGTCGGCCGGCCGAACTCGCGGCCGACATCGTAGCCGCGGCGCAGCGCCGGGCGCGCCTGCAGCGCCTTGTACCAGCGCTTGACGTTGGGATAGGCGTCGAGGTCGACCTCCTGGCGCTTATAGGTAATGACCCAGGGCCAGCAGGCCATGTCGGCGATCGAGTAGTCGCCGGCGATGTAGTCGCGGCCTGCAAGGCGCCGGTCGAGCACGCCGTAGAGCCGGTGCATCTCGTTGTCGTAGCGCTCCTTTGGATAGGCGATTTGTTCGGGCGCGTAGAAGCGGAAATGGCCGGCCTGGCCGAACATCGGCCCCATGCCGCCCATCTGCCACATAAGCCATTCGAGCACTTGCGTACGCCCGCGCAGATCGCTGGGCATGAACTTGCCGGTCTTCTCAGCCAGATAGATGAGGATTGCGCCGGTTTCGAAGACCGAGATCGGCTTGCCGCCATCCGACGGGTCGTGGTCGACAATGGCGGGCATGCGGTTGTTCGGGCTGATCGCCAGGAACTCGGGCGTGAACTGGCCGCCGCGGCCGATATTGACCGGGACCACGCGGTAGTCGAGCGCCATCTCCTCGAGGGCGATGGAAATCTTCCATCCGTTCGGCGTCGGCCAATAGTGAAGATCGATCATGGCTGCCTGCTTTCTTGGTTTCCCGATCCGTCCCCGATCGTTGCCGGCCAATGTGCACCACAGCACCGGCCGGCGAAATAAGGTTCGGCGCACGGCCGGGCCGATGCAGGCGGGCGGCAATTTCGCTCGCCGCGGCTTCCTGTCTAGAGTAGGACAGCGTCCACCCTGGCGCGCGGATCCCAAGGCGCGCTTTTCACCACGCGTGATGTGACCATGGCCGCAAACGAAGTCGAGCTGCTGCGGCACATTTTCGATACCGCCGTCGCGGCGGCGCAGCCGGCCGTCTGCCTGCCGCCCGCCCTGCCCGATCCGCCGCGCGGCCGCACGGTCGTGGTGGGCGCCGGCAAGGCCGCGGCGGCGATGGCGGCGGCGCTCGAGGACAGCTGGCCCGGGCCGGCCGAAAAGCTGAGCGGGCTGGTGGTGACGCGCTACGGCTTTGCCCGGCCGACCAGGCGGATCGAAGTGGTCGAGGCCTCGCACCCCGTCCCCGACGCGGCGGGCCTCACGGCCGCGCAACGTATCCTCGATGCGGTCTCCGATCTGACGCCGGACGATCTCGTCATCGCGCTCATTTCGGGCGGCGGCTCGGCGCTGCTGACCCTGCCCGCACCCGGCATCACGCTTGCCGACAAGCAGGCGGTGACCGACGCGCTGTTGCGCTCAGGCGCGGATATCGGCGAGATCAATACCGTCCGCAAGCAGCTCTCTGCAATCAAGGGCGGGCGGCTCGCCGAGGCGGCCCATCCGGCGCATGTGGCGACGCTCGCGATTTCCGACGTGGTCGGCGACGATCCCGCGACCATCGCCTCGGGGCCGACGGTTGCCGACCGGTCGAGGCCGGCCGACGCCGAAGCGGTGCTGGCGCGCTATGGCATCGATCCGCCGCAGGCCGTGCGCGCGCATCTCGCGAGCGCGGCCGACGCGCCGCGCGGCCCGGGCACGATTATCTCTGGCGTATCGGGCCTCGGCGGCGCCGACTACCGCATCATCGCAAACGGACCGGCCGCAATTGCCGCAGCGGAAACCGAAGCGCACCGGTGCGTCGACTATCCGGTCCACGTCATCGACAACGCCGCGACCGGCGAAGCGCGGGAGGTGGCGCGAACCCATGCCGCATATGCCAATCGCGCGCCGGGCGAAATTCCCCAGGGGCCGGTCCTGTTCCTCTCCGGCGGAGAGCTGACGGTGACGCTCAAGGGCTCCGGGCGCGGCGGGCCTAACACGGAATACCTGCTGGCTCTGGCGCTGGCCGTTCAGGAGACCGGCGGCGAGCCCTGGGCGGTCCACGCGCTCGCCTGCGACACCGATGGCGTGGACGGTTCGGAAGACAATGCCGGTGCGCTCTTGACCCCTGACACGCTGGCGCGCGCGGCGGCGGCGGGGCTCGACGGCCAAGCCCTCCTCGACAACAACGATGCTTGCGGGTTCTTCGAGGCGCTCGGCGATCTCGTCGTTACCGGGGCCACCGGGACCAATGTCAACGACTTCAGAGCGCTGCTGCTTCGGCCGCCGCCGTCCCGTTGATCCGCGCCATCACCGCTTCGGCGTAGAGATCGATCGAGCGGGCCGCCTGCTCGTCGGTGATGTTGCCGAACATGGGCCGCGAGATGAAGAGGTCGGTGCCGCTCTCCTCGATCTGCGCCGCCGCCTCCTCGTAGACCCGATCGGGTCCGCCGACGATGATGAGGCCGCGCTCATGGGCCTCCTCGAAGGTGTCGGGATGGGCGCCGCTGGTCGTCCCGTGGCGGAGCCAGAGATACTGCAGGCTGGCATGCCAGTGCTGATAGGCCGGCCTGGCGATCGCGAAGGCTTGCGCGTCGGTGTCGGCCACCACCACATGCCGGCCGAAGGCGGTGTAGGGTTTCTTTGCCCCCGAGCCTCCATGGGTCTCATGCCAAAGCGTGTTGTAGTCGCGCACGATGGTCGCCATCAGCGCGGCGGGCACGTGGCTGACGATATTGATATTGTTCGGCGCCGCCCATTTGACGGTCTCGGGATTGACCATGCCGTACCACAGCGGTGGATGCGGGCGCTGCGCCGGGGCGAACTCCATCGGTATGTCGCTGTAGTGATAGTAAGCGCCGTCATGGTTGAGGGCGGGTTCCTGCAAACCCTTGAGGATCACCTCCATCGCCTCGATGTAGCGCGGCTGGGCTTGCGAGTGATCGATGCCGAAATAGCCGACCTCGAAGGGCGAGATCCCCTTGCCGACGCCGAGCTGATAGCGGCCGCGGCTGAGGTGATCGAGCATGCAGATTTCCTCGATCAGACGGTAGGGCTCGTAGAGCGGCAGGGTGTAGACCAGCGGGCCGAAGCGCAGGCGCCTGGTGCGCTGGGCGACGGCGGAGAAGAAAATGCCCGGCGAGGCCGCCATGCCGAGCGGCGTCGAATGATGCTCGGAGACGAAATAGTGCGAGAATCCGAGCCGGTCGTAGCGCTGGATGAGCTTGAGACGGCTCTCGTAGTAGTCGCTGAGCGGCTCCTCGGCCGCCGGCGCGCGCCGGTCGAGCTGGTCAAATACCCCGAATTCCATGTCGTCCGTCCTCATGCCGTTCCGTCGGCCTGTTCCTGCCGGCCGCTAGCCTGGCACGCCAGACCGAGCGAGAAAACGCCCGAAATCGGCATCGCCCGCCCTCCCCAGGGACATGCCGGATCCGGCATCGCCGCCATGCGCCCCACGGGTGGCCAAATTTATTTACATGAGTATAAAAAAAAGGAACAATCGGTGGCACAGGAGGATTATCCCATGAGCACAAATGGCGAGCCCGTCTATCAGCCGGGCGAAATCAATTTCGACACGCTCGACGAAACGCCCGAGGACTACCGCAGGATGCTGCGCACGCTGATTGGCAAGCAGTATGTCGGCGAGATCGCCGCCTGCGAGATGTTCTCCCGCACCGTCTACAACCTGCCCGATCCGGCCCACAAGGCGGCGCTGGTCCACACCGCGAACGAGGAGGCCGAGCATGTCGAGATGATGGACGCGCTGGCCCGCAAGGTCGGCCTCGACGTCGATGCCTGGCTCGCCCGCCGGCGGCCGGGCCGCACCCACTTCCTCGGATCGGAGGACGAAGTCACCGACTGGGTCGAGATCTCGGTGTTCAAACACATGATCGACCGCTGCGGCCGGGTCTGGCTCTGGTCGATGCGCAACACCAGCTTCGGGCCTTACGCCGAGGTGATCGACCCGATCATCAAGGACGAGGCGCGCCACGGCCAGGACGGCGCCGAGGAGATGACCGAGCTGTCCGAGAACGGCAACCGCGATCGGATACAGGAGCTGGTCGACTATTGGTTCCCGCGTGGCATGCAACTACTCGGCAAGCCGGGCAGCGAGGGCAACCGCGTCGCCCACCACTACGGCCTCAAGCTTCACGACAGCGACGAGGAGATGAAGAAGTGGGTCGGCGAGCTGAAGCCGTCCTTCGAAAAGGTGGGCGTCTCGCTGCCGACGCCCGATCAGGTCCGCGAGCACGGTGTCGACCTCGGCGACATGAGCTGGTAACGGCCGGAGCGGCCTCAACCGGAAGCGCCGAAGCCGCGCAGGCACGAAAAAGGTCACGATCGGTCTCGCGCGTTTCATGGAAGCCGGTTATGGTCCGGTCCCATGCGACGGCACCGCAACGCCAAGATCATCGCCACATTGGGGCCTGCAAGCTCCGATGCGAAGGCCATCGAAGCCCTGTTCGAGGCCGGCGCCGATCTGTTTCGGCTCAACTTCAGCCATGGCGCGCACGCCGAGCACAAGGCGCGCTACGACCTCATCCGCGCCGCTGAGGAGAAATTCGGGCGGCCGATCGGCGTGATCGCCGATCTGCAAGGCCCCAAGCTCAGGGTCGGCACGTTCAATGACGGCGAGGTCGAGCTGGAGACCGGCGCGAGCTTCCGGCTCGACATGGATGCGAGCCCCGGCGATGCCACCCGCGCGCCGCTCCCCCATCGGGAGATCTTCGCGACCCTGGCGCCGGGCCAGGATGTGCTGATCAATGACGGGCGCGTGCGCCTGCGCGTCGACGAAGCCGGCGCCGATTTCGCCCACACCAGCGTCGTGACCGGCGGGCCAATCGGCGACCGCAAGGGCGTCAACCTGCCGAGCGCTATCCTGCCGATCGCGGCCATGACCGAAAAGGACCGGCGCGATCTCGCCTTTGCGCTCGAAATCGGCGCGGACTGGATCGCGCTCTCGTTCGTGCAGCGGCCGGACGACGTGGCCGAGGCCAAGAAGCTGATCGCCGGCCGCGCCGGGCTGATGTCCAAGCTGGAGAAACCCGCCGCCGTCGACCGGCTCGGCGAGATCGTCGACCTGTCGGACGCGGTCATGGTGGCGCGCGGCGATCTCGGCGTCGAGGTGCCGCCCGAGGAAGTTCCCAGCCTGCAGAAACGCATGGTCCGGGTCTGCCGCCAGGTCGGCAAGCCGGTCGTGGTGGCCACGCAGATGCTCGAATCGATGGTCAATTCGCCGACGCCGACGCGCGCCGAGGCCTCCGACGTGGCAGGCGCGGTTTATGAAGGCGCGGATGCGGTCATGCTGTCGGCGGAGACGGCGGTCGGCGACTACCCAAGCGAGGCGGTGGCGATCATGAGCCGCATCATCGCCCGCGTGGAGCGCGATCCCAACTACCGCGCCATCGTCGACGCGGTGCGCACCAGCTCCGATGCGACCGCCGCCGATGCGATCACCGCCGCCGCCCGCCAGGTCGCATCGACCATCCACGCCGCCGCCATTGTCACCTACACCTCGACCGGTTCGACGACGCTGCGCGCGGCACGCGAGCGCCCGGAGGTACCCATCCTTTGCCTGACCCCGCAAGTCGGCACCGCGCGACGGCTGGCGCTGGCCTGGGGGGTGCATTGCCTGAAGACCAAAGACGTCAAGAATTCCGCCCAGATGGTGGAGCGCGCCACCAAGGCGGCGTTATCCGAGCAGTTCGCGGTGCCCGGCGACCGGCTGGTCATCACCGCGGGCATGCCCTTCGGCACGCCGGGCGCGACCAACCTGCTGCGCATCGCCTGGGTCGAGGACTAAACCCCAAATATTCTCCCCACCTGTGACAGCCGTCACAGCCGGCCCCGCAGCCAGGTGATACTCATCACAGCATGGCGACGGGGCAAGGCCTCGTCCCACTTGGACAAAGCACACAGGACGGCGCGCCTAAGACAGCGCGCACAAGGCAGCCGCATAAGGCAGCGCTTTAGCGGAAGGGGAACAGCGCCAGGCGCACAATCATCTCATACAAGTTTCAGCGCCCGCGGAGGACTGCCGATCCTTCCCAAGCGCGGGGCTGAAAGACGGTCATCCACGGCCGTCAAACGTAGAAGGGGCGGGTCTTGCGATCCGCCCCTTCGACTTTGTGGCGGGTGCCGCGCGCCGGCGCTCATGAGCTTGTCGAATGGCCCCTTCCCGGCCGCCCACGGGATCGTATGCTCATGGGCCGCCGGGCGGGGGAGTGGGCCGGCGCCGTGACAAATATCAGTCCTCCAGCAGGCTGCGCAGCATCCACGCCGTCTTTTCGTGGATTTGCAGACGTTGGGTCAGCAGATCGGCCGTCGGCTCGTCGCTCGCGGCTTCCACGACCGGATAGATCGATCGCGCGGTGCGGGCCACGGTCTCATGGGCCTCGACGAGCTGCTTGATCATCTCCATGGCGGCCGGCGTGCCGGTCTCCTCGGTGACCTTGGAGAGCTTGGCGAACTGCGCATAGCTGCCGGGCGCGGGGTGGCCCAGCGCACGGATACGCTCGGCGATCGCATCGACGGCCAGGGCAAGCTCGGTGTACTGCCCCTCGAACATGAGGTGGAGCGTGTTGAACATCGGCCCCGTGACGTTCCAATGGAAATTGTGGGTCTTGAGATAGAGCGTGTAGCTGTCCGCAAGCAGGCGCGACAGGCCCTCGGCGATCGCCTTGCGCGATTTCTTGTCGATACCGATGTCGATTTGCATGGGTCCCCTTCCTTTCCCGGTCGGCTGAATCGTATATATTAGAATAATTCCAATATTTCTCTTAAGCAATTATATAGTCGATAAATTATCGAATTCAATACGTGCCGATCGGTCCTTTGGCCGCAGCTTCCGGCCGGGCCAACCGTTCAGGTGGCGGCGCGCGCGGGCTCTGGCGGGGTTGTGACCGGTCGGCACCAGGTCTCGCGGATGACGAGCACGAAGAGCAGCGCCGCCAGGTAGAGCGCGGGCATGGTCAGCAATGCGTTGTCGTAGGCCGCCAGCGCGTAAACCCGCGCCCCGCCCTTCAGCGTCCCGGTCCACTGCAGGTCGAGCAGCAGCCCGACGACCGGCTGAAATACGGCGCCGCCCATCACCACCGCCATGTTGACCAGACCGAGCGCAGCGCCCGTGCCGCCGCCGGCGTTGTGCTCGCGGGTCAATGCGTAGGCGACCACCATGCCGGTGCTGGCAAAACCCGTAACGAAGAGCAGTACCTGATAGGCCACGAACGACACGCCGGGAAGATAAAGCGCCGCGGTCATCGCCACCCCGCCCACGGAGGCGCCGACAACGAGGGGCAGCTTGCGCCGCCCAATGCGATCCGACACCCAGCCGGCAAACGGTCCGCCGACGACGAAGCCCAGCAGCAGCATGGAGGTTGCGAAGGCCGCCGCCGGCCGCTCGACACCGAACCGTGTCTGCGCGTACGGCACGCCCCAGAGCGCGCCGAAGGCAAGAATGGGAGAGGAGATGACGCCGGAGAACAAGGCAATGGCGATGGTCTGGGGGTGCTTGGCGACCCGCCATAGCGCCGCGAGCACGCCGTCTGCCTCGGCCGCGGCGCTCGGGCGGTCGGACGAGGGCGTGCCCGATTTGGCACCGGCTGCGTGCGGCGGCCGGTCGCGGATCACCAGCCACATGCAAAGCCCGAGCAGCAGCGCGAAAAGGCCCAGATAGACGATGCTCCGGCGCCAGCCTTCGGCCTCGACCAGCAGCGCCATCGGTGCCTGGCCGACGATGCCACCAAGCAGGCCCGTGGTCATCAGGAGGCCCGAGAGCATGGCAAAGCGGCGCGGGCTGAACCAGGCGCTGGCAAGCAGCATGCCGCCGAGCAGCCCGAACGCGGCCCCCGCGCCGATCAAGGTGCGCCCGAGATAGGCGACCTCCACGCTCAGCGCGCTGGCGAAGATGAGGCAGCCCGCGCCCGCCAACAGGACGCCCAGCGACATCACCTTTCGCGGTCCCCAGCGGTCGAGCGCCATGCCGACGGGCATTTGCAGCGCCGCATAGGCGTAGAAATAGAAGGCTGAAAGGTTGCCCAGCATCGCGCCGGAAACCGCGAAGTCGCGCATCAGCGCATCGACCATAACGCTGGGGCTGACCCGCAGGATCCAGGCATAAAAAAAGAACACCGCCCCCAGGGCGTATCCGGCATAGCCGACAAAGCCCGGACCCGAAGAGCCCGGACCGGTAGCGGCGGCGGGGGTCGGCTGCGGCGCATCGTTCATAAGGGTCACATAGCGGTGCGCCGGGCCGTTTGAAAGCCCGGCGCCGGATACCGCATGGCGGCCCTGTCGCATGCGCATGATGCGCGCCGCCGCACACCGGGCTGCAGCAGGGCGAGCGGCGTCAGCGGTCCGGCCGCCGGACCAGGCTTGCCCGCGCGGCAATCCAGATGCCGGCGAGCACGACGGCGCCGCCAACCGCCTCGATCGGGCCCAGCGTCTCGCCGAGGATCGCCCCGGTGAGAACGGCGGCGGAGACGGGCAGGACCAGCAGGCTGACCGAGCTGAACGAAGCCGGCAGATGGGCGAGCGCGAAGGCGATCAGCCCCTGCCCGCTGGCCTGGCTGATCAGCGCCACCCCGACCAGCACCAACCAGCCGGCCAGGGTGAGGGGCACGGCCCGCTCGCCGATGATCAGCGCGGCGGGCAGCAACAGCGCCGCCGTGACGATCCCGCTCGCCGCCATCAATGCCGGCGTGGAGAGCCGCGCAGTCAGACGCGTCACGGCGAGCAGATAGCCGCCATAGAACAACGACGCGAAGGTCGCCAAGGCGTCACCGAAAAGACGATCGGCGCTGAGCTCGTGAATAGCGCGATCTGCGCCGCTCGCGGAACGGCGTCAGGTTGCGCCGGATCGGCGGTTGGGGCTGGCGGGCCCATGACCGGCGACCTACAGGGGCCGGCGAGCCCGCGCAAGCGCAATCGGCGCACGCCCCACTGTGCGTCCGCGCGGGGACGGGCGGGATTGACGGCGATACCCGCGCGGTGACAGGCTCGGCCCCCAGCTTCGCCCACAGGTTCGCTTTCGGCGGCAAGGAGGCCGGGTCCATGACCATCGACTGGCAGGGCGTCTTTCCGGCGCTGATGACCGAATTCAAAGCCGACGAGAGCCTCGACCTGGAGGCGACGGCGCGGCACATCGAGGCGATGCTGGTGGCCGGCTGCACAGGGTTGGTGATGCTGGGCACGCTTGGTGAAAATACATCGCTGTCGGCGGACGAAAAACGCGCGGTGATCGAGATGGCGGTTTCGGCCGTGGCCGGACGCGTGCCGCTGATCTCAGGCGTGGCGGAATACACAACACCGCTCGCCTGCGCTTACGTGCGCGATATCGAAGCGCTCGGCGCCGACGGCGCGATGGTGCTGCCGCCGATGGTCTACAAGACCGACCCGCGCGAGACGCTCGCGCACTTTCGCACAGTCGCCGCTGCCAGCGCCTTGCCGGTGATGATTTACAACAATCCGGTTTCCTACGGCACCGATGTGAGCCCGGCGATGTTCGCGGAGCTTGCCGACAGCGAGAATATTATTGCAATCAAGGAGTCCTCCGACGACCCGCGCCGGCTTACCGATATCGTCAATGCCTGCGGGCAGCGATACACGCTGTTCTGCGGCGTCGACGACATCATCGTCGAAAGCGTCGCCGTCGGCGCGGTGGGCTGGGTCGCGGGGCTGGTGAACGCCTTCCCCGCCGAATCGGTGCGGCTGTTCGAGCTGGCCCGCGCCGGCAATTTTGCCGAAGCCCGCGCGCTCTATCGCTGGTTCATGCCGCTCCTTCATCTCGACACCGACGCCAAGCTGGTGCAGTTGATCAAGCTCGCCAATGCCATGACCGGCCTGGGGTCGGAGACCGTGCGTGCGCCGCGGCTTATGCTCGAAGGCGCCGAACGCGCCGCGGTCGAGGCGTTGATCGCGCACGCGATCGATACCCGGCCGGAATTGGGGAAATTGGCGGCTAAGGCGGCGGCGGAATAATCTCGGGGCGCGCCGCGCTTAATTCAATTACTGAGTTGTGGGCGCTATTCCAGTGGCTCGTCAAGAAAATTTCGGCCGTCACGATCCTCGATCTCGATCACCCAGAGATCGGGGTCATAGCTGAGCTGGCGCGCGATATAGGCCTCCGCCGCAGCGTCCTCGACCGGCGCAGTGCCCGTCGCGCGCAGCCACAACCGCCCGCCATCGAGCCCGGTCGAAGGCGAAAACACGCTGGCCTGGCCGTCAAGCGTGCTCAGCTTTATCAGGACCATGCCGGCCGTCTCATCGCCCTTGCGCGCCACGAAGGCCGCCGCTCCGGCTATCTCGGCCCGGCGGATCAGCGCGCGCGCCCAGATCCCTGCTTTCAAACGCGGCGTCACCCACGACCACCCGTTGATGCCTCGCCAAGTCCCCAGCATAGGCCATTGCGGTCGTTGCGGGTATCGCCCGATACCGCCTCGCCGACGCGGCTTTTGATTTCGCTGCCTGGTGAAATCATGGCCTCGTGAATTCGTTGTTGGAGCGTGACCGGCATCACTGCGGCCGCTCAGATAATTCGGCAGATTGGCCATGCTGTTGCCGGCGTTCCTCGCAACGGAGCTCCCGGCGACCGACCGAATCGGCCGGACTTTTCGCTCCTCGGCAGATTTCCTGAACGCTCCACGGCGACATCCAGGCGGGTTAACACAGGCGCCCGACACAAAGGCGCCATCGAAATCGGGCCAATGGCGCCCAATCGGAGGATCGAGTTATGACGAAGCGGGAATTCCCCCGTGGAAATGTGGCGGCGCAGGCCGCGTCCCTGCCGGGCGCGAGAGCGGCCACCGGATTGAGCGTGCTCTTCGAAGCGCTCGATGCGTTCCTCGCCCAGCTAAGCGCGCGGGCGCGTAAATGCGATCGCCAGCGCCAGGCTGCGCGCGAGCTTGCCACGATGAGCGACCATGCGCTTCGGGATATCGGGCTGCACCGCAACGATATCCTGTCGGCGACCCACAATCTCCGGCGTTTCGAGCGCGACCGGCGCAGCCATAGCTAAAACGAACGGGCTACCGGATCGCCAAGACGACATAGGCGCCTTGCGGGATGGCCAGGCCCTCCGGCACGCGGTACGGCTCCACGGCCCGTGTGATATCGGCGATCACCGCAGCGCGTGCCGCATCGTCGAGCGCCGCGAAATCTGGCCCGACGGGCGTGCTAGCCAGCTGTCCGGGGATCGACTGCTCCGGGGGCAACATGCGCCGGGTGAAATCGGCGTCTTGAAATTCGATCGTAGCGAACCCCGCCCCCGCGATCAGGCCGCGTAGCGCCTCTGCGTCGCCCAGGGCAAAGGGCGCTTCGAGGCGGGAAGCCGAGGCGGCGCCGAGATGGGGGATCAGCGCCTCGACGCAGGCTTTCAAATAGGGGCTGTGCTCGATTGCGCGCCAGAGGCAGTGCGCCATTCGGCCGCCCGGTGAAAGCACGCGGTGCATCTCGGCCAGCGCCGCCGGCTTGTCGGGGAGGAATTGCAGGCCCTGCTGGCAAAGCACGACGTCGAAGACCGCGTCTTCGAAGGGCAGCGCCGCCGCGTCGCCCTGCCGCCACTCGATCGCCGCCCCTTCCGGCTTCGCCTGGCGGCCCGCGACCGCGATCATGTCGGCGTTCAGATCGACGCCGACCACTCGCCCCTCGGTCCCTACGATGGGCGCCGCCAGCCGCGCCACGATCCCGGTGCCGCAAGCGATATCGAGCACGCGCTGGCCGGGCTGAAGCGGAACCTGCTCCAGGAACAGCCGCGCCAGCGGCTCGAAGACGCTCGGAACCTGAAATCGCTCATAGCTCTCCGCCCCGCTGCTACTCAGCTGCCAGCGTTCTTGGTCGGTCATGGCACACTCATCCGTTTCGGTAGGTTTTCGGCCTCACACAACCTGAAAGCCGTGGGCGTAGGGGTCGCGGTCGTCGATAAAGATGGTGTTCAAGCCCGTCACCCGCGCCCAGCCCTCGACAGAGGGAACGATCGCAGGCGCGTTGCCGACCGTGGCCGCCGCCTCGATGCGGCCGCGGAAGAGGCTGCCGATGATGCTTTCGTGGACGAACTCGTCGCCCACACCCAGCCGGCCCTTGGCCGCGAGCTGGGCCATGCGCGCCGACGTGCCGGTGCCGCAGGGGCTGCGGTCGATCGCCTTGTCGCCATAGAAGACCGCGTTGCGGGCATGCGCGGCGGGGTCCTTCGGCTTGCCGGTCCACAGTATGTGCGAGACGCCGCGGATGGTTTCGTCTTCTGGATGAATGATTTCCACCGCGTCGTTGAGAGCGTGTCTCAAAATGGGCGAGCGCCGCATGATGTCGAGCGCGGAGAGCTCGGCCATGTCGGCGTAATTCGCCTGCGGCTCGACGATGGCGTAGAAATTGCCGCCATAGGCGATGTCGACGGTGATCTCGCCGAGACCCTCGCAGTCGACCGTCACCCCCGCCTCCGCCAGATAGGAGGCGACGTTGCGGATACGCACGGCGTTGACGAAGCCGTCCTTCATCGTATAGCGCGCCTCGACCGGCCCGGCCGGCGCATCGAGGCGCAGGATCCCCGCCTCGGTCGGGGTGACCAGATCGTGCTCGATCGCCACCGTGACCGTCCCGATGGTGCCGTGGCCGCACATCGGCAAACAGCCGCTGGTCTCGATGAAGAGGATGCCGGTATCGCAATCCTCGCGCGTCGAGGGGTAGAGGATGGCGCCCGACATGATGTCGTGGCCGCGCGGCTCGAACATCAGACCCCGGCGGATCCAGTCGTGATGCGCGACGAAATTGGCCCGCCGCGCGCTGGCGCTCGCCCCATCCGGCGGCGGCGCGCCCGAGGTCACCAGGCGAACCGGGTTGCCGCAGGTATGCGCGTCGATGCAGGTGAAGGTGTGGCGGGCCAACCGGCGTATCCCCTGGCCAGATGTCAGATATCCCAAGTGTCGCGGAGCGGCCGGGTCCGACGCAAGGACGGATTGTCGCGGGCGCTCTTACGCCGCCGGTTTCTTGGTTTATATTGAAACACATGAGCGAACGCGCGGTCAAAATGACGACGAGGCTGCCAGCCTTGCTGTCGGCGGACGAACCCGCGCCCTTCGAGGTGGTCAACCCCGAGGGGACGGCGCCATTCCTGCTTCTCTGCGACCATGCCAGCGTGCGGGTGCCCGGCGCGCTCGAACATCTCGGGCTCGACGAGGCGGTGATCCAGCGCCATATCGGTTGGGACATCGGCGCCGCCGAAGTGGCGCGGCGGCTGTCGCACCGCTTCGATGCGCCGCTGGTGCTCTCGGGCTATTCGCGCCTCGTCATCGACTGCAACCGCGAGCTCGACGATCCAACCTCGATCGCGGAGATCTCCGACGGCGTCATCGTTCCCGGCAACCGGGCGCTTCACCCGCGCGCGATCGAGGCGCGCCAGGCCCAGCTCTTCCAGCCCTATCACAATGGCGTCCGCGCGGCGATCAAGCGCTTCACCGAACGGCGGCACGCGCCGGGCATCATCTCGATGCATAGCTTCACTCCGGTATTCCGCGGCGATGAACGGCCCTGGCATATCGGCGTGCTGTGGAACAAGGACGCGCGTATCCCCAAACCTTTTATCGCCAACCTGCAGGCCGATCCCGACATCGCCGTAGGCGACAACGAGCCCTATTCGGGCCAGGACGAATACGGCTACTCGATCAGCAACCACGCCGAGGCACATGGATTTCCCCACGTGCTGATCGAGGTCCGGCAGGACCTGATCGATACCCATCACGGGGCGGCGGCATGGTCGGAACGCATTGCCCGCACCCTCGGACCGGCGTTGCTCGACGATTTGGCGATCTATGAAGCCAGGGAGTTTTGAGGCGATGAGACGCCATGTTTCCGGGACCAGGAAGAGCGCGCGCGCATGATCAAGGAACCGAAATTCACCGTCGGCATCGAGGAGGAATATCACCTCGTCGACCGGGAGACGCGCGACCTCGTCGAGGCGCGGCCCGACGCGATGATGGCCAAGCTCGAAAAAAGTCTGAAGACGCAGGTCACCCCGGAATTCATGAACTCGCAGATCGAGGTCGGCACCAAGGTCTGCAGCAGCATCGCCGACGCCGCCGCGGATCTGAAACGCCTGCGCAGGACGGTCTCCGACGCGGCCGCCGAGCAGGGCATGGCGATCATTGCCGCCTCCACCCATCCGTTCGCGAGCTGGGCCACCCAGCAGCACACCGACAAGGAGCGCTACAATATCCTCGCCCGCGACATGCAGGCGGTGGCGCGGCGCCTCCTGATTTCAGGCATGCACGTCCATGTCGGCATCGATGACGAGGAGCTGCGCATCGATCTGCTCAACCAGATGAGCTATTTCCTGCCGCACCTGCTGGCGCTTTCGACCTCCTCGCCGTTCTGGCGCGGCAAGGATACCGGCCTGAAGTCCTACCGGCTGGCCGTGTTCGATGAGCTGCCGCGCACCGGCCTGCCGCCGCAATTCGACAGCTGGGGCGAATACAACCGCCACATCCATGTGCTCACCAATGCCGGGCTGATCGAAGACGGCAGCAAGCTGTGGTGGGATATAAGGCCGAGCGCCCGCTTCCCGACGCTGGAAATGCGGATCGCCGATGTCCCGACCCGCGTCGAAGATTCGGTGTGCCTCGCCGCATTGTACAAATGCCTGCTGCGTATGCTCTACCGGCTGCGCCGCGAGAACCAGCGCTGGCGGCGCTACGCCAACATGCTGATCAGCGAGAACCGTTGGCGCGCCCAGCGCTACGGCTTCGACGAAGGCATGGTCGATCTCGGCAAGGGCGAGATCGTGCCGTATTCCGAGTTGCTCGATGAGCTGATCGACCTGACCGGCGAGGATGCCGAATTCTTCGACTGTGTCACCGAGGTCGAGCACAGCCGCGAGATCCTGAAGCGCGGCACCAGCGCCCACCGGCAGCTTGCGCTTTACAATTCGCTGCGAGAACAAGGCGTCGACAAACTCGAGGCGCTCAAGGGCGTGGTCGATCAGCTGATCGAGGAAACAGTCGAAGGTCTCTGACCCGTTGGGCGGCGGGTGATTGCTATCGGCGAATGCAATCGCTGCAAGTCAGTATTTGATCCATCGGAAATTTTTTCAGATTTTTCTTAACCTTAGTGACGGGCGTCACTGAGGTCCGCGCGGGATTGGGTCACATTGGGGTCAACAACGGGGGACGAACACACCAGACCCCCATCACCCAATCCCGAAAGGACTAGACCCATGAAGAAGACCCTGATCGCT